>Ga0049083_10000530_pt1 | contig 13683 bp, 4 predicted proteins | sample GreLakmeMI27MSRF_FD_66719 | JGI IMG/M metagenome (GOLD analysis project Ga0049083, IMG submission 66719) | Freshwater lentic microbial communities from great Laurentian Lakes, MI, USA - Great Lakes metaG MI27MSRF | ecosystem: Environmental > Aquatic > Freshwater > Lake | place: Great Lakes...
GTTGAGTATTGACATGCCAAATGTTTGGTCACCTAAATCCACGGCAACAACGCTCTCGGGTTTTCTACTCCTGACATCGGTGAGCATGTCTGATACAAAAAGACCAGCCAAATCGTTGACTGGTAGACCATCCCAGTTCTTTGACCTATTGATGCTTGATCCAATTATTGCCGACTCTGGGCGCTCTCTCAAAAATGACCTTCTATCGCCCTTGCCAACAGGGAAGACATCCGGTGACTGGACGCCAAGAAACTCTTGAATATCCTCTGCGAAGCGTTCCGACATTGCCGCATACTTGGCTTTTTGTTTTTCCAGCATGTATGTTCTTGACCCAATACGAAGTGCATTCCCATCAAGACGCTTTGAATATTCTTCACTTGCAATAAGTTTTGCAATAATTGAAGGCTTGAGGTCTCCGAGCGATCCACCTCTTTGGATGTGCGCCATTGCCCCTTCCACGGTCGTTATCCGCGAATTCACTTGTCCGAAAGACTCTGTTTCTCGCATCTCTTCTGCAAGCTGTGCCCTTCTCTTGAGGCGACCTCGCCCAGCAAACACCTCGTCAACCCATCTCTCTCTTTGTCCGTTACCAACAAGTTGGTGTGGGTTTCTTATTCCAGCAAAGTTTTCTTCGTATGTCAGGTAGTCCCCTGCCTCACCTACGACATAGCGAATTGGCGCCAATGGATCGGTGTCGCTTTTCTTGGAAGAAGCCGAGGCAACGAGTCTTCCCAGCCTGCGTCGTTCACCAACGGAAAGTTCCCTGTTCTTTGAAATACTCACCGTGGATCCACCAGGCATAACGTAAACAAGTTTATTTATTCCACTGTTTGACAGCATTCCCATTTCATCTCTGCCGAAATCATTTCTGTTGAGCGCCGACATGACATATGCCGAACCCTCCATATTTCTGTTGTCAGGTATGACACGAAGGACGCTTGCTGGGACTATTGGTTCAAGAACAAACCCATCTTTGCGGACGAGTCGGTACATCCTCTTGTCGGAATTTCCAAGTTCGGTAACTAGGGCTTCTATATTCGCCAACATCGCCTTGCGGCTTATTCCACCAACTTTGGGGATAAGAATATTTGGCTTGCGACCTCTTTGTGCTTCAAGATACAAACCAGGAGTGGTTGGTTTTCCCTCTGAGTCGTATGCCCGTGATGAACCTGATGCGGCACTTATCGCCCTTCCAAGCCCAGGAATATCAAAAAGTTTCATTCCGCATGTGGATAATCTACTGTCCGTAAATCGACCACCATACTCAAACCCTTCTGGGCATCGGTATCCACGATTCTCACCTCTTCGTGAACCACCTCGCCCCATACCAAAACCTGGGGTAACGGCACGGTAAAAAGCAGAGCGCACTGGCGAACGGAATGGGTCGGAGTCACCCGGAATAGCGAGCGACAACAAAGTGTGTCCAACACCTTTGGAACTTATTACATCTTGGGCGATTAGGGAGTTCTGAACACGCTTTCTACTGTGTCCATGAAGCATGGCAATCGCCTTGTACTCCATAAGAGCACGATTCCCTTTTTCGTAGGTATGCAAAACACTATTGGGTTTTTTGTTGGGCTCAACAAAAGATACCCTCGCAACTATTTGTGGGCAACAATTATTTTCGTTCAATGAGACCACCACAGCAATCGTTGTCGTACTTTGATCTAAACGGCACTACCGAGATATGGTCGTTCTCATCTTGACCTTCGTGTTCCCAGTTTTGCGAATCCCTCAGCCAGTCAGAAAACTCAGAGTTGTCCTTGACAAAATCAACCAATTCTTTATATGCGATATTATCAGTAACTGCCTCATCCGTACCGCTCTCATGGAAATTGGTTAGAAATGTATCTTCCTCAAGGCTCTTCCCAAGAGGTTTTGATTTACCCATACTTCTTGCTAGGTTTCCTGGCAATTTCCCACCACGAGCAAGTCTTTTGGAGAAATCTGCATCGCTCCAGTTATTCTTTTTGAGTTTGTTCTTGCAGTTTTTCATGCCTGGGTGATGGCAACCTTCGTTCGGCCAAAGACCAGTAGTCTCATGGTGTAGCCAAGCACAAATTCTTTCAAGTGGATAAAGTTCGGGATGGTTGGCAAGTATCACGCGGCACCGGCGAAATCCTCCCGGCTGTCGCATGATTGGGCGCCAGTAACGCAAGAGTGCTTCAAGGTTTCCCTTACGTGGACCATAACCACGAGTGAGGCTCGTTACTCTCTCCTGGGGTACATCTAGAACCACATCCTGCGGGGCTTTGAATTTGATTTTATTGTTTTCCACTGATTTCACCCCTTTCCATTACCTGCTGAGCCAAACTTTGTTTTGTATCTTTCTTGCTGGTCTGCGCTTTGTCTCCACCGATATTCTCTAGTAATTCTTGGTCAATTATCCCAGATAAGGGAGTCGCCCTAGAGAAGAAAAGAGATTCCCACAAATCTTCATCTTGGGGAAGTGGTCTACCCCATAAGAGTTCTTGAAACTCATTTTTCTTTATTTTATCTATTTCTGGGTTGGCCGATACCCAGCCCCAAAAGTCAAAATATGTCACCCCGCCAACCCCATAGGCAAGCGCACCTGTTTCTCTTTTGTTGACAGAATCAACAATGAAATACAACTTGCTTGATCCAGAGTTGCCTACATGTACGCCCATCATGTCCGAGCACCAACCTTGGGTTTCATCTCCCAAATCTTTCCCCTAGTGTTACGAACTTGTTTCAACATCTTTTCCAACATTTCATCAACTTGCGCATTGATTGCTTTTGCGAGTGCGTTCTCAATGGTGGTTTTCCCCACTGGCTTATCTGAATAGGACGAAACATCCAATGGGTCAAGACCTGCTGGGTGCATGAACGAGACATTGGGGATACCACGCTTCTCGTAATCCTTTTTTATTTCAAGGGCTTTTCTATATTCCTTGAGGCTTGCCATGGTTGACGAAGATATGTAATCAAGAGACCTATTGCCGTTCACCTTGTAGAAGTATTCAATTTCGGCATCAGTAAACCCAAGGCGACGCAATCTGTCCGAAATCGGTTCTTTGTTGACCACATCGGAAATGTCAACATCAGATGACGAACTAGATACCTTTGACCACGGGTATCTGACTTCGGATATTTCTTCGTTGACAAAGCCACCCATTATCTGTGCGCCAAGACGCTGTGGTTTGGATGCCTTCTTGTGATTTGCCACTCTCTTACCAAAGTCTTCGGTTCTTTCATTTTGGCTTGTTGCTGCCGGCTTCACTGAACCAGTGTCGGTGAGATAACCAAAATCACCATCAACCACTGCGGATAGAGAGTTGAGAACCCTGGTGCGCGATCCATCTGGATCTGTCGCTGGGTCAACATGGACTATCGCATCGGAGATGGCTGCATGGTCGGACGAATTGAGCCATACTGGTCTGGTTTTTTCGTCTATTCCGTATCCAAAACCGTAGGCAGTTCTACCAGAAACTTCTGGCTTCAAAACAACTTCTATATCGCCGTCGGCGCCGATGTCACCGTGTGGATTTGATCCGTTTGGCCACTCAATGGGTCCGTCGCCAACCTGAACACCCCTGCGCCTCATCTCGTTTCTCGCTGCTAAGTCTTGTGCTGGGTGAACAACATAACCAGAAACAGGTCTATCAATTTCATCTGTATCTGGATGTATCCCGATGAGCGCTTGATACTTTTTCTCCATAGTGGAGAAGTGGTCTTCGTTCTTGTAGTAGCGACCGCCATCTGAGATAATTTTGTCTAATTCATCATTGGATACTCGAAGTCTTGGTTTCCTGTCAACCCCTTCGTGAAACTCAATCGCCATAGAATCAATCATCTGCGAAATGTCTCTGTCGTCCATACCACCAATAAGTCTTTGAATCTCTGGGTCAATGGATGCATCTGTCCTCATGTCAGAGACAATATTTGAGTGTGCAGACATTCTGCCAAAGTTTCTTTCCTCTTGGGTTTCAATTCTTCCCATTGACCCAAGACCTTGAGTAGAAACGGTGTTTCTGTATGTGCTTGTTGGCTTGGTTGGACTGCTGCCTCGTTTTGTTTGACGTGCGTGAATATCGGCATTTCGCGTCCTTATTCGGCGGGTAGCAATCGGTGCCGTTGAGCCGTCTGCAAGTTCGTTCTTTCCCTCCCCCATCGCCAAGTGGGATGCAATAACTTCTTCGGCTTTTCGCTTCGCCATGCTCATTGTTCTGTTCTCTTTTGCATCAGAACCAGTTGGCCAATCTTCAATAATCCTCTCCAGCGTCGTATCTGCAGAATCCTGATGAATCAATTCCCCGCGTCTACCATTCTTGTCGTCAAGAACAGCAACCCTCATTGGTGGAACCATCATCATGGTTTTTGAGCCAGTATCCGATTTGTCAAATACGCTTGCCTCAAAAGGTATTCCCCGAGCATCTGCTGGGATGGTTACAACCAGTTCATTGTCGCCCACCGACATCTCGTCGTGGTAAATCCGAGCAGAAGTGATTCCATTGACGCGAATACTCTCACCACTGCTGGCCGATGTATCTACGGGAACGACTATTCGCATTGGTGTTCCAACTTCGGATTTGTCAATAGCCGTTAGTGTGGGAATAAGATTGAACTGAATTTGTGATGCTATGTCTGCATCATCAAGGCTCTTCTTGTCTAGTTTTTCTGGAATCATGGAAACTGGGACATAGTCGTGTGATTTCTTTATTTCATTGATTGCCTTGCCCTTGGTTTCTGCCTTGTGTAGTTCCAAAACCGTTTCTGGCTGAACGCGCCGGTAGTAGTAACTCTTCCCACCTTCGTACGTGACATAGAGGCGCTCTCTCTTTGGGTCATAGGCGACTCTTTCGACTGCCTTGCTTCCAGTTACATCGACCTCGTCAAAATCAACACCGTTCTTGCGCGCTTTTTTATGGTTGGAGTCAATGGACAAAACAGCGAGCGAAATCTCATCTGGGTGTGCCAAAGAAATAACTTGATGTGTTCTTGGATCCCCGATTCTCTCAATCGCTTCAATCTCATCTTTCTCTAGTTTTGCATCTAGGGATGTTCTGAGGGTTTTCCCTATTCTGTCTGCAGCCGTTGCTGTTTTTACGACACGGGCTTTTCTTGGTTTTTTGGGTGCTGGAGCATCTGGGGTATCGGCCCGACCGTCTGGACGAAGTTGTCTTGCGGCTTCTCTTTTCTCAATAACTTTCTTGTTTTTCTTTTTGGCCGCAGAACGCATCTCGGCACTTCTGGTCGCACCAGTGCTGTCCATCCATTCAAGCACCCCGTCCACATCATCTCCATCAATGACGCCCATTTCTCGCAATGCATAGAGTTCTGCTGTCGTTTCTATTTTCCACAACTCATCGTCCAGCCCTGATCTCTTCCACTCGTCCGCGCCGTATCTTCCACCAAGAAAGGCGATTTTTTCAAGGTCGGATGAAACGAGACCCAAATCCCCTAAGTCAATACCATCGCCAGTTTGAACCATCAAGTTCATAATGCCCTCGTTGGTGACATCTCGTATACTTGCAGAAGCACCGTATTTTTCTATTGCAACTTCTTTGAACTTATCAATCTGGATTGTATGTGCAATCTCGTGAATAGCCGTGTGAACACCTTTGGCAAGAAAGGGATCCTTTCCCAAAGATGCCGTCATTCCACCTGCCCATTGTTGTTCGTTGATAACGAACTCGTGAAGCAAGCTGGCCGCCTCAGATTCACTGGAAGCTCCCTCAACTCGCAATCCAAGACGCTGGTTTTCTTTTACTTCCTTTAATTGACTTGCGACATTGCGCGCCATTGCTAGTGGGTTATACTCAATTCTGTATCCAATGTCTCCTATCTTTCCGTCGAGATTTACAGGAATAGCCCTTGCTTCTTCGAGTTGGTTGATCTTTAGACCCCCCCTGTCTGCATATGAGATTTCTGTTATGTTTTTAAGTCGTTCTGGATCTGTTAGTGCTAGTTCAGCGAGTTTCAGTAAGAACCCGCGTTCGGAAGACACGATAGCCTCTCGGGTTATTCCCTCTGATTTCAAAAATGCTTTGTCTCTGGGTGACAGATTGTCGTATTCCTCGACACCGTTTATATTTAAGACTGTTTTGCCATCCGTAAGTATTTTCAACAACTCCACTAAATCTTTGTTGTCGTCCATGGGTGGTATTTTGTGAATACGCAAAAGGTCATCCACATTTACCTCTAATTCAGCAATTCTCTTTCTCACGCGCGAGCGAGCGCCAGTGAACACTCTCGCATAGTCTTGGCGCCCCTCCATGATGTCAATGTTCTCTGTGACATTGCCCCATTCGTCTATAAAGAAGGGCATATTTCTCTGTTGTCTCTTGCTCCACCACGTACTGAGTGATGCGAACCCTTCTTGTGCGGCATTCGCTATCTCTCTTGCCGAGGTAGCAAAACAAGTCGTTCCCATGTCGTCGGTGAATTGATTTGCCTGCGGAGTACCTGGAGGGCATCTAAATTTTCCCCCTGCATCCACCCATACGCCAAACTTCTTTGCCGCTCTAGCAACCAATGTGTTGCCGGGGTTCATCTCTCGCAGTGTTCTGCCAAGAGCCTTACCTTTTAAATTTTCACCCTCTTCGTCTTCATCATCTGGGCCGCTTACCTTCTTGGTGGGGTTGCCGTCTTTATCAACCTCGTACACCTCTTGCACGATTCGTGGTTGTTTTCTCATTTCGTCAACAGCGTCGCTCATGGATCGAATTGGTGGCAGGTCTGACCAACCAAAGTTTGGTTGACCACTCAGGTCATTCATTGAAGCTACCGTTGGAAATAAGATTAATTCTTTTCCAGCAGACCATTTTCCTTTTGGATCAAATCGTTTGCCGCCATTGCTCTGAACATTTGGCAGTGCCTTCTCAGGTTGTTTCGGTGCGTTTGCTTCAGCAATCGTCTTTCCGATAGCGGCTTTTATCTCAGGGCAGCACCCAAGAACACCATGCTCAAGGAAGTCGTTTGCCCGTTGGCGGATGTCCTTGTTTTCGCCCGCGTCGCCCAGCGACATCGGTTACTCCTTGCTCGTGTCAAGTTCTTCGTAGAGTCTGTCAAACTCTTCAAGACTTCCCTGCAATTCCTGCATGCCGACTTCAGTCCATGAAGATGGAACCGTTGACTCGTATCCAATTGTTTTTGCTCGCAGAACAATGTGTCCACGAACATCTTTCTGATTGGTTGCTCGCTTGGATGCTTGAATTGCATTCATCAGATCGTTGTGACCAAGAATAGGGAACGAGCCATCTGGCATTGCTATTCCTGCCTTGGCGAGTTCGTGGCGAACTGCTTGCGGGTAAGCAGTCTTGAGAGCGATCTCTGCCGCCTCTGCCTCAATCTCCTCAATATCTGGATCTTGAAGTGTCTCGTATCCAAGAAGGGTTCCATTAAGCCCAACAAATATGTCGTAACTTTCTCCCGTCTTGCATTGAATGTCAACAACATAAGCTTCGTGACCCTCAAAGGCGGCTGGTTGAATACCAATTACTTCGGCATCTTTTCTTTGAAGATGCATCATGGCAATATTGGCTGCTTCATCAAAAGTAACCATGGTGAGATCGTCTAAATTGGGATCGTAGATGGTGCTTGATCCAACGAGACTGTGTCCTCGGATTTCTCCAATGTTGTCCACGTACACGTCAAAAGTCTTTCCGTCTTTCCGGCGAATGGTCGTGACGAACATGTCGCCTTTATCAATGTATGCAGAATCAACCACATCGCCCTTCACCAGCGTTTGAGAAATACCCTCTGCGTGAAGGAGTGTTACACCAGGTCCAGAGCAACCACCAGAACAATCGGCACAAGGTGGTGTTCCACCTGCATAAACCTTTGTGTCCATGGCGCACTTATATCCGTGCTGTCCGACATCAAGTGACTTTACGCCAATCTGTTGGAGGCGAGCCTTTCTGAACTTATCCAAGAGGGATGAACCACCGACAGAAGCATCGTCCTCTTCGTCCTCTTCGTCCTCTTCGTCGTCCTCTTCTACTTCCTCTTCTACTTCCTCTTCGTCCTCGTCATCTTCATCGTCTTCTGCTTCTACGGGCATTTCCTCTTCGTCTGATTCGTCATCTTCTAGTTCTTCATCCTGTGAGGCTTCGGCAGATACGAGAGTTTCCTCTGCTTCATCTGTATCAGAGTCTTCCATTCGCACTTGTGGCATGACGGGCATTTTCTTTTTCTTTTTTAGCTCTTCATCCAGTTGTGCCGCCTTTGAAACAAGTTCATCTGCGAGTGCAAGGGTCATGACTTTCATTTCTATGGGGACGGCCCCGCACTTGCCACAAACTTTGTCGCCCTTTACATAGCCACATTGGGCGAGGTCAACACCTTTGGCGCAAGTAAGAATGCCACCTTCAGCATCAACACTAAGCGTAGGTGAAGTTTCGTTGACCATGCTCATTTAGTAATTCCCTTCAAAAAGATTGATAAACAACATTAGCACTTAGTTTTTGTCTGCCGAGGGTGTAAAGGTTGACCCAAACCATTTCGCAAATTCATCTGCGTCTAGTCCGAGTCTTTCAACCATTTCCTTCAACTTGGCTATTGGGATCAAGACCGTCTTAGCATTGAATTTTGAGGTATTGATTTTCCTGAGTGCACCCTTTTTGGCATCACTCAAACCCTGCTGAATGCTTCTACGGTTTGTCTCGCCAATATCAATTCCTACCTCTGCTAGGGCTTGAAGCACTGCAGGCATCTTTACATTTGCCTTTGTGAAACCAGGCCACTGAGAGAATTCACCAAGCGACGATGATGCTCTTGCTGGAAGGTCACTCGGATCAAGTACACCCAGTTTTACCAACTCTTTGGCATATTCATAAGGCAGAATTTGCCTCTTTTGCATTTGCCTAAACGGCTCAATGCTTGTGAATGGGAAAGGAATGCCCGATTTCTCAATATTTGCCTTCATCCTCTCGGCCGGCAATGCATTACCATCGTCATCGGTCAATCTGACTGGCTGACCAAATGTCTTTTGAAGTTTGGCTTCAAATTCTTTGAGGCTCATTTCTCCAACTGGTCCCGATGATGCTCCACCCGACGAGGTCGGGCGTCTCTGTATGAGATCGCGCTTACCCAATCTGTTTCCACGAGCAGCCATTCTTGCTGTGCGACGAGCTCTTTCTTGCTCCGTTATGGCATCCATTTGTTCGTCTGAAACTTCAAATTGATCTGTTTCTGGGTTTAGTTCAGACATGGCATCAAGGTCAATTGCTTTGCCATCATCGTCGTAATAATCTGTGGGGTAAAAGCCAAATAGGGATGTTGGTTCTTTGCTGAGTGCCATAGCGAGTTTGTCAGCCAAATACATGTCATCAATGAATACCTCATTTGTGCCTGGCGTTCTTGCTCTCATCAACTGTCTAACTGATTCTGCATCCAACCCAACAGGGGAGTCTGGTCCAAAACGCTCCATGAATTCGTCGTCTGTTGCACCCACCCCAGGTTCGGTGGAACCCCACTTGTCTCCCTGTCTTGTGCGACCTCCAGGAGTGGTTGTCGGAATACCCTTCAAGTAATTGCGCCACATTTCGTTGAGCGAAATTTCTTTGCCTGGACCGTGTTCGCCACCCATAAATATAACTCTTTCATCAGTTGGCAGATCTGCCACACCACTGCTTGAGGCAAATCCATCAAACTCGTTCACCGAGGGACCCGTACGACGCTTGCCTGGTCGAGTGCGCGACTTCAGGATATTTCCGTCGGCAAGATTCTGCCTTTCCTCATCTGTGTAACTGGTCTTAGGCGCCATTCGTTGTCCACGACCACCTTGGTTGCGACGACCTGGGCGACGACGATTTCCCCGCGAGGCAAAACCGTCAGCATCCTGTCCTCTTAGGAACGAACCCACATCATCTGGTTCCAATTCATCATCATCTGTAACGGATGGAACGTCGTAGTCATAGCGTGCTTCATCTTCTCTGTATCGCCGATTATGGGACTCAACCAATCCACCCATGAGTCTTTCCATGTCTCGTTGTATTTCATCAAACTCATCTTCGGTCGTAGCAGAATTAATTCTCTCCTGAAGTCCGCCCAAAACTGCCGTTTCGTCAGTAAACATATATGTGTCGTGTTCAAGTGTGTAGGTTTGAAGTGAGTCACTACTTGTGCCCTCACTCTCATCACCAACGAAACTCTGGATATCCCCAAGCAGAGAGTCGTAATCATCCCTCAGGGCATCAATATATTCTTCATCCGAGTCATAATAAGAGCGTCTTTCACTTGAGCCATTCCCTACCGCTTTGGCAACATTTTCTGCGTCACTCAAAGCAGCCATTGAGGATTGTTCTTGTGCTTCTGCTATTGATTTTTCTGCCCTGAGGTCTTCAAGTCTCTCGTCTGCATCACTTATGGCTGCTTCAAACTTCTCAAGAACATCTGTGTCTTCCTCATCTGTCGAGATATCGTACACACTAAGCCCCCGAATATTTTTGGGATCAAGTCCACTTGCGCGCACCATCTCAAGAGCGGCTTGGTTGCGGGCACTTATGAGTTGTTTGCGATATTCCTCTGTTTCCGAGGGATCCATTCGGTTCAACTGTGAGTCAAGAACCGTGATTCTGTCAACTTCATCTTCCATTTCAGATGTGCTACGACGACTCCCGCGCGAGGCAAGACCCTCGTACGCAGAGTCTGGCAATTTGCGACTCGTGGTGAATTCAAAGTTGTCTCTGATTTCGCGCATTGTCGCGCCACGGCTGTCGGCTGCTTCTATTCTGTCCACGACATCTGGTGTTACACCTTGGTATGTGTAGAGAGTTCCGGTTCCTTGACCATCTCGTCCTCGGTACTCAACCTGAAGCGATTCGTTCATCTCGTCATAGGAGACAGAGTTGAGCGCAGAACTTGATGAAACATCAATTTTCCGTGGCTTGGATGATCCACCCATGCCGATTGCTTGACGCTCAAGCATTGCCATTTGCCTATCATCCATGGCAAGTTTCCGAGCTTCATCAAGTATCTGATCAGTCGTCATGCCAGAATCGGCATTGTTTGTGAGTGCTCTCTGGAAGTACTTGTTTTGGTCGTCTTTGCTTAGACGGGTAAAGTTGCTTGCAACATCTTGGGCTGCCATATCAGCCATGTCGGCTTCATAGCCATCTGGGTAATCTGCGCCATCGCCCTTGACTATCGCAATTGCATCGCTCAATTCTCCGACAACGGTGAACGGAGCTTTCTCGCCATCGGGGTAGGTTATTTCCCGAACTGCCTTGCCTGCGCTGGGGTTTTGAAGTTGTTCAATGAGGGTTGGTCTAGTGACATTTTCATACTTGTACACCTTGCCATTTTTGAACATGACCATTGCTTCATTGCCGAAGTAGCCACCGTTTGCTGAACCATCACTATTGGGTTTCACCCAGACTCTTGACACATTGGAACTTTCGCCTACACCAAGCTCCATCCATTCGCCCTTAGGTGCGAAATCCCAAAGCCAGTCATCAGCAGCACTGACGCCCTCAGAGTTTGGTTTTGAACCCCAGAAGACTTCTGTCGGAACCATTTTTCCTGTTCCGTCATCCATTGACACGATTTCCCTACCAAGGTTTTGGTTTTTGCGACCTTGGAGTGAGCCGAGTATTGCGTTGTACTCTTCATCGCTTTCGTAATGCTCTCTCTTTACATTCTGAATTCCTGCTCGGCCTCTTTGCATCTGGCGAGACTGTCTGTAAACACCACCACGTGTTGAATTAGATGCAAAGCCGTCAGAATCGAGTTGCCTATCCATCTCAATATCCCATGCATCGCGGATGGCCTCAATATAGTCATCCTTGTTCTTGTCTAGCAAATCAACCATTTCGTCTGGGTTGACTTCCACTTCTTTGTCCCAGTTGGCAATCATTGCGTCAACTTGGTCGCCATACTCTTCCATGTATTCTCTTGGTGCAAACCTATCCATCATTTGTTCGCGAATTTCGGCTCTTTCATTGTCTGTCAAAGCCACATATCCATGTGGATGGAATCCTGGATTTTCCAAAAGGAATTCATCCATATCAACACCGCCGTCTTGGGCGTCGTAATACATGCTGCGATAGTTGTCATAGAGATACTCCATGACACTTTCGTCAACACGTTCTTGAACCTTTGGCGGGAGTTCGTCAAACGGGGTCAAGTCACGCATTCCTTTATCTCTGCGAATCGGTCGTGGGGTACCGCGCCCAGGACTGCGATAGCCAGATGCAAATCCGTCAATGCTTGCAAGGAATTCTTCTTCTTCTTCTACTAGTTTTGGCTTGTTCTTTTGAATTCGTGCAAGATCGCGTTTAGCAGTTGCTATACGCTTCTTCATGGACTCAAGACCAGATGGTACATATATATCTGGTTCTAGTTCGGACATTATTGCATAGTCCTCTAGTTCCATCTCTTGCTGGAGAATAAACTGTTCAAGTCCAATTTCGTCTCTTGGATACATTGATGCGAAGCCATCATTTGTGCTTGATGCCATCTCACTAGGAATCATCTTGTCAATCGTGAATGTCTTTTGTACACCTTCGGCATCTTGGGCAACCATGTTGACTTTGCCAGTTTTAGGGTTGGTGTAAGTGTTGACAGGGAAAACTTCTCTTTCCTTGCCGTTGTAGTTGAATCTGAGAGCCTGACCATTGTATTTTGCTTCGCTTATGATTTTCTCAAGTCCGGCTATATCGGCTATCTGCTCTCTTGTTGGGGAAACAAACGGATCTTTGCCAGCAGAAACTACTGGTCGAGCACCTGGTGCGATGGTGCCACCATTTCGTACATCGCTGACAAAACCACTTGGTTTTTTAGGAGCAGTCTTTTTCTTTTCTCTATCTGCTCTTCCCTTCAAGATTGCCCATTGCTTGTCAGAAAGGCGTTTGCGTAATTTGGTTTGTCTTAATAATTTCTGAATGAATGGATCTGTTGACCCCTCAAGTGTGTCAAGAATTTCTTTTTGCTGATCAGAGTCTAAACCTGATCCACCATAGGTTGCTGTTGATTCTGGATATCTTCTGGTGTAGGCCGAAGGAGCATTGCGGTCAGCATAATCAAGAAGGTAACGTGGAAGCCCCTCATCTCTTATGTAATCACCTGCATCATCCGTGTCTGGGTCAAATGCACCACTATCAACCAAACGCTTGAAATAAGCAATAGGGTCACGTTCCATTTCTTCTTGACGTTTTTGCCATGCTTCTGTTGCATCTGAACCTGTAGAAGCAAAGCCATCCCAATTACTTTCGGCTCTGTCGGCCATTGCATCACCATATGCATCGGCATCGGCATTATCAATGCTTTCTTGTGCTCTTTCATTAAACCTGTCGCCATGCATTTCGGTAATTTGATACCGCAATTCATTTGCGATTTCGTCAAACTTTTCTGCTTCGTAGAGTTTTGTAAGTTCCTCTTCAGTGAATGGGTTTGCTGCTGTATCTCTGTCATTCATTGGATAGTTGACGTCCATAAAGTCTTCTAGACTTGCGTCTGCAACCCACTCTGCGAATTCATATTCGTAGTATTCACTGAGTTCGTCATCGTCATATTCCGAAGCATATGCAGGGTCTTGGCTTCGTGAACCGCCAGATGGCTCATAGCTAGAGGCGAAGCCATCGTCAAAGTCTGCTGGTTTTCCGTCCGGACCAACCCAAAAACCATTTTCGTCTTGGGTTTGGACTATTCTCTTGCGCCTTGGCGATGAAGGCTTGGCGAATATTCTTGATCCATAGAACTCAATCAGTGAGTCAATTCTTT
>Ga0049083_10000532_pt1 | contig 13639 bp, 13 predicted proteins | sample GreLakmeMI27MSRF_FD_66719 | JGI IMG/M metagenome (GOLD analysis project Ga0049083, IMG submission 66719) | Freshwater lentic microbial communities from great Laurentian Lakes, MI, USA - Great Lakes metaG MI27MSRF | ecosystem: Environmental > Aquatic > Freshwater > Lake | place: Great Lakes...
CGGTCGGAGCCGGCGGAATCGCCGGCGGCGCATCTTGAGACCAAAGTTCAGTGCCCGAAAGAGTGAGTACGGCGCTTAAAAAGAGCGCCTTCAGTGAGCTATTTACCATGTTTGGTTGTTTAAGTGTTGGACCTAGTGAACAAAATTTAATCCAGTCGTTATGCCTATTCGACAAAGTCCTTGCCAAATTAAGCGACCTTTACCCTATTATTCGTCGTAAATTCAGAATAGTCAGCCTAGATGCCCAAAAGAGGACCCAAAATAAACAAAATCAACCGCTCTGTAGATGCGGTTTCGCTAGCCAGCCGCCTGCTGCGCTTTTTTCAAAAAAGACCGGGTCATGTATTCACTGCGGCCGACTTGGGATTTGAAACGGGCTTGACCGAAGAAAAGAGCCAAACCATGGTTGCCACTGCCCTTGAACTCCTAAACCGGTCCGAGCAGATAACCGCCGAGGGCAATGGGTTTCGACTTAAAATGGACATGGCCTATGCCACGGGGATCATTGAACTCACTTCGAGCGGAGCCGCCTATGTGGTGCGCGGACCAGGCCTGGACGACCTTTACATTCGGCAGGGAAGCACTGGCCTTGCGTTTGGCGGAGACCGCGTAAAGGTTTTGGTCTACCCTCAAAAAGCGGGCAAGAAGCTCGAGGGCGAAGTCGTCGAAGTGGTCAGCCGATCGCGGACACGCTACGTAGGCATGATGCAGTCGCACAACCAAGGGGCTTTTGTGCTGACCGACGCCCGCAAGGTGGGCCGAGACTTTTTTGTCTCTAGCAAAGAATTAGGCGGTGCAAAAGAGGGTCAACTCGTGGTGCTTGAACTCATGGAGTGGGTTGATGCCGAGCGGGCTCCGCGAGGCAAGGTGGTCGAAATCTTGGGCGATCGGGGCGAGCACGAAACCGAAATTCACGCCATCATGGAAGAATTTGGACTTCCCTGGGTCTTCCCGGCCGAGGTTGAGGCCGAGGCGGCACAAATTCCACTGGCCCTTGATCCGCTTGAAATTGCACGCCGAAGGGACCTTAGAGGCACCCTAACCTTCACAATTGACCCGGTCGATGCCAAAGACTTTGACGATGCCTTGAGCATCCGTCCGCTTCAAGACGGACTATGGGAAGTGGGCGTGCATATTGCCGACGTTACCCACTACGTGCGGCCCGGCAGCAAGCTAGAGGCCGAGGCCATCGAGCGAGCCACCTCGGTCTATTTGGTGGACCGCGTAGTACCCATGCTGCCCGAGATCCTGTCGAACCAAGTTTGCTCGCTGCGTCCGCACGAGGATAAATACACCTTCTCGGCCATTTTTGCCATGGACGAGTCTGGAGCCGTGCACGAGCGCTGGTTTGGCCGCACGGTAATCCATTCCGACCGCCGCTTTGCCTACGAGGAAGCCCAGTCCATTTTAGAGGGAGACAGCGACCCGCTGGCCGATTATCTTTTGCTTATGAACCGCATGGCCAAGGCCCTCCGGTCTGCGCGAATGGACGACGGTGCCATTGGTTTTGATCGTGCTGAGGTCAAGTTTCGACTCGACGCCAACAACCAGCCCATCGGGGCCTACGTCAAAGAGGCCAAGGATTCCAACAAGCTCATTGAAGAGTTTATGCTGCTCGCCAACCGCGAGGTCGCCGTCTTTGCCGGCGGCAAAAAGCCTGGGGCAAAAACCAAGCAGGTCCCGCGCACTATGGTTTACCGCATTCACGACCATCCCGACCCGATGAAGTTGATTGCACTCAGCCAATTTGTGCGTCCGCTCGGCTACCAGATGCAGGTCGACAGCCCTGGCAACGTGCGCAAATCCATCAACGAACTCCTTCGTCAGGTCAAGGGTACGCCCGAGGCCAACATGCTTGAAACGCTTACCGTGCGGACCATGGCTAAGGCGGTTTATGGAACGGCCAACGTGGGTCACTACGGCCTTGCCTTTGACGACTATACCCATTTTACTTCTCCGATTCGCCGATACCCCGACATGCTGGTGCACCGCCTTCTTCAGGACTGCCTCGACGGCAAACCGGCGCCCAAGGCCGAGGCCCTTGAGGAGCTCTGCCAGCACAGCTCGCTTCGGGAGCAAAATGCGGCCGACGCAGAACGCTCGTCGGTGAAGTACATGCAGGCCGTCTACATGGAGCAGTTTGTAGGCGAATCCTTTGACGGAATTATTTCAGGTGTTACCGACTGGGGCGTCTTTGTTGAAGTTCCCGAAACGGCCTGTGAGGGGCTCGTGCGATTGCGCGAGTTTCGAGACGACTACTACAGCGTTGATTCCGAGCGGCACTGCCTTGTAGGCGAACGAACCGGGCGAGAATACCGCCTTGGCGACCCGCTGCGCATCACCGTGAAGGAGGTAGACGTGGTGCGTAAAACCATTGACTTTTCGGTGGCTAATGAGCGTGGGTCTTCCTCACGGTCGGAGCCCTGGCGTGAGTCCTCTCGTCCCTCGGGGCGAAGCAGTACTCCATCTCAGGGCATGTACGACGATACTCGGCCCACGGAGGCTGGTAGCCGCTTCTCAAGTCCCCGCCCAACGGGGTCAGGAGGCGGACGACCTGGTTTTGGCTCAGACCGAAAGCCTGGCGGACCAGGAGCCCCCAAGGGTTCTAGTTCTGGTCACCGCAAAGGACCCAACTCCGCGGCGGCCAAGAAGAAGCGTCGCTGAGGACATCTTGCTTCTGTTTATAAGCCTTTTAGGGGTCCATAACTTGCTTGGGTGCTGGGATGAAACTCCATTTTTTTGTACCTTCCGTGAATGAATTCTGCAACTGAAACTCCTTTTCATACCAAAGAAACGCAAGAGGTACTGCAAAAACTCAAAGAGGGTCAAGCGAGCACCCTGCACACTTTGGGCTCAGCCGAAGAGGCAATGATGTTTTTTGAAACACGCTATTTGCGAAAATGAAAATGCGAACCATCAAGTTCCGCGATTATGCAATCTCGGACCTTGATGGGATCGTAGAATACACGCTTCAAACATTTGGAACCCGCGTTTTAGTTGAATATTTAGAAGACCTTAACCGCTGTATTTCCATTTTTTCGCAGTACCCCAAGGTTGGTTCCCGTTTTTCGAACGGAGTTAGACGTTTTGCGATCCGCCAGCATTGGATCTATTATTCCTATACCAAAACCTCGGTCAGCGTTATTCGAATTCTTCCTCAAAGCGCTGGTCAAGTACTTCGTGAAGATCAAATTAATTATTCAAACGGTTCCCACGTTCCAGACGGCCAATCAGCCAAGCAGCTCCCTCGCCTTCTCCACGTCCAGCGCAATTTGCGCTTTAAGTGCCTCGGGCGTTTCAAACGTCTGCTCCGCGCGGATAAAGTCGATAAAGCGCACCTCAACGGGGCGCCCGTATCCTTGAACCTCAAAATCCAAGAGGTGAACTTCTAAAACTGCCTCGGCAGTAGCGCCAAAACTTGGGCGCAGCCCATAATTTGCCACCCCAGCTAGGTTCCTCGGGCCCTCTGCATCGCAAAAATCCAGTCGGACCGCATAAACACCATGGGCAGGCATGGCCTTGTCGGGGTGGATTCCGCCCACATTGGCGGTGCGGTACCCGAGGTTGCGGCCGATTCCGCGCCCGGCAACGACTTCTCCCCGCAAGAAATGCGGCCGTCCCAGTGCACGCGAGGCTTCGCGCACGCGACCTTCGGCTAAGGCTGTCCGAATTTTGGTTGAAGAGAGGGCATCGCGGTCGCCCATTACGGCATCGACGCGATCAAGCCCAAAATCAAATACGCCAGCAAATTCCTGAAGCTGGGCAAAGTCTCCCTCGCGGTTGCGGCCAAAGCGGTGGTCGTAGCCCACGATTAAATGCTTCATGCCCAGGCGACCGACTAGGTCGCGGCGCACAAAATCAAGCGCTGACGTTTGGGCAAAGTCCGCAGTGAAGGCCTGCTCCACCAGCGCGTCGAGCCCGAATGCGGCCAAGAGCTCCGCCCGTTCTGCTGGCAGTGTTAGGCGGGCAAGCTCAAAACCAGGATCAATGAGCCTGCGCGGGTGCGGCTCCAGGGTCAAAAGGACGGCCGTTCCGCCGAGTTCACGCGCTTTGGCCATGGCGCGGGCCACCAAGGCTTGATGACCCAAATGCACCCCATCAAAGGTGCCCAGAGTAACTACGGTGGGACTGCTTAGGCTGAAGTCCTCAAGATGTTGGTAAATGTGCACGGCGTTTGGGTCAGGGCAAAGATATTTACGAACTTCGCGGTATGACGCTCCCTGCACTAAGCCAAGCTGCTGAGGCCTTTCGCCGGCATCCTTATCCTTTTGCAGCAACGGGCTTTATTGCATTATCCTTAAACGCTTTAGGTCTAATACACCCTGTTCTGGCTATGGTATCCAGCATTTTTTTGCTGCCCATGCTCTACGTGGGCCTTGGAACCCTTGCCGAGGCCGAGGCCGGACTTCACTTTACTCAGGCCCTGCGCCTTGCCTTGTCCGCTTGGCCCCGCATGGCTGCCCTAGGGGCAATGATTCTTTTGTTGCTGCTTCTCGCTTCTGTGGTGCTTGGGGTGTCACTGTCTGCGCTTTATGGCGACGAGCTGCTCCCTATGGCAACCAAGTACCAAGACAAGCCCGAGGAATTTGCTCGAGCCCTTATTGCTATAGATTGGACGCAGTCTGCCTTTGGTCTTGCCGCCCTCGGACTTCTTGGCCTTGCCTTGACCAACCTACTTTGGATGGCCCCCATGGCTTTGGTTTACAGCAATCTAGGGGTATTCGCTGCGCTTAAATGGTCGCTGGTTTTAGGCCGAAGCCAGTTTGCCTTTTTGCTGCCTGCCGCTCTTTTATGGTCGGTTTTATCGGTAATGAGCGCAACCCTATTTGGGCTCAGTATTATACTGTGGCCAATTACTGCTCTTTTTCACTTTTTTTGCTTTAGAGAATTAATCAAGCGAGCAGGCTAATCCCTACCTTTGCAGCCAAATTCTGAATCAAATTATTTTCACAGTACATGGCGAACTCTAATGGTAAAATTGCCCAGGTCATTGGCCCGGTTGTAGACGTCTACTTTGCGGATGCAAAGTCTCTTCCTAAAATCTACGATGCGCTTGTAGTAACTCGCCCCAACGGCCAGAAGGTCGTTCTTGAAACGCAGCAGCACATTGGCGAAGACACCGTTCGCACGGTTTCAATGGACTCTACCGACGGCTTCACCCGAGGTCAAGAAGTAGTTGCGACTGGCCTTCCTATTGCCATGCCAACGGGCGATCAAATCCGCGGTCGCGTGTTCAACGTAGTCGGCGCCGACATCGACGGTTTGGGCAAAATGGATATGAGCAACGGCGGAATTCCGATTCACCGCAGCGCCCCCAAGTTTGAAGACCTGTCGACCGCGACCGAGGTTCTTTTGACCGGAATTAAGGTAATTGACCTCATCGAGCCCTACGCTAAGGGCGGTAAAATTGGTTTGTTTGGCGGTGCCGGTGTTGGCAAGACCGTACTGATTCAAGAACTCATTAACAACATTGCCAAAGGCCACGGCGGACTTTCTGTTTTTGCTGGCGTAGGCGAGCGTACCCGCGAGGGCAATGACCTGCTGCGCGAAATGATCGAGGCGGGCATCATTCGCTACGGCGACGACTTCATTCACTCCATGGAGGGCGGATCATGGGATCTGAGCAAGGTGAATATGGAGGAGCTCAAGGAGTCGAAGGCCACCTTCGTCTTTGGTCAAATGAATGAGCCTCCGGGCGCCCGGGCTAGGGTTGCGCTCTCAGGGCTGACGCTGGCAGAATACTACCGCGACGGTGAAGGCACTGGACAGGGTAAGGACATTCTGTTTTTTGTCGATAATATCTTTCGCTTTACGCAGGCTGGTTCTGAGGTTTCTGCCCTTTTGGGCCGGATGCCTTCGGCAGTAGGCTACCAACCAACGCTGGCCACCGAAATGGGCTCGATGCAGGAGCGCATTACCTCGACCAAGTCAGGGTCCATCACCTCGGTACAGGCCGTCTACGTTCCTGCCGACGATTTAACAGACCCCGCGCCGGCGACCACCTTTGCCCACCTTGATGCCACTACGGTTTTGTCGCGCAAGATTGCGGAATTGGGAATTTACCCTGCCGTGGATCCGCTTGACTCGACTTCACGCATTTTGACGGCCGAAGTGGTTGGCGACGAGCACTACAACTGCGCCCAGCGGGTGAAGGAATTGCTGCAGCGCTACAAAGAACTGCAAGACATCATCGCCATCCTTGGAATGGAGGAGCTCTCTGAAGACGACAAGCTCGTGGTTCACCGCGCCCGACGGGTTCAGCGCTTTTTGTCGCAACCCTTCCACGTGGCCGAGCAGTTCACGGGCATCCCAGGGGTCTTTGTTGAGCTCAAGGAGACCATTAAGGGATTCACCATGATTATGGATGGCGAACTCGACCAATACCCTGAGGCGGCCTTTAACCTAAAAGGTTCTATTGAAGAAGCCATTGCCGCGGGAGAGAAAATGCTTGCTGAGGCCTAATTAAGGAAGTTATGGCACTGCGCGTTGATATCATCTCTCCGGAACGACAGCTCTACTCGGGTACAGCGACTGCCGTGCAGCTCCCGGGCACCGAGGGGCTGTTTCAAATACTCACGGACCACGCCCCAATCATGGCCTCGCTCACTGCAGGCCAGGTTAAAATTGACGGCGCGTCGGGGAGCGAATTGGTGTCCATTGCAGGCGGAGTAGTTGAGGTTTCTGGCAACACCGTCACGGTACTGGCCCTTTAGCTTCACCAAATTTTTAAAGGAATCGCCTGGCCCACGCCGGGCGTTTTTGATTGACGCCACTGCTAACTTAGCCCAATGTTCGGAGAGCCCCTAAATCCCATTTCTTGGTGGTGGTACGCCCTTGCCGTGTCGGGGCTGTGGGCAATAGGACTGCTTTGGGTTCCCAACCAGCAGGGCAGGCGTCGGGCCCTTCGCTGGGGCGTTCAGCTTTGGGTTGAAGGCTGGCCCCTGGCATGGGGAAGCGCAATCACGCTGGCCTCTATGGGCCTGGCAGTCGGCTTGCTTTACTGGAGTTTTCAAATGGACCCGCTCCGGTCTGGGCTGGTCTTGGTACTCCCTTGGATCGTGCATAGCTTGGCGGGCATCGTCTGGAACGCACTGCGCAGCCACCAGGCCTACCACCAGTTTCGCATGGTGCTCGTACCTGTTTTGCTGCTCTTGGCAGTGCCTTTTGCCTGGTGGAGGGTCGCAGGTCAGGATCCGGACCGAAGTTTAAGCCTTGCCGTCTTGGGCATTTCGTTTGCGGTACTGTATTTAACCTCTTTAGCCAGAGCCGCTTATATTTATATAACAATGGGACCAGGGCCTTTATACTTTAGAATTGCCTACCTTTGCGCCCTGGAAGCGATTCCATGGCTATGGATTTATCATTGGTTGAGCGCAAACGCAAAGTAAAAAGCATCTTGGTCTCCCAACCGGAGGCCCAAGTTGGCAATGTTCCCTACCTGCAGCTCGCAGAAAAGCACAAGATAAAACTCGACTTTCGCCCCTTCATTGAAGTTAAGGGCGTTTCTGCTGCGGACTTTCGCAAAGACAAGATCGCCATTATCGAATTCAAGTCGTTCATCTTCACGAGCCGCAACGCAATCGAAAACTTCTTTCGCATGTGCGAGGAGATGCGCGTGACGATAAATCCGAACTGGAAGTTCTTCTGCACCTCAGAGGCCGTTGCCTTCTACCTTCAAAAGTTCATCCCCTACCGCAAGCGCAAGATTTACCCGGCCAAGTCGAACATTAACGACCTGGTCCCTACGCTCAAAAAACAGCGCGGCGAGCATTTTTTAATGCCTACCTCTGACGTTCTCAATCCCGAGGTGCCTGCCGCCCTCGAGGCCGCCAACATCAAATGGACGCGTGCCGTGATGTTCCAAACCCTGGCCGCCAACCTCAGCGACCTTACGGAGGTGAAGTACGACATGCTGGTCTTCTTTAGCCCCGAGGGAATCAAGTCGCTCTTTAAAAATTTCCCCGGATTCGTGCAAGAAGGAACCCGCATCGCGGCCTTTGGCAGCACGACCCATCAGGCGGCCCAAGAGCACAACCTCATCTTAGACATAATCGTGCCCTCGCCGAAATTTGCATCGATGGCTCAGGCGCTAGAGGCCTACGTCGACGAAGCCAACAAGGGCAAGTAATGGCTGACTTGCGCTTCCCCCGCGAGGAGCGCCTTAAGTCGCGATCGTCCATTGCACTCCTATTTAGTCGGACCTCCCAAGGCGCAGCCCATGAAGGACTGAGGCTCGTCTGGACCGCATCGCCCGAACCCTTGGATCGTGGAGTTCAGGTGTTGGTGGCCGCCCCAAAAAAACAATTTAAGCAAGCAACCGTGCGCAACCGCATCAAGCGCTTGCTGCGCGAATCCTGGAGGCTGGAACGGGGCGAGCTTCACTCGCAGTGGCTCAAAGCCGGAACGCCCAAGATCATTGGCTTGATTTACACCGGCGTAGCCAATCCGACCCTAATCGCATTGCGTGCTAGCCTTCGCGGTCTTTTGGATAAGGCCAAGTGGTAAAGGCCTCTTAGGTTCGCCGGCCCGGAACTTTGCCCATGCCTCGAGGCAGGCTCTGGTAGATGGCCGAAGCGATTAGGGCTGTGCCCATGGCCCTTTCGAGCATGGACTCGGTGAGCAAAAGCAAAACTACCGCGATGGCAAGAGCCTGCGCCTCCCGGTTCCAAGACAATTTAGTGGCGCAGTAGGCAAGACCGATTAGCCAAATGCCCATACCCACAAGACCAATGCCTGCCCAAAGCTGAAGAACCTGGTTGTGCACATTGAGCTGCCGCTTGATTCCAAAACGGTAGTTCCAATCGCGGTAGACCAGGTCGAGCTCGGGCTGCACCCGGTCGACCCCATAGCCAAACAGGGGTTGCTGCTCAATGAGTCTCCAGGCAGCCTTGGCCTGCACCACGCGGCTGTCCAGCGATCCGGTAGCCCAGTAAGGGTCCGCATTCAAAATTTTACCAAGGCCGCGTTCGGAGGGAAGGATCACCAAAAAAACTGCGATTAGGGCGCATGCCGCCAGAACTCCGGGAAGTGCTGCGCGCAGCGTGGTCCGCCCCAAATACCACCAGAGGGCTCCCAATGACACTGCCGCTATGCCCATTCGGCTGCCCGCAAGCAGCGCCACAAGGGCAAACATCAGCAGCATGGCCCTGCGCAGGGCCGGCGGAAACCAGGTGTCGGCAGCGAGCGCCGCCGCGGCAAGACCTAGGTAGAGCGTGAGGTAGATGTGCTGGTGGGCGAATTCCGCAAAATTCCGGTAAAGGAAGGGGCTAAGGCTCTCCGCCTTTATGGACTGAAGCACTCCGTTGCCCAAAAGGCCCAGGCAGAGCACAATCCCGCCCGCTATGAGGCCACCGCTCCATGCGCGTTGCTGCCGGCGCATTGCCAAGGGAACAAATATCAGGGGAGACCAGCGCAGCAGGGTTTCAAAGGATGGAGCGGAAGTCCAGAGCGCACTGGCTGCAATGGCGGCAAATCCGGACCACAAGGCCAGATCTACGGGTATGGCGCGCCATCTTCCTCGTGCGGAGGCCAGCGAGAGCAGGGCTGCAGCAGCAAATGCGATTCCGCTGCCGAGGTCCCACCATGGCATGAGAATCACTGCAGCGCGCACCAAGTAGGCAGTAATTAGGCGTTCCACAGGAGCCAAGGTAGCCTAAAGACCGTTTGCAGCCAAGCGGGGCAAGCGGGGCGAAAGACCTGTAAGTACCTCATAATTAATGGTTCCGCATGATTTAGCGAAGTCCTCGAGCAGAATGTGCCGACCCAGTAATTCCACCCTGTCGCCTACCCTTAGGCCCGTATTCGTGGCATCCACCATGAGCATATCCATGCATACCCTGCCCACAATGGGCATAAAATGGCCCTTCGCATAGGCCTGACCTCGGCCGTTGCTCAATGCCCGCGGAATTCCGTCTGCGTAGCCAATCGGGAGGGTGGCAATAAGGCGTTCGTGGGGGGCGGAGTCGGTGCTTCCGTAGCTTATGCCCTCGCCAGCAGGGACTTTGCGAAGCTGACTCAAGGTTGTAGTCACCTGAACCACCGGCTGAAGCTGTTTTGCGTCGCTCGCGACGGGGGAGGCACCCATTAAGCCAATTCCTAGGCGGACCATGTCTCCGGCAGCCCAAGGATGGCGAGCTACCGCTGGGGTGTTGGCCATGTGGCGCCAAACTTTGATCTGAAGTTCGCCCTCGAGGTCGTCGGCAAAGCGGCTGAATGCGTCCCACTGTGCGCGGCTAAAGTCATCCTGCTGCGGGTCTTCTGCCGCCGCAAAATGGCTGAGCACTGAAGCCACTCTTACTCCAGGAAGCCTTGCCAGGGCCTGAGCGACAGCCCGGCCTTCGTGGGGCTCAAAACCGAGGCGGTGCATGCCGCTGTCTACCTTAATGTGGACCAAAACATCGCCAAGTGCCTCGGGATATCGGCCGTAGGCTTCGGCAAAAGCTGCCAGGCGTTCCCAGCTAAAAAGTTCAGGCTCCAGGCGGTAGCGAAGCATCAATTCAAAAGAGGGATCTCCGGGATTCAAAACCATTATGGGGCTTCGAATTCCCGCTTCACGCAGTTCTCGTCCCTCTTCGGGGTAGGCGACACCTAAATAATGTACTCGATGGCGTTCCAATGCCCGCGCGAGAACCACGGCGCCAAGACCGTAGGCATTGGCCTTGATCATGGCCATAACTCGGGTTTGGGCAGGGAGCAGGGAGCGATAGTGGCGCAGATTCGCCTCGAGGGCCTCAAGATCAATCTCCACCAGGCTGTCGTGCTGGCGGGCCAAACGCGACTCAAGCGCAGCTTCTACGCCATGGCCCTTGAGCAGAACCGCTCCCGACTGGGCTATTCCTAGCGCGGAATCCTGCGGATGAACCAATTCAACCTGAAGCATGGGGTAGCGCTTGGCCCAGCCTTCTATTGCGGACTTCCATCGGCCAAAGTCCGCATCAAAAATCAGCGCCGTTCTGGATTGACTGTCTTCTTGAGCCAAGAGCCCGAGAGCTTCTTCTACCGAGGCCTCGTCGAGGGCATAGCGATCGATTAAAAGGTTGCCTCCCCAGCGGGCAGCCCTGCGTTCCAGCCTAAGGGGTCCGCAAGGGCGGGTTTCAAAATTGCTCGGAACCTTGCCCAGCATATAGCAGGCCGTCAGGGCCAGAAAGGCATTGGAGCGTTCCGCCTGAGAGTCCTGGGCTTGGGCAAAGCGCTGGCCGTCGGGGCCGATCCAAAAACCCCCTTCGGAGCGCAGAGGGCTTTGCATGCCTTCATGGCCCTTGTCTTCGGGCACTACTAAAGCAATCACACCCTCAAAAAGTGAAAGTTTCTCGCGTAGCTTCTGGTCTCGGCTGGCAAAACCCTCGTCGTGCGCGTCGCCGATTCCGGTGAAAATTCCGTGCGTGGGCCTGAGCCAAGGGGTGAAGCGCGCCATGCCGCCAGCCTCGGAAATACCCACCTCAACGAGCCAAATCGATGCGTCCAAGGGGAACTGAAGTACCGATAAGGGTACGCCGAGCCGAGAATTATAGCTGCGCGGGCTGCGTACTGCTCTGGGGTCCGCCATCAGGTGGGCAAGCTGTTCCTTGACGCTGGTCTTGCCATTGGATCCGGTTATGGCCACGACGATTCCGGAGAATGCAGCTCGATGGGCCGCCGCCAGCAGGTAGAGTGCCGACCAAACGTCGTCGACCACCAAGACATCGAGGCCGGCAACCGGGTGGTCTGCCCAACCTTGCGTCGATACTACCGCGGCGAGGCAGCCGCGCTCCAAAGCCTCTTCGAGGTGCCGGTGCCCGTCGCCCGAGGCGGTAGTTAGGGCCCAAAACAGTGCAGGCTCGGTCTGCATCGTCCTCGAATCGCTGGCCATTCTGCGAACGATCCGGTCGGGCTGGGTCGAATGCAGCTTGGCCCCAATCAGGGAGGCCAGTTGGGCTAGGGTCCATTGCGCCGGGGTCATGCTCCTACTTGGTGCTGCGTCGTTCGCGAACAAATTCCGCCCTCGAAAGGGGCTCGTAGGTTCGTCGGTCACCCAGCATAACCCGGTTGGGGTCGGCCGTGAGCCGGTGGGAGTAATTGGCCAGCTCTCCGCTTCGCACGCAGACGGCATGCACCTTGGTAACAAACTCCGCCACGGCCATCAGGTTGGGCATTGGGCCAAAGGGCTCGCCGTGGTAGTCCATGTCTAGACCAGCCAGAACCACGCGCTTGCCGGCATTGGCAAGCTCGTTGGCTACGGCCACGATGTCCATGTCAAAAAACTGGGCTTCATCAATTCCAACGACATCCGCCTCGCTCGATAGGGCTATAATTTCTCGTGCGGATGCTACCGCAAGGGCATTCATGCGCGCCTGGTCATGGGTTACCACCTCGTTTTCGGCGAAGCGGTTGTCGGTTATTGGTTTAACAATCAGGACTTTTAGCTGCGCAATCTGGGCGCGTTTGAGCCGGCGAATGAGCTCCTCCGTCTTGCCTGAAAACATGGAGCCAGCGATTACCTCAATGTGCCCAAATCGGGGCGCGTGCTCTTGGAACATTTCGTACTTTTCCACTCAGCTAAACTACGGCTTTCAACCATGAGCATCGACCTAAATTCGGCCCTTTCTGGCCTTTCCCTTTCGCTTCAATCCGAGGTAGCCAGTGATGCGCAGTTGCGCGAACTAGAATCCCTTCTGTTGCTTGCTCATCAATCCAAACTGCGGGCTGCGCTTCAATCGATTCAGTCTGAAGCTGAAGTTCGGTTTGCCGCGGCCAATTCGGCCCTAGTCAAGGCTCAGGAGGAGGCTCAAGCTACAGCCAAGGCAGAATTTGCCCAGGCCCAAGCCGATGGCGAAGCTGCCATGGCCGCTGCGGTGGCCCTGCGCGTCGAGGCCGTCGCCCAAGAGTCCGCGAGCCAAGAGTCCGCGAGCCAAGAACCTGCCATGCAGGAGGCTCCCAAAATCGAGCCTGTCTTGGAGCCCGTTACCGATTCCGTGCAGGAGTCTCCCTTCGAGCTCGAGCAAGAGTCCACAACCCTATCATTAAAGACGCAGCCCGAACCACAGAGCCCCTCTGCACCCGCAGCAAGCGAGCAGCCAAGGGGTCCGCAGCGGTCAGTTAATTCTAGCTACGCCTCTCTGAATGCAGGGCTAAACGACCGATTGGCCTTTGTCAAAAGTCTTTTTGGCGGAGATGACCACGACTACCAGCGTGTTGTGGCCTACCTCTCGACCCTCGAGTCCAAATCGGAGTGCGAAACGTTCATTGTCGAAGCCCTGCAGCCCGAGTACGACTGGAGCGCCTGCCCCGACGTGGCAGAACGCTTCTTGAAATTGGTCTACGCCCGGTTTGACTAAATGGGCAAACTAGTACTGGTTCCGACCCCCTTGGGCAACCTCGGGGATATTACCGAGCGTGCCAAAGTGGCTCTCGTTGAGGCCGACTTGGTTCTTGCCGAAGACACCCGCACGACGGGCAAGCTGTTAAAACTGCTGGGCTTAGAGGCCAAGCTCCGTTCCTACCACATGCACAACGAGCACGCCCACACTGCAGGCTTGGTCAAGCTAGTCGAGGCCAGCTCCAAGCACGTCGCCCTGGCCAGTGATGCGGGCACCCCCGGAATCAGCGATCCCGGTTTTTTGCTGGTTCGCGCCTGCATCCAAGCGGGGCTTGTTGTCGAGGC
>Ga0049083_10000533_pt1 | contig 13634 bp, 4 predicted proteins | sample GreLakmeMI27MSRF_FD_66719 | JGI IMG/M metagenome (GOLD analysis project Ga0049083, IMG submission 66719) | Freshwater lentic microbial communities from great Laurentian Lakes, MI, USA - Great Lakes metaG MI27MSRF | ecosystem: Environmental > Aquatic > Freshwater > Lake | place: Great Lakes...
GAGGTACTGGATGATGGCGTCGTGGGGCACCTGCCCCGTGCCGCGCTCAGCCAGCCACAGCAGCGCCCAGCGGGTCAGCGGCGGCCGCAGCTCCTTCTCGTAAAAGGCGGTGTCCAGCAGCACCGGGTGGGGTGCCCTCTGGATCATGCGCGCCTCCAGCCCCGCCGCCACCGCGGCACGCAGGGCGGCGATGGCGCGCGCAGCCTCCCGCGAGTCGCTGATGTCGCACGTCAGCTGTCCGTCCCACGCCGCAGCCGTCACGGCTCCCAGCAGCCAGAGGGGCAGGCGCCAGCGCAGGCCCGGCTGGGAGCGAGACTGGGAGAAGTCGAGGGGGGCGCGGGCGCCCAGGGGCCAGTGCAGCTCGCTGCGCAGCGGGTGCAGCAGCAAATCCACCTCGTCCAGCATCAGCACGCCCTCGCGAAACAGCTTGAAGATGCGCGCGCATACCGCAGCCTCGGTGCGCAGCTCAGCCTCCTCCAGGCCGCTCAGGTCTGTGCGTGCCGTGCGACGACGGCGCAGCAGCCCGGCCACGCCGGAGGGCTTCACCAGCGCCGCCTCGTCCTTGGAGCGCGCGCTGCGGTCCAGGATGTGTGCAGCCTCCACCAGCTTGAGCATCATGCTCTTCAGCGCCCCCGGCGAGGCCAGCACCACCGCGCCAGCGGCGCGCGCGCGCTCCAGCTTGGTGGCCAGCCAGTCGTCCAGCTTGGTGTAGCGCGAAACGCGGAGCGTGACGATGGGGCGGTAGAGCGCAGCAGCAAACTTGCCCCGCAGCACGGAGCGTGTGAAGTCCAGCAGCGGCGTCGGCACGCAGCTGGTGACCAGCGCGCCGCCATCGGCCAGCAGGCTGGCCACCAAGGGCGCCACACATGTGGTCTTGCCGCCGCCCATGAGCATCTGGTGGCACAGCGCGCCAGCACCGCCCGCGCTCGCCGCTGCCACGAAGCCGCGCACCAGCTCCACTTGCGGGCCGCGCAGCAGCAGGTCGTGAACGAACTCGAACATGAGAAAGCGGGGGTCCAGCGCGAAGACGCCGCCACCCTGGGAGTCCAAGTAGTAACGCTTTGCAGTTGCCAGGTCCGCAATCTGGCTGGCCACAACCTTGGCGCGAGCCCAAGCAGCCTCCGCCTCGGCGGTGTCGCCGCCGGAGGCTACACGCAGCGCGCGCTCCAGCGCCCGTGCCAGCACAGCGGCGCGCAGCGTTTGGCCCAGCCTGTTGGCTGCAAGCAGAGCGCATGCGGTCGCTTCCAACACCCCCGTGGCTGCTGCCTCGCTGAGGAGCGGGTTGAGAGCCATGAGCTCGCTCTGCGCGTGCGTGGACATGAGCAACGCCGAAAGGGTCTCCAAGTCCAAGCTCGCCTCGCGCCCGCCCGCGCGCGCGAGCAGCAGCGCGGCGCGCGACAGCCCCGCAACGCCCTGAGCGGCGGGCGAGGCTGAGCCCAGCAGGTCAACCACCGCTCGGCCGCCCCGTGCCCCAGCCACGACGCGCTCCTTTGCGGCAGCCACAGCCGCCGCGTCCTTGGCTACCGCGGCAGCGAGGCACTCCGCAGCCGCGGCCGCGCCTCCGCGCGCGCCGTCCAGCGTGCCGTGCTCAAAGCCGCACAGGGTGAGGGCGAGCTCGGCGCCGGCACGCGCAGTCTCAAACCCAAAATCTTCAGTCATGCGACGCAGAAGGTCCGCAGCCACCGGGTTGCGCGCCGTGAGGTGCTTGCTGAGGTCGAAAGGCAGGCCGGATGGGCCGGCTGGGGGCGGGCCAGCGGCTGCGCGTGAATGTGTGGAGCCCTCTGCATCATCCCCAGCCGAGGCTGGCGCTGCCGACGCTGGCGCCTCCACAGCCACGCGCGCCACGGCGACGCCGGCGGTGGAGAGCGGCGCGGCGGCGAAGGCTGCTGCGTCAGCCTCGGACCAGCCACACAACACGGGGCGGATGGTGCGTGACTTTGCCGCACGGTCGCGCGGACGGGGCGCGATGAACGCACGCCCGCCGCCCGCCGCCACGCGCGCAGAGGCTGGCGCTGCCCACAGCGTCACCGCCGGCGCAAAAGTGAGCGCCGCAGCGTGCGTCTGCAGGTACTTGGCCGCCTTGAGCGGCATCGCCTGCAGGGCGGCGTCGCCCAGCAGCCCCGCCGCCATGCCCGTCTTGCTGCGCTGCTCGTCCTCGAAGAGGCGCGGCGCGTCGCGCGCGGCGGCGCGGTTGTACGCCAGGGTGCGGAGCAGCGACATGTGGAGCGATCGTGAGGACCAGTCCCCTGAGGGCACGTGACGTGCCAGCAGCGCCGCCCAGTTGAAGCCGGTGTCGGCTGGGAGGACACCAAAGTTGACGCCCCCAGAAAACAGGTCGTACATGAGGTAGAAGTGCTTGCGCAGCGAGACGCCGCTGGAGGCTGGGTCCATCAGCGCAAGCACACGCTTCAGCGCAGCCTCTCCGGTGAGCAGCGCGCCGGGCGTCTCCCCCTCCGGGCGGCTGTATGAGCTAGACACCTTGCCCATGAGTGTGCCTAGGTCTTTGTCTTTGAGACCCACAGCCTCCGACCAGGACCGGTCATCTACGCCGTCCCAGCTGCCCAGCGGTTGAGGCGGCTGGGTGGGCTGCGCCAGGGGTAGCTCCAAGGCGCGCGGGGCTGCGGCGCCCGGGCGGCGCCCCTCCGATAAGATGCGCAGCAGCTGGATGCGGTTTTTGAGGGCGCAAGGGGAGGCTGGTCCCACCAGCGGCTCCACCAGCTGCAGCTCCTCCTCCACGGTGAGGCGGCAGTCGGCGGAGACGGCGTGGGCACGCTGCGCGTAGTCGAGGGCGTCCCGGGCAGCATCCCAGCCAGGGACCAGCGCCATGGTGCGCGATAGGGCGCCCGCCAGCTGGAATCGGCAGCGCAGCGCCAGCGCGTCCGGGTGGTGGTCCTCCCCCAGCGCCTCCAGGCGGGCGAAGAGCTGCGCCTCCTCCTGGGTGAGCTTGTCGTCGGTGACGCAGGCGGGCGCCAGGTCGAAGGCGAGCTTGTGCGCGCCGGAGAGGGCGCGGCACAGGAACAGGTGCAGCGCGCTGGCCAGGGTGGACACCTGCAGGAAGCCGCCGGTGACGTGCAGCGGGTACAGGTAGTGCCTCGCGCCGGGCAGACCCTCCAGCCAGGCGGGCAGGCCCCTCTCCAGGGCCAGCCCGGAGGCCAGCAGCGCGCCGGCAGCCGGCGGCCGCATGGGCGCGCCGGCGCCGGGGGCGAGCACCGCCAGCGCGCCAGACACATCCTCCAGCAATACCGCGTGAGGCAGGCCGCGCAGTGCGGCAGCGGGCAGCGCCTCTGCGCCCCGGGTGGAGACGAACCACCCCGGGTGTTGGTCGCACCACAGGCGCTTCACCGCGCCTCCACCGCCGGCGCCTTCAGCATCATCTCCCCCGCCGCCGGTGGAGAATGAGAGGCGCAGGCGGGGCAGCTCGATGAGGTCGATGGCACCCGCCGGGTCGCGCGGCCCCTTGACCTGCGCCTTGCTCCACACCAGGATGTGGCTAGGGTCATCCAGCCGCGCAAGCAGCGCGGCGAAGACGCGAAGCGCGTCCGTGGCTGCCGGCGCGGGGCCGAAGCGGATGTTGATGAGCGTCAGACCAGCCTCGGCTGCAGCAGCGAGGCTCTCCGTGCTCAGCACGCTGGCGGCTGCGGCGCCGCCGTCCCGCCCACCGTCCCAACCGGTCATGCCGCCCAGCTCGGCGCGGCGCACCAGCGCCAGCGCGTCGTCGGACCCGAAGCGGGACAGGCTCACCGTGAGCACGGTGACCGCCTTGCCGCTTGCCTCGGCGCGCTTCGCCGCAGCGGCGGCTGTTGCTGCAGCGGCGGCGGCGGAGCCCTTGGCCGCGGGCGCCGCAGGCGCAGGGCTGCGCGGGTAGCCGATGAGCCCCCCGTCCGCGCTCTGCCAGAAGCTGTAGGCGTCCAGCAGCGCGTCCGGCAGGATGCCGCGCAGGAAGCGGGAGGGCAGGTACGTCTGATCCCCCGTGGCCTTGCTGAGCGTGCGGGTGACCACGATGCTGGTCTGGGGAGTGCCCAGCAGCGCGGTGGCGAGCGCGGCTGCGTCCGTGTCTGCGCGCTGGACGGGTGCGCCGCCGGCGCTCTCCACCACCGCCAGGCTGGTGCCCCGCGTGCTGCTGCCGGCCAGCATGCGCATCAGGCGGCGGCCGTGGGACACGAGGACGTAGACCTGCACCGCGGCGGTGGCTCGGAAGACAACCACCTCGCGCAGGCTTTCCGCGCCCCCCTGCCCGCCATCGCCGTCCCGCGCCTTGGCGTCCTTGGACGCACGCTTCACCAAACCCACGAGCGTGCAGTAGGGCGCGTTGGCCTGCGAGTCGCGCGACAGGTACAGCTCCACGCCGGCCAAGTGACGCCGCTGCACAGGCTCCAACGCCGCGCTCACCCACGACTCGTCTGACGACAGCCCCCCGCCATCCCGATACGCGCGCGAGAAGCTGGGCGGCAGCTCCGGGCGACGCGGGTCGGAGGTCCAGATCTGCACATCCGCGCGGCGCCCAATCAGCCGGCTCCACTGCCGGTGCTCCGTGTGTTTCACCTCGGCGCAAGACTCGCTGTCCAGCGGGCCCAGCGCGGAGACCACATCCGGCATGGTGGCTACGGTGCGGGGCAGGGGCCGCATGTGGTGTCGCTTCACCGTGACTTCACCGGTGTTGAGGTTCACCTCGATGGCCGCCGCCGCGGTGCTCACCCGATGCAGCCACGCCTCGTAGGTCTCCCCTTCTTGCGGCTCGCTGGCCGCCGCCAGCGCCGCCGCCTCTGCGGCGTCAGGCACGAAGCGACCGCCGCCGCCGTGCGTCGCCAGCTGGCGCCATTGCCGGGCGGCCATGCGCCCATCGCTCGCGCCAGCCGCGGCGGCCGCCTCGGGGCTGCCCAGCGTGGTGCTTTTGACCACATCCTCGAAGAGCGCATCCGCCTGGGCGGGGTGTTCGGTGAGCCAGCGCATGATGCGGCCCCGCTGCGCCTGAAAGAGAGCAAACACCTCCGTCTCGGGCACCCCCAGCGGAGCCTCCTCCTGCGCCGCGGCATCCCCCTTGGCGCGCGTCTTCTTGGGCGCCGTCAAGCTGCTCTCCTCGAACTCGTGGTGCGCAGCCAGGAAGGCTTGCGCGCGCAGTAGCGCCCTCACCGCGGGCTGCTGCACGCCGCCGGGCAGCAGGTGCGCTGAGGCGCCCCAGATGAGGGCCAAGTGGGCGTGAAGCGCGGCGGCGCGGGACTCGATGCGCGCCTCCTGAGCTTGCGCCAGGTAACGGTCCAGCAGCAGCGTCGCCCGCCCCTCCAGCAGCGCGCGTATGGCCGCCTGCGCGCGCGTGAGCGCCTCCAGCGCGCCGGGAGCGCAGGTGAGGCCGCGCACGAAGGAGGCGAAGCCCCCCCCGCCGGAAAGGGCGCCGTACGCCTCAGCCGCAGCCTCGCCCTCCTCGCCCCCAGCCTCGCTGGCGTCCGCGCCAGCCTTGGCGCGCCACTCCGCGTGGCGCAGCAGGAAGAGCATGAACGCCTCCGCGTGCGCCGCCAGGCGGATGACGAAGAGCACGATCTTGGAGGACACCTCCGCCCACTTGCCCAGGTCCAGGTCCAGCGCCATCGCGAGCATCGTCTCCAGCGGCGGCGCCACAGCCTCAGGGGTGCACGCCAGCTCGTTGAAGAGGAGGCCGCAGGGGGTTGTGAGGTGGGTGCGCTCCATGTCGGGCGCAGAGTCTGGCGCCGGTCGCGGCCCGGGCGCCAGCCACGCGCCCGGCTCGAACAGCGACGCCTCCAGCATGTTCTGCAGCTCTCGGTTGGCCAGGCAGCTGATGCGCTCCGGAGTTGCGAAGAAGCGCAGCAGGAGGGGTATGCGGAGGTACGGGGCGGTCAGGTAGCTCAGCATGAGCTCGCAGTCGCTGGCACGCATGGTGCCCTCGAAGTCGGGCAGCTTCTTCAGGTGCAGCACATCCTCCTCCGTCTCCACAGGGTGTCCGGCCAGGGCTGAAGGGTCTGCCCCAGTGGCTGCGACGCGAGGCTTGCGGTGCTTGCTGTCGCCCTGCAGGCCCCACAGCGCGGAGCGGCCGCCTGGGGGCGCCGCCGCGCCGCTGCCCTCGGCGCGGCTGCCTCGCGCCGTGGTGGCGGCGGAGAGCGCAACGACGCCGGCGGAGGGGTCCAGCTGGCGCCCAAAGCCAGTCACGCCCAGCCGCCGCTCAGCCGCACTCCAGCTCCAGCTCAGCGCCGCGTCGCGGGGCGCCCAGGCGCGCGGCTCCGGCAGCGCCTCGGCGCTGGGCACCAGGAGCAGCTTGGCCACGAAGACGACGTCGCGCAGGCAGGCGAGCTCGGGGAACTCGTCCACCAGCTGCGCGTGCCCGGCGCTGTCGCCAGCCAGGTAGGCGCACCCGGGCTCGCGCTGCACCGCCATGTCCAGGCAGAGCTGGTCCACCAGCTCCGCGTCGGCGGCGCTGGGTCGCATGTTGCTCTCCCAGCCAAACAGGAAGTGGTCGCCGTCCACCAATCCCTCCACCCCCGCGAAGTAGTCCAGCACCTGCGTCAGCGCCGTGGCCATCTCGGGGGAGGTGAGGGGCAGCGCCTCCGCTTCGGCGGTGAAGCGCCGCATGGTGAAGCCGTAGGGGCGGAGGGGTCCTGGGGCGTTGCCCGCGTAGTGCCCGCAGAAGGGCGACGGCACGTCGGTCGCCTGCTTGCGCGCCACTGCGTCCGCAACGGCGGCCATGCAGGCTGCGGTGAGCAGGCGCGCGGTGTCGAGCGCGCGGTCGGCTCGCAGGGAGAGGCAGACGGCTGCATAGTGCCGTGACAGCAGGCGCAGCAGCTGCAGCAGGTCCGCCTGCGTCTCGTAGCGGCATGGCGCCGCCGCCCAGAAGCAGCGGTGCGCGCGCGCGGGGTGACCCAGCGGCAGCGGCAGTGGCAGCACCACGGTGAACAGGTGCTGCAGCAGCGCCAGGCGCAGGCTGATGCTGTGCTTCACCAGGTGCGCCTGGTTGGCCAGCAGCGTGCAGAGGCGCTCCGCTTGGCGCATGGCGCAGGCTGCGTCGTGCAGCGAGGCGACAGAGTCGGGCACCAGCGTCAGCGCAACCGGGCGCAGCAGGGGCGGCACGTGCGCCCCGCCGGCCAGCGCCTCCACGTCACAGGGCAGCAGGCGGCCAAAGAGCGGCCACGCGGCGGCCCCCGGCGCGGCCACCTGCAGCGTCTGGTCGGACGGCAGGAAGGAGCCAGCCGGGGGCACGCTGAAGGCGTCCGCGGCGGCGCGCACGTCCCCTACCAGCTTCTCCACGCCCGCCAGGTCCTCCAGCGACAGCGCCTCCTGCGCCGCCGCCGCGCCCGGCGCGGCGCCCAGCAGCGCCGCGTCCTCCTCCGCCACGCGCGAGGCGCGCGCGGCGAGCTCGCGGGACGCCAGCCGCAGGCCCGCCGCCTCGCAGGCTGTGGCCCGGCGGCAGGCGCGCAGGTCCGCGGCGGCGGCGGCCAGGAGGGACCAGCGCAGGCGGAGGGCGACGCGGCGGGCCGCTTGCGCGGGCAGGCCGCCCGCGCAGCGCACCAGGAAGCGTGCCGCCTCCAGCGCCGCCGCGCCTCGGGAGGCGTCGCCCGCCTGGGGGGGAACCTCCGCGTCGGAGAAGGCTGCGCACGCCTTGAGCAGCAGCGGGGCGCCCGTGAGGAAGGGCAGCAGCGTGCCGTACAGCGCCGCCGCGCCGCCGTGCTCCCGGCTGGGGAAGCACAGCGGCCGGAACAGGAAAGTCCAGAACGCGGAGTCGGTGAGGCGCGCAGCCTCAACGCCCGACTGGGTCACCGTCAGCGCTCGCTTGGGCGTCAGCGACTCGCCGTCTGGCACCCACGGGTGGTATTCCAGCCCTGCGCCCGTGTTCACCGTGGCAAAGCTGAAGGTTGTGCCAGAGGCTTCGCAGGTGAGCACATGCACCAGCAAGTGTCCGTCTCCCTCTGGGGTGAGCCACCCCCCAGGGAAAGCGATGGCGTGCCCCGGACGCATGTGGGATACCCGGTCCACGAACCAGGCCAGGAACAGCATGAAGCGTGATGCGTCTCCAAGGGCGATGGGCAGCTGGCGGAGCACCTCCAGGCCGCCCAGGAGGGCGCCTTGTGCCTGGGCAGCTGCGCGCGCCTCTGCGGGCCTCGCGCCGGGCAGCTTGCCGAGCGCGCCGGCAACCAGCTCGAAGGCGGAGCGCAGGCGCAGCTCCAGGGGCACCTCCATGGCCGCTGCATGGGCCAGCGGTGGCGCGATGCCCACGTCTGCAAACAAGTCCATGAACGCCAGGCTCTGCCAGGCGGGCAGCTGCCCGCCGGAGGGCCACCCGCCCGGCGGGGGTGGGTACAGGCCGAAGGCTGGCGGCGCGGTGCGGGAGCGGAAGGCATCCAGGGTGGGCGTGGAGGCCCCGCTGGAGGTGCGCGCGCCGCTTGAACCCAGCTGGGGCTTCTCCTCTTTGGCAGCCGCGTCCAGCTCCAGCGCAGCGGCGGACAGGGGCGCCACCCAGGCGGCCAGGGCGTCCGGGTCAGACGCCTCGAGCACGATGCTGAGGTCGTCGGAGGTGACGCGCACCAGCTGCTTGCCCACGTGTTTCGCCTTGAGCCCCGCGCTCAGCACCGCCGCCTCCGTGTCCAGCACCTCCACGGACACGTGGCCGCCCTGCAGCGGCAGCTCCTCCTGCGCGGCGCAGTTTGTCAGAACCTAGTGCACGTTTGAGCAGCCTCACGCTCGCGCCTTGAGCTGCGTCAACGTCTCGTCCGCGTAGCACCGCAGGGTGAACACCAGCCGCTCCCCCGGGTTGCCACGGCTCAGCGTGACCCACCACAGGTTCCAAGCCTTCATCTGCTGCAGCCGGTTGCCCGCCACCGCGGAGGCGAGGGCGCCCGCGTCGCGCCCCTTGGTGCGCAGCCAGCCGGAAGCTAGGGGCCCCATGGTGGCGGCGGTGAAGGACGGCTGCCCCCCAAGCTTGGCGCCTTGACTGGCGGACTTGAACATCTTGGCTGCGCTCAGCTGGGGTGTGAGTGAGCAAAGCAACGCGGCCTGCGTGCGTGGGCTGTGCGTGCCTGCCGCTGCAGCGCAAGTGCACGAGGCTGCGGGGTGGAGAGGTCAACGGCACCCGGACGAGCAGGGTTGACAGCTTGACACAACGAAGGGACACAGACCAGCCCGCCTACGGCGGCGCCGGCACGGAGGAGCTACGGCGGCGCGCCTGGACAGTAGAACAGCCAAATTTTGTGCATTGAACGTTGAAGGAGGCGGCGTTCAGGCTGCTGCCGCGATAGCCTCACCCCCGCGCACCGTTTGTGCCCGCCGTCCCTCGCCGCGCGCACAGATTGATGAGTGGTATGTCTCGCGGGCATAAAGTATGCGCCAAAGGTGGATCGAACACCTGACCTTCAGATAAGTGAATAACACTTGTGTTTGCCCTAGCACGGGCATGAAGTCTTCAGTCTGACGCTCTCCCAACTGAGCTATTAGCGCTATATGTACGATTTCTCATAAAATTCTCTTAATATATATACCCTTCACAAAACAAATTTCAAATTTCAAACAAATTTCGTTTTGGGCGCGAGCTGGTTGTTCGACGTCCTGGCTCTTACTCGCCGCTCGCTGGCGCGTATCGACGGCTGAACAAGGTGCGTGTCTGCGCGAGCGCCCGTCTACGCAATTGAGCGCGCGTGGGGCTGCGCTGGCTCTGAGCTGCAGTCAAACCTTAAGCCGCCGCCGCTGCTCCCAACGCAGCGGTGCACCTCGACGTTCTGGCACGCCCAGTGGGCGTGTATCCAGACACTTCACGGACCAGCAAGGTGGGTGCGTATGAATGCACGCGGGGAAGCGCTGCGGCGCCTGCCGCGCCAGCACGTCCAGCTGCAGCGGAGCAGTACCCGCCGCGCCCTGCCCGCCTCGGCCGTCAGCTCCTCGCGCCCGCTTGGGGCGCGAGGGGGAGGGGTCGCAACAGTCGGATGCGGCGCGCTTGGAGGCTGCCCGCACAGCCGGCGGCGGCGGCGGCGGCGTGGAGCGTAGCGGAGCGGGTGCAGCGCCCACGTGCAGCAGCGGAGCCAGAGCCGCAGCGCTGCGCCGCGCCGGCGCCGCATCTGCGCTGCCCCCCGCCCGGGAGGCGCGCGGCGCGCGCGCCGCGGGGGCTGGCGCAGCCCTGCTGACAGTCGGCACAGCCCTGCTCGCCGGCGGCGCAGCCCCTGCTGGCGCGGCGCCCGCCTGCTGCGCAGCATCCGCAGCTCCCGCAGCCGGCGCAGGCAGCTGCAGCAGCGGCGCGTTCTGAGCCGCCGCCTGCGCGCGGTGCGCCGTCAGCCCCGCGGCGTCCGTCAGTAGCGCCCTGGCCAGCGCGTGCCCCGGGCGCTCCCGGAGCGTGAGCACCACGGTGCCGTCAGCTCGCTGCAGGACGTCGTCGATGGTGCAGTCAGCCAGGTACAGGACCCAGCGCTTCTTTCCGCTGGCGCTGCAGGTGCAGAAGTAGCGCCGCATCTGGTGCTCGCCGCCCAGGAAGACGCGCACGGTGGTGCGCGCCAGCTGGGAGTCGCGCGGGCGCTTGACGACGTAAGCCTCGAGCGGCATCCCGTTTGTGCGCCGCGCAAAGTGGGTCAGCTCTAGCCGGCCCTCGCCGTCGAAGGCAAGCATGTCTAGCGGGCAGTGCTTCGCCTTCTTGAGCTCCGAGGACAGGGCCAGCGCCATCAGCTGCCCCCTCCCGCTCGCAAACTGCAGGCTGGCGCCCTTGGGGTGCGGGCACAGGTGCAGGACCTGCGCCACCGTGTTATTGGCGACCAGGGTCCCAGGAAGCCAGCACTCGCTCCCAACGCGCGCGTTTCGGATGAATCGCGCGTTCGGGGCCGCCTCCAGGGCGCTGAGCGCCTTGCGCACCGGGCCCACGATGTACCGCCACTGCAAGGCGCTCTCCGGTACGTTGGCCCAGTTCACAGCCACGACGGTGCCGCGCGGCGGGCACACATCATCAGCCTCCAGCGCGCGCAGCTGCGCCTCGCTGAAGGGCAGGTAGTGGCGCAGCATGTACATGACGTGCGGCGCGTCCTTCGCCGTGCCGACCACTGGGAGCTTGCCGTGCAGGTACAGGCTCTGCATGGCGGTGCCGCCCATGATGTAGCCGCCGCCCGCGTGGCAGGGGAGCACGACCATGAAGGTGGGGTCGTATTCGAGGCCTTTGCGATCAAACTCTGCCTTGTTCTGAACGATCACCAGCCACCCGTGCGCCTTTGGCAGCGCGCCGCTCTTGACCGGCTTGGGCTGCGTGGCGCCCGTGTGGCCGCCGCAGACGCCCACCACGGGCCCCGTCTGGTGGTTGCCGTCGCCGTGCAGGTTGAGCGCGTCCGCCTTCTCTGCAACCGAGGCGTCCTCCCCCTTCCCGCGAAAGATCAGCGTCTCCGCCGTGTTGGGCTCCTCGTGTGCCACGCCAGACGCGTCCAGCACGAAGTGAAACCCCATCTTGGCGAGCAGCGCCGCGCGCTGGGGCAGCCTAGCCACTGGCGTCGTGCGCAGGCACAGGGCGGCGCCCGTCGGGACACGGGTGCCGTCCAGGAGCTTACCCTCGTAGTGGGACACGTGGGCCGCAACCTTGGTGGGGTCGAGCGTCGCGACTTCGCCGCAAAGGTGCGCCAAGGGCACAAATGCGCCGTGACACTGCTCCCACTCCTGCGTCATTTGAAGAACGCCGCGGTCCTCCGCCGCCAGGCGCCGCACCTCCGCGGGGGTGATCAGGCCGTAGGGGCCGTAGGGGACCACCCAGGCATCTGGGGCGGCATCTCAGGCGAGCCAGTTAGGTCTCGGGGGGCGCATGCGGCTGGGTGGGCAAGCTCGCCGCACCGCCGACAGCGAGGCTGTACCTCTCGCCCGAGGCGAGCGTCGTCACCACGCCGTCGGACAGGCACACGGCGCAGTTCTCTCCGCCGAGCTTCCTCACGCGGTTAGCTGCCGCGACGATGTTGTTGATGTTCAGCTTTGTGGTCTGCACGCCGCGCCCGTCGCCAGCCTCAAACATACGAGCCAACCGAGGGGGAGGCTTGTTCCAATAGCCAGCGCGTACGACCGTCCACAGGAAACCCCCTACCCACCAGATGAGTCCTCTAGATCTGATCCGTCACCTAGCCTGTGTCTCATCTAGCCTATCGGCGTCCTACTCCTCATATTTCTACCCGACTTAGCAAAAAATAGGAACCCAGTGTGCCTACCAGTCTACCAGTGTGCCTCCCACTCATTCTGCCTCGAAAACGTGCATGTCCCGGGTAAAAATACCCAGGGAAGTAGTTCACTAGGCTCACTAGGGATAACCCACTCCACTAGGCTTTGCAGAGGCTTTAGCGGGTCATCCTTGATCCTAATTTCGTTTTCGATTTTCGATGCCATTGTACACGTCATCGACTAGATTATATATTAAGGAATCGTCTTCACGGTGAGCACGACTCCGCCGTCCAACATGCTGCTTCCTGGTTCCTGCTTGTTCACCGCTCCCCGCACTGCAGCACCCCCCCCAGCCCGCCCAGCTCCAGCAGGCGTATCCTTGGCCCCACGCTGCGGCGCTCCTCCTCCGTGTTGTAGCCCCACGCCACCAGGTACAGCTCCCAGGCCTCAAAGCCGGCGCTCTGCTCCACCGCACGCAGCGTGCTCAGCTTGTCCTCCACAAACACCAGCCGCGCCCCCGCAGGCGCCTGGGCAGCCAGCCGCTCCAGCACCTCCGTCTTGGGCCGCCCCGAAACCGTCTGTGAGAAGATGCGCTCCATGGGCAGCTCCACGCCCGCCAAGTCACGCAGCAGCGCGTGCGTGAAGCGCGCCTGCTTAGTGGTCACAATGTACACCTGCGCCGCCGGGTCCGCCAGCGCAGCTCGCAACGCGTCCGCGACGCCCGGGTACAGGGCGTTGGGCGCGAGCCAGCCTTGGGGGTCTTCAAGCATCCACGCGTCTCGCGTGCTGCCAAACAGCTCAACCAGCTCGCCCCGCTCCAGCTGCCAGCGCCTCATGTACTCTGGCAGTAGTGAGCTCCAGCTGCTGAGCACCTGAGCAGGCGTGGCCGCCTGCTCCAGCAGGATGCGAACCTGCACCACGTTCTCGTAGCCCGTCTCAATCACCGGCCGCACGGCGCGCATCTCGTCCAGAACGCGCGTCTTCTGCGCCGCCGCGGCGGGCGTGAAGAAGTGTTGGGGCCATAGGCGCTCACCGGCCTGCGCAGAAGCTTGTCAACGCTCTGTGCTCGCTCGCCCGCTCGCTGCGCGCCTTCCAAGCGCTCAGCGCGCTCTCGCCCACGCTGTCGCACAGCACGCCGTCAAAGTCCAGCGCAAACAGAGTATCACGCTGCCCAGCAGCGCAGGCAGCAGCGCAGGCTGTGCTGCGCATCCTTGTGCGTAGCCGATGGCGCCTCTGAGCGCGCAGCGACATAGGGCACTGCAACACGTGCAGCAGGCACGACATTGCAAAGGCGACGGCGAGTTGTGGGCCTCCGTCCGCGCTCCTCCTCGCTTCTTGTACGGTTGTACGGCACTTTTTTAGCTGGGATGGCAAATATGGGATCCGTGACAATTATAAGCTTATTATAAGCGTTTGGGCGAACGGGCCTGTAGCCCGGCTACAGTGTAGCCCACCCCCCCCAGCGCCCGCGTCCCGTCGCCTTCCCTCCCTAAACACCCTAAACCTTTAAAGGTATTTAGTCTCAGGTGGTC
>Ga0049083_10000537_pt1 | contig 13593 bp, 2 predicted proteins | sample GreLakmeMI27MSRF_FD_66719 | JGI IMG/M metagenome (GOLD analysis project Ga0049083, IMG submission 66719) | Freshwater lentic microbial communities from great Laurentian Lakes, MI, USA - Great Lakes metaG MI27MSRF | ecosystem: Environmental > Aquatic > Freshwater > Lake | place: Great Lakes...
TGACGTTCACCGACCCACCTCGGCCAGACACCATGGCCACCCTGAAGAAGGCGGCGACGCTGGGCGTGAGCTGCAAGATGATAACAGGCGACAGCGTGCTCATCGCCCGCGAGACGGCGCGCCAGCTGGAGCTGGGCACTGATATCATCAACGCGGTGGGACTGCCTTCGCTGGGAAAGGATGGCCAGCCGCCAGCAAATCTGGGCTCCTTTGCCAGCCACATCATCGAGGCGGATGGCTTCGCCCAGGTCTTTCCGGAGCACAAGTTCCTCATCGTCGAGGTGTTGCGCCGCGCAGGGTACTCGGTGGGCATGACTGGCGACGGCGTGAACGATGCGCCGGCGCTCAAGCGCGCCGACATTGGCATCGCAGTGCAGGGCGCCACAGACGCGGCACGCGCGAGTGCGGACATCGTGCTCACGCAGCCGGGGCTCTCCACAATCATCACGGCGATCACGTCTGCGCGCCGCATCTGCCGCCGCATTCAGAGCTTCGTCATCTACCGCGTGGCATGCACGCTGCAGATCCTGGTGTTCTTCTACATAGCAATCATCGCCTTCCAGCCAAGTAACTACAGCCTGGGCCACCGTAGCGAGACGCAGAACATTCCCTTGGCCTTGTTCGGACCGGAAGGCAAGCCCGGCGGCACGCTCGTGCTGTGGGCACACGGCAGCTGCCCCGCACGCACCCTGGACCTGGCGTACATCGAGCACGGGGTTGAGCCGTATGCCACGGGAGTGAGCGTGGCCAGCATCCTGGCGCGCTCCAGCACGCCGCACTCGGCGGAGTGGAATTTCGTGCACGCCAAGAGTGGCGTCGCGCTGGATGCCGCCGCAGACACTGTGAGCGGCCGCCTGTGCGTGGAGCAGTGGCCGCGCACCTTCAGCCTGCCGTTGCTGGCGCTCATCTTCATCACGGTGCTCAACGATGGGACGATCATCAGCATCGCCTACGACCGCGTGCGTGCCGCCAACCATCCAGAGGTGTGGCGCCTGGGCCGCCTGTTCGTCATCTCCTCGGTGCTGGGCTTGGTCGCGCTGGCCTCTTCGCTGCTCTTCCTACACATTTTGCTGGAGAGCCACAACCCGAGCGGCGTCTGGCAGCAGCTGGGCTTCTCACCTCTGCTGTATGGTCACGTCACCGCCGCCATCTTTCTCAAAGTGAGCCTCTCAGACTATCTCACGCTGTTCTGCGCGCGCACGCGCAGCTGGGTGGGAAGCATTCGGCCCAGCCTGTTCCTGGTTAGCGCCGCATTCGTCGCCCTGGGCGCTTCCACCACGCTGGCGGCGCGCTGGCCGAAGCAGCTCAACGGGGAGCATCTGGACAAGCGCTATCTGCAGCTCGCAGGTTTCCAGGAGCACACAGAGCTGTTCGACAGCATCGACGCAACCTCCGGCGTGCGCATGAAGGGCTTGTCCAACCGGGTGCTGGGGTTCACTTGGATTTACTGTCTCCTGTGGTGGGTCATCATGGACGCTGTCAAATGTGCCCTCTACGCGGCGCTCAAGCGCTACGACCGACGCGTGGGTGCCGTCTCCTTCAAGCGCCATCCTAAGCTCAACCCAAAGCTGATCACGGAACTGACGGTCGTGCGCGCTCAGGCGTGAGGAGATGGCGCTCTGGGTTGCCAGGGAGCGAGAGTGGAACCGCGTTTGTCAATCACAGCCGGCACAGCACTGTTCTGTCACTCTTCGTCCACCGCCGTGAGCCAGGCGCCGAGCGTGAACGCCACGGCTGCGACGGGCTCGAATGCGCTGCTGGAGTTGTACTCGAGCTCCTCTCTGCTGACCGGGCCCCGCGCAGGTACCAGCATCCGCTGCAGCACCTCCTCCGCCATGCCCTCCTCCCCGCGGTCCTGGAAGATGCGCGCCAGCGCCTGCGCGGGCCTGCGGCAGCGCCGGTCGCCCACCCCGTACTCGCGCTCGATGCTCTCCAGGGCGACGGTGTACGCCTGTTCCGCGCTGAACGGGTCCCAGGCGCGCAGGTAGCTGTCCGCCAGGTCCAGCATGCACTGGATGACGTCAGGGTGGGGGACGCCCGGCTGCGCCCGCGCCTCGGCCAGCGAGGCTCGCAAGTCCAGCCGGCAGCGCTGCACCTCCGCCCCGCGGCGCGCGATGAGTCCCCGGAAGCCAGCCTGGATGACCACCGCCGCGCGCGCGTGGGACATGGCGGCCGCGGGAGGGCCGCGGCGGGGAGGCTTTGGCGCCGGCTGTGCGGCGAGGCCCTCCTCCTCACTGGAGGGTGTGTCCCCTTCAGAGTTGCTCTCCTCCTCCTCCGCATCCTCGCCGCCGGAGTCGGAGGTGTCGTACGAGACGGAAGCGGAGGCGGAGGCGGTGGCTGGGCGCGCGCTGGGAGGCGGCCAGCCGGGGGCGTGCTGGGCGGCCCGGCGCGGCGTGGCCGCCTGCGCCGCCGCGGCCGCGCGAGCAGACGGCTTGAAGAAGCTCTGGATGGAGGCTGCTGCGGCGGTGGGCGTGCCCCCCCTCCCGCCACCGCCACCGGCGCTCGCTGCCGACCCAGCCACCGACGAGGGCGCCCGGGGCGCGCGAGAGCGCTGGGAGCCAGCCACCGAGGCGGGCGCGACAGGCGCGGGCGCGACAGCCGCATCATCATCAGCAGCAGCAGCACCAGCACCAGCGAGCTTCGCCTTTTTTGGTGGAGCCGCCTGCGGGTCGGTGAGGGGCACCAACCAGGTGGTCCACGTCATCGCCTCGCGCGCCGCAGCTTCCAGCGCCGCCGCCTCGCCCTGCGTCTCGTAGATGCGCAGCAGCGACTCGGCGGTGCTGCCAGGCGCGCCCACAGAGGCGGGGGCGGCGCCCCGGCGCCTGCGTGCGTCCAGCAGCAGTACGCTTTCCAGGGCCTCTGCCGTCACGCACGCGCCGCCGGGATGCACCGCCGAGGTGGCTTTTAGCGCCTCCGCCAGGCGGGCGCGCGCGCGCATGGCCCGGACGAGGCGACGAGAGAGCACGCCCCTGGCGCGCGCCTGGATGCGCACAGCCGCAGCCGCCTCACGCGCCCCGGGCTGCTGACCGGCCAGCCCAGCTCTGCGCAGCAGCGAGCGTCCCGCGCGCGCCACCGCGCCCACCAACGAGGGGGGTGGGGCGGCGGCGGCTGCGGCAGCGGAGGCGGCGGAGGGGGAAAGGGCTGTGAGCCTGGCGCGCTTGGCCGCGCGCGCGCAGGCCAGCGCCCGCCACTCCGCGCAGCTGAGGCGCGCCAGCGGGTTGCGCCGCACGCGCTCCTCCTCCTCCGCGCGGGCGGCGGCTGCGGCTGCTGTGTCCCGCGCGGCGCGGCGGGCGCGGGCGCGCGCCGCGGCAGCAGCCGCTGGGTCAGCCTCGGCCGCAAAGGGCTGCCGCGAGGCGGGCGGCGGCGCGGCGCGAGCGCTCCCGGCGTCTGACGCCGCCGCGCGCGCGCCGGGCGTGGAGGCAGACCCCAGCTCGGCCAGCTCCCGCGCCGCCACCGCCAGCGGCTTGCCCAGCTTGGACTCGAGCTTCGCCTCCGCCTGGATGCGCGCCAGCGCCACGGATGAGGCCACAGCCTCCGTCTTGCTCTTGGGCTTTAAGGGCAGCTGAGTGCAGGCCGCAGCAGCAGCCGCTGCCAGCTGCTGCGCCCGCGCCGCCGCCGCCGCCGCCGCCGCCACGGCCGCCTCGGCGCGCGCCTTGGCGGCCGTCTCTGCGGCTGCTTTCTCGGCGGCGACCCGGCGTGCCCTGGCCAGGGCCTCAGCCTTGGACGCGGCTTCCGCCTCCGCAGCCGCATGCACCCCCGCGCTGTACGACGCAGCGGCTGCAGCAGCCTCTGCGGCGGCGCTGCTGGCGGCCAGCTGGGCGGCGGGGTTGGCGACGGCAGCTCCCTCCTCAGCAGGCGAGATCTCGAAGTCTGCGGCATCCCGCGTCGCAGCATCCGGTCGCGGCGGTGGTATCGGCGCCATTGGTGGCGGCGGCGGGCCAAGGTCATTATCCTCGTCCGTGTCTCCATCCACCATCGCCACCAGCTTATTTCTGGCGGGCGGCTGCGGCTGCGCGAGCGGCTGTGCTGTGCGCATCTTGGCAGCCGCGGACTGCATGGTTTTGTGGATGGCCTTTTCGATGGCGGATGCGAAGACATCCGCCTGCGTGAGCGTACGCCCCTCTGAGCCCGCCTCCCCTGCACTCCCTGCGTCCGCAGCAGCCTTGGCGGCCGCCACGGTGGCCAGCAGGGGCGCGGCGAGCGCAGCTGCGAGAACGCTCTGCGACGGAGCGGCGACAGCGGCGGCGGAGGAGGAGGCGGCGGCCCCGCCTTGTGCGGACGCCCGCGCCTGCCGCGCCCCCGCCAGCTGCGCCTCCAGCGCGGACGTGTCCACCCGGGAGGCGCCGGCCGTGGACGCGTCCGAGGCGCGACGCGCGGCGGCGGCGGCGGCGGCGGCCGCCGCGCGCGACACCGCGGCGGCGGCCAGGCGCCCAGCAGAATCGCCCGACGCTGCCGCCGGGGCGCAGCTCTTGCGACGCGACACCAGGCGAGGCAAGGACCCGGGAGCGGGCGCGACCGAAGGCGGCGGCTGGAGGGCCAGCGTGTCGGGCGGTGCCGACGGCAACTGCTGCTGATTGGCAGAGGGGGCAGCCTGTGCGGCGGGCGCGCGGGCCTCCATCGCCCGCGCCCGCGCCCGAGCCAGCGCCTTAGCTTTCGCCTTGGATGCCAGCGCGGCGGCGGCGGCGGCGAGGGAGTCAGCCTCGGTGCGCGCGCGGGTCGCTTGCGCGACGCTCAGTCCCGCCGGCGGCGGCAGCTGCGGCTGCTGCTGCTGCGGCGCTGCCCTGCTGGGCGTGGATGCGGCTGATGACGGGTCGCTGGAGCGCGGCGGCGGCGATGGCGCCAGCACAGGCGCATGCGCGGGTGCGGTGGCAGCTTTCACCAGCCTCTCCTGCTCCTCCGCCTCTCTGCCGCGTCGCCGCCCCTCCTCCGCCTCCTCTGCCGCCACCGCCGCCGCCCGCTCGCGCGCGCGCAGCAGCGCCGCCGCGGCGGCGTCCACTCTCGCCTTGAGCGTCGCCCTCGCGGTGGCCTCCTCCGCCACGCGCCCAGCCTCCGCCGCCGCCGCCGCCGCGCGCGCCTCCTCGCATCGACGGGCAGCCTCCAAGGCGGCGCGCTGCGCCTGCTCGGCCGCCGCGCGCTGGGCCGCCTGGCGCAGAGACTCGGCGGCAGCTGCTCCCTCCGCCGCCGCCCGCGCAGCCGCCTTGGCGCGCGCCTTCACCTCCCGCCGGGACAGCGGCGCGTCCGGGGCGCGCCACAGCGCGGCCGGCGGCGGCGGCGGCGGCGGGGCGTGCGGAGCGGCAGCAGACAGGGCCGGGCCGCCGCTCAGTCGCAAAGGGCTCTGCGCCTCCGTCGGCGCTGCCGTCGCATCCGCCCGCGCATCCGCCTTCTCCTGGAAAGCCTTGCGCTGCGCCGCTGCAGTCGCCTCGAGCGCCGCGGCAGCCAGGGCACGCTCGGTGCGCACCCGGTCGCCGCCCACATCCGCGGCGGCGCCGCGCGGGAATGGCGATGGCTGGTCGCTCACGTGCGCGGAACGCGTGTCGTACGGCGGAGGTTGGGGCGCTGGGGCGAGGATGTCGCAGAGCGCGAGGCTGTGCGCGACTGCGTGGAGGGTCTCCTGGCGCACACGCGCCGCGAAGGAGCGACGCGCGGAGTAGCCCCGGAACGCGGCGGCGATGCGCGTGGCAGCCGCCTCGGGCGAGCGGACGGCGGGCGGCGGCGAGGCGGCTGCGAAGGAAGGCGGGTCTACGGGGGTCCCTTCCAGCGCAGAGGCTGCATCGCTCTCGTCTTCCCAGGTCCACTCCGCGTCGCCCAAACAGCTGGCAGGCGGGGCGCCTGGAGAGGGGGGGGACGCTGCGGGCGCAAGCTGCTGAGAGGCGAGAGCGAGCGCAACCTCCAGAGCCGCGGCTCGCTCAGGTTCCGCCTCGCGCGCACGCATCTCCGAGATGGCCGCAGCGCGCGCCTCCTCAGCGGCGAGCTGCGCGGCGGCGAAGGCGGACTGCTCCGCCCGTTGCTCCTCAGCTGCTTCCCGAGCGTGGGCGAGCGCCTGCGCCTGCGCGGATGCGAGCTCAGCAGCCTGCTCTGCCGCAGCCTGCGCTGCTGCTGCTGCGGCGGCCCCAGCGGCGGCCTTCTCAGCGCGGCGCTCCTCTTCAGCGGCGGCTGCTGCGGCTGCTGCGGCGGCCTGCTGCTCCGCTTGGAGTCTCGCCACCTCCTCCGCCTCTGCTTGAGCGGCTCTTCGCTCTTCGGCCGCAGCACGGGCCACAGCAGCTGCTTGCTCTGCAGCGAGCTGCTCGGCAGCCTGAGCCGCCTGCACTGCCGCCAGCTTGTCAGCGGCCGCTTGATGGGCGGCTGCGTGCGCCTCAGCCTCGGCCTGGGCCGCGGCTTCAGCTCTCGCCTGCGCGGCGACGCGCCGTGCAGCCTCGGCCTGCTGCTCGGCAGCGGCTTGCTCCGCCGCCCGTCGCGCTTGCTCCGCCGCAGCCTGCTCGGCGGCGGCTCGGTCTGCGTCCGCCTGAGCCTCGACGGCGGCGCGCTCGCGCTCGGCGCGCTCCGCCAGCTCGGCGGCGGCCCTGTCGGCCTGAGCCCGTGCCTGGGCCTCGGCCGCAGCTGCGGCGCGCATGTCCTCTTCAGCCTGCAACCCGGCAGCTGCTTCCGCCGCGACAGACGTCTCCTCCCTCCGGCGCCGCACCTCCGCTTCCTCCTTCTCAGCCTGAGCTCGGGCAGCCGCCTCCTGCACGCGTCGCGCCTCCTCAGCCTCCATCGCGGCTTTCAAAGCGGCGCCCTGCTCGGCGGCCAAGGTCAAGGCATCCGCCGCGCGCCTCTCCTCCTCAGCACGGGCCTCGGCGGCCAAGGCGGCGATGGCGGCGGCAGCCTCTTCGGCGCGGCGCTCCTCCTCTCGTGCTCTTACCGCGGCGGCGGCGGCGGCGGCGGCGGCGGCGGCTGCGGCGGCCTGCTGCTCCGCTTGGACTCTCGCCACCTCTTCGGCCTCTGCTTGAGCGGCTCTTCGCTCTTCGGCCGCAGCACGGGCCGCAGCAGCGGCTTGCTCTTCTGCTGCGAGCTGCTCAGCAGCAGCCTTGGCCGCGGCGGCAGCCTGAGCCGCCTGCTCGGCCGCCAGCTTGTCGGCGGCTGCTTGATCGGCGGCGGCCTGCTCTGCTGCTGCGCGCGCCTCAGCCTCGGCCTCAGCCGCGGCCTCAGCTTTTGCCTGCGCGGCGACGCGCAACGCAGCCTCGGCACGCTGCTCTGCTGCAGCCTGCTCTGCCGCAGCTTGCTCTGCCGCAGCCTCCTCGGCATGTCGCTCCTCCTCTCGTGCTCTTTCTGCGGCTGCGGCTGCTGCTGCTGCGGCGGCGGCCTGCTGCTCTGCTTGGACTCTCGCCACCTCTTCAGCCTCTGCTTGAGCGGCTCTTCGCGCCTCCGCAGCAGCACGGGCCGCCGCAGCGGCTCGCTCTGCAGCCGCCTTGGCCTCTGCCTGCTGCTCGGCGACAGCTCGTTCCGCAGCCTGCGCCGCAGCCGCTGCTTCGGCGACTGCGATGTCAGCTGCCGCCTGCTGCACCGCAGCCTGCTCCGCGGCGGCTCGGTCTGCAGCCGCCAGTGCCTCGGCGCACCGCGCAGCCTCGGCCTGCAGCTGTGCGTCAGCCTCGTCAGCCTCTGTTTTCCCGCGCAGCTGCTCCGTGGGCAGCCCCGCCTGCGCTTCCAACTGCCTCTCCAGCGCCTCAACCTCCTCCTCCACCGCCTGCGCCTCCCTCCGCGCCGCGCTCGCCTCCTGCGCAGCCGCGCGCAGGGCGGCCAGGCGGCGCCGCACGCGCGAGCCCCTGGCCCAGCGCTGCAGCAGCAGCACGGCGACAATCTCCGTGCGACGCTCCGCCGCCGCGTGGGCGCAGATGATGCGGCGCAGCTCGGCGGTGCGCCTGCGCGCCAGAAAGCCGCGCGCCAGGCGCTGCACGTCCACGGCGGCGCACTGCTGCAGCTCCGCGAAGGCTGCGGCCTCCTCGCTGTCGCTGCCGCTGTCGCTGGGGTCACTGGAGTAGGAGGCGTCGCTGCCGTCCTGCGAGGACCAGTCCGAGGGCGGCGCCGGGCGGGCGGGCGGGTCCACGCGCACGGGCAGCGCCTGCTGGGGGCTGGCACCGCCCGTGTGCGCCTGCTCGTTGTCGCCGCCCTCGGGCTCGAACAGCGTTTTGTGGCGCAGCGCAGCGCCTGTGCGGGCTCCCGCGCCCCCGCCGTCTCCCGGGCGTACAACCGGCGTCGTGAAGTCCGCGTGGCTGTCGAGGCGGCGGGGCTGCGGCGGGGCGGACTGCTCGTCAGCAGCAGCAGCCGACTCGGGCCTTTCCCCGCCCCTTTCTTCCTCCTCCCGCACCGCTCCGAAGCGGCGCCCTCCGCCGGCAGATGCGGAGCGCCCCCGAGAGGCGGCGGGAGGAGTCTCGACCACGCCGCACTTGCTCTTCGGGGAGGCGGCAGCGATGGCGCGATCCGGCGGCGACCGCAGCGCGCCGGGCACCGCATCGGAAGCTAGCGGCTGCAGAGATGCGACGGGGGGGAGAGGGTATGCCATCGCCAGCACCCGTCCTGCCACAAGGGTGGTGAGGCTGCAAATCCCCCCACAATGCTGCCCTTGCACCACGCCCTCGCACTCCCCGCCCCCTGCGTCCGGCCACGTGCCTACCTCGCTGCCCGCCGGCGGCGGCGGGTACACCCGCCACGTGCGCAGCGCGTCCTCGTTGCCCGCACTCACCAGGCGACCATCCGGCTGCGCGACCACGTCCATCACCCCTCGGGTGTGGCCCCGCAGCACGCCGTGACATGCGCCCGTGCGGGTGTCCCACACACGGAGGGTGGCGTCGCCAGAACCGGTGGCAACGCGGCCGTCGCTCAGGAGGGCGATGCAGGAGACGGAGGCTGAGTGTCCCGCCATGACGCGCTCGCAGGAGGCTGACGGCTGCGCGTGGTCGTCCAGGTGAAGGCGCCAGAGGCGCAGGGTGGCGTCACGCGAGCCGGAGACACAGCGCTCGCCGCAGGGCAGCGCCTGCACAGCCCACACCCAGTCGCTATGGCCGCGCATCACCAGGCGGCACGCGCCGCCCTGGTGCAGGCTCCAGAGGCGCAGCGTGCAGTCGTCGGCTGCGGAGAGGAGGTGGCGGGTGGCGGCGTTGCCTGGCGACCCGGGCTGCGGCAGCGTGCACAGGCAGCGCACGTACTCGCTGTGTCCGGTCAGCACGGCCAGGCACGCGCCCGTTCGCACGTCCCACACGCGGAGCGTCTCGTCGCCGGAGGCGGAGGCGAGGCGCGTGGGTGGCGACAGCAGCGCCAGCGAAGTCACGTCCCCGCTGTGTCCCACAAGCGTCGCCTCGCACGCGCCGCTCTCCAGGCGCCACAGCCTCACGCACCTGTCGTCTGAGGCGGTGGCCACTCGGCCGTCCGGCAGCGCCAGCAGCGCGTTCACGGAGCCGCTGTGACCAGCAAGCCGGCGCACGCAGGAGCCGTCCGTTACTCGAAAGGCGCGCACCAACGCGTCACCACCGCCGGTCACCAGCACGCGGGTGCCCTCGCCGTGGAGCGAGTCCACCCTGCTGCCAGCTGGTGGCAAGGGCTGTGTTCGCAAACCGTTGGAAGACCGCAAAGGCACCACGCTCTCCGTCAGTTGCGCCAAACCAGTGGTGTCAGCAACCTCGGGGGCAGCGGTGGACAGAAGGGCCGCCTGCGGTGCGCGAGAGCTCAGAGACAGACCACGGCAATTCAAGCACTACCCCCTACTGCCCCGCGCCACAACCACACGTCCACAGCGCAACGCACCCGCCGTGAGCGACGCTGTTCAGGCCGCTGCGCTTGCATGCTGGCGAGCCGCTACTGCAGTGTTTGGGCAAGCTTCGCAGCGGCGTTCACCCCAACCTCCAGGCACCGCACGGCAGCCATAGGGCCACGTACTCAGCAACACACAGTCCGCGAAGAGAGCGCGCGTCTCGTACTCCCGTACCGTCGTACGGTCCTCCTGCGTTCGCCTTTGGTCGACTTCGAACGCTCTGTGCTCACGTCATTCGCGTCCTCCTGTGCTGTGCTTGTGGCGCTAATGCACGCGCGGCAGAGATAGTGGTTTCAGTGCTAGGCGAGCCGCGGCCAAGTCGCGGAATTGCACTCGCATTGAGGCCATCGCGCTCCACACCATGAGCGACCGCAAGGTGCGTTGCCTCGCGGCAGCGCAGTGCTGCACTCGCGTACATAGCGCACGGGTGCACGCGCGTGCGTGAGCGCGTGCGTGGATGCTGGGAGGCTTTTGGGATCCTGACACTCGGCGTCTCTGGGCAGAAGGGCGAGGGCAGCATGGTGGAGCGGCTCCGACGCACCGCCGACGGCGGTGGCGCACCTGTGCAGCGTGGCTCACGCGACGAAGACAGCGACGTGGTTGAGCGGTTGCGGCGTCTCACTTCGTCAACCTCCGCCGCGCCTGCCGCCCCCCGCGCCAGCCTCGACGAGCGTCGTCGTCGCGCCCGGACAGACCAGACGGCGCCGCTGCTGCGCGCGGCCCAGGAGTCTCTGCGCCGCGCGGCGGCTGCTGCGGAGGCGGAGGTGGCTGGCCAGGGTCGCGAGCTGGCCAGGGACCTCACGTACGACGGGCGAGAGTGGCGGGAGCTGTTCGAGAACAAGCTGCTGCAGCGTCAGGCTGCGTTGGGCGCCAGCGGCTCTGCGCAGTCCAGCCCCGCGCGGGTGCGGGCACGCGCACAGCTCGCACCCGCCGCCGGCGAGAGCCTGGTGGGTGGGGCCCTGGCGCGCCTGCGGGACTTCGCGGAGCGCTCGCCCAGCCCCTCGCCCCGCCGCGGCGAGCGCAACAGCAGCAGCAGGCGGGGCAGCGCGCGGGCAGGCGCTGCTGCTGGGGCGGACCCCGTGGCAGCGGCTGCGGAGGCGCTGGGCTCGCTGCGCCGCGCGGCCGAGGGCGTGGTGCGCGACCTCACCCCCCGGTCCCGGGGGCGCCGCCAGGCAGCCCCGCCTGCGGCTGCGCCGCCGCAGCACCCGCCTCCGCCCGCCCCCCCCGGCCTCTCCTCCTTCCTCTCCCTCTCCTTCGCGCCGGGCGCATCCGAGCCGCTGGCGCTGTCAGTGGGCGGCGGCGCGGCTGGGTTTGGGGCCAACACTGCGACGCCCCTGTCTTGGACCCCCCTGGGCTCCGCCGCGGGAACCCCCACAGGCGGGCCCACCCCAACCGCTTCCCCGCCGGAGTCTCCCCGCTCCGCAGCCAGCGCATGGATGGACGCCAGCGGCGGCAGCGCGGCAGGAGGCGAGGGAGGGGCGGCCGACACGCCCAGGACGGCCGCCGCGCGCCGCCGCGGCCTGCGCGGCCTGGCGCACGCGGCACAGGGCGCGCTCAGCGGCGGCCTGGGCGCGGCGGTGCTGCGCGTGGCGGCGGGGGCGGCGGGCGCGGTGGCGCGGCGGGCGCGCGACGGGCTCGCCTCCGTGTCTCGCCCGGCGTCCGCAGCCTCCACGCCTGGCGGAGGCGCCTCGCCCAGGGACCGCTCGCCCGCGCGGCGCGACACAGCCCACCGGGCGACGCTGGCGCAGCACGGCACCGCCACCAGCGGCTCCTCTTCCGACAACCTGTCCGAGCTGGACTTTGCGCAGCCGGCGCTTGCCCGCGGCGTCACCCACACCGCCCGACCCCCCTCCGTGCCCCGCCTGCGCCTGACCGGCGGCGACGCGACAGCGGCAGCGACAGCCGCCGACGCCGGGGCGCCTGCGGCGCCGAGAGGGGTCAGCCTGGTGGCGCAGCGCCTGGCGGCGCTGGAGGAGCGCTTCACCGACGCGCCCGCCCACTCGCGCGCCGCAGCGCCTGCGTGGCAGCCGGCGCTGTCGCCGGCGCTGCTGGCGGCGAGGTGTCGCGCCGAGGCTGAGGCCCAGCGCGAGTCGGAGCGCCTGGGCGCGCACGCCGCCGACCTGGTGCGCCGCCTGCAGCAGGTGGAGCAGGCTGGCGCTGCTGCTGAGCGGCGGGCGGAGCAGCGGGCCTTCGCCTCCGGCTGGCGGGGCAGCGACGAGTGCGACGAGCCGCGCACAGGGGCGCTCCCCTTCGCAGAGCCCGCCCTTCTCCAAGCGGTGGTCACCATACAGGCCGCCTTCTGGAGCTGGCAGGCGCGCAAGCTGGACGCCGCCCGGCGGGGTGCCGCCGCTCTGCTCCTCCAGTCTGCCTGGCGCGGCTCCCTGGCTCGCGCAGCCTTCGCCCAGCGCTGGGAAAGCCACGTGGCCGCAACCATCGTCCAGAGCGTGTGGCGCGGACGCACCGCGCGCACCGTCACCGTGCCGCGCCGCATCGCCGCCAAGCGCGCCTGCGTGCGCATCCAGGCTGCGGTGCGAGGGCACCTCACCCGTGTGGCGCTGTTCACGCGGCTGGAGTACGAGGACGCGGCGGCCGTGAGCATCCAGGCCGCGTGGCGGGGCTACCTGGGCCGGCGGCGCGTGTCAGCGCTGAGGGCACACAGGCAAGCCGCAGCCGTGTGCATCCAGGCGGCATGGATGCGCAGTCGCGCGGCAAGGCTGCGCGAGACGCGCGACGACGTGGCCGCCACAGTGCTGCAAGCCACCTGGCGCGGCTACCTGGCACGCCAGAGCTTTGCGCAGCGTCGCTGGCTCGTCACAGAAGCTGTTCGCACCATACAGGCCTGCTGGCGGCGCCAGACGCGACGACGCAGCGCGGCCGTGCTCGCCGCGCACCGCAACGCCGCCGCGCTGCGCATCCAGGCAGCCTGGCTGGGATGGCTGGCCAATCGCATGGACGCCCAGCGCCAGGGGGATGCTGCGCTCACCATTCAGCGCCACTGGCGAGGCGCCGCGGTGCGACAAGCCCTGTCGGCAGCCAGCGACCGCACTGTGGCACAGACGCTGATCGCCGCCGCGTGGCGGGGCCGCCTGGCGAGGGCGGAGGCTGGGAAACTGAAGGGCCACGTAGCGCACAGGCAGGCTGCAGCCATCGCCATCCAGGCGGCCTTCTGGCGCAAAAAGAGCGTCCAGCTGGACGCGGCGCGACGCGCGCAGGCTGCGCTGCGGGTGCAGGCAGCGTGGCGTGGGGTGCAGGCGCGGGGCCAAGTTGCTGCTGAGCGAGACCGACATGTCGCAGCCGTGGTCATACAGTCCTCCTGGCGAGGCCATCGCGCGCGACGGGCCACCCATGTGGTGCGCGCCACTGCGGCCGAGGCGAACGAGGCGGGGCGGCTGCTTGCCGAGAAGCGCCAGGCACTTGCCGTGGCTCGTGCCAAGGCGCAGGCTGCTGCTGCGCGAGTCACCGCCATCGCAGACAGTTGCGCATCGCCCACCAAGAGCAAGAGCGCCAACATCGAAGTGGCCAGAGGCGGCTTTGCGGCTGCGAGAACGCAGGCGATGGCGAGCGCCCATGCCGTCCTTGCTCCTCCGCAGGCCTCGTCCACGCCCGCTGCCAGCTCCGAGCTGGTGGGGGGCGCGCTGGGAGCGCTGTCACGCGTCCGAGCCGCGGCGGAGGCGCGAGCGGGTGCGCACGCTGCGCAGAGGGCCGCCAATGTGGCGGTGCATGCGCACCTGCGGACCTTCACGCAGGCACACGAGCGTTGAATGTTCGAAATGTTCGCAGACTGACCATGCTCGCTCGCTCGTGTCACGACG
>Ga0049083_10000538_pt1 | contig 13585 bp, 5 predicted proteins | sample GreLakmeMI27MSRF_FD_66719 | JGI IMG/M metagenome (GOLD analysis project Ga0049083, IMG submission 66719) | Freshwater lentic microbial communities from great Laurentian Lakes, MI, USA - Great Lakes metaG MI27MSRF | ecosystem: Environmental > Aquatic > Freshwater > Lake | place: Great Lakes...
CAGGCGTCCCGCCATCCCAGCTGCCTGCCATCCCGCCCCCGTCCCCGTCCTACAGCTCCTCCTCCTACGACAGCTCCCAGGCGAGCCTGGAGGAGGCTGACGAGGCGGAGGCGGAGGCGGAGGCGGTGACCCCGGCAGACGTGGCGCTGTTCGACGCGGCGCGGGAGGGACGCCCGGACGGGGTGCGCTCCGCGCTGCTGTCCGGCGCGCGCCTGGAGGCGTGCGGCCCCAACGGCTGGACGCCGCTGTTCTGGGCGGCGGCGGAGGGGCGCGACGCGGCGGTGCAGGCGCTGCTCTCCCTGGGCGCGCGCTGTGGCGCGCTGAGCCACGCGGGCAACACCGCGCTGCACCCGGCCGCCTTCCACGGCCACGCCGGCTGCGCGCAGGCGCTGCTGCGGGCCGGCGCGCTGCCCGGCGCACCCGCGCACGACGGCGCCACGCCGCTGCACTTCGCCGCCAAGAAGGACCAGCAGGGCATCATCCCGCTGCTGGTTGCGGCGGGCGCCCAGGTGGACGCGCCGGACGAGGAGGGCCGCACGCCCCTCGCCGTCGCCCTGACAGGCGCCATGCTGGTCGCTGCCCGGGCGCTCCTGCACGCCGGCGCTGCGCTGCCCAGGCTGGAGGACCTGGCACAGCCGGTGAGCTACGAGCTGCGCGCCCTGCTGGCGTGTGAGCGCGCGCGGCGCGACGCCGAGAGCGTGCAGCTCCTCAAAGTGTCTTCCTTCGCCGTGCACCACAGCGTGACGGAGCTGCTGCGCCGCGGCGCGGACGCGTGCGCGTGCGACGAGGCTGGCTCCACCGCCTTGCACGTGGCGGCGGAAGGCAACAACGCGCCCGTGCTGCGCGTCCTCCTCGCCGCTGGCGCGCCCGCGGACGCGCGCGACGACGCCCAGGAGACCCCCCTCCTGGTGGCGGCGCAGGCTGGCGCCGCGGACGCCTGCGCGGCGCTGCTGGCCGCCGGGGCTGACGTGCGCGCGGTTAACGCCAGCGGCGCGTGTGCCCTGCACCTGGCCTCCCTCAAGGGCGTGGACCGCGCCGTCGCCGCGCTGCTCACCGCGGAGGCCGTGGACGTGGCGCAGCTGGACCGCCAGGGCTGCTCGGCCGTGCACTACGCGGCCCGAGGCAACCACGGGTACGCGGTGGCGGCGCTCCTCAAGGCTGGGGCGCCGCTCGCCTCCGCCGACGCGCATGGCGCGCAGCCCATGCACGCCGCCGCCGTTTGCGGCGCCTTTAGGGCCGTGGACGCGCTGCTACGCGCGGGCGCCCCTGTGGACCCGCGCACAGCCGCGGGCGAGACGCCCCTCCTCCTGGCCGCCGCCTGCGGCGCCACAAAAGCGCTGCAGCTGCTGCTGGCCGCCAAGGCTGACGTAACAGCCTGCGTGACGGCCACCGGCGCCTCGCCGCTGCACCTGGCGGCTGCGGGCGGCCACCGCGCCGCGCTCTCCGAGCTGCTCCGTGCGGGCGCGTGCGCCTCCGCCGCGGACGCGCGCGGACGCACCGCCGCGCACTGCGCTGCTGCGCGCCCCGAGGGCGACGGCGCCGCACTCCTGAGCGACCTGATCAAGGCTGGCGCAGGCGTGGACGCGGCTGATCACCAGGGACGCACCCCGCTGCACCTCGCAGCCGCCTGCCCGCAAGGCGTGGCGCCCTGCAGGGCGCTCTGCGGCCTCGCGGCCAGCCTATGCGCAGAAGCGGCGGACGGCACCACTCCCTGTGACGTGGCAGCCAGTGCGACTGTGCGCAGCCTCCTGGAGAGCGAGGCCCACCGCCGGCGCGTGGAGGCTGCGCGCAAGCGGGGTCGCAGGGTGCTTTCGTTCAGCCTGGAGTTCGCGGACATGTGCGCCGCCAGCGTGCAGGCGCCCGCAGACGCCGCCGACCTGCACTGCGAGCTGCTGGGGCGCTGCCAGGCGGCCGCCAGGCCGCAGCTGCCTGCGGCGCTGGAGGCGCGCTTCCTGACCATGCGCCCCAAGACGGCCGGCGAGGAGGCGTCCCCTCTGGTGGTCCAGGGCGAGCTGGAGGGGCCGGACCGGGGCCTCGACTGGAACGCCGTCGGCGCCGCACTGCGCGCCATCGCCGCCATGCCGCGCCTGCCCTTCGGCGCCGAAGCGGCGGAGCTGGCGGCGGCGGCGGCCACGGCCGCCGAGGCTGCTCGCGCAGCCGCCCAGGCGGCGGAGGCGGACAAGGCGCGCCGAGCCGCCCACGCCGCGGCCGACAAGGCGCATCGTGCCGCGGAGGCGGAGGCAGACAAGGCCCGCCGCGCGGCCCAAGCCGAGCTGGAGCGCACCCGCAAGGCTGACGCGCGCGCGTTGCAGCGGATTGCGGAGGAAGCGGCGCGACTGGAGGCTCAACGCGCCGCCGCCGCCGCCCGCGCCGAGGCCGACGCCACGCTGGCTGAGGCCAAGGCGCGGCGCGCACGCGCCAGCGCGGCCAGCGAGGCTGCTGCGCGACGGGTGGAGTGCGCGGGATCAGAGGCTGTGCACTCCATCGCGGCTGCGCGGGCCCTGGCGGCCGCCGCCTTTGCCGCGGAGGCTGCCAAGGTCAAGTCTGCGTCTGCAGAGGCTGCCGCGTGCGCGCAGGCCGCGGCTGCAGCGGCCAAGGTGAAGCTGGAGGCTGAGGTTGCGGCTGAGGCGGCCAGAGCAGAGGCGCGCAAACAGCGAGACGACGCCGCTCTGGCTGCGCAACAGGCATCCGCGTCGCGCCATGAGGCCGAGCATGCCCGCCGCGAGGCGCAGGCTGTGCGCGCGGCCGCCGAGGCTGAGCACAAGGCTGCCCAGGCGCAGCGGGCGGCGGATGCGCGCGCACAGGCGGACGCACAGCGCAAAGCGGAGGAGGCGCGCAAGGCTGCAGCCAAGGCCGCTGAAGCTGACGCAGCGAGAGCCAAGGAGGATGCGCGCAAAGCGGCTGCTGATGCGGCGACTGCTGCTGCTGCTGCTGCTGCTGCCACCTCGCTGCGCGCTCCGCCTCCCATCAAGGTGTTCGCGTCCGCGCCGTCGCCTGCAGCCGGCGCGCCTTCGCCCGGCCGCGCGGCGCCGTCGTCACCCTCGGTGGTGGCTCCTGCGCCGGCTGCCCGCTCCGCTCCGCCCACCCCGACCACCGCCTCACCCACCTCCCCGCCTCTGGGCGCCCATGAGGCTGAGATCGTGCGCTCCCTGCGCGAACAGGCTGCCCGCAAGCTGGCAGCCGCACGCGGCGGCGCGCTGCCCTCGGTCGCCGCTGGCCCAGCATCCTCATCTGCCGCAGCCACCGCCAATGGCTCGTCAGGCGCAGCATCCGCGGTGAGCAGCGGCGCACCGTCAGCCAGCAGCGGCGCGGGCGCAGCATACGCGCGCGGCGGCGACACCGCGCCTGCGTCGTCATCCGGCGTCCGACGTGCGCCAGCGCCCGGCTCCTCGTCCGCCTCGGCGGATGCGGCTGTGGCTGCGTCCAGGGCTGCGCAGCGCGCGCCCGGCGCGGCCGATGCTGCGCGGGAGTCGGAGGAGGTGCGGCGCTTGCGGGAGGAGGCTGCGCGCAAGCTCGCCTCCACTGCGGCCGCGCGCCGCCGCCGCTCGCCAGCCTTCGACCAGGACGCGGAGGACGCCAAGGCGGCGGCGCTCACGGCTGCGGCGGCGGAGCGCAGCGCTCGGGAGGCTGCGCAGCGTGAGGCGGCCGAGCGGGCGGCAGCTGGCGCGCTCGCCGCCAGCGCTGCTGCCGAGGCGGACCAGCGCGCCGCACAGGCGCAGGCCAGCCTGCAGGCGCAGCGAGATGCGGCCGAGGGGGCCATGCGCGCCGCCGCAAGCGCCGCCGAGAAGGCCAAGGCGCAAGCGGACGCAGAAGAGGCGCAGAGGCGCAGCAAGAAGGCGAGAGATGCGCCGACGTCGCCCCAAGCTGCCGTCGCCGCCGCCTTTTCCGCCCCGATGGGCATGCTCGGTGCGGGCGCATCCTTCCTGCAAGGCCTCGTGCCGCTGTCGGCTTCCAAGCCGTCACCTACAGACGCAGAGCGAGCTGCAGAGGCGGAGCGCAAGGACGCGGCCGCGGCGGCAGGCTTCTCTGCCGCGGAGCGTGCGCGCCTGGAAGCAGCATCCGGCAGCGGGGTCAGCTCGCCCGCCTCGCCCGCCACGCCCGGGGGGGCAGCCTTCACCGCCCTCAAGCAGAGCTTCTCCAACGGCCTGCCCCCGTTCCCTCCTCCCGCCGGAGCAGCCTCTCCCGGCGTGACCAGCTGGAAGGTGGATTACACGCCGGGCAACCATGTGATGTGCCGCGCCTGCTTTGCGAGCCTGGCCGAGGGCACTGTGCGCGTCACTGCCAGCACACCCGCCGTTGCGTACTACCACTTGGCCAAGCAGTTCTACCACCTGCACTGCAAGCCGCCCAGCTGCGAGCCGGCGCTGGTGGCGGGCCTGGCGCAGCTCACGGCCAAGGACCGGGAAAGCGTGCAGGAGGCCATGACAGCGGCGGCGCACTGACTGGGCACTCACGGCGATGACTTGTAACACTAGAGACGCATACGTTTGGATCTCTCAACGGAGACAGAGGAGACAAGATTTTGTTGGACGACGCACGACGTCTTACGAAGTTCGTCTCAGAGGAGCGCGTGCAGGCATGGGCCGCCTGTTTACGGAGGTCCTTGAGGGAAGGATCTACCGGTGCCGGCGGTGTCGCACTCACCTAGCCGCGTGTGCGCAGCTTGTTAGCAAGGCCTTTCACTGCCGCAACGGCAAGGCGTTCCTCTTCAACACAGCCGTTAACTGCCAGCGAGGCTGCGCAGAGGAGCGTCTGATGACTACGGGACTGCACACCGTTGCGGACCTGTCTTGCGTCTCCTGCTCTGTGATTGTGGGCTGGACGTACCTAGAGGCACAAGAGAAGAGCCAGAAATACAAGGAAGGAAAGGCGCGTGGTGCTGTTTACGCTGCGCTCCGAGAGTTCAGCGGTGGCGTGACGCCTCTGACGCCTTCGCGCCCTCACAGTTCATCCTGGAGAAGTGCGTCAGCCTGTGGCAAGAGACGCTTGGGTAGGCGCTGACACACGACACGTGCTCCCCCTCCTGCGCTCTGCAGGGCCAAGATAGTTGACCAGGACAACGCAGAGGCGAGTAGCGACGAGGAGGAGTGACCAACCGACTCTCTTGCTGTCCGCTGTATCCGCTCGCTCGCTGTGTGACCCGCTGTCAATGTTACAGTGTAATGCCAACGCCCTACTGCTTGCCCGCGCGCTCCTCTGTTGCCTCCAGCGCCTTGCGCAGCTCGCGGCCCAGCGCGGCGGCCAGCGGCGGCGGCACCGCGTTCCCAACCTGGCGGTGCTTGCTGCTCACAGGCCCCCAGAAGGTGAAGCTGTCCGGGAAGCCCTGGCTGCGCGCGCACTCGCGCACGGACACGATGCGGTCCTGGTTGGGGTGGAACACCTGGCCAACTTTGCCCATTGGGTTGGGGTCCGTGGTGCTCGTCGGGAAGTGCCCGGCCCAGTCCAGGCGGCTGTACAGCCCGCGCCAGCCGTTGTGGCGGTGCGCCGTGTTGGGCAGGCACCAGGGCACCAGCGGTTGGGGTTTGCTCATGGTGGCCGTTTGGTAGATCTCCTCCACCTCCCCTTCCTCCACCAGTTGTTTCAGGTATCGCCAGTCGTGGTTGCTCTCCTTGGGGATCAGGCTGCAGCGCTTCTCGTTGACCTCGTTGAGCACCTTGCAGATGTGGTTCTGCAGGCGCGTGGCGCCGTCGCGAATGTCCTTCTGGAAGGCGGACTCAGCCTGCTTGTCGTACGCCATGTCGTCCACGTCCGCGCCGTTGCGCAGCGCGGGCAGGTCGCCGATCATGTCGCGCACGGTGACTGCGCGCAGGGGCGCCGACTTGCCCTGAGGCACGGCGCAAAACTTGGTGCCGCACGGCAGCTCAAAGGTGAGCTGCGGGCTGTTGAAGCACGTCTGCGGGCGCGGCCAGTCGGGCATGGTCTCCCCCGGCGCGGCGGCCAGCAGGAAGGCGCGTTTGCGGGACTGGCCTACCCCATAGAAGGCTGCGTTGAGCACTCCAAAGCGAACCTGGTAGCCCATCTCGACCAGCGTGCGCAGCGCCGTGCGGAAGGTGAGGCCCTTGTTGAATGCCACAAAGTTGCGCACGTTTTCCAGGAGGAAGAAGCGCGGGCGGTAGATGTCGGCGTAGGAGAGGAAGGACAGGATCATCTCGTTCTGCACCTTTGACCACAGGCTGCCCTTGGCCGTGAACCGGTTCATGCCCGAAAAGCCCTGGCAGGGCGGCCCGCCGCAGATGAACTCCACTTCGCCGGGCAGCGGCAGGGCTGCAACCTCATCGGGCGCCATCGCCTTGGCCTGCTCCTCAGCCTCCGGGCAGGCGAGCGCCTCCGCGTCAGGCAGACACACCTTGGACATGCAGCGCCGCAGGATGACGTTGCAGTTGGCGTTGAAGACGTGCGCGCCCGGGTGGTTCTGGCGAAACGCCTCCGCAGCGTCTGGCTCGTACTCGATGGCCCACAAGCTGCGCGCGGCGCCGGCCTGGCGCATGCCCTCCGATAGCCCGCCGCATCCTGCAAAGATGTCCAAGGTGCGCAGGCGGGTGGGGTCGCCGCGCTGGGTGGCGTGTCCGTGGTCGGCGGCGGCCTCCGGTCGCATGGCGGGCTTGCCGGCGGCGGCGGCGGCCGCCAGCGCCGCGGCGGGCGGGATGGGCATGTGCGCGGGCGGCGGCGCGACGGTGCGCTTCTCGGCATCCCAGGTGCCGCTGCACACGAAGGTGTTTGGCCCCTCTGCGCTGCCCGGCGGCAGCACCGTGCAGGGCCCCATCACTGCGCTGACGTCCACATCCACCTCGATGTCCGCGTCCAGGATGGCCCACCGGCTCGCCTGGTAGCCGTAGGTGGGGCCCAGCTCCTCCGGGCGCACCATGCGGCGCACAGTGAGCACCTCCGGCGTGCGCCCGCTCGCCTCCACGCTGAGCAGCTTGGCGACGCCGAAGGCGCGCAGCTCCTGGCTGGCGCCCTTCTGGGTGCGCCCCTCCTTGAGGTACTCTGGCGCGTCGTGCTTCTTGCCCAACTCCAGCGCGCGGATCTCCTTGAACGCCTCCGGCTTCAAGTACAGGTAGTCACCCACCGCGTACACCACCCCGTCCTTGTGGAACCCCTTGCCCTCGGTGCGCAGCGTGGCCGCCTTGTCGGCAGCCGCCACTGCTGCAATGTGCGCCTCCGCGTCCAGCACGTCCGTGGGCGGGTCCAGGAAGGCGCCCTGCTCGGGCAGGTACATGCGCCGCCAGAGGTAGGTCAGGGGCAGGCCCTGCGCGGCGCGCGCGGCTGCGTCTGCGCGGTCCGCGGCGTCCTCAGCTTCAGCAGCGGCGCGGTGCTCAAAGCCCCAGGGTCGCTCCAGGCGGCGCAGCTGCGCGCCGGGGGCCACTGCTGCGATGGGCGCGGTGATGACTGTAGAGGAGAGGAAGAGCTCGCGCTCTGAGGCTGCGCCGCGCAGAACAGTCTCTGAGCCGCTCACAAACGCACGAGCCATGACCCACTTGTCCCCGTCGGCCTCCTCCCACAGCTTCATGATCAGCGCCAGCTGACGGGCGGGCTGCAGCAGGGAGAGCGAATGCGTGAGCGAGACAGTCACAGCGTTCGTAGCTCACTCGGCACACAAAGCAACGCACCTCCACAGCCTGCTCCTCCTCCTCCTCCTCCTCCTCCTCCGGCAGCCAGATGGCGTCCCCGTGGCGCAGCTCCGCGGCGCCGATGCGCAGCAGGGCGTGCGCGATGGTGCCGTCGTGGGCCTTGGTGCCCGCGTCGCCCCAGCTCGCCTTGGCTGACGGCGCCGCAGCCTTCTTGGGCGTCACCTTGCGCGTGGCGGGCTTCCTGGCTGCGGGCTTGGCGGGCGCCTCCTCCGGCGCCTCCTCCGCTTCGTCCTCGCCCGCACCAGTGTCGTTTGCAGCCTTGGCCGCAGCCTCAGCCTCCTCCTCCTCAGCGGCCGCCAGCACCTCCTCCTCCGCCGCGGCCACGGTGGCGGCCCAGACGCGGTGCACCAGCGCGGTGGTGGTGGCGCGCATGGGCTTGGCGCGAGCAGCCTGCGAACGCACGGGGTTCAAGTTGAGCCCCGTGCGCCGGATGCCTGCCCCGCGCTTGCCCCCGCCCTTGGGCACCGCCAGCGCGGTGTGGCGGCGCAGCGTCATGCGCTCGCGCAGCGCCACGGGGATGCTGCTCTTCTGCACAGAGGCGTTTGGGAAGGAGCGGAACTGGTTCAGCAAGATCTGACCGTGTGCCGCCAGGTAACGCTCCACCTTCGACGCCTTGGCGGAGATAAAGGTGAGCGAGTCGGGCGCCTCGTCAGCCAGCTTCTTGACCAGCGCGTCCAGCGTCAGCCGCGCCGCGCGCTCCTCCGCAGCCACCAGGGTCAGCGCGCGCACCGCCACGCGGCTGGCGCGCAGCAGGGGCGCCCACCAGGGGGCGTAGGCGGCGGCGGGGGTGACCAGGCGGTACCAGGCGCTGTCGGTGCGCAGGCTGACAAACAGCATGTCGCACCCAAACTCCAGGATCCACTCCTTCACCGCGCTCAGGTACACGCGCAGACCCGCAGGCACGCTCGCTGCTGCGGAGCTGCTGCCTGCCCCGTGAGAGGCTGCTGCGCCGGCGGCGGCGACGCCTCCCAGGCCGTAGTTTTCGCCGTCGTCCTCCGCCACCACGCCCGAGGCGTACAGCTCCAGGTCCGGGTCCACGCCCGCCCACATGGGCATCAGCTCCAGGGTGGCCATCATGCCGTCGTCCTTGTAGATGCTGAAATCGGTGAGGATGCGGCGAGGAAGGTCCACCGGGTTGATCACAACATCATCGTCGTCCATGTCGCCCATGAGCAACTCATCCATCTCCTCCTCCTCCTTGGTGTACTCCAGGGGCGCCGGATACTCTTCCTTGAACTCGGACTCGTCGATCTTGATGTACGCCTCCCGCCCCGCCGCAGCCGCCGCGGCGCGCTGCACAGCCTTCTGCGCCTTCTTCACGCCCTTGGACTGCTCAGCCTCGCCCATGGCGCGCGCCAAGGCCGCGTCTGCGCTCATCTGCGCGTCGCTGGTGGAGGTTGGCCCCAGAGCGGCGGAGGCGCCACCGGCGCCACCCGCGGCGGGGCCGTCGCGGATCACGATGCCGCGCGAAGGGTTGCCCAGCGGCGCCAGGGAGGCTGCAGCCGCGGCAGACACCTCTGCACGGAGCGCGATGGTGAAGGGCAGGCTGCCCATGAGAGGCTTGGTGCTCTTGCCCTTCCCCTTTGGGTCAACCTTGCCGTCCAGCGCCATCAGCCGTGCCAGGATGTGGGGCGCGTCGCGCACCAGGAAGCCCTTGGCGATGGAGAGCGAGACGCCATGCATGCGCGCCACGCGCGCCGCGAGGTCTTTGAACTCGAGCTGCGGCTGCGCCTCCGGTCCGTCCAGCGCCTTGACCACCTCGCGCGCGTGGGCGGCTGCTGCGGTGCAGACGCCGTGGATGTGGCGGTAGGGCGCGGCGGGCTTTGTGGCTGCGTACGCAGCAGCCTGCGTATGGAAGACGCACTCCGCCGAGGCGCCCTCCTGGCCCAGGCTCACGCTGGCGATGGGCACGGCCGTGAAGCGCGCCTTGAGGGCGCCCTTGCCGCCTGGCAGGGGGCCCTGCTCGGGCAGCACGTAGGCTGTGAGGAAGAGCGGAAAGGGCTGGGGAGCGCCGCTCGCAGACAGCACCGGCTGTAGCAGCCCCTCCGCATCCGTCACTGCGCGGGCGCGCAGCGCGTCAGCGCCCCGCGTGGCCGGGATGGCGCCAGCCAAGAGCCGCGAGCGAGACTGGGTCCCAAGAGAGAGCCAAGCGCGCCTGTGAAGTCGAAGACGCGACGCTTCCCGGGGGCGCCCGCCGTCGCTTCAAGCGCCTGCCCCTCGCTCACCGCGGCCAGCTCCACCTTGACGGCCACCCGGTCGTCGCCGTCTGAGCGGGCGCGGCGGGAGTCCTCTGCGTAGCGACCCGCGCCACCAGCGGCCGCGGCAGCACGCGGCCGCTTGGCGGGCGCCTCCCCCTTGCCGCCCTTGGCAGGCTTCTCGGCTGCGGCGCGCGAAAGCGGAGGGGGCGTGACCGCGCGTCAGGCACTGCGCAAGGGGAGCGCTCGTTTCAACGGCTCCTGCGCTGCAGACGTACCGACCAGGGGAGCTGGCACCTCACCCTCCTTCCGCTTCATACCCCCTGTGGCTGGCAACACGTCGGCCGGGAGGCCAGGAGGCATGGGCCTGCGCGGGGAGGCTGCAGTGAGCGCAGCTAGGAAAGGGACTGTCAAAGGCGAGCTTCCCGCCGGAGCCTCATCCACGCGCGCCTGGGGCCGCATGTAGCGCGCGCCCCGGTCCCCCAGCGCAGATACTCGCTACTGAGTCGCCTGGAGCAGGTGGAGGCTGGCGGGAGCGAGCGGCGCGCGAGTGCGGCTGCAGTGGCACGCGGCCGGCAACTCCTCGCGCCAAGCACGTCGTTGGGTTCAACGGCCAGGCCTCCGGCGCGCGCGCACGCAGCGCACAGCAAAACGCGCTCGCGCGGCTCGTGGTGCGTCGCGTCGCGTCGGGAGCGCACCGCAGGCACGAGCTCGCGCCTCTAAAGGGCTCTTCTCTCAGCCGGCTCACGCGAGGCCTGGCTTTCAGGCTTCGCTGCACCAAACGCACCACAGGCGGGCTGCTGGTGCTGGAATCGAACACCTCTCACATATATAATAGTCAGCGTGTTCGCATGCTACAACGACGGCACACGTGCGCCCTCGGCTTTGTTGTAGGACTCAGGAGCATCACTCTCGCTCTCGCTCAGTGCTCGACTGATCACGCCGTCCTCATGCAGCGCCTGTGCCAGCAGTGCGGTCGCGCGTTGCGCCGGCGGCGCGCCTTGTCAACCTTTGCAGCGTCCACGTCGCTCGCCGACGACGCGCAGCCGCTGGCCGTGCTCTACCGCTCTCACGGCGACCCCAGCTCGGTGCTCAGAGGCGCGAGGCGCGGCACTTGTGCGGACTTGCGTGCGGACTTGTGTGAGACGGCACTTGTGAGCGTATGGAGGCACTGACGTTCTCCTTGCTCGCTCCAGTCGAGCAACAAGCACCGCCCTCTGCGCCGGGCCCGGGCCAGGTGCTGCTTCGCATGCTCGCTGCGCCGGTGAATCCGAGCGACCTGAACCAGATACAAGGTCGCTACCCGGTGCAACCTGCCTTGCCTGCAGTGGCGGGCAACGAAGGCGTGGCACGCGTCACAGCGTTGGGTCCAGACGTCTCCGACTTTGCCCTGGGCGAGTTGGTGCTGCCTCCTGTGGGCGGCTTCGGCACTTGGCGCACGCACGCGGTGGCCCAGGCTGCCTACCTGACTCGCTGTCCGTCTGGCCTCAGCGTGCCCCAAGCAGCCACGCTGAGCGTGAACCCGCTCACTGCGCTGCGACTGCTCGCGGACTTTGCCACGCTGCTGCCCGGCGACGTGGTAGTGCAAAACGGCGCTAACGGGGCAGTCGGGCGACTCGTCACCCAGATGGGCCGCGAGCGCAACCTTCGCGTCGTCAGCCTGGTGCGCGACCGGCCAGACTTCCAGGCGCTTCAAGAGGAGCTCCTCGCCCTCGGCGCCGCCTCCGTGGTACGCCTCGGCCACGCGCGCGCAGACGCACACCTGGCCAGCCTGCCTCCTGCAAAGCTGGCGCTCAACGCAGTGGGCGGTGACGCCGCCGCGGAGCTGGCGCGCCTGCTGGAGCAAGGCGGGCGACTGGTCACCTACGGTGGCATGAGCAAACTTCCCCTCAGGCTGCCCACCAGCGCCTTCATCTTCCGCGGCCTGCGGGCGGAGGGCTTCTGGCTGACAGAGTGGACGCGCATCGCGGGGCCACAAGCGAGGGTGCGTGCAAACAGCAGGCTGCGGTGACCCCACATCATCAACAGAATCGAGCGCGAGCGTGTGTGCTGGCTGTAGACTGACTTGCTGCGTGTGTCCTCACTCAGGCGTCTGCGCTAGAGGAGTGCGCGGCGCTGTATCGGCGAGGGGCGCTGCGCGAGGTGCCCACAAAGGAGGTTGCGCTGGCGGATTGTGTGGAGGCTGTGCGAGAGGCTGCGTCGATGGGCAGTTCGGGACCAAAGCTGCTGCTGCGCTGCGCTGTCTGGCCGGGTGAAGGCTGACCAAGGGCGCAGACGAGCGAAGGCGCGGGCGAAGAAGAAAGTCCAATAGCAAAGTAGCAAAACGTTCGTGGCATGACCCGTCTAGCGGCCGGCACCCCGCGCCTGCGAGCAGCGCGAGCTAGCAGCGCCGGCCGCCTTCAGAGCAGCGCCGCGAGTCGCTTAGCCCTGCACCTGGCGCTGGTTCACGGCCATGGCCTCGGAGCCAGCCGGGCGGTGCACCAGGAAGGACACGCACTGCACCTGGCGCAGAGAGTTGAAGCCCGCCAGGCGCACGAAGGCGTTGGGGAAGGCCTTGATGCACTTCTTGCACTCGGCCAGCACCATGTCGGCGTCGGTGGCGCCGTACATGGGCAGCTTCCACATGGACCAGTAGCGGTTGGCGTAGAAGCCGCTGGCCGAGCGGGAGTCGCAGCCGTACTCCTGGGTGGAGGAGACGGCGTAGCTGTTCGCAGGGAACTCGAACTCCACGCAGGGGGCCCACTTGTTGCGCAGCAGGTACTGCACCTGCTTGGCGATCTCCGCGTCGGTGAGCGGCGGCAGGTAGGAGAAGGTCTCGAAGAACCTGAGCAGAGGAGGGAGGGGGCGGGGGCGGCCGGTGAGAAACGGCGAGGCGAGGTGAGGCGACGTGCACTGTGCCGAATCTGAGCAGAGAAACCAGACAGAGCGCCGCAGAGCGTCAGGCGCAGCGTGCCGAGGGCACAGAGCTCCACAGCGCTCCAGAGCGGCGGAGGAGGACGCACGGTAGCCGTGCGCGGCGCGAGCTGCGTAAAGTGCGGCTAGGTTTTTACCAGAACGCTTTCGGAGCTCCCCGCGCCGCGCACCGAGGCCCTCACGCGGTGCGCCGCCGCGCAGAGCTGCGCTAAGGCCTGTGGCACCCGAGGGAGGCGTGTGCGGCCAAAAGCGCGCGTGCGCGCGCGCGTGCCACCGAATGCACCCAGTGCCACCCGATCGGAGGGAGTAAGCCGCACGCGCGCGCACTGCGCGCGCCGAGAGCGCCCCGCGAGCTGCGCAGGCGCAGAGCAGAGGAACCGAGGCGCGAGGCGCAGCGCGGAGCCGTGCGCGCGGCCAGTGGAGCCAAGTGAGCTGAGTGTGCGGAGTAACCATTTACTCAGGCTCGCCGAGTCGCGCTCGCGCGATCGCGCTCGCGCGCGGGCACGCACTTGTTGCCCTGGCTCTTCCACACCATGAAGGCGCTGGTCTTCTTCTCGGTCGCGTTGGACACACCCACGCGCGCGGAGAAAGACACCTGGCCGGCCTTGCGGGGCGCGACGGTCTTGGCAACGGAGGGCACGGCCACGATCATGGAGGCGGAGATGAGGGCAGACATGGAGAAGACGGGGGGCGAGTTGAAGGGCGAAATGCCGTACGACGCACGACGAGGTACAGGGTGGGTCCACTCGCAAGAAATTCCACGCACAAGAAACTAGCCAGCGTCCGGCGCGCAGCGCCGGAGCGATTTTTTAAGAAAGAGAGCGTGCCGTGGGGAGGTTGCGGCAG
>Ga0049083_10000540_pt1 | contig 13548 bp, 9 predicted proteins | sample GreLakmeMI27MSRF_FD_66719 | JGI IMG/M metagenome (GOLD analysis project Ga0049083, IMG submission 66719) | Freshwater lentic microbial communities from great Laurentian Lakes, MI, USA - Great Lakes metaG MI27MSRF | ecosystem: Environmental > Aquatic > Freshwater > Lake | place: Great Lakes...
CTGGTACAAACCTGATAACGCGAAAAAATTTGAAAACAATGGCGTGTCAGCTAAAGGATGCTACGGGTTAATGTTAGAATTTCGTCTTAATAAAGTTGCTTCTATTGCCACCGGGTTTCAAGTAGATTATTTTGGTGGAAAACTAAATATGTTAGATTCTAACTATTACTTTTTGTCCAAAGACAGTGAGTTTCTAAAATTTGCGGACTCAACAACTGGCACAACGAGGTACATTTTAAACAGCCGTAAATATAATACAACGTATGTAACGCTGCCTTTTTCGCTGAAATTTAAGACTCCAGAGATTGGGACAATGACCTACTTTGGTCAATTTGGAATAAACGCTTCTGTAAAAGCAAAATGTCGAGTTGATGATGAGATTAATAACACAAAGTGGATTGACAACTTTGAAAAAATTAAAACTGAAGGTGGTGCAACGCAAACAGATTTAGACAACACTTCAGATATGAATTTATTTATGCTAGCGCTAAATGTTGGTGGTGGTGTAGAAATGAATCTAGCGGGATCTACATCCATTTTACTTGGATTAAATTGGTACAATGGGTTTTCAAACGTATTAAAATCAGATTCAAAATATCTTTTCGGTTCACCTAACAACAATAATGCTGCGGTAAAACAAGATGCTAAAGCAAGTGCAATTGCCTTGACGGTTGGTATCTTATTTTAGCAAAAAACACACTATTTCTAAAACGATCGGTTTAATAATCCGGTCGTTTTTTTATGCAACAAAAACGCCTAAACTTTGTAATTTTGTAGGGTAATGAAAGTAGCTCTTGCACAGTTAAATTATCATGTTGGCAATTTTTCTTTAAACATAGAGAAAATAAAGTCTTCTGTACTCCGTGCCAAAAAAGAAGGTGCCGATTTAGTAGTGTTTTCCGAAATGTGTGTGTGTGGTTACCCTCCAAGAGATTTCCTTGAGTTTCCAGATTTTATTTTAAAATGTGAAGATGCGGTTGATGAAATAGCATCTGTTTGTAATGGAATTTCAGCAATTGTGGGAGCTCCTGCAAAAAATCCAAATGTAGAAGGGAAAAATCTATTCAATGCAGCTTACGTTTTATCAGAAGGGAAAATAAAAAGCGTACACCACAAAGGATTGCTTCCTAATTACGATGTGTTTGACGAATACAGGTATTTTGAACCTGCTAAGGAATTTCAAATTGCAGAAATTTGTGGTAAAAAAATTGCATTAACCATTTGTGAAGATTTATGGGATGTAGAAGAAGATCTCATGTACACGCAATGGCCAATGGTGGAACTCATAAAGGAAAAACCTGAATTAATTATAAATATTGCAGCCTCACCATTCAGTTCCAATCATGCTCAATTGAGAAAGGTTGTTTTAAAACGCAATGTCGAAAAATATAAATTGCCTATTTTATACGTTCAACATGTAGGCGCTCAAACAGAATTAATTTTTGATGGTGGATCAATGGTGTTGAATGAAAAAAGTGAAATTGTTTGTGAGATGAATTATTTCTGTGAAGATTTCCGGATAATTGATACAAATGGAATATCGAATATCGAACACCAAATATCGAATATCGAAGGGAAGGTTGAAGGAATTTCTTTAGTCCACGATGCTTTGGTTCTTGGAATCAAAGACTATTTTTCAAAAATGGGATTTACGAAAGCAATTTTGGGTTTATCAGGTGGAATTGATTCGGCGCTGGTTTTAGTTTTGGCTGTTCGTGCGTTAGGTAAAGAAAATGTTTTACCCGTTTTAATGCCTTCGGAATTTTCATCTAAGCATTCCATTGACGATTCAATCTCGCTATGCCAAAATATAGGTTGCAAGTTTGAAATTATTCCGATTAAAGAAACATATGAAGAAATGCTGGATACGCTTTCGCCTATTTTCAAAAGTGCTCCCTTTAATGTAGCAGAAGAAAATATTCAAGCGAGACTACGAGGTATAATCTTAATGGGAATTGCGAATAAGTTTGGATACATACTATTAAATACTACAAATAAAAGTGAGGCGGCTGTCGGATACGGAACTTTGTATGGCGATATGTGCGGAGGCATTGCTGTTATTGGTGATGTTTATAAAACACAGATTTACGAATTGTGTCAATTCATAAATTCTACGCAGGAAATAATTCCAAACAATGTTATTTCAAAAGCTCCGTCCGCTGAATTACGTCCAAATCAAAAAGACAGTGATTCTCTACCTGAATATGGTATTCTAGATAAAATTTTGTTTGAATACATTGAGAAGCGCCAAGGACCTAAAGAATTAGTAGCGCTTGGTTTTGAAAAAAGTTTAGTGGAACGCATTCTGAAATTAGTCAATACGAACGAATGGAAGCGAGCCCAAATGGCGCCAGTATTGAGAGTTTCTTCTAAAGCATTCGGTAGTGGAAGAAGAATGCCGATTGTAGGGAAATATCTTGGCTAAATTCTTAATTTTTATTTTTATCAACTAGAAAATATCCTGCATTAATTCCACCCACAGACGCTAGCTTGACTGCGATTGCCTTTCCAATACCGTGAGACCCGCCCGTGATGAAAACAGTTTTTCCTTTGTAGTACATTTCGTAAAGTTAGGTTTTTACAGGAACCGTTGCAATATGCTTTTTTGAATATCGAATATCGAACACTGAATATCGCCACATAGTGGTCCCTTCGGGAAACACCGAAGGAAATAAGTAATTTGAAGGGCGATTTTGTAAATTCGAAAAAAATCAGATCTTTGCCGACTATTTTTTAATAATTTTACTTATTAATTTATTTTATGAAACAAAAGAAATTTGATTTACAAGAAAGACTTATTGATTTTTCTATTGCAATTATGGAAATTTCTGAATCGCTACATGCAAACTTTGCATCAAAACACATTGGGGGACAATTATTGCGCTCAGGTACATCTACCGCTTTAAATTATGGTGAGGCACAAAGTGCTGAATCACCCGCCGATTTTGTTCATAAAATGAAAATTTGTCTTAAAGAATTAAGAGAAACGCTGATCGGACTAAAAATTATTGCCAGGAAACCTTTGACAAATAATCTGGAAATTGTGAATAAGTCATCTGTTGAATGTAACGAACTCATATCGATATTTGTGAAAAGTATTCAAACAGCAAATAGAAATCGTCAGAAATAACAACCTTCGATATTCGGTGTTCGATATTCGATATTCAATATTCTTTTTTTTATGGGCAAACCTATTATAAGTGGTATTCAGCAAGTAGGAATTGGAATTCCAGATGTACATGCTGCTTTTAAATGGTATCGTCAAAAATTTGGGATGGATATTCCTGTTTTCGAAGAAATTGCACAAGCAAATTTAATGCTCCCTTACACTGGTGGAAAAAGTCATACACGCCACGCCATTCTTGCATTAAATATGAAAGGCGGAGGAGGTTTTGAAATATGGCAATATACTTCCCGCGTTCCTGTACCTGTAAAATTTGAAATTCAATTAGGAGATATTGGACATTTTGTAACACGAATGAAATCTGCAGATGTAAAAGGTTCGTTTGAATTTCTAAAAAGAAATGGCGTTGAAATGCTCGGTGAAATACAAAATTCGCCCGATGGCTATCCTACTTTTTTTGTTCGTGATCCATGGGGAAATATTTTTCAAGTAGTCCCGAGTACAGATTGGTTTGGAAGTGGAAAAAAATTGACTGGAGGACCAGCAGGTGCGCTGTTAGGTGTGAATGACATAGAGAAATCAATTAATTTCTACGGAGCTATCCTTGGTTACGATACTGTTATATATGACAAGGTTGGAAAATTTGATGATTTGAAAAATCTTCCTGGAGGAGATGTGGAAGTTCGTCGTGTTTTATTACAACATTCAAAACCACGTGCGGGCGCTTTTTCAAAACTTCTAGGATCAAGTAGTATTGAATTGGTGCAAGTGAAAGGTAAAACTCCAAGAAAAATTTTCGAAGGCCGATGGTGGGGAGACCGTGGATTTATTCACTTAGCTTTTGATATTATCGGTATGCAAGAAATGAAAACGCTCTGCGAATCAAAAGGACATCCTTTTACTGTTGATAGCGCGAGTAGCTTTGACATGGGAGAAGCGGCAGGACACTTTACTTATATTGAAGATCCAGATGGAACATTAATTGAATTCGTAGAAACACATAAAGTTCCTGTCCTAAAAAAAATTGGATGGTATTTAAATTTAAAAAACAGGAAAGCTGAAAATTCACTGCCCAATTGGATGGTAAAGTGTATGGTAATGAATAGGGTTAACGATTAATAAATTACTCATTAACCAAAGGGAACTTCAACTTCAAAAGTTCTACATCTGCAACAATCTCTTTTCTCCTATTTACCAACTCCTCTACTCTATTTTTATTCTTACTTGCTAAAAACCGCATTACACCATTGCTTTTTTTCAATAGCACAATCAGCTCCTGAGCAATTAGGCCAGCAATAGGAACCAAAATCATAAAGACCGTTAGTACATACCAATTTCGAAACGTTAATGCCACTACAAGACTTTGCAATAGCCAATAAATCTGCCAAAGGAAAAGTGACAACGCTACATTTATCGAAGCATTAAATTCAATGTGTTTGACAACCTTTTTAGCTATTAATGACGGGATTTTATAAGGAATATAATTGGTAACAACTCCCGCAATAAAAATGGGTAAACAAATTAAGAATATAAAATAATTCACTAGTACACCAAATCTAGAGATCGCCTTAATTTCATTTTTTTCCAAAACCCAATCTCGTACTTTTAATGAGTTTAATTTATTAAAATAGTTGGAACATTTTTCTCGTAATTGCGCTATTGGTTCTAAGGATTCGTTTTCAGAAGCTCGTAACAGATGCGTAATCTGCCTTGTAAGTTGATGTGTTAAGGATTGATTTTTAGGATCAATTTTTTGTTCAAAAGACCATTTTTTAATTAAAATTTCTTCAAGTTGAGCTACTAACGTATCATTTGCTTTATTATCGATAATAATTAATTGTTCCGCCATTGCCACTTCCAAATCAGTAGTAAACAAATTCATTGCACGCGCTTTATCTGTTCTATAAAGAGCTTCATACTTCTTCACTTCAAATGGTTTCCCAATCCGAATGTGCATCGATTTCCTAAACTTCCAAGGAGTTGCAGAATAATTTATACCAACAGGTACAATTGAAAGATTTAATTTAAAATCTGCTTTTTCCTCAGCATAAAATGCAATTCTAGCAGTTCCTTTTTTTAATTTTCTCAACCTTCGTTCTTGTATACACAATCCTTCAGAATAAATAATAATAGATTTATTTTCTGACAACATTTTAGAACAACGGTCAAAAGTGATGTCATTTTTAGAAAGATGCTCCGCTCCTTCAAGTAATCTATAAATAGGAATGATACCTACGAAACCTAAAAAATTTGCTAATAGCTTTTTTCTAAAAACATCAGAGCGAGCCAAAAACCAAGTTCTTCGCGAAATTGTTGATCCCAATAAGAGTGCATCCATAAATGCATTGGGATGATTACAGCATAACAAAATTGGTCTGTCATTTGGAATATTTTCCATTCCTATTGTATGTTTCAATCGCCTATAACGATAAAAATATCCAAGAAAAATATTGAAAACAACCCAAAGGTATCTATAGAAAATATGACCTAAAATTTTCATAACTTAAATACAAATATAGCCATTGAAATCAAATGCTATGAATCGTGAGTACATAATAAAATGAGGTACTTAGTTGAGGGATTCCCATTTATATTAAAAGGCCAATAAACAGCCGTTTTAAAAGAATAAAATTGTTTAATTTTGAATACCAATTTTAGAAAATCTCAAGCCATGAAAAAACTATTTTTTCTTGTGACCATTTTAATTACAACTCGGTTGAGTGCACAGAAATTTATTAAGCCTCCTGTTGACAAAGCCATCACTTTTAGTGAAATGCAAACACAGTACAATGATTGGAAAAAAACGGTTGACTTGAAAAATACAAACGGTTGGAAATATTATGCGCGTTGGCAAGAGGAGATGTTAATGCACTTGAATACAAATGGAGAAATTGCCGATCCAACCGACTATCTGAACGCTGCAATTGATGTCGTTAATCAAAAACAGTCGCAGACAGCACAACAACAGACGTCGTCTTGGTACCCCGCAGGCCCAAACGCAGTGCCAACTAATTTAACAGGTTACATGCAAAACGGAATCGGAAGAATAAATTGTATTGCTTTTCACCCTACACTTCCAAACACCTACTTTGTTGGCGTGGCCCAAGGCGGAATGTGGAAGACAACAAATAATGGAACTTCATGGACACCTTTGACAGATAACTTACCAATAGACCGCATCAGTGATATTTGCATTGACCCGAATGATCCTAACAACACCATGTATATTTCTGTTTGTGATTTTGAATATATTGGCTTTGGGCTTTTTCTAAATGCAAGAAAAAGAAATACACATTACGGACTTGGTGTTTACAAAACCACAGACGGCGGCCTTACCTGGAATCCAACAGGATTAACTTTTCAATTATCACAAGGAGAAGCCACTCTAATTCGTAAAATAATTATTGATCCAGCAAACAGTAACAATTTACTTGCCTGTGGAGTAAGTGGAATGTATCGGTCGACTGACGCTGGCGTTACATGGACAATGGTCCAATCTGGTTTATTTTGGGATATGGAAAAAAATCCTGTTAATGCAAATATAATTTATGCTGCAACGGGTTGGGTAATGAATGCAAATACTGGAAGTGCAGCTATTCTGAAAACTACAAATTTTGGTCAGACATGGACAATCCTCACAACAGGAATTCCTACGACGGGTACTGTGCAAAGAATTAAACTTGCCATTGCACCCTCAGACCCTAACTATGTTTATGCGTTGACGACAGATACTCAATTTGGTTTTCACGGAATTTACAAATCAACGAATGCGGGAAATACTTGGACTTACATTTCGCCTGCATTAAATATTTTTGAATGGTATGATGGGACAGGAAGCGGGGGGCAAGGAACCTATGATGTTGGATTTATGATTCACCCTACGAATAAAAATATTCTATACACAGGAGGTATTAATTTGTGGGGATCTACCGACGCCGGCCTAACTTTTAATCCTGCTAGTCATTGGACTTTAAGTTATGGTCCAACCCTGCATGGCGACATTCATTTTATTGCGGCTCATCCTATTACTTCTGAAATTTTTGTTTGTAGTGATGGCGGTGTGGATCGGACAACTAATTTTCAAACTCAAACATGGAACGCCGCGAATAACGGAAGTCCTTGGCCAACCAATTGGACACACATTAGCGACGGAATGCAAATTTCATCGTTTTACCGAATTTCATCATCAAGAAACAGTGCCGCTAGGTTAGTTGCTGGTGCGCAAGATAATGCCACATTTTATTTTGATAATAATTCATGGAGTACAATTTTCGGAGGAGATGGCATGGATAATTATTGTGACCCCATTGACAATCAAAAAGTTTTCGGTTCTAGCCAATATGGAAATTTCTACATGTCGCTTGACGATGGCATATCAACTTCAGGAACAAATCCGAATGTCAATTGGGAGCTTGGTGAGTGGACAAGTCCAATTGTGGCAGATTACAATCAATATGGAACAATTTATGCAGGATTTGAAAATGTGGTCCAAACATCAGATGGTGGAAATAGTTGGAATGCAATTTCAAGTTTTCCCTATTTAGGAAATTCGCAAGAGGTAAATGCAATTGCAATTTCCAATTCAAACAGCAATGTCATTTACGCAGCAAAAAGAATTCATTACGAGTATGGACTTCCTTCCTTGTTGTATAAAACAACTAATGGTGGTGGATTGTGGACGAACATTACTACTGGTCTACCCGATTCACTCTATTTTACAAGTATCGAAATCAGCGAAGGAAACCCGTTAGTGGCCTATGTAACCATGGCCGGATTTAGTGCACAAGACAAGGTTTACCGAACCCTTAATGGTGGAACTACATGGACCAATATTTCTTACAACCTACCCAACATTCCAGTGAATTGTGTTAAATATATTCCAAGTGCAAATACTGTTCTAATTGCTACAGATATTGGTGTTTATATGTTGGACGTAAATAATGCAACTTGGATTTTACGCAGCACAGGCCTACCAAATGTAATTTGCTCGGACATAGATTTTAATGTTTCAACCAATACCATTTACCTCTGCACATTTGGAAGAGGAATTTGGGCAACAGACCTTGATGTATTTACAAATTTACATCCTACAGAAAATACGCCTGTTACAATCTCTCTTTTCCCATCACCAAATAACGGAACATTCTCCATCAGCTTGAACGATGAAGATCTAAAAGAGGAGAAACTAAATTTAGAAATTATTGATGTGAAAGGAAGAATTACTCATACCTCGATTCTTTTCGGACAAACAAAATACGAGCTAAAGTATGACCTTGCTCCTGGTATTTATTATGCTAGAGTGCGAGGAGTAAAATATCATTCTGTACAGCATTTTATTATCCAGTAAAGCTGAAAGAACCATTGCTTAATAAAATAAAAGGAAACTAGACAGCAAACAAAAGCCGAGAACCTTTTTGCGCTTCATTAAAAATCCCTTTATCAAATACTAAATTCCCGTTCACAAATGTTTTTTCCACTTGCGAAGAAAAAGTTGTTCCTTCAAAAGGCGACCAGCCACATTTGGCATAAATATTTTCTTTGGAAACAGTCCAAGGCGAATTCAAATTCACTAAAACTAAATCTGCCCAATAGCCCTCACGTATGTAGCCGCGTTTTTCAATTCTAAAAAGGTCTGCAACTGCATGCGACATTTTTTCAACTACACGTTCAATTGAAATCTTTTCTTCATGCGATTTTTCCAACATGGCAACAAGTGAATGTTGAACGAGGGGCCCGCCCGAAGCAGCTTTGGTATAGCTTTGGTTTTTCTCAGTTAATGTATGTGGTGCATGATCCGTTGCAATTACATCTAATTTATTATCCAACAATGCCTTCCAAAGAGCATCTCGATCAGCGGCCGTTTTCACTGCTGGATTCCATTTAATTAAAGTTCCCTTTGTTTTATAATCGGCGTCACTAAACCAAAGATGGTGAATACAAACTTCGGCTGTTATTTTCTTTTCCTTCAAGGGAACAGAATTGTCAAACAATGCTATTTCCTCAGCAGTGGAAACATGAAAAATATGTAAACGTGTTCCAAATTTTTTCGCTCGCGCAATAGCTTTAGCAGAGGAGTTATAACACGCCTCGCGGCTTCTGATGAGTGGATGAAATTCAACAGGAATGTTTTCGCCAAATTTTTCTTTGTAATGTTCTATATTTTTCCGAATCACTTCATCATCTTCAGCATGAATGGCAATAAGCATTTTGACTTTACTGAAAATTAAATCTAATGCTGCTTCATTGTCAACCAACATTTCTCCTGTAGAAGATCCAAGAAATATTTTTACTCCACAAACATTACGGGCATCCAATTTTAATATCTCTTCTAAATTTGAGTTAGTTGTTCCCATAAAGAAAGAATAGTTTGCTAATGAAACTTCTTTCGCCCTTGAATATTTTTGTTCCAACAATTCAATCGTAGTGGCAGCAGGAATTGTATTGGGCTGCTCCATAAATGATGTTACACCACCAGCAACAGCTGCTTTCGACTCCGTATATATTTCTCCTTTATGTGTAAGTCCAGGCTCGCGAAAATGAACTTGGTCATCAATCACACCCGGAAGCAAATGCAATCCAGTAGCGTCAATTATTTTAATATTTTCTTCAATAGTAATGAATGGCTTAACAGATGCGATTTTTCCGTCAACAATAAGTACATCTGAACGAAATGATTTCCCTTCGTTTACTAATGTTGCGTTTTTGATTAAAAATGTTTCCGCCATACTATTTCCGCTAACGCCTCATGGTCAAGGGCAATGACAAAGATAAATCAGAATGTGACGTTAAGTGTCAATTCTTGAGTACCGCGTTTTATTTTTACAAACGTACTGTCGCCAACCTTAAAAACTCCCAATGATTTCATATAATCCATAACGCTATTGATTTCAATAGCTCCTACTTGCAATATGACATCGCCTTGTATTATTCCTGCTACTTTCGCTGGTTTTCCATCTGTTACTCCATCGACACGCATTCCTTTGCCCTCGTAAGTATAATCAGGCATTAATCCCATTTTCACCTTATACACATGCGTTCCAGAATCAGGAGTTCTGGTAGCAAGAAATTGAAGTTTAGGAAGTTCTTCCGTTGTCATTTCTACATTAATGATGTATTCTAAAATCATTTTTTCGCCCTCAAAATTTATTTTTTCTACATCATCGGAAGGCCTGTGGTAATCGGAATGTTGGCCGGTAAAAAAATGTAAAACAGGAATATTTTTAAGGTAAAAAGAGGTTTGGTCGGATGGGCCAATTCCTGCAGAATCTTTTTTCACTCGAAAAACAGTTCGCATTCGATCGAGCAAAGGAACCCAAATAGGAGCTGTACCCACTCCATAAATAACTAAGTTTTTTGTGGAATCGTTCAAACGACCAATCATATCCATGTTGATCATGTAATTTACCTTAGAAAAATCGATGGTCGGATTTTCACAATATTTTTTTGAACCATAAAGACCTAATTCCTCTCCAGAAAAACAGATGAATAAAAAATTAAACTTTTCCTTACTATTATTTCCAGAAAAATACCGCGCTAACTCCAACACGCCAGCAGTACCGGATGCGTTATCATCAGCACCATTATGAATTTTTCCTTTAGGATTTGCATCAAGGGAATTATGATCGCTACCTAAACCAAGGTGGTCATAGTGCGCTCCTATTATTACCGTAAGTTCTGCTCCATTATCAAGGTATCCAACAACATTTCTCCCTTGTCGTGTTACAGGTAAAGCAAGAGAGTCGTTGGGGTCAACTTTTTGAGTAAATGAAAATGGATAATAGTATCCGTCTGTACCTTTTGGAGTAATTCCTATTTTTTTAAATTCGGTTGAAATATAGTTAGCCGCTTTCAATTCGCCTTTCGAACCAGTACCTCGTCCTTTTAGCTTATCACTTGCTAAATAAGTAATGTCTTTTTTAAGGCGAGAAACTGATATTTCCTGAGCCATTAATTGTGGACAGGATAAAATCAAAACGAAGCAATACAAAGAATAACGAAAAAATCCCATCATAAATATTAATATTAAATTGTTAGTCTATTTAATACAAGAGTCAAAATTTAATCTACCCATTCTGCAAGAAAAACATTCGTATCACGAGTTCCTCCATTTAATCGATTCGAAGAAAAAACCAAAGCTTTACCATCGGGCGAAAACATTGCAAAAGAATTAAACACACTTTCAAAAGTAATCTGTTCCAAATCTGTACCATCTAAATTCACTGTGTAAAGCTGAAAATTATATCCTTTTTCGGCTTTATAGTTAGAAGAAAAAATAATTTTATTTTGATTCGGTAAAAAGTAAGGTGCCCAATTTGCTTTCCCCAAATGGGTAACTTGGTTCAAATTACTTCCATCTACATTACAAGTAAAAATTTCCATTGCCACTGGAGCTACTAAACCTTTTGCAAGAAAATCTTTGTATTCCTTTATTTCAGCCTCTGTTTTTGGACGAGATGCACGAAAAACAATTTTCTTTCCATCAGCAGAAAAGAAACCGCCACCATCATAGCCAAGTACATTGGTCACTTGTTTAGGATTTGTACCGTCAATGTTCATGGTCCATAAATCCAAATCGCCACCTCTTGTTGATGTGAACAAAATTTTGTCACCTTTTGGAGAAAGTACGGCCTCAGCATCATAACCAATTGTATCGGTTAATTGTTTTGTAATATTTCCTTTCAAGTCAGCAATAAAAATATCGTAGGAATCAAATATATTCCACAAATATTTACCCCCGGCATTTAAATCACCCGTTGCTGGACAGGCCTTTGCCGATTTATGTGTTGAGGCATAAAGTATATGCTTCCCATCGGGCATGAAGTAGGAACAGGTTGTACGACCATCACCGGTACTTATTTTTGTAGGCGTATAGGCAGAATCCTTCACCTCATTAATTTTCATCACAAAAATTTGATCGCAGGATAAATTCCACTTTTTATAATTCGATTGAAATGTGAGCGATTTTCCATCGGGTGAAAAATAAGCTTCTGCATTATCTCCACCAAAAGTAAGTTGACGAACATTTTTTAAATGCTTTTCACTCGGCGAATCAATTACTACATGTGGTGCTTTTCCCGCACTAAGAAAAAATAATATTGTCGAAAAAATTGAAACAAAAACTACAACTCTCATAAATTAATTTTGGTAGACAAAATTACGCAAGGGCCGTAGGCCAAATTGTCACAAAACTGTCGGAATTATGAGCTGATATGTTACTTAATAGAATTTTCAGAAAATTACGTGCAATTCTGGTATAGTGATATTGTAATTGATGTTGAGAAAACAAAAAACAATACTATTACATACGAAATAAGTGAATTAGAATAAAATCCAAGTAATCGAGTAGACGGCCTCGCTTAAGCAAAAACACAACTTGACCGCATCAAATAGCCATTAACCCCATTACAATAAAATAAAATCAAAATTATTTGGCAGGAGAAATTTTCTTAAATCGCATTTGCAAAACTCCTAAAAAAGCTTCCTTAATAATTCCTCCACTCATTTTCGAAACTCCTTCGAGACGGTCAACAAAAGTAATTGGAACTTCAATTATCTTGAATCCAAGTTTCCATGCGGTGTATTTCATTTCAATTTGAAAAGCATAACCAATAAATTTGATGTTATTCAAATCAATTGTCTCCAAAACTTTGCGCTGGTAACATTTGAATCCCGCCGTTGTATCCATCACACCAAACCACAAAACCATTCGCACATAGACAGAGGCGAAATAGGAAATAAGCAATCGGTTAAAAGGCCAGTTTTCTACTTTACCGCCTTTTACATATCGAGAACCAACTGCCACATCAGCACCTTGTTCGGAGCAGGCGGCAAAAAGTCGATGTAAGTCATTCGGGTTATGAGAAAAATCGCAATCCATTTCAAAAATAAAATCATATGAGTTTTTAATTGCCCAACGAAAACCATGAATGTATGCAGTGCCTAAACCCAATTTACCTTTTCTTTCCTCTATAAATAAGCTACCTGCAAATTCAACAATTAATGAATGAACAATCTGCGCAGTACCATCGGGAGAACCATCATCCACAATCAGAACATGGTAGTTCCCATCGAGCGACATCACCTTGCGGATCATCTTCTCGATGTTTTCCTTTTCGTTATAAGTCGGTATAATGACAACCTTTTGAGACATGCTATTGTTTCGTTTTCAACAGTTAATCAAACAAGACACAAAGATAAGTTGATGTTTTAATAATGCAATTGCAATTTACTATGTCTTCTACTTAAATTTTTCTTAAATTCTCCCAAGCACAATTTCTTCCACTACCGCAGGGTCCAACAAGGTAGAGGTATCGCCGAGATTTTCTATTTCTCCTTCCGCAATTTTTCGTAAAATTCGTCGCATAATTTTCCCTGATCTTGTTTTCGGTAATCCACGAACAATTTGAATTTTATCTGGCTTTGCA
>Ga0049083_10000541_pt1 | contig 13546 bp, 15 predicted proteins | sample GreLakmeMI27MSRF_FD_66719 | JGI IMG/M metagenome (GOLD analysis project Ga0049083, IMG submission 66719) | Freshwater lentic microbial communities from great Laurentian Lakes, MI, USA - Great Lakes metaG MI27MSRF | ecosystem: Environmental > Aquatic > Freshwater > Lake | place: Great Lakes...
GTGTTTAATCATAGAAAAAATTCATCGAGACCGCCAGATGTTTGTTGAGTGGCCACTTCTAATTTATCCGATCTTTTTTTATCGGGGACTGGAAAATCTTGGGTGCCATTCCAATGAGGATAGAACTCTCTGGAGAGGTGGATAGAATGAGGTTTCTCCATGAACTTAAAATCAAGCTCGCCCTTTCCATTCAAGAGATAGTCCGTCCAACGAATAAATTTAATTCCACGCTCTTTCGAAAGCGCTTCTACATCCCGATTGAAAGTTCTACGAATAGCATCTCTCTCGTGCCATGAACCCCAGAATGGTTTGCCTTTGTAATAACCAGTCTTTGGAAGCTTGCGCGATTCATTTTCAAGTGGAAGTAATTCATAGATAGCCGTGTTTCTGATGGGTAACGCATCAACGGCCTGAACATATCGCTTGGCTAAAGCCGCGGCGTTTTCAAAGGCATCACCTTCCAATCGACAGAGATGATGACGTACGTCAATATTGCCAAAGTAAAACTCCGCGGAAGTTACACTGTCGATGGAGGTAAACTCTTCGATGAATGTATTAAGCCCCGTTGTCAATGCGCCATTCAGTGTCTTAAATGGAACGGAATTTACGGTCCATCCCGGACGATGCATGCAAATCGAATGAGAGTCTCCAATGACAATCCTATCCGTGATGTGCGGAAAGCGAATCTTGGTACTTTCGCGGCGCATGCGCGCGAGATTTTTAATGTCGACATCGAGCCATTCGGCCTGAATCTCCTTCTTATTACTCGTCGCATTCTGAATGCGTTCTTCAATCATCTCATCGATCTTAGGAAAATCTATGCCCAATGAATACACCTTGCCCTTAAACTTCGAAAAGTTGCGAATGTTCCAAGCATAGGGAAATGATTGAACACCTCCAAAGAGATTTAATGTCCCGGCCCAATCTGAACCCCAATACACATATAGTACATCATATTCATTATGATCTTCATGTGCCGTCCCGGCCCAATTGATATCAACGGCATCATACTTTCCATAGAAAGTATTCTTAGTCTGTCGAATCTGATCCGCATAGATGATGCCCTGGGCTGAGCGATGGGATGCCAGACGAGGAACAATCGGAATAAAAGGTGCCGTGACTAATGCTTTCATAATTCAATAACCTACTCCGGAGCCATCACCATTGCCATAGCCATAGCCATAGCCAGAGCCATCGCCAGAGCCATAGCCATAGCCATAGCTAAGGCCAGAGCCATCGCCAAGGCTAGAGCCATCGCCAGAGCCATAGCCGGAGCCGTAGACAACGCGATCGCCATTGCCATAACCATCGCCATGCCCATCGCCATCGCCGAAGCCATAGCCAAAGCCAAAGCCATAGCCATGAGAGTTCTGAGAATCTTCAAAGTTGATTGCGATTCTAGTTGATCTGTCCATATAGTTTACTATCCGCGGATTCGAAAATTCTAACCGATGTGCAATATCCTTTCATGACGCAATGAGGCTGGCGCTTTCTATGATTCGTCGCACATGACACATGGCATTGAACATGATCGACGATGTGACATGTCTTATCATAATGAATGCTCATCTTCGGAAAACCAGCTTTCTTCGATGCTGGTTTATTGTAATGAAAAAAGAATGATTTAACTTTCATGATATAATATATCATGAATTCCGATTATGTAAATGATAAAACGCCGTCGTCGTAATTCTTTTTCGAAGAACCTTTATCCCAGAGATGCCGAGTCGTATGTCCATTTAATATGACTTTGCCGGTAGGATGCTTGGCCAAATTGAAATAGTCGGGGAAGATCCAGTTGTATGGAATGCGTTTGGTCGGGCTTTTCACATCATGAGCGATTGCGATACTTTTCCATAGTAGACAGCTTTTATCCTCCACATTCAACATCTTCTGCCTTTCCATTGGATTCGATGGATGTTCACAAAGCTGTTTCATGTCCTTGAGCCAGTCGATGCATTTTTGATTCTTTGGAATAAATTCTCCATCCGCATCGATGACATATTTACATTTGCCATTGTAGTCGCGACCGAAGATTTGAAACATGCCATCGAAATGGCCAGTTCCTCCATAGAGCACAGATTCTGGATCGACCAGATGCGGGCATGCCATGGCTAAGTAGCGCGCGGCATTTTTACATGGATAGAGAGGAGAACGAAATCCTTGTTCAGATTTGAAGTGTGCTTCGAGTATCTTGGCAAATCCCATCATCGTATACCGTTTTCCATTCGTCAGATGCCCCTTAAGTGCGCGAGCTGCCTGCAGCGGCCCACTCAGAAGCCATTCTTTAACATTGGTTCCTTTCGGATAATAAATTTGAAAGAGATCAGATCGAGCATGTCGATTTGTTTTGAAGTGCTCTCGCGTAGCATCAACACCTTTGTCCATGAGATGGGTCAGCGTTCCCCAGTGTTCATTGGTAAATGAAAAGACGAGAGTGTAATATAGTCGCTGTTCCGCATCCGTGATCATCGACATCAGATCAACGAAGGGATGCTCATCCCAATGAAGACGATGGGAGAATATCTGGTAATCATCATGAAGCAGTTTATCCTCACGAAGGTCGAATTTGGAGCAGAATTCAAAGAACTTCGCTTCACGTTCATCCTGCGTCCAGGTATGCATCCACGAAAGAATCGGTTTCTTGTTGACGATTTGAATGGTTCGATCTGTATTTGGATATTCAATATTGTTGTTCATCATGGTAAATTTAATCGCACATCTTTTTTCCATTGCCGAAAGGAATCAGTCTTCTGAATAATCGATGCATCTCTGAGAATCGGATCCCGCCCAACATTCCACATAAGCCGACGTTTCTTTCCATCTTTGGGAATGAAACGCCACACTTTTGCATCGTAAGTTGCCACGGTCGGAAACGGAGGCATGTCTTCCTCTCTGGCAGCTTGGGCAAATTCCAGCGGTTCAGAAATAACCCTCGCCCGTCCTAATTCACCGGCCTGCAGATTTCGCGCTACGGCGATACATGTAAACTCGGCATTAGGCCAAGCGATCTGCAAAGCTCGCGCGAGCACACCGGTTGAAATCGCCACGTACACTTCATCGGGTTCAGGGATCTTAGATGCCGCATGAATGATCGCGGCCGTCGTCAATTCGTGTTTCAAACCGAGGGGAATGAAGTATGCGCCATTCTTAGAAGCCCATTCTCTGGCCCACTTATTTAAGTTCGGCATCGCGGCGATTCGTTCGAAGATTGGTCGTGCCCCTCGTTCAATGCAGCATGCCTGATGAAGGGAAATCTCTTTGGATGCTGGCATGAAAAGAACAACTTGCTTGCCACTATGCCTCTTCACAACATCACAGAGAGAAACTCCGGCCAGTCCTACACGAGGCTGACAATAGACGAGTGTTTGATTTGGAATCTTTGAGCAGAGTAAATCGCCGGCTCGAGCTTTGGTTCCTACGATCAAATCATCACGAACGACATCAACTCCATCATGATGAATTACCATGGGATCTGGATTATATGGAGTCCAACCTTCACAGAGACTGAGGTAATAATCCCGCGCTTCGAGGAGTCCCATTCCCATGGGAAGATCTTTGTTATTTCCATCTATGACGTGTGTATCGTGGCTCATAGAATTATTTAGTCCCGAACATTTTTTTCCAACAAGCCTCACACATTCTGATGAGAGGAGCTACATCAACTCCGCAGAATAAACATGTCCTGGCTTCTTTAATCTTTTTCATTTGTAAATTTCAGGATCGATCCAGTCAGAATAGTCCGGATGCGTTTTGACGAGCCTGACATATGCGGCTGGAGTTAAATTATTTGCTTTGATAACTTCATCGTAGTAGAAATTTTGATTCAAATCATTGAAGGTTTTTACGAGTCCTAGATCGAGCATCGCCCGATGTCTTCCATATGGATGGATGATCTTCGAGGAATTGAATATCTTATCGCGGTCAAGGTGATTATATGCTTCTCCCATTCGAACATAGTTTGTCGCGTACCTGATGTAGTCACAGGCAACATCTTCAAGGTTATATGGAACTTCTCCAGTATCGAGACATGCCATTTCCATTACACAATCAAGGAATTCATTCGTCTTCATTTTCTCGGCCGGTTTAGCCAAGTAGGAAATACATTGCTCGGCATTTGAACCATAGAAGAACATTGAATCGCGCACGACATACTGAGGAAACCAATCAGCGATATCTGCTACAACGGCTGCATATTGAAAGTGATATTGCCGAAGACCATTCTGAACATTCCAGTCAAGCATGAACTTGCCTACTTCTCGCAGTGTTCTTTTTTCCTTCGAAGCATTCAACCAAGCAAATAAATCTTTGGCTAATCGAGGAGCATATTCAGAGAGGTAATAATCGCCTCCACGTTTATATCCAGACGGTGGCTTAGGAAATGCTGGAAATTGATATCCAACAGACGTGTAGAACGTGCCCTGTTCGTTCCGAACCATCTCGACCATCCGATCTATAGAGTTGGCTCGATGGAGCTTCAGAAGGAGCGTATTGTGATAACCAGAGGGCTTCTGGGCGTAATTGATACCAGATCCACATACTCTGTGCAGAATGAAAATGTAAAACCATTCGGATGGATAAAACTCCGAAGTTTTTCCAGTCCAATTGTGGGCTACCTCATCACGCTGAGATGTAATCTTACCGGCCTTCATCTTCTCCCAGTATGGATGTTCCGGAGTCCACCCATAGAAAACATCATTTACGATCTGGGAAAATCCTGCATACTTACGTTCGACGACATCGTAAAGCTCAACATTCTCCATCAAATCATCTCCCATCTTTGAATCTGGGTGGAGAGTCATGCCGTAGGGAGGATTCTTCGAAGTATTGCAAAGCTCCTGCTGCTTCTTGGCCAGATTGTAATACCGAAGAAAGTCCGTGTAATATGGAGTTGGTGTGATCTTCATGCTAAAATTTCATCATATTGAATACCCACCTCTTTGAAAAGATTGCGCGTAAACTCACATGATTCTTTCCATCGTTCCGGAACGTCCTGAATAGGAATGACGACTCGTCTAATGCCAACTTGAATGATACCCTTGGCGCACTCTCCACATATTGGAAGTCCGATAACATAAAGAGTTGCACCCTTCAGAGAAATGCCATGAATCGTTGCATTGTAAATAGCATTCATTTCCGCATGAATCATAAATTTGTACTTCATATCTCGATCATCAAGCCGTTCAGATAATTCATCGATGCCACGTGGAAATCCATTATACCCAGTCGCTAGGATTTTTCGATCGTAGACAGCAATAGCACTCGTGCGAGTGGATGGATCTTTTGACCATGATGCAATTTCCTTGGCCAGGCAAAGAAATCGTACGTCCCATTTATTATCCGGCGGTATGTTCATGGTCGAAATGTTTCTCGATTAAGTGATAATGTTTCGAATAGACGTGAAGCGAACCGACGTTCCAATAGATATTACCCAATTCAACTCGATCGGATTCCAACACCAGAGAATTGTAATCATCCATCAAATAATTTAGAACGTGATAAGCCCAAGCTCGATCATTTTTATATCCATAGACCAGATCATTGCTCCTCATCGAAACAGATGCATGCATTTTTCCATCTCGAATTAAATATTGAACGGCATTGGTGCACATGAAATCTGACATGCCATCGCGGCAGAAATCGGTTTGCATCTGCGGACGAGTGTAGATCATGCTCGCTCTTCGAGTATTTCTATCATTTAAAAGCGCTTCAAGGCAATGATTATACTGATATCCGTTCGACTCTGACCATACACACCAGCCATAATTCGAATTGATTAGCCCATCTTTCGAAGCAACATCTTTCCAGATTTTCGGAACTGTTCCCGGAATATCGTTGATAGACAGAGATTGCGATTTATACCATGCAATCTCGCGATCGATGTAGTTCATATCCGGATCGCCAAAGATAGAATTCTCATCGGCAATAAATGAAGCATTGATAATTTCCAGAACTGTTCCACCACCCTTATCATCGATCGAATTACCATACCGCAAAAGTTTTAAAAACTGATGCCGAATGTCATTTACAGTATTCATATTCAATGATTGGCGCCACGCTTTGGACGATTGAGGAAGTCATGATTTGGATTCTGACCATCCATCTTTTTACGGCACCATGCAACAATAAAAGAATAGTAGTTAATGGCGTCCTTTGCCGAATCTTCAATCGATTCAAAATTTGGCTTATACTCGGGATCGTGGACCATCGCGGCTATGACAGATTCCATTCGAAGCTTCTTGGCATGAATCAGGTCCATGATAGTTCCAACGCCATTTGGATAATAGTCGGCTTGTTTAATTTTCGAATGATCATTTTGATAATCGATAGATTTGCGTTGCTGTAATGCAATGCATTCGCCGAGAACTTTAACCGATTCAGATTCTTCATTTACCGAGCCTCGAGGCTTTGCAAATTTAGCCAGTATTTTAGATTCTATTGAGATGCCAGGCAGTTTATATTTCATATTCCATTTAATATACAGAAAATTGAGGCGATTGTAAATCCTTTAATTTCAAATTTGAGATGATGAAAAGCATGATCAGAATAGCTTCAGGAATCGTTCAATCCTCCAGAGAGGAAACTTAGATCCGAATCGGCGAATCTGGCGAAAAATGAAGTCGATCGTATTATTATATGGATTCCACAAATATCGCGAGTGCCACGTCTTTCGAAACGCCAGATATGCATCGAGCTTGCGTTCCTGTTCCAGGCGAATTTTTTTAGATTCTGTGTTATCCGTCGCTTGAAATTTAGCTAGGCGGATCGATTTAACATTTCCACCGACGACTTTGGCCACAAATTCAATCCAGTAATCGAATCGATTTTCTGGCATTTCCTGAGATGAAATGAATTCGTAGAAGTGAATATCGCCGAAAAAATCGTCCATTTCACATGTAAAATCCTTATTGAACACGTCATCGTGCCCCAATACAATTCTAAGTTTTTTATCGTTGCCAATAGAATAATGATTGAGCGCCGACGCTAGACTCTTGGTTTGATATACCCGCGAATTGAAATTTACATCTTTCAATTCCATCGGATCTTTAATTTTTGGAAATTTGACTTTAGTTTCACAGATCAGTGTATCGTACATGCCCATATTTTTTTATAGTTTAGTTGCGTGTTTGAAAAGTGTATCTACTATTATTCGCTATCATCTGGCTGGCGGGATTTCGCCGGAGTCTTGATGAATTTCTTGCTTGATTTGAGGATGCTTCTTTTGTTTTTCTTCATATTTTATTCTTTGTGCTGGAAAAAATCATACAGCAGTGCCCATAAATTCCAGATTGCAACTTCCGAAGCCGAATGCTGGCGGGATTTCGCCGGAGTCTTGATGAATTTCTTGCTTGATTTGAGGATGCTTCTTTTGTTTTTCTTCATATTTGCTTTTATTTGCTATCATGCTGGCTGGCGGCAGCACCCATCGCAACCGTGCACGGTTAGATATTCACGGCCTATTTTGATTAGATAGACCACATCATCCGGATCCGGATGACCGACACCGTGTGGACAAATGCGTTCCATGACTCCCTTGTCATCGCGCCAGTTTTGTGGCCAAGTCTTCATGTGATGGTCCGATGGATTATGAATGCAACAATGCTGACCACTACATTGCGTCTCAGAGTGTGTTTTCAATATCATAATGTGTGCGGCTAAAAATTATCTTAAAGTGGAGCCAGTTGTCGGGATCGAACCGACGACCGACGGTTTACAAAACCGTTGCTCTACCACTGAGCTAAACTGGCAAATTGGAGCGAGTAGAGGGAATCGAACCCCCGTAGCCAGTTTGGAAAACTAGAGCTCTGCCATTGAGCTATACTCGCCATGCTCTCGGCGCCGAGATACTTATCTCTCCATAGGCCGCGAGGGGAGATTATATCTAAGATCGGATTTATTTAAGACATATGCGTTATTTAGAATCTTTCTTTCCCACTCAGTCAATTTGACTTTTTTAAAGGTCTCGCCAGATATTGTATCGATTAGCGTATAATTTTCAGTTTTCATTGTAAATTGGTTGACTCAGTTGGACTCGAACCAACACTCGTCGCGTTATGAGCACGCTGCTTCGCCTTTAAGCTATGAGTCAACAATCTTGCCAGACATTTTTTCCTGAAGGGACTGGATATCCGCATCGACCATCAGACGCGCGAGGTCCGCGCATTTCGTCTTCGGCTCCCAGCCGAGCTTTTGCTCCGCCTTGCTGTTGTGCGGATCGGTGTAAATGCCGTCGAGCCGTCCTGTCCGGTGATGCCGGTGATGAATGCTTTTTTGCACATACTAGGTCTATTGAGTTGGCAGGATAAAATGAGGAGATTGCAGCCGGATATAAACCGGCATCTTCAGCTTAGAAAGCTGGCGTTTTTACGAAGGGTGACCTCAGTCGCGCCCGCCCCCGTCGAGACGTTTCATTCGTAATTTAAACTATGCAATCAAAATGTGGTCCCAGTGCTTATTCCATGTCGGCGTCTTTCGATTCCGCTGGGCTCTAGTCATGAATTTTGCTGTAGCGCATCATGATCTATTACCAGCTCTCGGCATCTCGCGACCGCCTTACGGAGGCTACAGTCACTGAATCCACTGGGACCTGTCAGTCGGTCCCTCATGCGACTCAATGAGAAGCAAGGATCTTAGAGATTGCCGATCTGACAAAATTATTAAGCCGAATTGAGGTGAGCCCTTTTTAGGAGCAGGGGCATGAAGCCCCGTGTCCCTCAATCCAGCAAATCAAAATGGTAGCGGGTGAGGGATTCGAACCCTCGATCTCAACGTTATGAGCATTGCGAGATGACCAACTTCTCTAACCCGCGTTAAATTTATTTATACGTGGCAGCTTTAGATTCACCAAACATTTTTACTATGCAATCCAAGCTGGAACCTCTCGGCGTTTCCAAGAAAATAGCTGTCTCTTCTCGCCGAGGTAATACTTTCGATATGACTTTATCGAATCTCCAGACACTTTGTATTGCTCGGGCATAGCCGGCGGTGGTTGGGTAAAGGAGCCTTCGGGTATATTATTTGGCGGGCGGCGTAGACATTCCGTCAATCTACTAGTAGCGTGAACTTTGCCACCATATCGATACGTGTATTCATCCATCAGCGAGACAAACATCTCGAATAGCCATGCATAATTAGAAGAACTATGCCTCGCCCAAACACTTGAAGGATGATTGATATGAGTAGACTTATAGAGCACAGACTCACGACTATCGGGAATAATGTATCGAGTTTGCTTTCGACCAGTCTTACTAACTCCGATAGACCTAACCCCGTCAAGCACTCTATGGGAAGTCGAAAGCAATTGAGCATATTCGAGAATCATTTTCACGCAATGTTTATCAACGTGCATCTTTGCACAGTCTTTTGCATTATGCTCCAGATAAAATATGTTCATATCATTCAAAGAGAATCGCCGGACGGCAAACCAATGGTTAAATTATTTGAAATCTATTCACCTGCCCCATACTTTCTGGTATCCTTTGGGTTGTTCATGCGGAGTTTCCAGACTCATGAGCGGAACGTATTGCTGTCAGATGAATAGATTTCGAAATTTATTCTGCATCACTGCGACTCACGCCGCGCGACCGCGAGCCGGCTCGCGACGTGGATGCGGACGGGCCCCCAGTCGGCCAAGTCTGCGAGACGACCCCTCTCGTTCAAAGCGAATCCAATTTCCAGTGATGTCCGAAAGTTCAATCGTGGCCTCGTTCGCTTGAGCGAGGCGATCTACAAAATTGTTTTCCAAGTCTTCCCCATCGTCCGTAAATGAATCCATTTCTTCTGCGAGGCTGGTCGCAGCCCTAATGTGCTCGACAAACTTCTTCCTCAGCCGCATAAAGTAGGCGTCAGATCGATCAGCGGTTTTCGTTTTCATAATCAATATTGGTACCAAGGATTCCCCATCGTCCGTTTATCCACCCGAACATCCATGACTTTGGCGCGGACCATTCGAACCGCACCGCAATGAGGAGCATATTGCCCAGTCTCCGGGCAACGATAGTGAACGCGATAGCGAATCGTCGGGTTCAGAGTTTTCAGCGCTTTCAAAATGTTGCGACCGTCGACATCATTCCTAAGCTTCATGATCGCGTTTGAGGCACCGCGGCCGCGATAGACTACATTCAACATGCCTGGGAGCGAAGAATCTTCGAAATAAGTGGCGCGATTGCTTCGATGATAGACCAGCCGACGATCTCGATTTCCATTTTCAATTTCTTGTTTCATTCTGAGATAATAATACCATGAAACCTGAGAATGTACACAAAAAAGTGAAAGTATTTTTTAGAGGCTGAATATTAGGGCTTTGCGCATGCGCGCAACTGATCGACGTTAATCCATTGCTGGCGGTAAGCGATTTCCTCGAGGCACGCAATCTTCAAGCCCTGCCGGCTCTCGATAGTCTGGATGAAATTGGCGGCTTGCAAAAGCGTCTCGTGCGTGCCGGTGTCGAGCCAGGCCATGCCGCGACCGAACAGCTCGACGCGCAGTTGGTCTTTCTGGAGGTAGGCGTTGAGGAGATCGGTAATCTCCAATTCGCCGCGCGCGGATGGTTTCAGCGCAGCGCTGAGGGACGCGGCTTGACTGTCGCAAAAATAAACGCCGGTGACGGCGTGGTGCGATTTGGGCCGGGCCGGTTTTTCTTCGAGGCTCAGGACACGCCCGTGCGCATCGAGTTCTACCACGCCATAGCGTTCCGGATCTTTGACCGGATAGCCGAAGATCTGGCAGCCGGTTTTTAATTGGGCCGCCTTCCGTAACTGTTCACCCAGCCCGGCGCCGTAAAAAAGATTGTCGCCAAGAATCAGGCAGGACGAATCGCTGCCGATGAATTCCCGTCCGAGCGTGAAGGCCTGTGGCAGTCCTTCGGGATTGGCCTGCGCGAGGTATTCAAAACGCACGCCCCATTGCGAACCATCGCCGAGCAAATCCTGGAAGAGCGGCAGATGTTTCGGTGTGGAGATGAGCAGGATTTCCCGGATGCCCGCGAGCATCAGCGTCGCGATCGGATAGTAGATCATCGGCTTGTCGAAGACTGGTAGTAGCTGCTTGCTGATCGAGCGGGTCAGTGGGTAGAGACGTGAGCCGGTACCGCCGGCGAGGATGAGGCCTTTCATAAAGTGATGGGGTTGCCGGTCGCAGTGCCAAGCCGTTCGAGACGATATTTGCCGGACATGACGTGTTCGCACCAGTCCTGGTTTTCGAGATACCAACGGACGGTTTTCTCCAGGCCGGTTTCGAATGTTTCGCGCGGCGTCCAGTCCAGTTCGCGCTGGATTTTCGCGGCGTCGATGGCGTAACGCCGATCGTGGCCGGGCCGGTCGGGGACGAAGGTGATGAGCTTTTGATGGCCGCCGGGCACGGGCGCAAGGCGGTCGAGGATTGTGCAAATCGCGGTGACGACTTCGAGATTCGTCTTCTCATTATGCCCGCCAATGTTGTAGGTCTCGCCGATGCGGCCGCGTGTGAGGACGGTTTCCAGAGCGCGAACGTGGTCTTCCACATGGAGCCAGTCGCGGACGTTGGCGCCGGCGCCATAGACAGGAATTGGCTTTTGGCGGAGCGCGTGGAGGATGGCGATAGGGATGAGCTTTTCGGGGAACTGATGGGAGCCGTAATTGTTCGAGCAATTCGTGACGAGCACTGGCAGGCCGTAAGTGTGCTGCCAGGCGCGGGCCAAATGGTCGGACGCGGCCTTGCTCGCGGCGTAGGGCGAGTTGGGGGCATATGCCGTATCCTCGGTGAAAAGTCCTGTCGGACCGAGCGAGCCATAGACCTCGTCGGTGGAAACGTGGAGGAAGCGGAACGATTCTTTTTTCGCGGCGGGCAGTGTGTTCCAGAATTCGCGCGCGGCTTCGAGCAGCGTGAAGGTGCCGGTTATGTTGGTCTGGACGAAGGCCGCCGGCCCGTCGATGGAACGGTCCACGTGCGATTCCGCCGCGAGGTGCATGACCGCGCCGGGCTGATGATGGCGGAAAATCTTTTGCAACGCGGCCGTGTCAGTGATGTCGGTCTGGTGAAAATAATAGCGCGCGTTGTCGGCAAAGGCGTCGAGCGATTCGAGATTTCCGGCGTAGGTGAGCTTGTCCACGTTCACGACGGAATGCTCCGTGTGCGCGATCAGATGCCGGACGAGATTCGATCCGATGAAGCCGGCCCCGCCGGTGACGATGATTTTCATGGCGCGACGGTCCAATTTTTTAAACAATAATCTATAGAATCATTCACGGTTCGCATTTTAATACCCGTTGAAAGCAATTTACTATTATCCATTACACAATTGCTACGTGGTGTTTTTGCAAAGTGCCGATATAATTCAATCTCATCGATCAGTTCAAATTTACGATACTTTGCAATAGTCTGTTGCAGTTTTTTGATCAAATCGCTTGTAGTAATATATCCAGTATTAGTTATATTATAGATTCCACGTGGAACTTTTCTATTTACAGTCTCAATACAAGCCGAAACAAACTCTTGCTTATTTGAAATACTATTTTCAGCCTCCAATAACTTTGGATATCTTAGCATCTTAGTAATATAGTTTCGAACACCATCATACTGCTCAAATGGAATTCGTAAACGCCAAATATAGCTTTTTTCCCACTTACCTACAATTTGTTCCGCCATCGCTTTGGTACCACTATAGAAACTGCAATTATTCTGTGTCCAAGTAAAATTTGGCTCATCTTCTTCGGTAAAACCATTCCCGTTTGATTTTTTTCCACTGTAAATGCATCCACTACTAACATGTCCTAAAGTAATATCATTAACAATGCACCAATCTGTCAATACAGTAGGCCATACAATATTACCATGAATAGCATGTGCTTTATTAAATTCGCAGGCATCTACATTGGGCTTACCAGTATATCCAGCAGCATTGATTGCACAATCGATGATAGGACATCCGGCATTCTTATACCACTTCTGTAAATCGGAAAATGTCGTCGTATGAGTATTCGGCCAGAAAAATGTAGGAATGCGAGCAGTCTTTAACTGCGCAGCGAATTCGCTGCCAACGTAACCAGTTGAACCGAATAATATGATCATAACTTATTTTGATTCTGATAAGAATACCATATTCCTATCAGAAGTACATAATAAAGTGTAACTGAATTACGAAGTCATCTTTTCGACTTGACATATATTTTAATTGATGATGTATTTTTGCAAAAATGATTCCACGTTAATGAGATTCAAAAACTTTTGTCTATGCTTTTCGAGATATGAATAGTCGTAGATATTAAAGTTTGAACTAATTTCAAGTGGATTCAAAAGCTCTTGAGTACCTTTACGAATGATTCCACATCCTTCATCCGTATCAATCGTGTCGATAGAGATCAATGGCTCTTCAATCCTGAGCTTCAGAATTGCTTTCCATACATCGCCATGCCATGCCGCAGAGACTCGCTCACGACGTTGAGTTATCTCTTGAACAGGATTGCAGTCATGAACGATGATCGTACCATTGTCATTTAGATTCTTCAATGAATTGAGAATGTCTCTATGCACCTGCTCGAAGAGATGAAGTCCATCCACGAATACGATG
>Ga0049083_10000542_pt1 | contig 13542 bp, 20 predicted proteins | sample GreLakmeMI27MSRF_FD_66719 | JGI IMG/M metagenome (GOLD analysis project Ga0049083, IMG submission 66719) | Freshwater lentic microbial communities from great Laurentian Lakes, MI, USA - Great Lakes metaG MI27MSRF | ecosystem: Environmental > Aquatic > Freshwater > Lake | place: Great Lakes...
CTGCATGTGCGGGACCGGGGCGCGCTCATGTCGTCCGTCTTCCGTAGTGGTTCCACTAGGTTCAACACTCGGACTGGGGAGCGTGCATGACTCAGCACTTGCATCAACGACGTACAACAATTAATACAATAATATGCGTGGCCCGTGGCGGCAGTCGGGCGGAGTAAGCAGAGTAAGGCAGTGGCAAGTTGTTGAAGTTGAATCCTTACTGCAGCCCTCCTCGCCTGGTCTGCTGCTTGTAGTTAATGTCAGACCCATATGCGCACACCATCGGCGGGGGGTTGAAGCTGAAGGGCGGATTGGTTGCCTCAGGTGGTGTGAAGAAGAAGAAGCGGAGCGCAGTAGCGGCGACGTCGCAGCCTACTGGCGACGAGGCTGGGTTCAGGGCAGGCAGCGTGGGCACTCAAGCGGACGCTCGAGCCTCCACGCGCTCGGACGCCTCTGTGCAGCCGCATGGCGGCCACGACAAGCGCACGGAGGCTGAGCGTCGGTACGACGAGCGCCTGGCCGCGGAGGAGAAGCGTGCAATAGCCAAGATGGCGGCCAAGACGCACCGCGAGAAGGTTTCAGACTTCAACGCCTACCTGGCGCGCCTGTCTGAGCACCACGACATCCCGCGCGTGGGCCCGGGCTAAGGGGGCTAAGTGCTGGCCTGGCACGCGCGTGGTTGAGCCGGGTGCAGTGCAAAACGCACGCGTGTGCTGTGTTACTTGCGTCCTCTCACGAGCCAGAGCAGCAGCAGGAAGACTGCGAGCGTGAAGAGCGAGCAGGCCGTGACGAGCACCCGGTCCGCGCGCTGCCTGCGGTCCGTGGCTCGCAGGAGCGAGTCGCTCAGGCCCAGTGCATGCAGCACGTCCAGCGCCCGCCGCTGCGCGCCCTTTAACCCCTCCCGCTGGCTCACCAGCGCGGCGAGAACGGCGCCGCCGGAGTGGAAGAGCTCCTCCAGCGCCCGGTTGCTGCGTGCGGCTGCGCCGAAGGCCTGCGCCTCTGCGTCGAACTCACTGGAAATGGCCGCCGCGCCCGAGCTGTCTGCGCCAGCAGTCTGGGCCAGCCGGCGGTAGGGAGCAGGGTGAGGGCGGGGGAGGGAGGGAGGGAGGCGCGTCCGCGCACCACTCGGTGGAATAGCTCTGCTCTGCTGCGCTCCTCCGCAACCGCACGGCTGTGGCGCTGCGTGCACCGCTCCAGCGCGGCGCGCAGCGCCCCTGCTTCCTCTGCCAGCTGCTGCGCCTTGCGCTGTCAAGAGGGCAGCCTCAGCAGGGCGCACACGCTGCACGAGCCCCGCGCACCAGCCACAGCTCGCCGCCCGCCCCAGCGCCGCCGTGCAGGTGCGCGGCACGCGCCTCGCGCTCCAGCGCGGCGGTGGTGGTGTGCAGATGGCCCAGCTTGCGCTGCGCCTCCGCAGCCAGGCTCGCAGTCACGCCGCCCGCGTCCTCCAGACGCTCCAGACGCTCCAGCGCCTCGCGCAGCTCCAGCACCAGGCGGCGACCGACCGCGTGCGTGTTCTTCAGGCCCGCCGCGGACGACATAAACAGGCGAGGCCAGCACAACGCGGAACGTTGCAGTGCGTACGAATGAGGGTGCGCGCTGGGATCAGCGAGTAATGCGCAGACAGGGGCGCGTAGTGCGCGCAAAATTGGAGATTTGGAGGAGTTTTTGTTTTGGAGGACCGACCGAGTTTTTTTGGGGGGGGCACCGCAGCACGCACGTGTTTCTCACACTATCAGCAGCAGGCCGAGTCAGCAGCAATTTTACGTGTCCAGCTGACCCAGACGGTGTGCTCAAAAGCAACCGTCGCCTAGTACTCATGGCTCATCCTCCGGGCGCGCATCAAGCTGCGCCTTGATCCTGGCAGCGTGCTGCGCCACCGAATTGCGCGCCGCCGCGATGCACCACACTTCCTCGTTTTCGTAGGGCGTGCACAGCCCTGGGGAGAGGAGCGTGCCGCAGTGAGCCGCTCTGCTCAGCACCCGACTCAAGCTGGCGCACCTGCCACCAGTGGCTCGCCGGCGGTGGCTGCGATGGCCTCATGTCCCTCCAGGATCTCCCGCAATGCGTCCGGCGGGTGCACAAAAACCAGCTCGTCATACCTCTCGCGCACAACCTGGAGCGCAGCGGCCCTGAATACTCTTCTAGATGCCATGCGCATCCCCAAACGCACCGGCCTCAGCAATCTGGCTGCCTGGGCAGCGCTGTCAGCAGCCGACTCTGGCCCAGGCGGCTCTGCCTCGTGGTACAGCTTCAGCGCGTGCACCAAATCCACGGGCGCGCACTCGGCCTCGGCGACCAGCTGGATCTGGGCGCAGCGTGTGAGACTGCGGAGAAGGCGCGAGTGTGTGCGCACGTGCCGTAATTCCAATCTCGAACTCGCCCCACCCCGTCTCCGTCACCTCGTACGGGGGCGCGTCCAACACGCGGGTGGGCGGCACGAAGGAGGGGTGTAACGCGAAGGTGACCTGCGCGAGGCGTGAGCCTTGGCTAGGCGCTGTTGCCGTTGTTTGGGCGCACCTTTGAGATCAAGTGGCTTAAGTCCTCTCCAAACGCGCCGCGCACGAAGACGGTCCAGCGGTGCGAGTGTGCGTCCGGGGCGTTCTGTGCAGAGAGCGTCAGCAGGCCGCAGAGCACCTCCATCGCGGCGCGCACCCGCTTGGGCAAAAGCGAGGCGACGGTGCCGTAGCAAAAGCCCACGAACACCTCCGGGTCCTCTGGCGCCTGCAGCACACGCGCTCAGGGCAGCAGAAGGGCGTTAGGTGTTGGGAATGTCACACCTGCTCGTCGTCGGCCATGCCGCGCGCTGCACTGCGGTCAGCACTGCGTGGGGATTGGGATGGTGGAGAGGTACAGAGGTTGAGTGCACCGTGTTGGCGAGGGCCTGAACAATGCACGCAAGCGAGGGTAAGCGTTCACCACCCTCCGACCAGCTAGATAGCGTCGAACAGGCCAGCAGGCATGGAGGTCGAACAGCGCGACGTGGTGACGGTCAGTGTCTGCCCTCCGCCAGGCGCGTAGCACCTCTCTTATCACGCGGCAACGCTCTCGCTGTTCCTCCTGCGTCAGCCTGATATGGCCAAGTCGCTCGACATTGACGCCCAAGAGTGCGCTTCTCTCCACGCACGTCTCCGGTGCTGACGTGTTGCCTGCAGCGTGGTGAAAATCATCCTGCAATTCTGCAAGGAGAACAACTTGTCGCAGTCGTTTGCTGCGCTGAGCGCAGAGTGCCAGGTGCATCACGGACAGCACCCCCTGCGAGCACCGCCTGCGAGCACGCGCTGAGGCGTGTGGCAGGTGTCGCTGAACACGGTGGACGACCCGGGGGCGTTCCTGGCCGACGTGCAGGCTGGGCGATGGGACAGCGTCCTGCGCCAGGCACGCCTCTTTCCTCACTCACGCGCCGTCTTCATCCGCACCGCTCACTCACGCGCGCTTTCCAGGTGGCGCAGCTGCAACTGCCGCGGCACAAGGTCGAGGACCTTTACGAGCAGGCGGTGCTGGTGCGCCGTCCTCTCGCTCCAGCGCGTGCTCACTCACAGCACGGCCTGCCCTGCGCCTGCAGGAGCTGCTGGAGGCGCGCGAGCATGATGTGGCGCGCACGCTGCTGCGGCAGAGCGCCTGCCTGGCTGCGCTTCGGGAGGAGGCGCCTGGGCGGCACGCGCGGCTGGAGGCGCTCTGTGCAGCCCCGGCCCTGGCTCCCCGCGACGCCTGGCCGCTGCCCGGCGAGCGCGACGCGCGCCGCGCCGCTCTGGCCGCCGCGCTCTCCTCCGAGCTGGTTGTCGCGCCGCCCGCGCGTCTGCTGGCCCTGATGGGCCAGGCGCTGCGCTGGCAGCGCCACACCGGCCAGCTGCCCCCCGGCGGCGCGCTGGACCTATTCTCGGGCGCGGCGCCGCGGGAGGCGCGGGAGGAGGAGGAGCTGTGCCCCAGCGGTGCGCACCCTTCTTCAGTCTGCCCACCTGCCCAGCTCACCCGCCACGCCACGCCACGCCCAGTGGAGGCCAAGACCATCCGTTTCGGCAAGCAGACGCACGCGGAGGCTGCGGCGTTCACGCCCGACGGGGAGGCGCGTCGTGCCATCTCGCTCGCACTGCGCCGGCTCACGCTCCTCCCACTCCTCCCGCCCATCCTCCAGTTCCTCGTCACCGGCTCCTCCGACGGGTTCATCGAGGTCTGGGACGCGCTCACGGGCCAGCTGCGCAAGGACCTAGCGTACCAGGGTGAGGGTGACGGGGCGTTCATGGTGCACGAGGCGGCTGTGCTGAGCCTTGCGGTGTCGCTGGACTCGGAGCTGCTCGCCTCCGGCGCCGCGGATGGCTGCGTGAAGGTGTGGCGCCTGCGCTCGGGCGCGTGCGTGCGCCGCTACGAGGCTGCGCACGCAGGCGCCGTGGCCGGCCTGTGCTTCTCGCGCGACGCTCAGCATCTGCTGTCAGCCTCCACGGACGGATGCGCGCGGGTGCACGGCCTACGGAGCGGGCGGATGCTGCGGGAGCTGCGCGGGCACGCGGGCTTCCTCAGCTGCTGCGCCTTTGGCCCCGACGGAACAACCATCCTGACGGGCGGTGCCGACGGCACTGTGCGCACCTGGGACGCGCACACGGGCGAGCAGCTGGGCTGTCTGCGCGCGCCCGGGGAAGCCGGGGCGCCGCCAGAGGCGCCGCCGCCGCCTGTGCTCAGCCTGCACCACCTGCCCGCCGCAGCGCCGGAGGCAGGGCCACCCTCACTGCTGCTGTGCTGCGCCGGCGGCGCGCTATACGTGCTGCAGGGCGGCGCGGTGGTGCGGCAGCTGAGCTGTGGTGAGTGGGGCACCGGGGGGACTGGGTTTGTTGCAGCGCTGCCCTCGCGCGGTGGCGCCTTTGTCCACGCGCTTACCGACGCGGGGGCCCTCTGCTGCTTCGACGCGGCCAGCGGGCGCATGGAACGGGCGCAGGCTGCGCACGAGCGAGGGGCGGCAGGGCTGTGCGCCCACCCCCACCGTAACCTGCTGGCCACCTTCGGGGGTGACGGCACGCTTAAGCTCTGGCGGGCCTAGACACGCACACTGGAGCGACGACGCCAGCAGCCGTGGGTGTACACGGTCCTGTCATCGTGATTGAACGGTCGAGCGAGCTTCGCTTCTTTGGTCGTCGCTCGCCCTACTACCTCTTCTCGTCGCTCGAAATCTTCGTTCTCTCCTCTAGTCCTCTGCCCTCCCATTCCCTGTGCGTGCTGCCCGCCTGTTTTGCAGCAGCACGCCTCCGGCGATGGACTTTGGTGACCAAAACAAGCTCCGCCTGCGCGTTACCTCCATGTGCGCCTCCTCTCTCTCGCCATGCCTCGCGCGCGACTGACAGCACTCACACGCAGCTACAACCGGCGCGAGGAGGAGTTTGCGAGTGCCAAAGCCTTCAACGACTATCTGGAGGAGGTGGAAGACATCAGTGCGCCTCTGCTTGCCCTCCTGTCTCGCGCTCACACCCGCCGCTGCAGTCTTCAACCTAAGCACGCGCACCGAGGTTGCTGCGACAGAGGCGAAGCTGGCGGCGTACGCGGCAGAGCACAGTGAGAGCATCGTGGCCAACCGCGTGCGCAGGGCGGAAGAGGAGAGGACGAGCGCGCACGAGGCTGCTCAGCCACAGGCGCGCCGCAGGTGCTGCCAGCCACGTGCAGCCGCTGTGTGACGCGCGGAGTCGCGGCCAGGCACCCCACGTGGCAGGCGCAGGAGCTCTGCCGCCCGCTCAGCCTGCCGCTGCGCCGCCTGCAGACGGCGCCACCTTCACCTTCGCGCAGGTGGTGCGTGTCGCAGCGCAGCGGGATACGCACAGCTCTGACAGCTGCACTGCAGCTCCCCACTGCTGCAGTGGTGCCGCAGCCGCTTCCGCGCCAGCCTCTGCCGCCGCCTGAGAGCCCCGCCGAGGCGCGGGCGCGGGAGCAGGCCGCGGCGAGCGCCGGCGGCTTCACTCCAGGCGCGTTGGTGCCCTCACGCTCTCTGCCCACTTCTCACCTATCCTGGCAGAGGTCGTGCGCCAGAGGGCCCTTCATGATGCATTCGCAGCTGTCGCGGTGTGATGGGAGGCGCAGACCTCAGAGTTTCGCTCGACTCGATGCATCTTGAACCTTCTTAGTGCCACGTCATCACAGTTTAGTCAGCACGCGGCGCCTCCTCGCCTGCTGTGTGGCTTCGCTTGTCGGGTGTCCGTTGTCGGTTGTCGTCGCGCGTGCAAGTGTCGTTGCGGGGTGCGCGGCCCCGTGTGAGCGCAAACAACTGCGCACTTGTGCAACATGGAGGACGACGAGGTCGCCGCGCCGCTCGTGTCCGTCATAGCGCAGCCGCTTGCGAACGAGAAGCTGGCGAAGAAGGTGCTGAAAGTTGTGAAGAAAGGTACGCAGCCGCCGCGCGTGCGCAGGCAACTCCCTGCCTCACGCCCGCCGGCACAGCTGCCAAGCGCAAGTCCGTGCGCCGCGGCGTCAAGGAGGTGGTCAAGGCGCTGCGCAAGTCGCCGAAAGGGTGGTGTGCACACGTGAGCATTCACCCCAGACGCGCCCCCTCACGCCCACCCTCGCGCGCCCCGCCCAGCTTCTGCGTCATCGCGGGCGACATCTCACCTGTGGACGTCATCACGCACGTGCCTGTTCTGTGCGAGGACGCGGGCGTGCCCTACATTTACGTGCCGAGCAAGGATGCGCTGGGAGCGGCGGGCCTCACCAAGCGCCCCACCAGCGTGATGCTCGTGCTCCCGGAGCCGCTCAAGCCGGGCGCGGAGGCTGACGCGACGTTCGACGAGGAGTACGGGAAGGTTTTGGCGAAGCTGAAGACGCAGGCGCCGGTGTTTGCACGCTGATGGCTGAGCTGCTGCGAGCAGTTGTGTGACACAATCACTGCTTAGATATATAGCCGGTGCTCCTACTCAACCAACGGTTGCCAGACTGGGCACTCCCAGCCGCCCTGCGCCAACCTTGCGCAGCTGCCTGAAGTGCGCCGCCACCGCCGACGCAAAGGTTGGGTAGACCACGTAGGGCACACCATGCTCCGCGGCCGTGCGCAGCACGATCGGGGCCAGGGCTGGGTAGTGGCAGTGGCAGATGCCCGGGAACAGGTGGTGCACAACCTGCGGAGAAAGGCAGAGGTCAGCTCCCGCGGCCGCGACAAGAGGGGAGAGAAGGGCGCGCCTGGTAGTTGAGCCCGCCGCTGAAGTGCGTCCAGAACCAGGAGCCGTGGCAGAAGTCGGCGCTGCCAGCCATCTGCGCAGCCGCCCAGCCCATGGCCACCTGGCCGCTGCCCGGCTCCCGCCTGGGAAACGCCACGTCATCCACTACGTGCGCTACCTGGAACATGAAGGCTAACACCCAGCCCGTCACTGCGTCCGTGAGCGCCCAGACGCACAGCAGGCGCGCCCAGGGGTGCGGGGAGAGGAGGGCTGGGAGGAGGAGCATGTAGGCTGCGTAGAGCGCCTTGCCGCCCCAGAAGACCCAGCGCTCCTGGGGAGTGAAGCGTGCCAGGGTCACCGCCCCGATGGCGCCGCTGCGCAGCGCGGCAAAGTCGTCCAGGTAGGTGCTCTTGGCGGCCAGCAGGCCGTACAGAAGGCCCAGGTACAGGTGCTGCGCCGAGTGCCACCAGTGCCACGGCTGCCCGCCAGTCACGCGACGCACGTCGGCCTCGCTCACGCGGATGTCTGGGTCAAGACCCTCCACGTTTGTGAATGCATGGTGCCCGACCACGTGCTGCTGGCGCCACATGAAGCTGAGGAGGGGCAATGCTGGGTGTCAGACTGCGGCAAGCGAGCGCAGGCATCCGGTGCACGCGCCTGCTGGCGCCCGCCACGTCCAGCGTGGCGCCCATGACGCGCGCAAAGGCTGTGCTGTTGCTGTAGGCTCCGTGGTTGGCGTCGTGCATGATGGAGACCCCGACCTCCGCCTTGCACACGCCCAGCAGCACCGCGGCGAGCAGGGTGGCGAGCAGGCGGCCCTCCAAGGCGAAGAAGGCTGCATACCAGGAGAGGGCGAGGCCCAGCAGGATCACGGCGCTCTTCACAAACATCGCCGGGTGCACCCGGGGGTCCAGCTGCGCGCAGACGGGCGGTGAGCGGCGGGCGCAAAGGGGAGGTGCGCGTCGCGCCTGGTGCTCCTTGAAATAGCCCTCCACACGCGTCTTGAGCACCGCATAGAACTGCCCCTCGCCCAGGTCAGCCTGGAACTCCGTCACGCCGGCAGCCTCGCCCGCAGCCAGCTGCAGCTCGCCCACGCAGAACTTGGGGAGCAGGCCGCTGCCACGGGCGCGAGCTTGAGAAGGAGGTTGCACCAGCCAAAGCGCGCACGCGCCTCACGGCCAGCGGGTGGTACGACTCGAACAGCTGCGTGCAGTCCTTGCCCGCGGCCACGTAGATGAGAGGTCCGCCTGGGTGGTGGGGCACCCTGGGTAGGGAAGGAAGGAGGGTGCGTGTGGCGCGACGTCACGCCATGGAGCGTGTTCGTCCAGGCCGTGGGGGCGTACCAGCGCGAGACGTCGTACACTTTGCCGCGCACCACTATCCAGCAGTCTGCCGGCGTGCTGTGGCAAGAGACCTCCTTGAGCGAGAACCGCGAAGGTGCTGCAGAGTCGCGGACCAGCCCTGCCTGGCGGCCAGGCGGCGCCGCGCGGCCGTCGGGCGCCATGGTGAGAAGGATTTGTTGTTGAGACAGGAAGACGGGAAGACAGAAAGAGGTCGCGTGGCGTCTTCAGAATTGACTGCATTGTTGCGTTGTACGACCCAAAAAAAGTCGTACTGCCATCGCAAGGCGCTGCGCTGTGCTGACGGTGTACTGTAGTCGCGGTCCGTCGAACCGCCGCCTTCCGCCAGGGCCTGTGCGCGTGCCGGGTCTGCTGGGGCGCAAGTCAGGCTGCGCGTGCCTGGGCAAATGCTGCGCCGCGGCGCCGCTCTCGCCCTGCTGGTGCTGCTGGAGGGCGCGTCTTGCGCCACGCGACAGGTGCTGGGCCACAGGGACCACAGCTACAAGGCGAGTGAGAGCGTCCCGCTCTACGCCAACAAGGCTGGCCCCTTCCACAACCCCAGGCAAGTGCTGTGAGGTGCCCTGCTCGCAAGCGCTGCTGACGCGCCGTCCTGGCTGGCAGTGAGACCTACCAGTACTATGATCTGTGCGCGACGTGGCTACCTCTCTTTACGCCCCACCTGACGCGTCCGCGTGCCGCTCGCCCGCCCTGCTCGTATTTTCAGGCCGTTCTGCCCACCAGAGGGCGGAGCTGAGCGGAAGCGCGAAGACCTGGGCGAGGTGCGCCTTGGACGCCCGCACGCTGTTCGACTCTCACGCACACACGTGCAGGTGCTGGAGGGCGACCGTATGATGAGCACACCTTACGAGCTTCCCTTCCGCGTGGACAAGGAGCAGGCTGCGCTGTGCTCCAAGCAGCTCACCGCCGCCGACCTGGCAAAGTTCCGCAAAGCCGTGAACGATGACTACTACTTCCAGATGTTCTACGACGACCTGCCGATTTGGGGCTTCATCGGCAAGCTGGAGAAGGTGCTGCGCGGTGGCGGCGCTCCCTCCGAGCTGCGCTACTTCCTGTTCACGCACGTGCACTTCGACGTCGCGTACAACGCGGACCACGTGGTGGAGATCAACGTGAGCACCGACCCGCTACGCACGGTTGACATTAGCGGCGTGGATGCGGTCAAGGTCCAGTTCTCCTACTCGGTTAAGTGGAAGCAGACGGCCATCCCATTTGAGCGCCGCATGGAGAAGTACAGCCGCTACAGCTTCCTGCCTCAACACCTCACGATCCACTGGTTCAGCATCATTAACAGCTGCGTCACAGTCCTGCTGGTGCGCAGAAGCTCCCGAGCGCACAACTCTGCAGAAGCTTCGCGCAGCACGCCCGCACGCACCGCGCGTGCACGCGCACCCGGCGGGGTGCCCGCGTACCAGCGCTTCACGCGGTGTGTGCGCACGCACGCCAGCTCTGACTCGCCCCCCCCGTGCTCTGCTCGCCTTCAGCTCACGGGATTCCTGGCAACCATCTTGATGCGAGTGCTCAAGAACGATTTTGTACGCTACAACCGAGACGAGGAGGTGCAGGAGGATGGGGAGGAGAGTGGGTGGAAGTACATCCATGGAGACGTCTTTCGCTTCCCTCCACGGCCCAGCCTGTTCGCGGCAGTGGTCGGATCGGGCACGCAGCTGCTGGTGCTCTCTTTCTGCGTCTTTGCGCTGGCGCTGGTGGGCGTGTTCTATCCGTACAACCGGGGAGGGCTGCTAGCGGCCCTGGTCGTGCTTTACGCCCTCACAGCCGGCGTGGCGGGCTTCGTGGCCGCGGACACCTACCGCCAGTTCGGCGGAACGCGCTGGGTGCGCAACGTGCTGCTTACGGCCTCCCTCTTCTGCGGGCCCGCCCTGCTGCTCTTTTGCTACCTGAACACCGTCGCGATCTTCTACCGCTCGACGGCCGCGCTGCCATTCGGCACCATCGTGATCATCGGGCTTATCTGGTCCCTCGTCACCTTGCCGCTCACCGTCCTGGGAGGGATCGCTGGCAAGAACGGCCAGACCGACTTCCACGCACCCGTGCGCACAAGCAAGTACCCCAGAGAGATCCCGCCCTTGCCCTGGTACAGAGACACGTTGCCGCAGATGTGCATGGCCGGCTTCCTGCCCTTCAGCGCAATCTACATCGGTGCGTTGCCCAGTGTCGCTGGCGTGCACTCTCTTACTCGTCCACCCACTCGTGTGTCTGCGCAGAGCTGTACTACATCTTCGCGAGCGTGTGGGGGCACAAGGTGTATACCATCTACCCGATCCTGTTCATCGTCTTCATCATACTGCTGGTCGTCTGTGGCTTCATCACCGTCGCACTCACCTATTTCCAGCTCACCGTGGAGGATCACCGTTGGTGGTGGCGCTCCGTCTTCTGTGGCGGCTCCACGGCGCTGTTTGTGCTGGGTTACAGGTGAGAGCACCGTAATGGTCTACCTTTGTGCCTGCAGCTGCTAACGCCCTCTTCTGCGCCCCGCCTTGCCACTTCCAGCTTTTACTACTTCCACGCCCGCTCAGACATGTCCGGCCTGATGCAGACTTCTTTCTTCTACGGGTATATGGCACTGATCTGCTGGGGCCTTTTCTTGATGCTGGGCTCAGTTGGCTATCGTGCGAGCCTGCTGTTCGTGCGCCACATCTACCGCAGCATCAAATGCGAGTGAACATAACACGTGAGCTACAGACCTTTTGCAAGCAGCAAGCGGTTGCGCTGTGTACCAGTACGCAAATACGACACTGCTCCCGCGCGCATCACCCTCGCACAGTCGTCTTCACTTGGCCTGCGGGTGCGCTGCAAGGTACTCGACGGCGTCGGGCACTGACAGAATCTTGTCAGCCTCTGCATCCGGAATTTCGACGCTGAACTCCTCCTCCAGCGCCATCACAACTTCCACCGTGTCCAGGCTGTCCAGCCCCAGGTCCGCCTGGAAGGTGGCAGCGGGTGTGACCTGCGCCGAGGCGGGAGGCAGGCGTGACGCGTAGGGTTTCCACCTTTCAGAGTGCCCGCCTACGGCCAGCGCACCTTTGCGGGCGCCACTTTCTGGAAGTTCTTGAGCACGGCCAGCACGCGGTCGGTCACGGCCGCCTTGTCCAGGTAGGCGCCGCTGGCGAAGGCACGCAGGGCGCTGGCGTGCTGCACGCGCTCACCCGCGTCAGACGCGGACAGCGCGCGAGAACGGCAGAGTGCAGCTCACCAGCTCGCGCGGTGGCAGTTGCAGACGCGCAAGGACGAGCGACCTGAGGGCGAGCGCGCTGCGCTGCATGGAGGTGCGCGGCGGGAACAACCACAGCTCCGAGCCGGCAACAGAGGCAAACCTCCAACACTGGGAGGGTGACGGCGGCGCAGACGGGTGTACGTGATGACTTTCGGCCAGGCAGCTACGCTGCTGAACTTGGTAGGTGGTCGTATTGTCGAACCCGGGGAACCTTGAGGTCCCTTGTCGTTGCTTGTTAAATTAGCGCTAAATTAGAAAATTAGTGAATAGTCACTATTGCCGAACTCGGGGAACCTTGCCGGTCCTTGGCGTTGCTATCGCGCTAATTTAGTGATGTTTAACGCTTTAACCCGCTAACCGCTTGCTATAGTGCTAACCTAGCACTAATTTAGCGCTAAATCAACAAGCAACAACAAGGACCGGCAAGGTTTTCCGAATTCGGCAATATTCACTGTCGCTAATTAGTGATTAATTAGTGACTAATTAGTGACAAGCATCAACAAGAGACCTCAAGGTTCCCCGAGTTCGGCAATACGTGAGCCAGAGCCTGCGGGGTGCACCTCTGGAGCGTCTGTTCTCGCCGAGACCTCGTTCCGACACACTCGCAATGAGCTCCCAAGGCGCCTCAGCTGCGGCAGTGATGGAGCAGGCACGTGCGCGGAGCCTGTCTGTCCTGTCCGCGCTGACACTGCACAGGTGAAGGCCGAGATGGCTCAGGCGTACCTGCAGGCACGTCGTGCTCCCTCACCGTCACGCCCTGCGCCAGCAACTGACGCCGCCTCCCGCGCAGGAGTTCTTTACGGCGCGCAGCGCTGAGACGCTTGCACGCAGAGCGCTTGCTGATGCCCCCTATCTCGGCAGACGGTGCGCGATACCTGCTTCAACAAGTGCATCACGCGGCCTGGAAGCAGCATGAGCAACGGCGAGGTGACGTGTCTCGCACGGTGCTGCGACCGCTATCTGGAGGCGCGTGCCCTTCCTGTGCTCCCTGCTCTGCGCTGAGCCGCACGCTTCAGGCCACGAAGGTGGTTTCAGGCACAGTTGTCGCCACCTACAAGAGCGCGGCGCAGGCGGAACAAGGGCTCAGCGGTGGTCTGCAATGACAAGCTGACAACGGAGCGTGCACTGCACTCGTATCGTAGGTTTCGCTCGTGCGCCAGCAACGCCAGCCCCACACGTGCGCGCCGCGCGCTCAGATGCCCAGCTTGGTGCGGCGCCAGTGGCGGCGCTTGGCGTTGTAGCGGATGGTGTTGTCCGTGCGCATCCGGATCCACTGCGGCAGCGGCCGGTTCTGCTTCTGCTTCTTGCCCAGCACGCGCTTGATCTTGAAGCTCTTGTGGCTCGGCTGTGGGGGTGGGGGCGGGGGCGCGGGCGTGAGCGAGCAAGCCGGCGACACCTAGGGTTTGGCGCAGCGTGATCCACTGGGCGCACAGCGCGCAGCGGGCAGCACAGCTCAGCAACGAGGCGTGCCGCTGCAGTGAATGACCGTAGCGTGTGGCGCAGAAAGGAGCCGGCAGGCGCGCACACACGCGGCCTAGGCTGCGCCGCGGAAGGCGGTCACAGCACGAACTACGCACCATGGCTGCCAAGCTGTGAACAGAGCCCTACGGCGACGTGTTCTGGCAAAAACGACGCTGACGAGGCCCGGTGGTGGTGGTGGTGCGTGGTGTTTCCCCCCCGGCCGTCGTACATTGCGTTGGATGGTAAAGCTTAAAATATAGACTTAACGGAACCATAGCCGGGCTATGGCATAGCCCACATCCACTTTACCGCGCCCCCCCGCGTCTCCCTGCGCAGGAAACGATACCCCTGCACCAAATCGACCACGCTGAGCTCG
>Ga0049083_10000543_pt1 | contig 13535 bp, 17 predicted proteins | sample GreLakmeMI27MSRF_FD_66719 | JGI IMG/M metagenome (GOLD analysis project Ga0049083, IMG submission 66719) | Freshwater lentic microbial communities from great Laurentian Lakes, MI, USA - Great Lakes metaG MI27MSRF | ecosystem: Environmental > Aquatic > Freshwater > Lake | place: Great Lakes...
AATTAATAGAATTTAAATTCTATTAACCTAAATTATATTTGTATTAAAATAAACAAAAAAACTAGTTATGAACCCTATCGTATCAGGTGCATCAGTTATTGCAGCAGGATTAGCTATCGGTTTAGCGTCAATTGGTCCAGGAATTGGTCAAGGTACAGCAGCTGCTCAAGCTGTTGAAGGTATAGCACGTCAACCGGAAGCGGAAGGTAAAATCCGTGGTACGCTTCTTCTATCTTTAGCATTCATGGAGTCATTAACAATCTATGGTCTAGTAGTAGCACTTTGTTTATTATTTGCAAACCCTTTTGCTGGTTAATAAATATTCGAAAGCGCTTAGTTAAAAACTAAGCGCTATTTTAAAACGTATTTATTCAAAAAGTACAAATGAATAACCTTATTATGCATGTAACTCAAGAAGTTACATTATCAGAAGCAGCTGGTGGTTTATTTGATTTCAACGCAACATTACCTCTCGAGGCTTTACAATTTCTTTTACTGACTTTTGTACTACGTCTTATCTTTTATAAGCCAATGGGCGAATTTATAGACAAACGTAACCATTATTCTAAAAATAATTTGCTGGAAGCAACGTCAAAGTTGCTTTTAGCAGATGAGTTATGCCAATTATACGATGAACGGGTAAAACAGGCAAAAAAAGAAGGGCAAGATTTGATTGCAAAGGCTGTAAGTGAAGCAAATGAAATTGTTGATAAAGAAGTTACGCAAACAAAAGCAGATGCTGCGAGCTTAATCAAGGAGGCAAACAAAGAATTTCAAGCACAAAAAAAACTTGTTTTGCAGCAACTTGAACCTCAAATTGATGTGATAAGCCAATTAATTAAAGAAAAATTATTACATTAGGGAGATTGTCTATTTAAGTTTTGTAATTTAACTATTGGTCAAAAAATGTCCCTATTTACTCAAACTCTAAATACGTTTACTGGGCTCTTAGCAGAAGAAGGGTCGTTTGGACTGAATTTAGATATATTTGAATCAAACCTGATCAATTTAATAATCCTTGGCGGCGGAATTTTTAAGCTTGGTAGTAAAGTTTTGTCTGAAAGTTTAATAGCAAGACAGGAAAACATCACCAAGACAATTGAAGATTCAGAAAAGCGTCTTGAAAAAGCTATTGTCAAGTTAGATGAAAGCCAAAAGCAATTAGTTCAGTCGGGAATGATTGTTTCCAATATAAACGAAGATTCAGAAAAAACGGCTAAGCAGGTTAAGAGTGCTATTTTAAATGATGGTAAAATAGAAGTCGAACGTATAACTGTGTCGGCAAAAAACCAGGTTATTACGATGGAATCGATAATTCGAAAAGAAATCTCGGCCCATGTTGTTAATGAAGCGCTAAAAATTGTAACTTCAAAACTTGAAGAACACTTAGACGTTGAATTACAGAACAAAATTATCGATAAAAATATTTCTAAAATAAAAGACTAAATTATGTTAGTTGATAAAATTGCGGCGTCTTACGCAGAAGCACTTTTAGCCGTAGCTAACGCGGATAATTCTCTAAACGAGACAACAAGCGACATCAATATTCTTGTGAATACATTAATTGATTCAAGTGCGTTGAAAAAGTTTTTGTCTAATCCAGTTGTCAGTCGTGACACGAAGAAAGCTGTCCTAAGAGAATTGTTTACGGAGATAATTACAGAGAAGACATTAAGACTTCTAATGGTATTAGTCGATAGTAGACGTATTTCTTTTCTTCAGGATATCGGTGATAAATTCATCGAATTATACTATAAAGAGGAGTCAATTGCAGTTGCGAAAATAATATCTTGTGTAAGATTATCGGCTACTCAGCAAAGAGATATCGCAGAGAAATTGAAAAAAATTACTGGTACGAAACTAATTAAAATTGCCCTTAGAGTTGACCCACAATTGATTGGTGGTTTTACTATTGAAATTGGATCAAAATTTATTGATACAAGCATTCGCGGTCAGTTAAAACATATACGTCGTCTACTAGGTGATTTATAGTTTCTCCTAGATTATTGACTCGTATAAATTGATCAATTAAAAAATTATTTAGTCAAAGAATTAAATTCGGCAAGAATATGAATAACCTTAGACCTGAAGAAATCAGTAACATTATTCGCAAACAAATTGAAAACTACCAACAAGTAGTTAGAGTTGATAACATTGGTACCGTTCTACAATGTGGTGATGGTATTGCTCGCGTATACGGATTAGCCGAAGTAATGGCCGGTGAACTTGTTGAATTTGAAGATGGAACTATTGGTATTGCTCTAAATCTTGAAACTGACAATGTTGGTGTCGTTTTAATGGGAACAGGGTTAGGGATTCTTGAAGGTGGTTTAGTACGAGCAACAGGAAAAATTGCTCAAGTTCCTGTTGGAGATGGCTTCCTTGGACGCGTTGTTGATGCTTTAGCGATACCTATCGATGGTAAAGGCGAGATTAATTCATCAGAAAATCGTTTAGTTGAGTCAATGGCACCTGGTATCATTGCAAGAAAATCAGTATGTGAGCCAGTTCAAACAGGTATTACTGCGATTGATTCCATGATTCCAATTGGCCGAGGTCAACGTGAGTTAATCATTGGAGATCGTCAAACGGGTAAAACATCAGTAGCTATTGATACGATTATCAACCAAAAAACTGAAAACGTAGTTTGTGTTTATGTTGCAATTGGTCAAAAAGCTTCATCTGTTGCTGCTATTGTGACAACTTTAGAAGAGAAGGGTGCACTTGCCTATACAATTATCGTAGCAGCTAATGCTGATGCACCAGCAACGCTTCAGTACATCGCACCTTACACTGGAGCAGCTTTAGCAGAGTACTTTATGTACAAAGGCAGAGCAACAGTTATTGTATATGATGATCTTACGAAGCAAGCAAACGCATATCGTCAAATGTCACTTCTTTTACGTCGTCCGCCAGGTCGTGAGGCTTACCCAGGTGATGTTTTTTACCTACACTCAAGACTACTAGAACGTGCAGCAAAATTAAGCGACGCGTTAGGCGGTGGAAGTATGACGGCATTACCGATTATTGAAACACAAGCCGGTGATGTATCTGCGTATATTCCAACAAATGTAATTTCAATTACAGACGGACAAATCTTTCTTTCAGGAGACTTATTTAACGCCGGTATTCGTCCAGCAATTAACGTTGGTATTTCTGTATCACGAGTTGGTTCTTCTGCACAGACAAAAGCTATGAAACAAGTAGCTGGTAAACTTAAACTTGAACTTGCCCAATTCGCTGAGTTAGAAGCCTTTTCACAGTTTGCCTCTGATCTTGATCCAGCAACTCAAGCGGAATTAGCTCGAGGTCAACGTCTAAGAGAAATGCTGAAGCAAGCGCAAAGCTCGCCAATTTCTGTCGAAGAACAAGTAGCAATTATCTATGCTGGTATCAACGGTCATTTTGACAGTCTTCTAGTTTCAGAGGTCAAGGACTTTGCTGAGAAACTTAGAAGTTACATTCGCAACAGTGTTCCACAGTTTATCTCGAGTATTCAATCTGAGAAGAAACTTTCTGCTGAAAATGAGGAATTACTGAAGAAAACTATTAAGTATCTTAAAGAGTAATTTTTCTCTTACTTGAAATTCGCAAAGACTAAACCTTTAGGTTTAGTCTTTGTGAATGAAATAACTATTGAATAATTAGTCCATAGGATTGACAACTTGAAAAAATTCAAGCTAATATTAACAATGATATAGAAATGGGGCGTCGCCAAGTGGTAAGGCATCGGACTTTGACTCCGCTATTCGTAGGTTCGATCCCTACCGCCCCAGATTAAATTAGCTTGACACTTCATTTTACTTATGGTAGTATGAGGCAATGATAAATTAAGGGCTTGTAGCTCAGTGGACTAGAGCACGTGGCTACGAACCACGGTGTCAGGGGTTCGAATCCCTTTTTGCCCAATATTTGAATTAAAATTTTAACTTTTTTAAAACCTCTTTTCTTATGGTTACAAAATTCAAAAAAATAGTTAAACTTATCGTCGATTTGCTAGACTTTATAGCCCTAACCGCTTACATGGCGATCTGGCAAGGCTTCTGTTTACTGTACAAATTATTGTCAGTAATTTTAAGTGCATTGTATCGATTATTTCTACTAATTTTAAGTATATTATATGAATCGTTCGTGATTCTCTACACACTTCTTTTATTAGTTTTATTAGTTTTATTTCTAATTATTTTGCTTATTTGCTTCATCTTTCTTTGTTATTTCACTCTTTTCGTTTATTGATAAAATCATATTGGTAATAACAGCAAATGTTACCTCAATTTACACCTGCTTTTATTACATTTGGCTAATTTTCGATCCCCCTCTAAAACGTGGATTTCAACTTCTGTTTGATTATCAAGCGATTTAAAAAATATTTCTGATTTTTTGTTTAAATAATTCTCTTGCGCTGAATAATTGTTATTCTTAATAATCCTAAGTGTGATCAAGTGATAATAGTGTGTAATTTAGAAAACGAATATTTTTAACTTCACCCCCTAATAATAAGGTTTGTACAGCAGCACGAAGCGCAACAGCTTCATCCAAGTTAACCGATTGGGTGATTTTTTACCAAGTATTTTTTCCACAAGTGCTTGGACTGCCGGAATTCGTCTTGAACCACCAACTAAAACGTTTTGATCGATAGCCACTAGATTTAAGCCATCATTTTGTAACGCTCTTTGAATTGGCATTTTAGAAAGAATATTCACTAGAGTTGAAATAAATAATTCAAATTCTGCTCGTTTCAATTCTTTCTTCAGATGCTTCGGTCCATCTTAAATCATACTGATAAATGGTAAATTAATCGAAGTTTTGGTTAACGTTAAAAATTCTACCTTAGCCTTTTCAACAGCTTCAGTTAATCGCTGTAAAGCTTGATTATCTTTTCTTAAATCAATTCCTTCGTGGTTTTTAAAGTGAGCTGAAAAATTTTCGCATCAAAATCATCTACACCTAAACGTGTATCAATTGAAGTTCCAAGTACTTCAAAAACTCCATCTCCACCTTCTAAAATTGAGACATCAAGTGTTTCCAAGCCGAAATCAAAAACTAGAATCGTCTCTTTATCTTTTTTATCTAATTCATATTATAAGTTTAATGCGGCCGATCTTGGCTGACTAATAATTCTAAGAGGATCTAAGCTAGTAAATTTAACAGCGTCTTTTGTTGCTTGGCTTTATCAGCCGTTAAAATAAGCGGGAACTGTAATAATAGCCTGTTTCACATTTTCCCGCAACACTTGGGCAAAAATTTCTTCTGCTGCGAATTGTTTATCTAAAGCTGGTCAATCTAACTTAATAATGTCCTCTGTTTGAATAACCTTATAAAGAACTTGCCTAAGTTCTTCCGTCATCTCACTTGTTTTTCGATCTATAAAACGCTTAATTGAGTAAAATATATTGTCTTTATTATTAACGGCTTGACGTTTTGGAATTTCTCCAACGAGTACTTCCAATATTTGATGATTCCTCTAGATTCAAGAAGTTTTGCCCAACATTGGGCATATTTTTCTTTAAGTTTTCGCTTGAAGCTCTCTGATCGGAGAAGTTTTAATATTCGATAGCCTGATTTAGCCTTTTAAAAATCGATTAAATTATTATCCGACCTACAAAATCAATTTTTTCACCTAATTGTTGAACTTGTTTTTCTGTTTAATATGGAGGCGAATTACTTTGGTTTAGTAAATCGATTAGCTCTAATTTTTTTTATAATTAATATTTTTGCGATCTTAAAACCTCTCAGCAATATTTCCTGTTATCTACAGTATATAGACCTAAAGTTAAAAAGAATATTAAATTTTTATTTATTTTAAAAAAGTACGTCAAGAAGAGAATTTGTAATTTACACGGATTAAGATTAAGATTAAGATTAAGATTGAGATTAAAATTAAAATTAAAATTAAATTAATCATATAAATTGCATGCAATAATGACCTAAATTTTAGTCATGGGCAATTATTGCAGCAAAACTATAATATTTTTTTCGTATTAGATCTTATCAAATAAACGATTTATTTTTCTGCCGAAAAATCCGTTTCAATTGCACCATCATTACCTCCAGTATTTGAGGATCCGTCTGCATTGTAAACTTTTTGCCCAACAGCTGTCATATTTTTCTTTAATTCTTCGCTTAAAGTTTTCTGCGCGGCAAAGTTCTCATTTTGAATAGCCTGTTTTAGACTCTTTAAAATACCCTGGATTTTTATTTTATCAACAGAGTTGATTTTTGTACCGAATTCCTCAACTTGTTTTTCCGTTTGGTAGCAAAGCGAATCACTTTGGTTTCTTAGATCGATTTGTTCTAATTTTTCTTTATCAGCTACAGCATTTTTCTCGGCTTCTGCAACCATACGTTCCACTTCATCTTTCGCTAAATTTGATGCCCCGGAAATTGTAATTGATTGTTGTTTGTTTGTTGCTTTATCCTTTGCAGTCACGGATAAAATACCATTAGCATCAATATCAAATGTTACTTCAATTTGCGGCACTCCACGAGAAGCCGGTGTAATTCCGTCTAAACGAAATGTACCTAAACTCTTATTATCTTTGGCTAATTCTCGCTCTCCCTGTAAAACGTGTATCTCGACGTTTGGTTGATTATCAACAGCTGTAGAAAATGTTTCTGATTTTTTTGTTGGAATAATTGTATTTCGTGGAGTAATTTTTGTGGTTACTCCTCCTAATGTTTCAACACCAAGTGATAATGGTGTGACATCTAGAAGAAGAATATCTTTAACTTCACCCCCTAATACTCCGGCTTGTACAGCAGCACCAACCGCAACAACTTCATCAGGGTTAACCGATTGGTTTGGTTTTTTACCAAGCATTTTTTCTACAAGTGCTTGGACTGCCGGAATTCTTGTTGAACCACCAACTAAAACATTTTGATCGATAGCCGCTGGACTTAGTTCAGCGTCTTTTAAAGCTGTTTGAATTGGCATTTTACAGCGATTCACTAGGTCCGAGCATAATTGTTCAAATTTAGCTCGTGTCAATTCTTTCTCCACATGCTTCGGCCCATCTTCAGTCATACTGATAAATGGTAAATTAATCGAAGTTTTTGTTAACGTTGAAAGTTCTACCTTAGCCTTTTCAGCAGCTTCAGTTAAGCGCTGTAAAGCTTGATTATCTTTTGTTAAATCAATTCCTTCGGCATTTTTAAAGTCAGTAACTAACCACTGAACAATTTTCTCATCAAAATCATCCCCACCTAAACGTGTATCACCTGAAGTTGCAAGTACTTCAAAAACTCCATCTCCAACTTCTAAAATTGAGACATCAAATGTTCCTCCACCTAAATCGAAAACTAGAATCGTCTCATTATCTTTTTTATCTAATCCATATGATAATGAGGCCGCTGTTGGCTCATTAATAATTCTAAGAACCTCTAAGCCAGCAATTTTACCAGCGTCTTTTGTTGCTTGGCGTTGTGAGTCGTTAAAATAAGCGGGAACTGTAATAACAGCTTGTGTCACAGTTTCCCCAAGATACTTAGTCGCATCCTCTGCTAATTTACGCAACACTTGTGCAGAAATTTCTTCCGCTGCAAATTGCTTACCTAAAGCTGGGCAATCTAACTTAATAATGTCCTCTGTTTGAATAACTTTATAAGGAACTTGTCTAAGTTCTTCCGTAACCTCACTTGTTTTTCGACCTATAAAACGCTTAACTGAGTAAAATGTATTCTCTGGATTAATAACGGCTTGACGTTTTGCAATTTGCCCAACAAGTAATTCACCTTTTTTTGTATAGGCGACAACAGACGGCGTTGTACGCTGCCCTTCAGCATTTGCTATAACAGTGGGTTTACCACCCTCCATAACAGCCACAACGGAATTCGTCGTTCCTAAATCAATACCTACGACTTTTCCCATTTTTAAAATTTCTAATTTTTAAATTTTTTTTAATTTTAATGTTATCTAGTTTAGTGATTGTGTAATAGTAGTATTTACCACACATTAGTATTTTAAAAATTTAACACCAAAATCCTCCCAAACTGGACAATTTTAAGTTCTTTGCTCTATAATACGAATGTTTCTTATCGCGAAACTAAAATTTTTTCGTATTTAATTTTTGTATGAAAAATTTGCATTGACTTTTGATAATTTTGTGGACGAAATTTAACTAAATGACGCCAGGTATATTTGGTAAAAAAATTGGAATGACGCAAATATTTGACGAGCAGGGATCAATTATCCCAGTGACGCTTGTTAAAACAGATTCTTGTCAAATATGTCAAATTAAAACTACTGAAACCGACGGTTATAATGCTATTCAAGTTGGATATCTTGAAGAGAAATTAACTAAAATGTCTAAACCGATCCAAGGTCATTTGGAAAAATCTGGCGATAAAGGCTATAAAAAATTTGGAGAATTTCATGTTGAAGATCCAAGTGTATATAGTTTAGGTTCTGCCATTACTGCAGAATCGTTTTCTGTTGGACAAAAAGTTCGAGTAACAGGTTTAAGTATTGGTAAAGGTTTTGCCGGCACCGTAAAACGACACAATTTTGGTCGTGGATTTATGACTCATGGTTCTAAAAACCATCGCTCACCAGGATCGATAGGTGCTGGTAGTACACCTGGCCGTGTTTACCCCGGGAAAAAAATGGCTGGACACTTAGGTAATCAAAAGACCACTATTAAAAATACTGAAATTCTTTTTATAAGTGCGTCGGAGAACATTTTAGTTTTAAAAGGTTCGTTGCCCGGGAAACCAGAAAATATTTTAAAAATTGCGTTAAATAGTTAATTTTTACTATTAAGTAAAACTACTATAATTGGCGCTATTATGAATCAGTTTATTATTAAATCAAAAGATTGCATATGGAAACGCGCTCAAAATCTCTCCTTGATTTAGTTAAATACCCAATTCTAACGGAGAAAACAAGTCGACTTATCGAGCAGAATCAATACAGTTTTGCGGTGGATAAAAAAGCCGACAAAATTTCGATTAAAACTGCTATTGAGCAATTGTTTGATGTAAAAGTTGTATCAGTAAATACGGCCAATCTTCCTCTAAAAAAACGACGAGTAGGAAAATTTATTGGAAAAAAGCCTCAAAATAAAAAGGCTATTGTTACCTTAGCTCCCGAAAATTCAATAACTTTTTTTGAGAATGCATAGAATTTTTCGTGAGTTTTTTAAATTAAGTAATTTATTGTAAACAGGATTTTATGGCAATCCGCTTATATAGGGCTTATAGTCCTGGAACACGTACACGTTCTGACGTATATTTTACAGACTTAACAAAATCAAAGTCTGAAAAAAGTTTAACATTTGGTAAAAAAGCTTGTAGCGGTAGAAACAATCGTGGAATTATAACTCTTAAAGGCCGGGGTGGTGCGCATAAGCGCAACCATCGTATTGTTGATTTTAAAAGAAAACTGAGCTCAACTACTGCACGAGTTGCAACCATTGAGTATGATCCAAATCGAAACGCTCGTATTGCGCTTTTACATTACGAGAATGGGTTAAAGAAATATATTCTGGCCCCGCGTTCGTTAGCCGTTGGGATGGAAGTAAGTTCGGGTAAAGAAGCTCCAATTGAAATTGGTAACGCTCTACCTTTATCAGCTATTCCTCTTGGGAGTACTGTACATAACATTGAATTAACTTTAGGAAAAGGTGGTCAACTTGCTCGGGCAGCTGGTGCTTACGCTCAAATTATTGCAAAAGAGGGTGAGTTTGTGACCTTAAAACTTCCTTCCAATGAAGTTCGTTTAGTTTATAAAGAATGTTATGCAACTTTAGGGCAAGTGGGTAATATTGACTATATTAACGTGCGTCTTGGAAAAGCTGGTCGTAATCGGTGGCTTGGTAAACGACCGAAAGTACGAGGTGTAGTACAAAACCCTAACGATCACCCTCATGGTGGTGGTGAAGGTCGTTCACCTGTTGGCCGTTGCCACCCAGTAACACCTTGGGGTAAACCTGCCTTAGGAATTAAAACACGTAACAAAACAAAAGCTAGTAGCCAATATATATTACGTCGACGAACTAAATAAGTAATTTTAAAGTCTTCAAAATGACACGTTCATTAAAAAAAGGTCCATTTGTAGCTGCGCAACTTATGGAAAAGATCACCAACATGGAAGCAACTGGGAAAAAAGATGCCATTAAAACATGGGCTCGTTCTTCAACTATTCTTCCAACAATGATCGGCCATACTTTTGCAGTTTACAACGGTCGTCAACACTTACCTGTATTTGTGACGGACCAAATGGTTGGTCATAAATTAGGGGAATTTTCTCCAACGCGTACGTTTAGATCTCACATAAAAAAAGATAAAAAATCAAAACGCTAAAGCAATATGGGCAAGACTCTGCTCCAAAATAATGAAACTATTGCGATCTCACGTTATGTACGGATGGGTCCTAATAAAATACGTCGTGTTTTACGACAAATTAAAGGTAAAAGTTACGCGGAAGCGATGCTGTTATTAGAATTTCTACCATATGCTTCATGTGAACCAATTATTAAAGTTTTACGTTCTGCAGTAGCAAATGCAAAAAATAATTTTGGTTACAATGAAACTAACTTGATTGTAAACAAGGCATTCGCGGATCCCGGTCCAGTAATGAAAAGATTTCGACCTCGTGCTCAGGGACGAGCTTATAGAATTTTAAAACCAACATCACATATTACTATTGTAATGGCTGGTTAACCTTCACAAGGGTACGAAAAAATTTAACTTAATTTAATTAAACAATTTTCTGTGGGCCAAAAAATACATCCAACGGGTTTTCGGATTGGTGTAAATAAATCTCATGATTCAACTTGGTTCTCAAATTATTGTACGTACAGCCAAGTTTTAAAAGAGGACTACCAAATTCGAAATTTTTTTGAAAAAGAATGCAGCTCACTTTACAATAAAGCAGGAATTTCCAAATTGGAAATTAAACGTAAAGTCAATCAAGTAGAGTTGTTAATCCATGCCGCTCGTCCGAAGGCAATTGCTAGTGGTTCAGATGAAGAACTTGCATTTACAAATTTACGGAATAAGCTTAAAAAATTAATTACTAATTCAAAGCAAATTCGCATTAAGGTCATTCAAGTCAATAAAATGGAGACAGAAAGTACCTTAATCGCTCGAGCATTGGCAGAGCAGCTTGAAAAACGTGTTGCTTTCAAGAAAGCCATGCGACAGATTGCTCAACGTCTACAAAAAAATGGGACAAAAGGTTTCAAATTACAAATATCTGGCCGCTTAAATGGTGCTGAGATGGCACGCGACGAGTGGCTTAGAGAAGGGCGAGTGCCACTTCAAACTTTACGGGCTGATATCAGTTACGCTACCGCACGCGCTTACACAACATACGGTGTACTCGGCGTTAAGGTTTGGATTTTTAACAAAGAAATTATTTAATCGAAATTAGAAAAGGCTATGTTACTTCCTAAAAGAACTAAGTTTCGTAAAATGCACCGGGGAAGATTAACGGGGATCGCTACGCGAGCCAATACTATTGTTTTTGGTGATTTTGGACTTCAAGCTCTAGAACCCGTTTGGTTAACGTCAAGACAAATTGAAGCGACACGTCGTAGTATTACTCGTGCCGTTAAACGTAGCGGGCAGGTATGGATTCGTGTATTTCCTGACAAGTCTGTGACGGAAAGAGCGGCTGAATCGCGAATGGGAGCTGGCAAAGGGGCCGTTTCATATTGGGTTGCCGTTATTAAACCCGGTACAATTTTATTTGAACTTAATGGTCTAAGCACAGAGGTGGCCCATCAAGTTTTAAAATTAGCCGCTTATAAGCTCCCTATTAAAACAAAAGTTGTTAGCCGTCCAGTTGCAATTTAGTCTAAAGCGGAGAATTATTTTACCTCAATTATAAATACACACATCTGAGAAAAATCAATGGTTGCAAAAGAAAAAATTGGTACCGTTGTGAGCGATAAAATGTTAAACACAAGAATTGTTGCTGTTGATGACAAAGTTTCACATAAAAATTACAACAAGGTTGTTACAAGGACAAAACGTTATGTTGCACATGATATCGAATGCAACTCGAAAGTTGGCGACAAGGTAAAAATTCAGGAAACTAGGCCGATTAGTAAAACTAAGAATTGGCTTCTGGTTAGTATTTTAGAAAAATCTTCAACGTAAAAAATGATACAACCACAAACTTATTTAAACGTGGCTGATAACAGTGGAGCGAAAAAGTTAATGTGCATTCGCATTTTAGGAACGAACCGCCGTTATGGATACGTAGGTGATGTTATTATTGGTGTTGTAAAAGACGCTACACCTAATCTAACCGTTAAAAGATCCGATGTTGTCCGCGCTGTTATTGTTCGCACAAAACAGTCTATTCGAAGAAAAGATGGTTCTCGACTTCGCTTTGATGATAATGCTTCAGTAATTATTAATAAAGAAAATAATCCACGTGGAACTCGAGTTTTTGGTCCGATTGCTCGTGAACTTAAAGACAATGGGTTTACTAAGATTATTTCGTTAGCTCCCGAAGTTCTTTAATTAAAATTCTGCATTTATCTAAAAAGTCTTACAATAAATGAAAAAAGACCTAAAAAGTTTATACATACAACAAATTGTTCCTTCTTTATTAAAAGATTACGGGTACAAGAATGTTGAACTTGTTCCAAAGTTATTGAAAATATCCGTGAATCGTGGTCTCGGAGAAGACGCTCGTAATTCAAAAGAAATGGATACGAGCCTTAAAGAATTCGCAAGAATTACAGGGCAAAAGCCAACTGTAAATGAAGCTCGTCAGTCTATCGCAGGTTTTAAGATTCGTGAAGGTATGCCTGTTGGAGCCTCAGTCACATTACGAAAAGAGCTTATGTATGCGTTTTTAGAGCGCTTAATTCACATTACGCTTCCCCGAGTGCGTGACTTCCGAGGCATTAGTGCCGATGCGTTTGATGGGCGAGGCAACTATAACCTAGGTATTAAGGATCAACTAATTTTCCCTGAAATTTCGTACGATGAGGTTAAGCAACTTCAGGGCCTTGATATTTGCATTGTTACAAGTGCGAACACGGATGAAGAAGCATATAGTCTTTTAAAGTACTTAGGGCTGCCACTTCAACCCAAACTTTAAATCTAAACATGTAACTTTTATAATATTTATTCAGAAATAAATGGTTAATGACACTATAGCGGATATGTTAACCCGGATTCGAAATGCAAATCTGGCAAAACATCAAATTGTTCAAATCCCTTTAACAAAGGTTACACACAATATTGCAAAGGTTTTAGTTTCGGAAGGTCTAATTAATTCCTTTGAAGAACTAAGAAGTGGAGTACAAAGCTCACTCTTATTGTCACTTAAATATACAGGTAAAACAAGAACACCCAGTATTCAAAAAATTCAACGTGTAAGTAAACCAGGTTTACGTATTTACAGTGCTGGAAAAACGATGCCTCGTGTCTTAGGAGGGTTCGGAACAGCCATCGTTTCAACTTCACAAGGATTAATGACAGATAGAGAAGCCCGCCAAAAAAACATTGGGGGAGAAATTCTATGTTATATTTGGTAAATTATCATTAAATTATGTCTCGTATAGGTAAACAGTATA
>Ga0049083_10000546_pt1 | contig 13508 bp, 14 predicted proteins | sample GreLakmeMI27MSRF_FD_66719 | JGI IMG/M metagenome (GOLD analysis project Ga0049083, IMG submission 66719) | Freshwater lentic microbial communities from great Laurentian Lakes, MI, USA - Great Lakes metaG MI27MSRF | ecosystem: Environmental > Aquatic > Freshwater > Lake | place: Great Lakes...
CACGGCGGTAGCCCAACGCTTCGCGTCTGCGTCGTGCGGTGAACGGGCGCACTCCTTGCGTGTGTGCACACGAGTCCTTTCCAGCAGACAGGTAAGTCGAATAGTCCAGCGCGAGGTGTTAGTCGGCTGTTTATCGCGAAAACGGGCCCCCAAATGACGCAACAGCAGCGCCGCCAGCCGCCACCGCCGCCCCTGCGTCACCCTGTGCTCCCCAGGCGGCCGCCTTGAGCGGGCTGAGACCGCCTGAAGGAGCTCTTTCTCTGGTCCCTGCTCCTAGGGCAGGCGCGAGCTGACCAGCCAGGGGCTGCTGTTGCACCGCCGCATCCGCCGCCGCCAACTCCGCCTCCACCAGCGCGTCGACTTCCGCGTGCAGCGCCGCGATGAGCTGCGCGGTGGGCACAGCGCTTACACCAGACGCCTCGTGCGCGGTAGCCCACGCGAGGAGCCTGTCCGCGAAGTCGCGCGCGCCGGCGGCGTAGCACCGCTGTCCCTGCGCGTGCGCGGTGGCGAACAGGGCGGTGACCGAGTTTGCGGCGGCGCTGAAGCTGCCGTAGAGAGACGCGTCTGCTTCAAGCGGTGCCTGCGCTCGCCGCTTTTTGCCACGCCCGCCAGCGCCAGCCCCGGACATCCCGCCCTCGCGTGCACAGAGCACAGAGCACCCGGCGGCGCCACACTCCTGATAAAAGCCATACGAGAGCTTTGCGTGACGTGGCAGTGTTCACCGATTTGTGCACTTCCAGCCGCCCCCGAAGGTCCCATGGCGCACGCCACTGCGCTGCGCGGTCTGCTGGGAAGCAGCGCCGGCTTTGGCGCGAGCTCTTCGCGGCGCTGCGACAGCGCGCGCCCGCTGTGTGCTTTGCACGCCACGCGAGCCGCCGCCGCAAGCTCCTCTCCCGTCCCTTCCGCGCACGCTCTGGGCGCGGGCCTGCCCGTGTGCGCAACCACCATCAACGCGGCGAAGGCGCAGCGCAGCGGCTCTGCGTTGCCACGCCACGAGGAGGAGGAGGACGACACCGACGGACTGTGCGTCCTCCTTTCATCCTGTTCTCTCGCACCTCACTGTGTCGCCTGCTCTCACGCGCCTGTCCTTGGCAGCGTGGGCGCGTTAGCGCCACCCCCGCCGGGATGTCGCTGGCGGCGCGTGATGCTGAAGATCAGCGGCGAAGCGCTCTCTGGTGAACAGGGCTTTGGAATCGACGCAGACTTGGTGCTCCACTTTGCTGCCGAGGTTGCCGCCATGGCGCTGGAGGGCGTGCAGGCGCGCACGCTTGTTCTGTGTTTTCCGCGTTTTGCTGTTTGTGGCCGCGTTGCTTCCGTGCGCTCACGCGCGCACGCAGGTTGCTGTGGTGGTTGGAGGCGGCAACTTCTTCCGCGGCAAGGACCGGGAGGGTCGTGGACTAGACCGAGCCAGCGCAGATTACATGGGCATGCTTGCAACCGTCATGAACGCGCTCCAGCTTCAAGCTGCGCTGGAAAGTCACGGAGTGCCCACGCGCGTGCAGACTGCGATCGACATGAAGGAGATTGCGGAACCCTATATTCGGCGTCGAGCCATCCGTCACTTGGAGAAGGGCCGCGTGGTTATATTCGGGGCTGGCACTGGCGCGTCACAAGCTGTGCCAGCTCCCAAGCGCGTCTCACATGCCCGCGTTGTCGCCGCGCAGGCAACCCGTTCTTCACAACGGACACCGGCGCGGCGCTTCGCGCGGCTGAGATCAACGCCGAGGCGCTCCTGAAGGCTACCAAAGTGGACGGCGTCTTCGACTGCGACCCCAAGAAGTTCAGCACGGCGGTGATGCACACGCATCTGTCCTATTCGGAGGTGATTCAAAAGCCGGAATTAGCCGTCATGGACACCACAGCGATCACGCTGTGCGCTGAGAACGCCATTCCGGTGGTGGTCTTCAACCTCTTCACACAGGGCAACATTCGGCGTGCGCTCAGAGGCGAAGCGGTGGGCACGCGCGTTGGCGGCGGCGAGTGGGAGCCGATCGCCACTGCGCCGGCGAGCGGGCAGCTGGGCACATCTGCTGAGCAGAGGCGCTAGCGGCGTGTCTACACATGTGCGTGTTCGCTCGCTCGTTCGACCGCAGGGGTGGCACTATTGAGCCGCCCTGTTCTCTGTTGAGTCTTCTCTTTGCCTCTGGATGGAGGAGCCACCGGCTGCCAAGCGCGCTCGCCGCGACGAGGTTGCGTGTGCGAGCGACAGCGACAGCGACAGCGAGGTGGCTCAGCCTGTGGACGTGATCCAGTCTGGCGCCTCCTGTCACCCCACGCGCACGCGCACCAACCTGGAGCTGCACCTGGCGCGCAGCTCGGCGCGCGGCGGAGGCGGCACAGGCGCGCACTGCGGCTCCCGTGCGCAGCAGCGTTGAGCTGCAGCCTTGCTGACGCCCCGCGCCTTTCCTGTTCTCCGCCGCTGTGCTTGGTCTGTGCGCAGCTTTTCCGCCGCTGAGCCAGCTGCCCGTGTCCTTCACGCTGAGCCTGTACAGTCACGGCTTCGGGCTAGGCCCCGCCCCGCCTTCACAGGCGTCGCCGCCGCTGCCGCTGCACCCGCTGACGCTCCAGCACCCCTACGACCGCTCCACGCGCGAGCTCCTCCAAGAGCTGGACGCGGGCCGCGTGCCCTCCAGCGGTGCGCGGCGGCTCACAGCGCTGCAGCGCACGCTGAAACGCGTCCTTCTTCGCTCACCTGACCCTCTTCTCTTCTTTCCACCTCAGGCGTTCTCGAAGGCGCCGTGCCCTTGCGCTGGGTGCTTGGCCACCTCGTGGTTGTGCTGCTTGACTACCGGGCCATGCACGGCGGCGCCCCAAAGTCGCGACGCCTGCTGCTTCGACCCACCGCAGAGTCCATCCGCCACGACATGTCCTCCCAGGCGCTCAAGCTTGCCGCCGCGCTGCGCAACACGGCGCAGCGCAAGGTGATTCCAGGGCCCGGGGATACGGAGAGCAACATCGAGGGTTTTGTTTCGTGTGCCATCGCGGGCATGGAGTCGTCCGTGCTTCTCTCCACATATCCGGTGCTCAACTTGGATTTGACGGAGCGCACGCAAGGCGACGAAATGCGCGTGTGGGCGCCGCCGAGCGTGGCCGCAGCAGTGATGGCGCAATCGTTGCGCACGGAGATGCCTGGTTTAGAGGGGCAAGCGCCCCAAGGCATGTTCTTTCCAGCGCTGGAGGTGCCAGCTGCCGGCTGCCAGGTGCCAGGTGCATACGCTGCGCAGCGCGCGGATCCTGCGACCTGCCAGAGCACTGCTTCGTCGAGAGCTGGAGGCGTTGCGAAAAGCAAAGCGCAAGCCACATCCACGCCGCCGCCGCAGCAGCCCCTTCCCTCTTCGCGGCCTTTGCCGCAAGCTGCGCCGCCCACGAGAGCAGTCGATGCCAGTAGCGCGAGAGCTCGCGCAGAAGCGCTGGCACGCGCAGAGCGGCTGGCCAGCGTGGCGAAACAACAGCACGAATTCCTGACGCTATGGGATGACTGATGAGCGCTGCAGCGAAGATGCCCTCGCTTTTCGAAGAAAGCGGCACCGTCTTCGACTGTTCGACGTGTCTTTCCGTGTGTCTGTTCGTGCATGCGCTGCGTGTCTTTGAGGGCTCGTTCACTCCCGTTTGCTCGCCCGTTGGTTGCGCGCGGCGGTGCGTGCGTGCGCGCTCGTGTGCCAGGTGTGCACACGTCGATGGCCGACGCGGAGCTTTCTGCGGAGGACGCGGCGCGCGCCTGCGACCTCTTCACGCTCTGCGAGAACCTGAAGGCGCGTCTTCTCTCGCGCGCGGGGGTCTCAAACGCCCTTGCGCACTTTGCCAAACGCTCACTGCGCTTCTTCCCCTCTCGACAGCGCACGCCTCGTGCTGGCTGGGTGCGCCACCAGGTTGCCTCGCCCGAGTCCGTGGCCGACCACAGCTTTCGAATCGTGCGCCCACGAGTCTGCAGAAGACCGCAAACGCTGTCAATGCCCGCTGCATTCTCACCCTCTTCTACGCCCTCTCTCAGACGTTGATGGCGTTCGTGGCCGGCACCGCGCCCGGCTACGACGCGGCGCGGTGCGTGAAGCTGGCGCTGGTGCACGACGTTGCGGAGGCGATCGTGGGCGACTTGACTCCTCATTGCGGCGTCACCCAGGCCGACAAGCACGCACGCGAGCGGGCCGCCATGGCGCACATGCAGCTGCTTTTGGGCGAGCGTGCGTGGGCGAGCGCGGGCGCGGAGATGCTGGAGTTGTGGGAGGAATACGAAGGCTGCTCATCTTGTGAAGCCCGGCTGGTGAAGGATTTGGATAAGCTGGAGATGATCCTTCAGGCGCACGAGTACGAGCAGGCCCAGGGGCGTAGTCTGGATGAGTTCTTTCGTTCCACAGCGGGCGCCTTCCTCACGCCACTGGGGCAAGCGCTTGCGGCTGACGTGGTAGCGCGCCGGCGGGCGGCTGCGGACAAGGGCGCGGGCGGCGCAGCGCTAGCGCAGCGCACGCAGCAGCTCATTGGAGACGACCTGGCAGATCTGGGCAACCTGGGCGATGGCTTTGGCGCATGAGAGAAAGTGAAGTCGCAAAACTCATCGTTCGGTTTCATTTGCGTTCAGTCCCCGCTTTGCGTCGCTTAAGCGCGCAAGGACAGGCCAAACCCCTCTCTGCTCTGCTGCAGCAGGGTGCGTGTGCGCCCTCTTCTAGATGATGCGTCTGATCGTCCGCGTCGCTCTCGCGAAACGCCTCCAGCCACGCCGCAGTCAACGCGGTGCCGTCCTCACCGCCACGCTCGATCGCAGCAGCGCACTCGTCGCCGCTCATCCAGCGCGCGCCGCTAAGGAGCGGCACCCCTGCCGCTACACTACACTGCGCGGGCTGGTCCGCGCTGCTCGGTGGCGCAGGCAGATGCGACGCGGCGCACACGTGCAGTCGAATGCCGGGCGATGCCGCCAACCGCTGTGTGAATGCGCGCAGAATGGAAGTGTCACGCACAGCCATGAGCGTCAAAAAACGACCGCCCAGCGCTAATCTCGCAGCGATCACGCTCTGAAAAGAGCAACATCGCACGTCAGGGCGCGTCGGTGCGTGATGCGCCAGTGATGTGCGTGATGCTATGAACGCACCGGGAGAGTCAGCGCTGCGTGCATCTCGTAGAGCACCTCCGTCGCAAGCACCAAGTCAAAGCTGCTGCCACGTGGCAGAGGCGCCCATGGCGTGGATGATTGTTGTTGTTTTTTAACTCTGAAGTACTCTGGGTTACGATCCTCTGAGAAGCCGTCGGCGCTCTCGTTTGCGGAGCTCAGAGCACCCGCTTCCAACGCCCAGTCGCAGAAGGCGACGCTCACGGTGTCTGCCACGTCGTTGGCGGAGGCTGCGGTGCGGGCGGCGTGCAGCAGTCCTGGGTTGAAGTCTGTGAGCGTGACGAGCGGTGGGGCGCCTGGCTCTAACCGCTTGCCCACCACAGCGGCTGTGAGACCGCACAGACCCAGCCCACAGCCCAGCTCAAGCACCCGCCCGGGGCGCAGCAGCGCCGGTTGCGAGGCTAGAAAAGCCGCAAGCCAGACTGCGCTGGGAAAGAGTCTGAAGCCCAGACCGCCGCTCTCATAGGCAACTTCCCGCACCCTCACAACCACGGCCTCGCAGCAGCCGGGCACGCAGAATGACAGGCTCACGGCCGCCGGCGCAGAGCGTGCAGACGTGCTTGCCGCAGTGGACATGCGGCCCGGGAAACGCGCACAGCCCGCGCAGAAGCTACTCACTTCATTTACGGTGACGTGTCTCTCGTCAGAAGCACATGGCAGCGCCATGGCGAAGGGAGCTGAATAGGCTCCGTACACACATCAAAGACGCGATGACGGCAACCAAATAGTGCGCACTGCGCTCGCCATCGTCGCGGGTGTCGCCACGCACCATGTCGGATGCAAAGCGCAAGTCTGTGGAGAATGGCGCGCCGGGGCAGCGCTCCATCGCAAGGTACGTTGCAAGCGTCGCTCTCTCGCCTTTGGCTCTGAAGCTATCACTGGCGCGGCCACTGACGCTGCTGCTGGCTGTGGTTGCGTAGCTTCTTTGCGCCCAAGCCCGCGGGCGTGACGGGCGTGGACGGCGCTGGCGCGGGCGAGGGTGGTGCCGATACGAGAGTGCGAGAGACGCAGCCAAAGAAGCCCAAACTGAGCGACGCAGCCTCAAACGGCGCCCAAGCGCAGCCGCAAGGTGCGCCACCGGTGTGGTCAGGCAGCGCGCCGTGCGTGGCTCACCGCACGCGCTGCGAACGTTCCCGCCACCCTGAGTTTTTAACTGCGCCCCCGTGCTCTCTCCTTGCTGCAGCTGCAGTCGCGCCCCGGCTGCCCGTGCCTGTCATGCCCGCCGCGCTGGCTCCGCGCGGCGGCGGGGCGCGCAGCACGCCCTCTTCAGCAACCACCGGGTCTGCGGGCGGGCGAGCGGAAGTTCTGGTAGCTCCCCCTTCGCGGCGTGCCCAGGCGCCCGTCATCGACAGCAGCAGCGAGGACGAGGTGGAGCCTGTGGCTGCTGCGGGCGCGCGCCTAGCGGCTGGCGGAGGAGCCAAGGCGGTCGGTGCGCGAGCACAGGCTCCTCGCGCCGCTGCGCCCGTCGCGCGCCGTGCGTCCGCGCCGGCGGAGGAACGTGAAGCGTCACTGGACAGCAGCGCCGCGTGCGACGGTTCAGATGAAGGGTCAGACGAGGACGTGGAGATGGCGGAAGCCCCAGCGGCTGCCAAGAAACGCGCCACCAAGGCTGCAAAGGGCAAGCAGCTGGCCAGCAAGGCTGTGGCTCGCACGCCGACGACACGCCCGGGTGTTGAATCTGCGCCTGCGGGCGGCCTGGGCTTGGCAAGCGAGGCTGTTCGCTATGCGGCTCGCGAAAAAGACCGCTTTCCTTTCCTCTCGCCGCCGCTGCTGCGCGACGCGGCGGGACGCGAACCGGCACACCCGCTGTACGACCCGGCGACGCTTCAGCTCCCCAATTCCTTCCCAAAACTCCGCTCAGCTTCCGGCCTAACCACAGCCCTATCGCCCGGACAAGAGCAATGGTGGCGCATCAAAGCCACCCACTTTGACTGCATTCTGCTGTTCAAGATGGGCAAGTTCTACGAGATGTACGAGCAGGACGCGCACGTCGGCACTGCCGTGCTTGGAATTGCGTACATGAAGGGCGAACAACCCCACTGCGGCTTCCCAGAGAAGAACTACGAGGCGCACGCGGAGCGTCTGGCGCGCGCAGGCCACCGCGTGGTTGTGGTTGAGCAGGTTGAGACTCCGGAGATGTTGGAGAAGCGGCGCAAGTCGACTGGCTGCAAAGACAAAGTGGTGTTGCGCCAAAAGGTTGCGCTGCTGAGCCAAGGCACGCTGACGGAGGGCGGCATGCTGGCCAGTAGCCCGGACGCTGCACACGTGGTGTCTCTGTGCGAGGTGCCGCTGGGTGACCCGGTTCACCCGGATGCCACGGGTGCCACGGCCGCGGGCGAGTGGGACCCGGATGGGACCTGGCTGGGGCTCTGCGTCTGCGATGCGGCCACGGGAAGGTTCCTGGTTGGAGCGTTTCGCGACGACTCCGCGCGATCGCGACTGCGCGCGCTCCTGGCTGAGCTGCGCCCCGTCGAGGCGCTGCTGCCTCGAGGACAGCTGTCCGGCGCCACGCTGGCGGCGCTGCGCAGCGCGCCGAGGCCACCTCAGGAGCGGCCCATGCCGCCCGGGGAACGCTTTTGGAGCGCGCAGAAAACCACGGAGGAGCTGGAGAGCGCGCAGTACTTCCAAGACGACACCCAGGGCACGCGAACCGTCGCGGGAGGCGACGCGAACCGACGCGGCCGGTTCGCGTGCTGGCCGGCTGCGCTGGCGTCGCTGGTGACAGCGCAGTGCGCGGGTGCGTCGCCCGCGCCGGCGCAGGCGCTCAGCGCCCTGGGAGGCATGCTGTCCCACCTGCGCGACTCGCTGCTGGACCGGGACCTGGTGCCCTTGGGGCGCTTCAGCGCGCTGGCTGAGGAGGAGGCGGGCGGCGGCTCCGACGGGGGCGCCACAGGCGGGGCTGACCAGCGCCCCGCCACGCTGGGTGGCTCATCCGCTCCCCAGCGCGCCTCCGCCTGGGCGGCTCAGGGGTACGTGGCGCTGGACGCGGCGGCGCTGGAAGGGCTGGAGGTTCTGGAAAACAGCGAAGGCGGCTCCCAGGGCACTCTCCTGGCGGCCCTGGACTCCTGCGCCACCGCCCCTGGACGGCGCCGCCTGCGCGCCTGGCTCTGCCGCCCGCTGAGGTGCCCCTGTGCGGTGGCGCAGCGACAGCTCGCCGTGGCTGAGCTCAAGAGCGCCGCCCTCGCAGACGCCCTTGCGGCGTTTCGAAAGGCGCTGCGCTCAGCGCCGGACCTGGAGCGAGCGGCGGCGCGGCTGGCGGCCGCCGCCGGGGGGCGAGGACGACACGCGGCGCACATCGTCTTGTACGAGGACGCCGCGCGCAAGCGACTCAACGTGCTGCTCTCCGCACTGCGCGGCGCTAAAGCCGTCGCAACCGCCGTGGCCGCATTCGCGCCCCTCCTGGCGTCATTGCGCAGCCCGGTGCTGGCCCGGCTGGTCACGGAGAGCGCTCGCGAGGGTGTGGAGGAGGCGGGCCAGGCGAAGGGTGCTGCGCGCGCGGGCGAGCTGTTGTGCGCGCGCATGCCCGCTGTTTCTGAGGCATTGAGGGGCTTCGAGCGCGCGTTCGACTGGGACGCAGCCGAGAAGGAGGGCCGCGTGGCGGTGCAGCCCGGGTGCGACCCGTCGCTTGACGCCGCCGTGAAGGCGCTCCGCTCTGCCGACTGCGCGCTTGCGGAGTGGCTGGCGGCGCAGCGCCGCGAGCTGGGCGGCGGCGCGGAGGTGTGCTACGTGGCGGCGCAGAAGGACAGCCACCTGCTGGAGGTGCCCGACCGCCTGGCCGCTCGAGTGCCCTCCGCCTGGCACAAGGCGTCCACGCGCAAGGGCTTCACCCGATACACGTGCGCTGCATTGGATGCCCTCAAAGCCGCGCGCGCTGCGGCGCTCGACACCAAAGAGAGCGCCCTGAGCGGCGTTCTCGCCGCTCTTTCGCAGCGCGCGGCGTCGCACTTCCACGTCTTTGCACAGGCGGCGGATGCGGCGGCCACGCTGGACGCGCTGGCATCTTTGGCGTGCGCGTCGTTCGAAATGGCCGCGTCTGGGCCCGTCTGCACTCCTCTGCTCCTTCCGCTGCCAGATGCTGCATCCGCGCCAACGTTCACCGCGCTCCAGCTGCGACACCCCTGCGCCGCCGTGATGAGCGGCATCGGCGGCGCATCCAGCGCATTCGTGCCCAATGACGTGGCATTGGGTGGTCCTTCTGCTGCGCCGCTTCTCCTTCTCACCGGCCCCAACATGGGCGGCAAGTCCACCCTGTTGCGCCAGACCTGCTTGGCTGCATTGCTTGCGCACATCGGCGCGGACGTTCCCGCTGCGTCGCTCACTCTGTCTCCGATTGACGCATTGTTTGTGCGCATGGGCGCGCGTGACGACCTCGCCGGCGGGCGCTCCACTTTTGCCGTGGAGCTGATGGAGGCTGGCGCGATGCTCCGTCGCGCCACGCGACACAGCCTGGTTGCGCTGGACGAGCTGGGGCGCGGTACAGCGACGCACGACGGGGCTGCCATAGCACACGCGGTGCTCTACCACTTGGCTAAAGGTCCCCACCCGCGCGCGCTCTTCTCCACGCACTATCACGAGATGAGCGCCAGCGCACGCGCTTTGGGCACCGGCGCAGTGGCGCTGGCGCACATGGGATGTCAGGTGAGCCCCGCGACGGCGAGTACCCCCGAAAAAGTGACTTTCCTGTATCGCCTGGTGCCCGGCGCATGCCCGAAATCCTACGGCGTCAACGTGGCGCGGTTGGCGGGACTGCCCGCACACGTGCTGGCTGTGGCGGCGGCCAAAGCTGCCGAGTTGGAGGCTCAGAGCGTCGATGCAAACGCGCCGCTCAATGCAGAGGAGATGGCGGCGCTTCAGCGCGCACTCCAGGCTGTGCACATGGGTGACGTGGCTGGCGCGTGCGAAGCAGCGCGTGCAGCGCTTGGCATGTGAGGAATCAAAGGAAAGGAGCGCCTCAGTTTGTGTGCAATTCACACCGCGCAACACCTGCTGCTCAGTGATAGAGGTGTGCAAGGCTGACGAGTATTTCGACGCTGATGAGCGCGATGATGATCCACTCGAGCGAGTCGGACTTTCTGTTTTGAAGGATCTCCAGGTTAAAGGTGAGCTGCTTGCCGATGAGCTCCAGCTTGAAGTGCAGGTTCTCGAAGCGGTCGTCCAGCTCAAAATCCTCCTTGAGCTGGCTAAACACCTCGTGGTACTGCGCGGCTGCCCACGCCGCGTCCGACCTGGACAGCAGCCCCAGCTTGGTGATGACGTCAGTCAGCACGTTGTTGTTCTCCGCAACCAGCTGAAACAGGCGCTCGCGCGGCAGCTTGACTGCGCCGCCGGTGGCCTCCAAGTCTGCGTTTAAAGTGGCAAACACGTCCAACATCAGGTCAACCTTGGTTTCAAAGTGCGCCAGCGCTACCGACTGCGCCAACACCGAGGAAACCACTCGGAGTGAACCGGCGTCCAACTCGCGCAGCGCCAAGGTGTCGCCCTGAAGGTGGGACCACGCGGGCAGTGACGGCCGCACTGCAACGCGCAGGTCATCCACACACGGGCTGGGCAACAGCTTCACGGCGCAGCCTTTGGCCTTCTCCAGGAAGGCTTCTCGCGCAGAGCCGGTGACGTCGAAGAAGACAACGGAGCCGTACCCCGTCACTGCAACCGTGGCAAACACGCTACCTGGCTGCCCGTCCTCCTGCAGCGACACGATCAAGCTGTCTCGGTGCTGACTGCGCGGGTGGCTGTCGTACAGGCGCGCCAGCGCGCCCAGGTCGATGCGCTGCGCTGTGAGCCGAAAGACGGGGACGTCAGCGTGTCGTGCGAAGGTGTCTGCGCGAGGCGCTGTGGCGCACCGACGTAGAAGGCTTTGACAGTGACCTCGTGGTCAGAGGGCACGGCGGGCGCGGCGGAGGGCGAGGGGAAACGAGCGGAAGGCGGTGGAGGCTCGCTGACTCTGGGTGGGGGCGCATGCGCGGCGGCGGAGCCCGCGAAGCCGCGCGGCGCCAAGGCGAGGGCACCGTGTGCGCAAGGGAGCGCGGAGAGACACCGCGGCGCTGCTGGCCCAGAGAGCCGCGCACGACCTCCTCCCGCGCCCGCAACCGGCGCAGCGTGCGCCAACAGCAGCGACAACAGACGCTGCTCCGCCCGCGCAGGCGCAGCGCACTGCAGCTGCGCGGCGGTGCGCAGCAGCGCGGAGCAGCCAGAGGGGGGCATGCGCAGGCGGGCGGCGCACTGTGCGGAACAGGGCGGGCAGGCGCGTGGCGTGCGCAGCGTGTGGGTGTTTGGAGATGCCCAGACAATAGAGGAGGAGCGGAGCGAAGGCGAGAGTGTCAGTCGAACAACAGTTGAACAACACGGAGGACGCACGCACACGAACGAGAGAGTGTCCGCGTGTTACATCCGCGCCTAGCTGGAGCTCTGCGCGGCCGCCTGCTTGGCGGCGGATGGCGCCGCCGATTGTGCGCTCCAGCCGATCATCTTGTTCAGCGCGGAAACGTAGGCGCGCGCGCTGCTGCACACAATGTCCTCGTCCGTACCGCTGCCACTGAACGTGCGCGCCGTCACAGCCCCCGTTTGCGCATGCAGCGCCCCGTTGACGTTGGCAGCAGGGCCCCGTCCCGGCGCGATCTGCACTCTGGTGGTAGCCAAAGCGTCGATGCCAGCTGTCACCGCGTTGACTCCGTACTCTACCAACTGCGCCGGCACGCCCACGATGGCATCCACAGCCTTGTATACCGCATCCACTGGACCCGTACCAACTGCGCTAGTGACGCGCAGCGCACCGTCTGGGCCCCGCATCTTGACGGTAGCGGTTGGGAGTCCCATTGTACCGCACACAACCTGCAGGTCTTCCAGAGACCACAGTGCCTCCGGTTGGTGCACTTCGTCGGACACGAGAGCCAAAAGGTCCTCATCTGCAAAGCCGCCGGAGCGCGTTTCCGCCACTCGCTTGAAGCGCTTGAACACGTCATCCAGCGCGGACTGGCTCAGGTTGTCGTACCCCAGCGCCGCCAACTTGGTCTTGAGCGCATTGCGCCCGCTGTGCTTCCCCATGACGACACCCACATCTCCAGTCGCGCGCACCAGGCCGATGGTCTCGGGTGACATGATCTCATATGTGCTCGCGTTTTTCAACATGCCATCCTGGTGGATGCCGCTCTCGTGCGCAAATGCGTTTGCGCCAACAATAGCCTTGTGCGGCTGAACCAACATGCCCGTGTAGTCAGCCACCATGCGGCTAGCGACCGCGATATGAACCGGCACCAGAGCATGCCAAGCGCCACCCAGCTGCGCCTGGCCACGCAGCAGAATGGCCATGGCCACCTCTTCCAGCGACGCGTTCCCCGCTCGCTCGCCAATGCCGTTGATGGTGCACTCCACCTGGCGCGCGCCAGCGGCGACGCCAGCCAGGCTGTTGGCAGTGCTGAGGCCCAGATCGTTCTGGCAATGTGTGCTGATGATGCATCGTCCTTCGCATTGTACGTGGTCCTTGATGCCGGCGATGAGCGCGCCAAACTCGGTGGGCAAGTTCCAGCCCGTCGTGTCTGGGATGTTGATGGTGGTTGCGCCCGCGTCCACCACCGCGTTGAGAATGCGATACAGAAACTGGGGCACGAAACAGTGTCAGAGAGCATTTGCGCAAACGGAAAACCCCACATCATGGAGGCACACCTGCGGGTCTGAGCGTCCTGCGTCTTCCGGCGAGAACTCCACGTCATCACAGCCCAGGCTGCGCGCGTACGTCACCGCAGCCACCGCAGCAGCGACAACCTCGTCGGGGGTCTTTTTAAGCTTATACTCCATGTGGATCTGGCTGGTCGCAATGAATGTGTGGATGCGCGGCCGAAGCGCGTGCCTCACCCCCTCCCACGCCGCGTCAATGTCGGGCTTGCTTGCGCGCGACAAGCCGCAAATGACGGGCACGTAGCCGCTCTCGTCAACCTGCGTGCCAACCTCCATGGCAATGGCCCGCACTGCAGCCAGGTCGTCCGGGCTGGCAATGGGAAAGCCGGCCTCGATGATGTCCACGCCAAGCTTGGCCAGCTGGCGAGCGATGTCCAGCTTCTCCTTGGATGTGAGCGTGGCACCGGGGCTCTGCTCGCCGTCACGCAGCGTGGTGTCGAAGATGCGCACGTAGTGCGGGTCGCTGATCACGCCGGGCACGTACTTTGGGCGGGGCGAGACGGCGGAGGAAGGGCCCGACTCGCCGGAGGCAGTCACCGGACAACACACCAGACGCGGCGACGCGCGCGAGCGCAGGCGCGGCGCAGCAGCAGCAGCAGCCGGCGTGGAACGCGAGGACAGCGGACAGCGAGCACCGGATGTAGAGGTACAGCCTCGGCCTGCTGTGGGCTGCAGGCAGGCGCTCATCGCGCTCCAAACGCCCCGCAGCGCTACCAGACACCGCCGCACGCGACCA
>Ga0049083_10000547_pt1 | contig 13501 bp, 11 predicted proteins | sample GreLakmeMI27MSRF_FD_66719 | JGI IMG/M metagenome (GOLD analysis project Ga0049083, IMG submission 66719) | Freshwater lentic microbial communities from great Laurentian Lakes, MI, USA - Great Lakes metaG MI27MSRF | ecosystem: Environmental > Aquatic > Freshwater > Lake | place: Great Lakes...
CCCGAACCCGAACCCCTAAACCCTAAACCCTGAACCCAAAACACCACAAATGGGTTTCCGCCCTAAACCCTAAACCAGCCAGCAAACGCCTTTTATCGCCTTCTTCAGGCGCGTCATCCGGAGCGGCCACGCGACCAGGCGCTCCGCGGCCTAGCACCGGTCACAGCCCAGTCACAGCGGCATCATGATCGAACACACGAACAGACCGTCACAACATCTCTCGCCCTCCTTCTCCCATGTCTCCCTGAGCTCAGCGATGCTCCGTCGTGCCGCCTCGCACGCCATTCGCTTGGTCCGCAGCCTGCCTTGCTCCACGCTGCCCGCGACTCCTCGCTCCTTCACCACGCTTCCGACCATCATCTCCCGCGCCTCTCCCCTGCGCACGCTGTTGCTCCCAGCAGCCCCGCTCCTGTTCGTCTCTGCAGCAGCCGCGGTCGCCTATGCGCAGCCTGCTCCACCTGCTCTACCTCCACCAGTCCCAACACCGCCTGCCAGGCCTAAAGCTCCGCTCTTGGCGCTTGCTCTGGAGAACTGGCCTTCCCTCTGCACCGTCGCGGTGCTCACGCTCCTCTCCACGCTACTGAAGCTGCTGGTCACCAAGCGCATGGGCGCGCTCTACGACCTGACAAAAAAGGCTGCCGGCTCGTTGCCACTGCGTCCTCTGGTCACGGTGCTTGGCTTGCGCCTGACCGAAGGACTGCTCCGCGCAACGCAGGCCTGGGCCTGGGCGCGCGCAGCCGCCCGCATCGAGGCGCGCCTGCTCGCGCGCGCCTACAGCTCGCTGCTGCGCACAGACCTGGCTGCGCTACAGTGTTCGGCGCACCTGTCGGAGGACGTGTCTGAAACGACACGCGCTCTGGAGACGCTCGCCTTCAAGGGCGTGAGAAACGCATCCACAGTCCTCCTGGGCGCCGCCTCGCTGGCGCTGCAGTCGCCGGACATGGCGTGCGTCGCTCTGGCCATGGTGCCGGTAGCGACTGGGCTCTTCGTCGCCGTCGGCACCTGGTCCTCCGTCCTCTCCCGCCGTGCTCAGTCTGCCCAGCACGCCGCAAGCGCGCTCTCAGCTGAGCGGCTGAGCAACGTGCGCACGGTGCGCTCCTTTGTGCAGGAGAGCGCGGAGGAGGCGCGCTTTGAGGCTGCACTGGACGCCGCGTGCGCCAAGAAGGATGCGCATGCTCGCGTGCACGCGCTGCACACGGGCCTCCTGGCTGCGCTGCCAGGCATGGGCATGGGGTTGTGGCTCTACTACGGTGCTCAGCTCGTGTCCGGCGGCTCGCTCACCGTAGGCGCCCTCACCACCGTGATCCCTCTCATAATGGAGGTGGCTACCTCGCTGGGCGGCCTCTCTCGCCTGCACACCAGCCTGGTGCGCGGCGTGGACGCGGCTGCGCGGCTGGAAGCGTTGGACGCTGCGCCGTCGCACATCGAGAGCACGCAAGGCGCTGCGTTGTCAGACATCGAGGGCGCCCTGGCCTTCCACAATGTGCGCTTCACCTACCCGGGTCGTAATGCCCCCGCGTTGGACGACTTCTCGCTCTCCCTGGCACCCGGCGAGTCTTTCGCCCTGGTCGGCGCCTCTGGCGGCGGCAAGAGCACGGTCGCGGCGCTGCTCCACCGCCTCTACGACCCGCAGGAGGGCGCCATCACGCTGGACGGCGTGGACCTGCGCCTGCTCAACCCACACCAGCTGCGCCGAAGCATCGGTTCGGTGGCGCAGGAGCCCGTCCTCTTCGCCGGCAGCGTCAGAGACAACATCTCCTACGCAGAGCCTGGCGCCAGTGACGCGGACGTCGAGACTGCTGCGCGCAGGGCGAACGCGCACGACTTCATCACTGCGCTGCCGCATGGTTACGACACGCCCGTCGGCGAGCGCGGGGCGCAGCTCAGCGGCGGGCAGCGGCAGCGCATCTCGCTGGCGCGCACGCTCCTCGCGCAGCCCGCAATTCTGCTGTTGGACGAGGCCACGTCTGCGCTGGACAGCGAGAGCGAACGGCTCGTCTCGCAGGCGACACAGGCGGCGATGCAGGGGCGCACGGTGCTCGTCATCGCTCACCGCCTCTCCACGGTGCGGAGCCTGGACCGCATCGGAGTCGTGGCGGGCGGGAAGCTGGTTGAGGTGGGCACTCACGAGAGCTTGCTGGCCAAGCGCGGCGCCTACTGGCGGCTGGTGCAGTCCGCTGAGCTGATGAACGATGCGCGGTCCAAGTCACGCCACGGCGGAGGCGGATAGACAGAGTTTATAAATCAGCTCGTGGCAGCGCCGCTTGGTTGTTGTCCGACGATTTGACGTACAACAGACGCGCGTGCACTCCCTCGCCTCCCGCGTGGTGGGATGGAGAAGTTCCTGGCAGGCCCGGCAACCTTCCTGGATGCTGCGCTCTCCAGCATCGAGGCTGAGCTGCTCCCGATAGCAGCTCCCGACAGCCTCGCTGGCTCCCAGGTAGCAGAGCTGAAGCGCGCAGCGCAGGTGTGGGCGCGCGTGGACCTGCCCGCTGAGCGCCTGCGCTGGGCACAGGAGGAGAGCGCACCCGCGGCACTGCTTCGCCTGCGCACACTGCTGCGCGACGTGCCCGACCCGGCAGCCGCACTGAGCGCCGCCCTGGAGGCGTCCGCGCTGGCGTCCGAGGCGGCTGACCTTGCGAGAGCCGAGCTCGCGGCTGTGCGTGAAGCCAGCCAGCAGGCTGCAGACGCCTCTGGCGACGCCGCCGCAGCCGGCGCCGCCCAGGAGCTCGCCGCAGCCTCCTCTGCGCTGGCTGTGGCGCAGGAGGCCATGCGCTCTGAGCGCGCCGCACGCGACGCGGCTGAGCGGGCTGGCTTTGCTGCTGCCGAGCGAACCTCCGCATCGCAGGCGGCGCACGCGCAGGAGCTGGAGACGCTGAGCGCAGAGGCGGAGCGCGCGGCTCAGCGGGCACGCGAGGCGGAGGCGGAGGCTGCGCGGGCTCGGGGCGCGCTGGCCGCGTCCACCTCCGGCAGCGGGGCGGCCACCTCTGCGGCGCTTGCGGAGCAGGTTGCCGAGCTGGGCGCCTCGCTGGCCGTCAAAGAGCGTGCGTCGTCTCGGCTCAGCTCGGAGCTGGCCGGGGCTCTGCGCGAGTGCGAGGCTGCGCGGGTGGAGGCGGCTGCAGCGCGACAAGACGCGGGCACGCACATGAGCGCCGCCTCCCGGCTGCGCGTGGAGCTGGAGCGCCGCCCCACCGTTAAAGAGGTGGAGGCGCTGCGCAGAGAGCTGGCGGCGCTGCAGGCTGTCTGTCATGTGGCCGAGGCTGGCCCGGTCGCAGCAGCTGCCGCAGCTGCCGCCTCGCCCGCCGAAGCGGCGGCGGAGGCACTGCCCGCCGCCTTGGCGGGTGCGCGGCGGCGCGCGCAGGCGTGCGAGGAGGCGATGGCCACTCAGCGCTCAGAGCTGGCAGCCAGCCGTGCAGAGGCGCTGCAGGCCAACGTGCTGGCGGCGGAGGCGGAGCGCGCGCAAGTCGCCGCCGCTGCGCTGGCGCAGCGTCTGGAGGCTGACCTGCAGGCGGCTTGCCCCGCAGAGGCGCCCGGCGCGTCCACAGGCTGCGGCGACGGCGAGGCGCTGCTGGCGGTAGTGTGCGGACAGAGGGAGCGCCTGCGGGCGCGCGTGACGCACCTGGAGGACGAGGCGGCTGCGTGCGCGGCGCTGCTCTCTGCCGCGCGCTCCGCCTGCGCGTCGTCGGCGGAGGAGGTGCAGCGCCTGCGTGCGCAGGCGCGCCGACTGGAGGGATTGGATGCCGCGCCCAGAGATGCGGAAGAGGGTGGACTAGGCACGCGCATGCGCCGCCGCGTGAGCAAGCTGGGCTGCTTCGGGGGCGCGCGCAACGCTGCTGCAGACTCCAAGCCCGCATATGAGGACGCGCTGCTGGGGGGCGGCCCGACGCTGCAAGGGGGCTCACACAGCGGCTCGCTCGTCGCGCGCTCGCTGGCACTCGCCTACGTCACGTTGCTGCACTTATTGCTCGTGCGCGTGAGCGTTGCAAAGGCAATGCAGTGAAAAACCACCCAGCTTGCTGTTGTTGTCCTGATGGCTGAAGCATTCACTCCGGAGCAAAGTGCCGTGGTTATTGAAGTGAGTAGGTCTCGGCAAGTCCTCAAATCAGCAGTTTGGCGACGACGAACAAGAGGAACACGCCTGCCACCACGTACGCCAGCGAGCGGTTGCTCTTCGTGTCCATCACCTTCCGGAAGCGCTCAATTGTGCCGCCCACCGAGCCGCGCGTGTGGTCCATGTCAGACCCCTGGCGCAGAGCCACAGCGTCAAGCGAGTGAGAGCGAGGGAGAGCGCGCCTCGCCACACACCAGCTGGTCCAACAACCTCAGGTGCGACTCTACCTCGCCCTGGATGTTCAGCGTCACCTGCGCCGCACGCGTCAGGCTGGTCAGGCTGGCTCTTGCGCGTGGGTTGGCGTGGGCGTGTGCCTCCTTCAAGTGCTTTGCTCGCTCCCCAATGTGCTCCACGTCCGCGTCGTTCTGCCTCTCCAGCTTCTCCGGGTCGTAGTGCGACGTGTCGTCGGCCTCGACGGTGCCGAACAGGCCACCCCGGCTGCGGTCGCTGGGGAGCGCGCGAGATGAGATGGGAGAGACTCACGAAACCTCACCCGCCAGCTGCCCGCCAGTCCCAAGGAGCTGCTAACGCACCGCTTGCCCAGGTTCATGGCCGCCGCGCCGTGGCGCCGGTTGACGTCCGTGGTTGCGCACACGACGGGACGCGAACCCAGCTCTCCTGCAACCCTGCTGTCCGCTCCAGCTGCCGCTACTCAGCACGCACACCGAGTGCACAGCGGCCCCGAAGGCGGCGCGGACACGACTCGATCAAAACTTGCCTAGTGCCCCATCCACTATCTAGATTTTCTAGAATCTAACGTCGCAGGTCGCAGGCAGCAGTCTTTGACCTGAACGCGTGAATAGTGCGCCAAATGCAATACAGTGCTCTGTCCTCAGCGCATGGAGGCCTTGAGGCGCGTGGTGAGCTCGCTGACCCTCGGGGCTCCCTGCCCCGTCTGCAGGCGCTCGCGGAAGGGCAGCAGCATGTCCTGGAAGCTCCTGGCGTACGGCTCCATTGCCTCGCCGCACTTGGCGCGCACGTCCTCCGCGGAGCTGATGCCCAGGGAGCGGGCCGTGCGCGTGGTGAGGCCCGCCACCGTCCACACGCACAGCAGGCTGCCCCAGAACAGCGCGCGAGAGGGCGTGAGCTCCGGGAGCAGGCGCAGGCGCAGCTTGCCGACTTCGAGCACCGCGTCTGTCGAGCTCGGCAGCGCTCGCTGGGGCGGCAGCGGCGAGCTGCTGCCGTCCATCAGCTTCACTGCGCCACGCACGTCGAACAGCGACACCCCTTCCACAGTGCTGGTGGAGGCGGCCCACCTGGAGGGCGCGGGAGTCAGGTGGGTGCGGCAGGACGAGCCAAGAGACAACGCGCGAAGGGGCGCCGCTGGCTGCCCCGTCGTTGTGAGGACGCACTTGCTGCCACGCAGAGACAGGCTGCTGCCCAAGCTTGTGTCGCGAACGAACAGCGGGCTGCCGGTGCACACGCCTGCGTGTGACAAGCGGTGAGCGAGGAGGAAAGCAACGGCTTGAGCGTGTTTTGTGGCCATGCCACGCACCCGCGATGAAATGGTTGGCGTGGCGGTAGTTGTTGCCCGGCGTGGAGACGTTGCGTTGGTCCTGAGGGTCAGCGGACCGGGCGGGCGTCAGGGCTGGGCGAAGAGGCAGAGCTACACGGACCGAGGGTTCACAGCGGTCGGGCTCTCACGCACCAGGCTGGGCGTGTCCAGGCGCAAATAATGGGCTGCAATGGAAGGCAGCATGCCAGCTCCCTGGGCTGCGGCTGACGGCGTGGCTGCGGCGAGACGCGCGGCTCCAGTTGCACTGGACTGCAGGCGCGAGCGGTGTGCCAGAGCACTCAGCTCCTGCGCCTGCTTCGCCCACGCCTCTTCGCTCGCGGCTCCGCGCTTGCTCAGGCCGGCCAGCGTGCCGCTCATGGCTGCTATACTCGGTGCCGAGGGTACGAAATTTGGGCCGATTGTACGACCAGTATCAGTCTATCAGATGAGTCGAGGTGAGTCGGTTGTTGAACCCTCCCTATCATGTTTGAGATCAATCTCTTCTCATCCTTCAGGATTAGGGCCTCACTAACCACCAGATAGATATTGTCTAGTCGGCAGCCACGTAGGCGAAATACGCGCGTTCAAGGAACGAGGAACGACGTAGAGCGCGTCGTACGGCACACTCCGGCGCGCTCGCGCCTCCCACCCTCCCGATGCAGCGGCAGGGCGACTCGATGGCTGGCGCGGCGCGGCACAGTGCTCGGCTGCCAGTCCGCTCGCCCGGTGACGCGCCGGCCTCCTCGCTGCTGGCGCCCGCGGCGCTGGCGGAGAGTCTGAAGTCTGTAGATCCGAGCAACATCCACGTGCTCGTGGTCGGAAGCCTGGGCAGCGACGAGAGCAGCCCAGGCTGCAGCGACGTGGTGGACATCCTCCGCCAGCAGTACCGGGTCACCGTCGCCGCCAGCGACAACCAGGCGCTGCAGCTGCTGCGCGCCGGCGCGCCCGTGGACCTGATATTGAAGGAGCACGAGCCGCCGCTGTGCGACGCCATCAAGTTCATCCCTCGCGTCATGAAGTCGCCGGCGTACCGCCACATCCCCATCGTGGGTGCGTCTACGCGGCAGCACCGCGTGACAACCGTGCCTGCACGCGGCGGCGCTGACGCGGTGGTCCGGCAGTGGTGAGCACTCGCGACGACAAGGTGGCTGTGGCTGACGCGCTGCACTGCGGCGCCGCGGACTACCTGGTCAAGCCGCTGCGGCGCGACGAGCTGGGCACCATGTGGGCGCACGTGTGGCGGCGCTGGGTGCGTGGGCGAAGCGATGGAGGCTGCTCGGTCGCAGCCCTGATGAGCTGTTCCCGCTCGCTCGCAGGTTGGCGCGCAGCTCAGCGCCGCGCAGGCGCAAGCGGCGGCGCAGCAGCCCGGTGCAGGCGGGCAGGAGCGGCAGGGCGGTGAAGGCGGGAGCGACGAGAGCAGCGGCGAAGGGAGTGGGCAGGGCAGTGTCGACGAGGAGCTGGACGGCAAGGCCCAGGCGGAAGCGCCCGGGCGCGACGGGGGTGCGCCTGCACGGCCGGTGCGTGCCCGCTGCCGCGCGGCCGCGCCGCGGCGCCCGCGTGCTGCCTTGATACACTTGAGACAGTTACGGCGGCGGCGCCGCTGAGCCACGCCCTCCAGGCTGCCGCCGTGCGCACCCTCCCCCCAGTGCTGGAGGCCCCCCTCTTTGCGGCGGCGCGGGTGGAGCCGCAGGCTGTCGTGGTGCCCGTACAGCCGGCGCCGGCGCCCGTCCCGGCCGCCGTGGGCCACGGCCAGTCCGCCTTCTTGGTGCGCGCCCGCGGCTGCAGCGCTGCAGGCGCGCAGGAGGGCCTTTGCTGGATGCTCACCCCTCTTCCCCTCCACCTGCTAGGCGTACACCACCACGCCCGTGCAACGGCCCCAGTCCTGCGCACTCGCAGAGCCCGAGTCGCGGCCCTGGCCCCAGGACCCGGCCATGGCAGCAGCAGCAGCAGCCGTGAGCATGGCGCTGGCGGCGGGTATGGGGCACCCGATGGCAATGCACGCGGCAGCGGCTGCAGGCGCCCCCTTTGGGCTGGGCCCCTTCGCCCCGCCGTTCTCCCTCTTTCCAGCCGGCGCCGCCGCCGCGCAGGCGCACGCTCAGGCGCAGGCGCAGGCGCACGCCCAGGCAGCGGCTGCCCACGGGCTACGACCCAGCAGTGGCGCAGCTCTTCGCGAGGCTGGCAGCTCCGATGGCGCAACGGCCGGCTGCTCCGGCGACGCTGACGCCAGGGCACGGCGCGCGACGGCGCTGAAGAAGTTCAAGGAGAAGCGCGCCAACCGCTGCTTCACCAAGAAGATCAGGTACACTAGCCGCAAGCAGCTGGCGGAGGCGCGCCCGCGCAACCGGGGCCAGTTTGTACGCATCGTCAAGAGCGACGCGGAGCCCGGCCATGAAGAAGGGGCGGCGCTGCTGGCGCTGGCGATGGCCTGAGTGCTGCCTGCCCTATACCGCGGCCGATGTGCACTGCTGCCTGCTGTTTCGTTGTTGAGCGCCTGTTCTCGCGCTGTAACTAAAAGACTAATAGCAAACGTCGACTGTGGCTCCGTAACACCACACGCACGCGCAGCCAGCCGCTCAGTTGCCCCACTTGGAGTCGAAGCGGCCGCCGCCGGCTGGGCGATCGCGAGGCGGTGCAGCCCTGTCGTCCCCGCCCCGCGGCGCCCCGCTCCAGCGGTCGGGCCCCGGAGGCGGACCGCCCCGTGCCCCGCCGCCGCCCCCACCCCAGCGCTCATCCCCCCCGCCCGCGGCGCCAGCGCCGGTGCGCCCCGGCGGCGCGTAGCCGCCGCCGCCGCCGCTGGCGGGCGGGCGCTCGGATGCCCAGCGGTCCCCGCTGCGCTGGGGGGGCGCGCGGTCGGGCGCCCCTGAGCCGCCCCAGCGCTCAGCCGCAGGCGTCTGCGGCGCGCGCTCGCGCTCGGCGGCGCGCAGGATGGCCGCCTCCTCAGCCGCGCGCTTGCGCTCAGCCTCGTCCGCCTCGCGGCGCTGGGCCTCCGCAGCCGCCCGCTCGGCGCGCAGGCGCTCCTCCTGCTCGCGCCGGTGCTGCGCGTCCAGCTCGCGCAGGCGGCGCAGGAGCTCGCGCTTGCGCTGCGCCGCGGCCTCGGCCTGGCGCATGGCGCGCATCTCGGCCAGGCGCTCGGCGCGCTCGGCTGCGCGCTCGGCTGCCTCAGCCGCCCGGCGCGCCTCCACGCGCCCAGCAAACACACCCTGGTCCCCGGCTGCGCCCGCCAGCCGCGCCTTCTCGGCCAGGTCCGCGGCCCACTGCGCCTTGTGCGCCTCCGCCGCGGCCGCGTGCTGCTCCGCGTGGTACACCGCGTCAGCCTGGGCAGCAGCCTTGTAGTACGCCTCCTGCAGCGGGCGCTCCTCCTCGCGCCGCGCGCGCTCCAGGTGGTCCATGCTGCGCGCCAGCTTGGCCAGCTTCTTTTCCAGGTCCTGGCGCTCCCGGATCTGCTCCTGCAGCGCAGTCTCCATGAGCTGGCGCTTGTCCAGCTTGGCGCCGCCGCTCTCCCCCTCCCCAGCGCCCCCCACCAGCAGCGCGCTGGTCTGCGGCTTGGCAGCCGCGCCCGCGCCGGGCTTGGAGACTGCGCCCTTCTTCGTCGCCTTGTCCTTGGCGCGGCGCTCAGCCTCGGCCAGCAGCACGCGCGCTTCCTCCAGCTCCTTCTCCTCAATGTCCGCCCGGATACGCTCCTCCTCGCGATGGCGTCGCTCCTCCTCCAGGCGCTTGCGCTCAGCCTCCTCCGTGGCGCGCGTGGCCGCCAGCTTGCGAGCCTCCTCCTCGCGCTCGCGCTCCTGCAAGATGCTCTCCTGCTCTTCCTTGCGCTTCTCGATGTGCGCCTTGCGACGCAGCGCGTCGCCGTGCTCTTTGGCGATGGAGGCGAGCAGGCGGGGCAGGTCGGGCAGGGTGCGCGTGGCCGGCAGGGCGGGGGCGCCGCCAGTGGCAATGAGCGGCGCGGCTGCGGCCAGGCGGCGCGCCAGCAACTGGATCTGCTCGCGCACAGCCTCTGACTCGAGGCGCGGCGCGCCGAAGTGCACGCATCCGGCTCTGTGGTCGAGGCGGAGTGCGAGGAAGTTGTGCTTGACAGCATCCACAATGAGCTTCTCCGTGTCGGGGAAGGGCTGGAAGGGCACCAGGCGCGCCAGCGCGTCCAGGCGCATGCAGGCGTAGACGGAGCCCACCTGCTGAAGGGCGCGCAGGGAGGCGAGCACCTCCAGGCGGCGCGCGTAGTCACCCAGGGGCAGCTCTTGCAGCGGCGCGGCCGCGGAGAGGGCGCTGGGCAGCGCGCGCAGGCGCTGCAGGCCGTCCGCTACGCGGCTGCACAAGTCCAGCGGGTGCTGCTCCGTCTCCAGCAGCGCATGCAGCTCGCGCACCTCCGGGTGCACCAGCGCAAGCACCCCCTTGGCCGCCAGCTCCCCCAGCAGCGCCTGGCGGCTGAGCACCTCGCGCGTGTCGCGCTTGGGGTCCAGGGTGAAACCCAGCAGGGTGGCCATGCGCAGGTTGCGCTCCTTGTCAGCCTCCAGCTCTGCGTGCGCCGCGCCCGCGCGGTGGTCGTACGGCGCCACTGCCAGCGCGGCCAGCAGCACGGCGCTGGCCAGCTGGCGCACGTCCTGCGGCGCCAGGTTCTTGTTGAAGCTGCGGCTGAGCGCGTAGAGCTTCCACAGCGCGTACGCGTGGTACACCGCGCACCCCTCCGACACGGAGAACACGCGCGCCAGCTTGGCGTAGTAGACGGCCATCATGGCGGGCTTGGGCTTTTGCTTGACGGCGGCCATGAGGCCGTGGATGTCCTCCACGCTGCGGAACGCCTCCTGCCACAGCGACAGATCCGCAGCCGTCTTCAGCTGCTCGAACCGCGTCTCCAGGTACAGCGCCAGCGACTCAGCCTGGCTGAGGTCCGGGCGGTCGCGCGCGTCGCGGTACTTGTTCAGGTTGGCCAGGTGGTTGCGCAGGATCTCGCAGAGGCGCCGGAACTCGGTGGTGCGCTTGTGGGTGGCGCAGAAGCCGAAGGCGCGGTGAGCGGTCATGGCGTAGAGCGCCTCCAGCTTGCTGTTGTTGCGCAGGATCTCCAGCACCGTGCGGTAGGACTCCCACAGGAACTTGAACCAGGGGGTGACCAGCTCCCGGTCCGCCCGGTCGCGCCCCTTCTCCGCGGAGACGTAGGCCAGCATGAGGTCCTCGGGGCTGGTGTCGGCCTCCAGGTCGTCAACCGCCACCGCGCCAGACGCAGACGTCTGCGCCCCCTCCGCCCGCTCCGTGGCCAGCTTCAGGAAGTGCTTGATCACCTCCTCCAGCGACGCCACGTTCACCTGCTGGCACGCGATGCGGTACTGGATCAGCCCCTCTTTCGCCAGGCGGCCCTTCTTCATGTCCACGCACAACCTGTCAGCACAGATCAACGAGTCAGACAGCGCCACAGCAACCACAGAGGCCGTAGCGTGCGAGCAGGGCGCAAAAGCAGCGGCGGCGAGTGGCGGGCAGAGAGAAGGAGACCAGCAGAGCAGCCCAGGCGACGGCACGCACTCGACAAACTTGAACATGATCTTCTCGGAGGTCTTCGTCCACGTGCGGTGACGCTGCGCGGGCGGGCGGGCGGCGTGAGGCGGGCGCGCACGGCGAGGAGGGAGCTTGGCGGCTGGTCCGCTGAAAAGTGCTGCGAGCCGCGATCGGGTGTCGCCTGCACCGCCGCGCGCCGGTGGAGCAGCCGGCCGTGCGCCGCTCGCAGCACTCAGGCGAGCGGGCGGCAGGGCGCGTGGCCGGCGCAGCCATCTGCCCTAAACCCCCAGGTTTCCCGGCCGCTCGCAGCCCCCGCGCGCTCGCGTCTCCCACCTTGCTCGTGATGACGTCGTGCAACGCCTGCAGCGCCGCATTCTTCTGGCCCACGTTAATGAGCTCCTCCTGCGTGACGGCGGGACGGCACTTGTTGTCAAACCCCGCCACTTTCTCATGGGTGTGCAGCGGCGGACGCACCGCACGCTTCAGCGCGTTCTCGGGCTTGGCGAACTGGCCGTGCCCAAAGCGCGACATGGCTGGGGAAGGCCCGGCTGCAAGTGCAGAGCCTGGCGCAGGGCGCAGGCTGCGCACTGGCAGCAGAGCTGCGCACACGCTAAGCAGCAGTCACCACCAGGCTGCCACGCGCTCGGCGAGGGCGGCGCAAGCGTTGTGGCTGCGTTTAGTTCGCAAGCGTGCGTTGTTCGTTGTGGCTCGAGGGGCGCCCGCGCATGACTTTCGCCCGACGAAGAGACAGCCTACGACCCTGCCTTGTGCGTGGCGGCGTGTGCAGGGGACACACGGCTTCAAACGACGCCAAGCTGCACCGCACTGGCGCTGTTGGAGCCCTAAGCCCCTTGCTGGGCTGCGCGCGAGCGTGCGCGAGCGATGGCCGCAAAATCATTGAGCCAGTCGCCGCTGGTGTGCCACGGCCACAGCCGCCCCATCGTTGAGCTGTCCTACAGTGCACAGACGGAGGATGGCGTCTTCCTTGTCTCGGCCAGCAAAGGTGCGCGCCAAGTGAGCAGAGGCAGTGAGCTTTCGCTCGGCTTCGCCCGGCTTGCTGGCCGCCGGCTCGCTACGCCGCGCTTCGCCGGTGGCTGTCGCGAGTCTGGCGCGGCCTGTGCTTGCGCTGTGCGGTGCTGCGCTGAGACGGAGTCTTGGCAGACGGAAAGCCCATGATCCGCAATGGCGAGACGGGCGACTGGATAGGGACGTTCGAGGGCCACAAGGGCGCAGTGTGGAGCGCCTGCCTCAACACGCCCGCCACGCACGCCGCCACAGCCTCCGCCGACTTTTCGGCCCGAGTGTGGGACGCGATCGCGGGCGAGGAGGTGTTCAACTTCGCGCACAAGCACATCGTGCGCACCGTTAGCTTCTCGCAGGCGCGTGGGCTGTTGCGGCGGGGGAGTGATGCGCCCTAACCCTTTCTTCCTTGCCAACCGCAGGACAGCAAGCGCCTGCTGACGGGCGGTCACGAGAAGCTGCTGCGCGTGTTCGACCTGATGGCGCCGGACAGCGAGCCTCGCGTGGTTGACGGGTGGGCAGGGCCTGTGCGCAACGCGCTGTGGCACGCCAACGACTCGCTGGTGCTCGTTGCCTGCAACGACGTGGCCGGCTGCCGTGTGTGGGACACGCGCACGCGGGGGGTGGTGCACACGATGGAGACGGCGGAGGCTGTGACGGACGTGCAGGTGTGCGGCGGCCTGCTGTGCACGGCGAGCGGCAAGCAAGTCCGCACCTGGGACGCGGCAACCTTCGCGCCGGGGGCCACCTTCACGCTCGACTTCCCCGTCTTCACAGCCGCCGTCTGCCCCGCCAAGGGCCGCTTCGTGGCCAGCGGCGCAGACATGTGGCCCCGTCTCTTCGACCTGGCCAGCGGCGCAGAGCTGGAGTGCAACAAGGGGCACCACGGGCCGGTGCACTGCGTGCGCTTCCACCCCAGCGGCGAGAGCTATGCCTCGGGCAGCGAGGACGGCACCATCCGCCTGTGGAGCAGCACCACCGTGGCGGAGCAGGCGCAGCTGGACGCAGCTGCAGCGGCGTCCTAGCGCAGTACCTAGGCGAATAATGACGCGAACGCGTGTTGATGGCCTCTACGCCTCTGCTGAATTCTCGTTGTGCCAGTCCGTCTCACCGTCCCAACAGTCCGTCTCACTGCTGCTGACACTGTCGCTGTGCGTTCAGCCTCTCACTGCTGCAACTTGAGCCCGCGCACCACGACGCCCAGGACGTCCGTGTGCGACACCACCGCCAGGGGCTTGCCCGTCGCAGGATCCACTACAAAGATCCGGTGGACACGCCAGGCCGTCAGCGTGTCCATCGCCTGCGCCAGCGTCGCCTGTGAGGTCACGGTGATGTTGGCGCCCTCCAGAAGCGCCGCAGCCCAGGGATCGACGATAGCCCCAGGCGAGCCT
>Ga0049083_10000548_pt1 | contig 13483 bp, 6 predicted proteins | sample GreLakmeMI27MSRF_FD_66719 | JGI IMG/M metagenome (GOLD analysis project Ga0049083, IMG submission 66719) | Freshwater lentic microbial communities from great Laurentian Lakes, MI, USA - Great Lakes metaG MI27MSRF | ecosystem: Environmental > Aquatic > Freshwater > Lake | place: Great Lakes...
AACATTCTATTTTATATGTATAGAATAGAATATGGATGCTAAAACGTATCTAGGTCAATTAATGGCTCAAGGCCAGACATTAGATGGAGCTCTAAGGCAGATTCAATCTGAATGTCTAGCACCAGGCGGTCCTGGATTAGCTGTCTTAAATGCTTTACTAGCCGATCCTGAAGTAGCTGCTGCACTTACTCAACAGCAGGCTGCTAGGGAGCAATCTGAATTAGCTGCGAAGGCTGCTGCTGCTGCGGCTAAAAAGGCGGCAAAAGCTAATGCTGCTGGAGCAGCGATGGGAGTAGAAGAAGGACCTCGTGGAAAAAGAGCCGCTGTTGTGGCTGCTGAGAAACGGAGACAAGCTGCTGCGGCAGAGGCTGCTGCTCGGAAGGCTGAGTTGGCTGCAAAACGGGAGGCTTCGGCCGCAAAGCGACGTGAAGCAGCAGCTGCTCGTGCTGAGGCGGATTCTCTAGCAGATGCTCTAGAAGGTTTTGGACTTGGAGAAGATGAAGTTGCTGCTGCTGGATGGGGAGGTGAACCACTTGGTGGAGGTGGAGGTGGAGGTGGCTACTTCCCCGCATCTGCGTTTGGTGCTGCTGGAGGGGCTCCTGCTCCTGTTTATGCTCCTGCTCCTGCTGCTCCTGCTGGATTCTTTATGGCACCCGGTATCTTTGCTGCTCCTGCTGCTGCGGCTGCTGCTCCTGCTCCCCCTGCGGCCGGTGGAGCCGGTAGCCAAGAAATGAGTCGTTCTCGTAGACGCAAGCAGAAGAGCCAAAAGAGAAAGGCTTTGAAGCGTGGTATAAGCCGTAAATACCGCCGTTAAATGTAGGATGGTATTCCAATTTAATAATTTACCCGATGCTAATGATGACCAATTAGTCGCTCTATTATCAGGTCTTCACTTTTGAAGGAAATAGCATAGACCGAATATCCACCTGCCCCGAATGCTTATTCTTCCAATTTGACAAGATTTCTCCGAACAAGAGTTGTTCAGCAATCTTCTGTCGCTTTATAACGAGTTTGTCCTCAGTTAGACCATTCGGAATCATTGACTTCTTGAAACCTGGAAGCGACTCCAAGACTAGAGCAAATACCTGTGCTACCGGCTTTGAAATCTGTCGCTCAATATAATATGAATAATCCGGTGTTAGTTTATTGGCTGTAATGAAAGCTGGTGTCTCAATCTTGTCTCCCTGCAGTGTTGGTTCCGGCTGTCCCTTCGGTGTTGCTACATAAATATACCCAATACGCTGTGAAGATGTTGGAGCATTTCCGGGGTCCCGAGCAGCAATGCGGTCAGCCAATACTTTATGAGCAATGCGCTCCGGATTTGCGTACTCTGCTCGTAGCGATTTCGTGATAGTTAACTTTGTCATTCCAAACTTTCCAGCAATTAGTTCCTTTGCTAGAACCTTAGTATATTCAAAGGCTCCGACTACATCATGCTTCTGTAGAATACGGTCAATGATACCTCCGTATATCACTTTTACGATAGGAGCATTATCACGTCGCTTCATAACAATACCCATGCTGGTCATTACCGGCTTATCCAAGTCATCCTCATACTTGTTGCCCACATAACGCTTCTTGGAAAGTAAACAGAAAGGCCACATAATCTTATCATACTCAAAATCATGCGGCGGCTTCAAGGCTGATGTACAGAGTTTTCCTGCTTCAATTGCCAGCGTTTTTACAATTGGAAGCGCATCACGACCCTTGATTGGCTTTCCTGTTACTGGATCACGAACACGGAAGTTGATAAAGACTGAATCTGTGTCACCATAAACATAAGTTGCGTCACAACGAGGGTCTTTCTTACCTGAATAGCAATCCTCCACAACCGCCTTTGCATACATCAACTGCTTTCGGCCATAGGCTGTAGTGGAAGCAGCCAAGCAAACTCGGCGAATCTTGAATGTCTTAGAGCCTAACTGACCATACAAAGAGTTAGCTGTAATCTTATAGGCATTCTGCTGGCAGTCTAGCAGACCTTTCTTGAAATCATCCGTCTCCGTCTCAATCAACTTACGGGTTGTCTTACGGGCTTTTAGTAACTTTTGTAGAATCTTTGGAATAGTTCCCTTCTCCGAGCCAGCAAATTGAACATAGCGGGAAATTCTTGTCCCCGCCTTTATCTTTGTTGGATTTTTACGTGTATCTAAGGGGTCTGCTTTCAAGATATCATATTCCACGTTGACATATTTGTATCCGGGAAGATTATCATAAGTATCACTGCCCTCCTTCAGAATCTCTGTGCCATCTTCTGCGTAATCCTTTACCCAAATCAGCGTATCATGGCTTAAATTCTCTGAGATGATTGTGCTCGGATATAGAGAAGCAAAATCCAGTGTTGCGATGGGGTCGTCCAAGTAAATACCCGTTTTCGGTTCAAGGACAATCGCACCTTCGTATGAATCTTCCTCCTCTTCCTCTGCTTCCGAGTCGCCATCGGGTTTTAACTCAAGTTCTTCCGCGTCGGGAAATCCTTGGCTCGGAAGCACTTCAATGAGCTGACCCTCTTTCATACACTCCTTGAAAATCAGGGACTCAATCTTAATACCCTGTCCGCGCATATAGATATATCCCGTTGGCACACAGCAAACATCCGCCATTGCTTGCGCATTTCGGAGGGCTTCCAATTTATTAAAGAGGTCCATAACCAAGTCGCAATCCTGTAAGCAGTATTTTGCTACGATGGAGCGGTCGGCTGCTGAACCCTTTTGAAGACGGAAGATATCCTGCGGTGAAACATCATCTTTTACCATACACCAGAATTCGGGCCGACCATTCTCAAGGATTTCTGCTAGAGGCTGGTTGGATTTTACTGTAATCTCTTTGTCAGTCATTGCGACAACTTCCATCTTTCCGCTTAGTTTATCATTCTCAGCATCCAGAATAACTACATAGCGACCAACACGAAGACCTTTTGTAGATTTTGTTTGAATTTTGAGAGTTCCCTTGGCAGGTTCCAGCAGTGCTCCTTTGAGGCCACCTGCCATAAAATGGGATGAAACTGAATCAAGCGAATAAGACTGAAGATTGAAGTTTCTGCGAATATATGGAAGCAAATCAATCTGCAAGCGGCCGGGCATTTCCAGAATATAGAAGAAGTTATCTCCCATCGCACCACTGCTCAAGCGCTGCTCTTTTAAGGACACAGGCTGTGTCTTGAGACGACTAATATGCTGGGCTAGACGAGGGTCCAAATGCTTTTCTGAGTTAATGTATCCTAGTTCTTCCAGACGTTCCCAGCAGTATCGCTCATCAAAACCAAAGATATTGTAGCCAATTAGAATATCGGGATTAATATCTCCGAGTTTTGCAATCCAAGCAGAGAACATTGCTGACTCTCCCGCATCACCTTGGTCGGCGAATGGAAATGTGTGAATAGGGACGGAAGTATCCTCATCTTCTGCGTGCTGAACTGGGTGGCATGTTCCAAGTGTGTAAATCCATTTCTCGGCTGGTTTGCCATTGACCCACATCACCATGCCAATTTGAATGGCTCGGTCTCCAGCAATGGGTGGTAGATTCCGATTTAGAATTGCGGTCAATTCATCAATCTTCTTTTCATTTTTTGCTGTTTGATTTTTAATGATTGAAAGAATATCTGGAATTTTCTGGTTAATAACAGTTAGGGAGACCGACTTTCCAGCAGGAGGTGATTTCTTGAGTTCAATGAATGAAAGATGCGCAGCAGACTTTCCTTTTAGAGCAATGGCCAACTCTGTGATAATTTCTTCTGCTGGATTTGACCATTTTGCTTCAATGATTTCACGCGCAACCTTTCTGTAATTCTTCTTAGCAACGGGAAAGTCGCCGTGGCTGGACATACATTCAATATCCCAACTTATGATTTTGAACGGAGCGGCTTCAAGAATAGGCTTGGCTTCAATATCTGCGACTCCAGCACGAATATTAATATCAGCGCGTTCTAGTCCTTCATCATTTGGCTCCCAATCACTGACAGAAATCCATCCACTTGGTGAAATATCACGGGCGTGGAAAAGCCGGAGCATTGGGTCAATGTTTGCTTCATAGATTTTTAGAGGCGGCTTTTTTGAGTCTACAATATTGGGGAGGAAGTTGGAATCTTTGTCAAGAAAGATATTTTTAAGTTTAGTGAAAAGGCTTTTGTTTGGAGCACTCAGTTTTAGAACGGGGATTTTTGTATGATTATTGAAATCGTAGAGGACTTTGTATTCTTCTTCTTCAATAATTATTTCATTCCGTTTTGCTTTTGGAATCTTCTCATTCTCAAGAATTGCGACTTTTAGTTTATTTATAAAGGATGGACTATTCTCCGGGATACCTACGAAGAAATAGGGGTGAAATCCGGTGATACTAGCACAGACAGTTTTTCCTGCAGATGTCATTCCAAAGATTTGAACGACATATCCAGTGTTTACTCTGAAAGTTTTTCCATTTTCTTCTCTTTCTTCAAAGTGATCTTTTCCATTAAATTCCAGTGCTTGGAAAATAATGTCATCTTCCATTTCGTTTTTGCTGCTTTTCAGTATTGAAAGTATTGTTTCAAATTTTACGCATTTTTCTTGTCAGTGTCTTTAGGAACTGGAGAAGCTTTCCTTTTGCTTTTCTTGATCTCTTGTTGAGTGAACCGCCGCGTTGTTTGACTTCATTCTTTGTTTCATTTTTTTTGGCTTCGTTTGCTGCTAGGAGACCTTCTGCTTGAACATTTTCAATTAAGTTTGCTGATTGCTCGGCTTTCTCATTGAAGAGTTCAGCGACTGGTTCGGGCGCGGAGAGATCGATTAAAGGTTGCGTATTATTTACGGAGGCTGTGGTGGGAGCAGGGGCCGGGATAGGGGCTGGTATAGGTTCTAAAGGAGCAGAAGCCTGAGACATAGAAGCCTCAGAAGGCAAGTCTGCTAGATTGATAGATGCCATTGTTTCATTTACGGGCACAGCAGGAACAATAGCATTAGGAACAACAGAAGCAGCAGGAACCGCTAAATCTAAAGCGCCCTGATCATTCTTTCTTGATCCATCCGTCTCACCTAAATCGCGGGGATTTGTATTAACCTGATTTACCATTTCGACCATTTCTTCCGTGGGAACAACACGGGTGGGCTCATTATTTACCTCTTCAACAACATTCGGATTCTCATTCACAATGGCATTTGCTACAGCCGGCTGATTAATGGGAACATTGCTAGCACGTGAAACTTCCTGCTCCATTACTTCAATATCATTTGCTTGATCAATCCCAACGGCTCTGACTGTTCCATTACGAACTTCCAGCACAGTCGGGACACCTTCAATGGGGACATTCTTTAGCACCTGACTATTACGTTGGAGTTCAACAGGCATCTTTACCATATTCGCATTTCTCCCCGGGACATTTGCTAGATTATCCCATTTTGGTTCATAGTCCTTGCAGTGACCACACCAATCTGCTTTGATTAAAACAAAGGTGACTTGAGGTTGGAGCAGAAGTTTATCCATTTTAGGAATTTCATTCTTTGTATTAATATTCAGATTGCTTGTATTCTGCCTTATACCTTTGAATCCCGTGCGAATGGCATTAACAATCTTCCGGGTACGACTAAAACGATTTTCAAGAGTGGATTTAGTTGTCTTCTTTTTAGTTTGTGCCATCTCTATATTCTTTAGAGAAAATTTACTCTGTTAAAACAGGGATAGATGACAGGAGATATCTTTTTTATATTAATACTCTTATTGTGTATTGGTATACTTCTACTTGTAGGTGTCCGATTGACAACACAAGCAACAGAGCAACAGAAGGAAGAAGCGGAATTAAAATGTCCGAGCAGAGCACAATATAGTTCATTAGGATTAATTACTTCAGAGCCTGATGGGAAGATTTTTACAAGTCTAGAATCCTACAAGCAATATTATAAGTATCTGGCATCTATGGGACTTCAATGTTCATTTGTTTCACCTTCTCGGGATGAATCACTTCTCAAAAATAATCCCGCTAAAGGTGTCGAAGTTTCCACAGAGGACGAGCAGACATATGCTCTGACACCCATTAAGAAGTTAGATGACTATGAATATTCTCGTGTATTTCAGGTTGAAAAGGAATCACGAAATGAACTGGAGCGAACAACTGTAAATGCTCTAACATCACAGCGCCAATTTGACTGGTCTCAACTTCCTTTCAACAGCGAACATCGTGCTACAAATGAACAAAATATGTCGGGACGTCGGCTTGTAGAAGGATTTACACCCACAGTTACAGAGCCATTTTTCCAGGCCATTGCTGGAGATAGTATGGCTCCCCAGGACTTACAAGAAATAGATGAGCGGGAACAGGCAATTCTCCAGCAGTATTCTCCCAAGAATACCGAAGACTTATTGGAACATGATACGGATGATGTTCAGGTGTTAGTAAAGAAACTCTATGAATCAGACCCTGACTGGGACCCTGTAGTAGAAAAGGTAAGCAGCGGTGAATTTCAAGTGACTAAACTAATACCCAAAAGAAAGAAGGAAGATGGACAATTTGCGGATGAGCATGTTCCCACTGTAAAAGAGGCGGTTGACAATGGAATGGCTACTGGCAATCCAAAGATTCAACCACGGATGGAGGTCAGTGGTAAACAAGACCCCTATTTTGATAAGACGGGAGTATTGGATTATGAGGGCGACCGGTTCTATCGCTATGATAATTTTGCCAAGTGGACACCTGGTCTTGAGAGAATGTTTGCTCCGACTCTAGACCAAAATGATTGGATAGGAACGCAGGAAATGACTTCTACGGAAGGAGAAGATGAGCAGCCTAAGCCAGCTTCTAGCCCTATAGGAAAGTAAAACAACTTAAACCAAAAACGCTATATACTATATAATGGCATCCTCAAATACAAAAGCCGTTGTAAAAGTTATAACACCGTGGAATCCAAATAATAAAGTCATTCCTAATTCTGAAATTTTACATTTTTTACAAAGGCAGGGCGTAAATCTTCCGAGTAATCTTGATTTCGACCTTTTCCGGCAGGCTTGTGTACATAAATCCTATGTAGAGAAACCGGCTGGAACACCTGGTCCAAATGGTGAGATTATTCAACTTTCAGAGAGACCTTCTGATTGTCTTCCTTTACAGAAGGCTCACAATGAGGAATTGGAATTTGTCGGTGATTCTGTATTGAATTGTGTTGTTGCAATTTATTCGCAAGATCGGTATGATGGTGAAGGTGAAGGATTTTTGACAACTTTGCGTGGAAATTTAGTGAACAATGACCATCTCGGTATTCTAGCACAGAAAATGGGTATGTCTGAATGGCTAGTTATGAGTCGCCACGTAGATTCAATCTGTAAGGGACGGGAAAATCTTCGGTTATTGGGGTCTATGGTGGAGGCATGGATAGGAGCATTATATCGGAATACGGAAATCGTTGCTGGAAAAGGAGCGGCATTTGAAGTTTGTTATAATTGGATTATCAGTATTCTTCATCAATATGTAAATTTCGCAAAGGTTATTTCGGAGAATCATAATTATAAAGACCAACTTCTGAAGTATTTTCAATCACAGTATCATACACCGCCAATTTATGAGGAGATTCATGTTGAAGGACCACAGCATGACCGGATATATACTATTGGCGTATACTTGCCAAATCGCACGCTTCTAGCATCTGCTATTAGTCGAAAAAAGTTAGAGGCTGAGCAGGAAGCAAGTCGGCTGGCTCTAGTTTCAGTGGGTGTTCTGTTTGATTCCTAGACTTAAAATAGGTTGAATATTTAGAATGGCTACTGAAGGACCACAAGCCTTACCTGAATCTGCTTCTGTGCCCACACCTCGCAGAGATGGGGTGGATGCTCAACAGCAGTTGAGCGGACCTGTGCCTGTTAAAACAGGTCCGCCTAAGAAGGGAGAAGGAAAACCACCTTCTATAGCACAAAAGGGTCTTACTTTATCAAAAGTTCCAGTAAAATTATCTTCTTTTCTTCCAGTTCCAGCAAATCCACCTACAATGGTTGCCGATAAGGCATTATTGGAGGCACAGAAAGTAGCAAGAGATATTAAAAAGTCTTCCCAGGCTCCGGTTAAAGGAGGACGTTCAATTAAAACAGTTGAAATAATTTTGCCTGCTGTTGAGGCTGGGGCTAGTGCTGAACCTGTAGTTGAGGAACAAGCTGGCCTACTGGATAGTTTCTTCGGTGAACCGGCGGAGCCTAAACCTAGTGCCGAACCTGAAGCTGCGGCTCCTCCTTCTATTAAGGTATCCAAACCTGTTTCTGCGGATGCTGCGGCTGAGGGATTCAATTTCTTTGCTGGAAAAGCCGAGCCCGTTGAAGAAGCAGAAGCCGCTAATCTCGGATTCAAGTCCGAAGAACTACCAGCATCCGAAAGTCAAAAATTTAAAGAGACAGCAACTGCCGTAGAAAGTAAATTATCCACTGATCCAATCAAAGTTCATCCTAAGGATAATGTTTTCATGCCGATAAATCGTCGTGGAATTCATCGTTTTATTATTGAGGCATATAGAACATATATTTTATCTAAACCGCGTGAAGATCCAGTTGGTAATGCCTGCGAACAGATGAGCAAGGTTTCATCTTCCACCATAACAAATTTTGCGTATCAGGAATTTGTTCGTGATTATATGCAGCGGGGTTCTCCGTATCGCGGTATTTTAGTCTATCACGGCCTTGGTTCTGGTAAGACATGTACAAGCATAGCAACTATGGAAGGTCTGCGATATGGTGGATCTAAGAAAATTTTTGTTATGACACCTGCTACTCTTTCAGGCAACTACCATAAGGAATTGTCTCTCTGTGGTTATTACGCCTTTAAGAAGGATAATCACTGGGAACAAGTCGCTGTGCCTGAGAATAATGCGGGAAATGGTCTGGATGATTCATCGTCCCAATTTGTATTTCTTACTACAACATATGGTCTTTCACCCGCATATCTACAAAAGAAATGGGGAAAGCGTAAGCAGAATAAATTCTGGGTGGCGGATCCGAGCAGAGCTGTAAACTTTGATACGCTTGAACCTGCTCAAAAGCAGGAAATTGAAGAGCAGATTAAAGCCCATATGGATGACCGATTTGAATTTATTCATTACAATGGTCTGCGTGAAGCAAAAGTTCGTGAATGGATTTGCGGGTCGGCTACGAATCCTAATCCCGGTAATCTCTTTGATAATTCTGTAATTGTTATTGATGAAGTTCATAATTTAATACGAACAATTGTAGGTTCTGACCTTGATACAATCTATAAAACGGAGCCGCGTGAAAATAAAAAGAATGATGTTGCTTGGAGAGCAAACTACCAAGAGAATGCCAAGATTTGCGCAATGCCGCGCAAGTATAGAATTGCGTATGGTGTCTATCGTTTACTGTGTGATGCAGTTGGCTGTAAAATTATCGCATTATCCGGCACACCTATTATCAATAAACCGCATGAAATAGCAATTTTATCTAATATTCTTGCTGGAGATCGTCGTGTTGCGAAGGTACAATTGAATCCAGCAGTTAATGAAGAAAGACTTGAGCAGACCTTAATGATGAATCCATCTATTGATTTTTATTCCTTTACAAATTCAAAGTCAGCGGATGGTGTTGCTTTCCGGCAATTATTAATTACGGCTGTTCCTTCGGGAATGCGTAAAGTAGTGGCAGAGACGGGAGAGTTCAAGGGATTTATGCGTCTTGATGAGGAAGAGCAAGATATGCGTGAACGTAATCTACCAATGTGGTTTGAACGCGATGTTCTACCTTCGTTGGGTGGAATGGGTAACATTTTAGGACCGCCGATTTATAGTTCTCTTCCTCAATTACCAGATACTGAAAAGGAGTTTGTAGAATCATTTGTTGATAAGGAAAAACTGATTATTAGAAATAACATATCTCTTCGTGCTCGTCTTACAGGATTAATCTCATATTACAAAGGGTCAAAGAAAGAACTTGTTGCTACAGTGACAAAGGATGAAGTTGTTTTACTTGATATGTCCGATTGGCAACTGTCCAAGTATCTAGCAGAACGTAAGGATGAAATTGATTCTGAAACAAAACCGGTGGCGGCGGCGCCGGGTGCTAGAGCAGTTGCGGGATTAACACTTTTTGAGGCAGATTTGTATGCTCAAGCAGTAAAAACAGTTAGTAGTGCATTTAAGATTTTTAGTCGCGCATCCTGTAATTTTGTTTTTCCTGATGGAATTGTACGTCCTCGGCCAGCAGATAGTAAGAAAGCGGCGGCTTTATTAGGTGTAAAGGAGGAAGGTGAAGTTGAAGGTGATGGAGACAATGAAGCAAAGGAACTAAGAGCAGCTCAACAGTTGGAAATCAGTCAGACAACACGTGCGGCTGTGAAACTAGAAAGTTTCTTAGAAGAAGATGATGATCAAAAAGAAGAACAGGCAGTTGCTGCGGCGGCAGAAGCAGAAGTTGAAGGTGAAGTCCGGCAGGTTGCTCTTGAATATGGTGAACAACTCAAAGAAAGTCTTAACCAACTTCGTGCTAGAGCAGCAGACGTCTTTCCACTTGAAAAACTTCGGGATTTCTCACCCAAATATGTTGCTATTCTTGAAAGGATACGTCAAAGTAAGGGACCGGTTCTAATTTATTCTCAGTTCAAGACACTTGAAGGATTAGGTGTGTTTGCTACTGCGTGTGATTATCAGACTAATCCCGGATATGTTCGTCTAGATATTGTTAAGAGTGAAGAAGGCTGGGCACTAGCAGAACCACTTAAGGCACCGGAAAATAAGGGCAAAGAGCGTTATATTTTATATACGGGTGATGATTCTGCTGATAAACGTGAAATCCTCCGTGATATTTTTAATTGGGATATTAAGAAACTTCCTGCTTCACTCAAGAAACAACTCCGAATTCTAGCAGGAGGATATCCCAATAATTTTACTGGAAAGATTTGTCGGATGTTTATGATTACACAGTCTGGTGCTGAAGGTATTTCACTGAAGAATGTTCGTCAGGTTCACATTATGGAGCCTTTCTGGAACTATGTGCGATTGGAGCAGGTTCAAGGTCGTGCGATTCGTATTTGTTCTCATAAGGATTTACCAATGGCTGAACGGACAGTTGAAGTATTTACTTACTTAATGAAGTTTTCAGAACAGCAGAAGAAGGATAGAAAGGTGGATGAGACAATTGCTACACGCGACAAAGGATTAACTACAGACCAGATTATTTATACGCTGATGATGACTAAACGCCGGTTAAGTGAACAGATATTTGAGGTTATGAAATCATCAGCGATTGATTGTACATTAAATGCACTAGAGCATGGGTCTAAAAGTTGTTTTATGATTGCTAGTGGCGGTCCTCTGTTCTTATATCATCCGGATTATAAGGAAGATATTAAGGAAGCACAGTCACAGTATAGAGTGAAAGATGATGAGCCTGCTCCTCCGGTAGAAGCGGTTGTCGCTGAACCATTGCCTGAGGTTCCTCCTGTGGTGGAAGAGGTTGTTGCTGAACCATTACCTGAGGCTCCTGCTCCTCCGGTGGAAGAGGCACAGCCCGAACTAAGAAATAATGCATTTCCCTCATTGGCAACAAATGCTGGAAGACTAAATGAAGGTGCTGGTCCCAAACTAACAGTTTAATGAACTAGTGTAAAATACAAATTTCTAGCAATTAGATTGCTACAAATGTGTTATTGCGTTGAGCTTACCAATCGTCATCCATATCCTGCTGGATTTCATCCGGTGATAAAGCATAATCAAATCCACGGAACCACATCATTCCTCCCTTATGAAGACGATGTGTTCCATCTAATGCTGCTCTACCAATATAATTTTCTCCTGTAATTGCTTCGGGCATTGCTGATCCAGTCCCCGATGCTCTTTTAACACCATCTACATAAATATCAATCTGCGTAAAATCTCCATTCCAAATCCATGTGAAGTGCTGCCATGTTTTTGGTTTGATAATTCCAGACTGTTCAGCACTTATTGTTTCACCTTGATCTTGATTAGGTTTTACACTTCCTTTTAATGAATCATTATATGATCCTGTGCTCATTCCAATGCGATTTCCACTTTTCCACCAGTTATCCCCATCATATCGCCAGACTAGATGATAGATTGGAATCGGAATCCATATCCATAAGCCAAGAGGAATAACAATCCAAAACTTAATTTCATTACGTTGTTCCCATTTACCGTTATAAAAAGAAAAAAATGAATTGCGATTCTCTAAACTATCGCACCAAACCTTCATAGTATATGAACGAAAAGAACGATTACGCAATCCATTGCCAATCCGAATAAATGTGCTTCCGCCATCAAAGATTGTGCAGGATTCTCCGCCTAAATTTCCTTCACGGCAATTATTATGTGATATACCCACGTTTCCAGTAATCTCTTCTACATTTCCAGCATTCATCACAATATTCATCATGGGATTCTTGCGTTCAATAGGCAGACGACAGATTGTAATAGGTGGAGGATTACCGGCGTTATCTGCCATATACCACATACCATAGCGCTGAGTATGCTGCTCATAAGGTAAGGCAATTTCAATTTCGAGACGTTGATTTCTCTGTTGATTTGCTGTAACAGATAAGCCATTCACTGGATCTTGTGATATTCCTGTTCCATTTTTACTAACCATTGGTCTATCATTCCATCTAATCACATCATTAAAATTACCAGTGCGTGTATAACTTAATGTTGAATTAGTTTCAGGATTAATATTAGTTTTAATAACTAAATAGACAGTTTGCCCGCCTGTAAATTGTGAATTAAAAATATCTAGTGAATCCCAGAATGTGCTATCACTCTTCAAACTGAAGAATTGATTTGTTAGAATTTTTCGGCCAAAGAAAGTACCATATTTTCCTCCATAATACATATAAATAACAATACCAAATTCATTACAATATCCAATAGAACGTTTGCGAAGACGAGTTCCAATACACCGACGAACTGCGTCCTTTTGTTCTTCTGCAGTATATCTGCCATTTTGATTTACCATTTTATCGGAGAGTTCATTCACCGCTTTTTTAACATTTCCCCATGTTTTACCAAAGAATGAACTTAAATTTGTTGAATTAGGGAAATCTGTTCCGCGTCCTTGGCAGCCCACCTGTTGATATAAATCCTGTAGACATCTTAAATTAAAATTTTCCTTACTGTCATCTTCATATTCGCATGGATGGAAAGGTGTTCCCGAGCAGAGATTTCCTGCTGCTCTACGAACTCGTGCTGAAGCGGCTGTTTGTGCTGCCTTAGAAATATTAATATAAGTATTCAAAGCAGTATCCACAACAATTTTTCCATCTTTTAATAGACTATCTGGTATAGAAAAACTATAAGATCGCATTACATCTGCTACTTCACGGACTTGCTTACTACTAATTTCCGGATTAGATGAATCTTTTAATGCTTGTAGTAATGTTCCTCCATCCGAACAACTGGCTTGTTCTGCTAGAGCGGATAGGCATGCTTTACTTAGACGGCCTTCAGAATCGGGGTCGCAGGTTAAACTATCATAACCACCTCCACCTTCTGAACGGGGTCGTCTACACATTGAAGGCTCT
>Ga0049083_10000551_pt1 | contig 13475 bp, 15 predicted proteins | sample GreLakmeMI27MSRF_FD_66719 | JGI IMG/M metagenome (GOLD analysis project Ga0049083, IMG submission 66719) | Freshwater lentic microbial communities from great Laurentian Lakes, MI, USA - Great Lakes metaG MI27MSRF | ecosystem: Environmental > Aquatic > Freshwater > Lake | place: Great Lakes...
GAGCCCAGTATCGGCAGTCGTTGAAGCTCAGTGCGTCGATGTCGAGCTCGTCCTCTTCCTCCTCTCTACCAGACGCAGGCGCGGAGGACATCCAGCGCTTGCACTCCGCAGGTAGAGCAGGAGGGCGCGCACCGTTTGGGCGTGTCGTCGTATATGTACAGGGTTGTACGACACAGCGCCAGTGCACTGTCCATCCCGGCCTTTGACGCGCGTTTCGTCCCCTCCTCGCCATCGTCTCTCCCATTCCAATGAGCGGCGAGGCGATGTCTGCTGCGCGCGCCGGGCTGCTGGCTGCAGAGGTGGTTGCTGCTCTCAGTGAGCGCCTGTCAGCTGCCGAGGCGGCCTTGGAGCAGTCTGCTGGCGCCAACGCGCTGCTGGAGGAACAGCTGCAGGAGTCCTCTGAGCGCGAGGAGGATATGCGCGCCGAAATTGGGCGGTCGGTGGCTCAAGTTGCGGGGGCGCAGGAGTTGCTGGCGCTGGCGCTGGCCGACTCGGACTCCTCCCGCGCAGCCTCTGAGGCGAGCCGCGCGCGCGCTGAGCAGGCGGAGGCGCGCGCCGGTCAGGCGCACCGCGGGGCTGAGAGCGCAGTTGAGACGGCTCGCTCAGACGCCCTGAATGCCGCCGCCGCCCTCGCCGCGGCCCAGGGCGCGCTGGCCGAGGAGCGGGCGCTGCGAGCGGCCGCGGAGGAGCAGGCGGCGCGCGCAGGGGCGGCTGCGAGCGAGGCGCACGCCGCGCGGCACGCCTCCGAGCAGCTCCTGCAGCGCCTGGCGGCGGTGGCCACCAGCCTCACGCAGCGCTGCGCCGTGCTGGAGCGGCAGGCGCACGACGCTCGTAGACCCATGGCGCCGCTGTCTCTCTCTGCACTCAACTCGCTGCTGCGCGCGGCAGAGAGCGAGCTGTCGACGCTCGACGAGCGCCTGGACGAGCGCTTGGGCGACCAGCAGGCGGAGGAGGAGCTGCGGTGTGCCATGCGGAGAACGGGAGAGCGCATCCGCAAGCTCTCAGCCGTGCGCAGCGCGCTGGTGGGGCGAAGGAAGCTGCGGGAGGCTGCGTGAGGGCTGTCTTCACAGGCGCGCCATGTCACCGCAGTCGCTGCAGAGCTCTTGGAGCGCCTGGAGCAGACCGGCGCGCTGCGGGCTGTCCTCGACGAGCTGCTCCGCCAGGCCGCGCGCCCGCCCCGCAGCCTCCTGCAGCGCCTGCGCGTGCCTGGCGGCGGCGGCCACCTTGCGGCGCAGCAGCGCCGCCTGCGCCCGCGCGGACAGCGATGCGGCGCGTTCGGCGGCGACGGTGGATGCAGTGTCCCTTTTCAGCTGCTCCACCTCGCTGTCGCACTGCAGCTCCACCGCGCGCAGCTGCGCCAGGCTGGCCGCCACGGCCGCGTCGCGCTCGCTGACCGCCAGCTCGGCAGCCAGCGCGGACTCTTCCGCCCTGTCCTCGCCCTCCTGCAGCGCCTCAGCCACCCGGCTCTCAGCCTCCTCCACCAGCAGCGCGCGCGCCTCGCACGCCCGCGCCTGACAGCTCTGCAGCGCCGCGGCCGCGTCGGCGACGCGCGCAGTCTCCTGTGCGAGCGCGCGGCGAGCCTGGCTCGCCGCGCTCTCAGCCGCAGCTCGAGCAGCCTGCAGCTGCGCCGCGCCCTGCTCGCGCGCGGTGCGCGCGTCCAGCGCCGTCATGCTGGCCCGGCTGCGCTCCGCCGCCAGGGCCTTCTGGGCCTGCGCCGCCGACGCGGATGCTGCCTGCTCGCGCGCGCACGCAGCCTCTGCGGACGCCAACGCCGCGTCGCACTCCGCGCGCAGCGCCGCAAGTTGCAGGCGCGGCATGAGCACGCAGGCGAGGGCCTGCTTGGGAAGGGATGCCTGTTGGAACCTCGCGGCGGTCAACCGTGCGGGTGCACGCGCCTCAGCATCGCACTCGCTGGATGAAGTGCACGTCACGGGCACCTCCGAGCTGCCGCACGCTGGCCCCGCCTGCTCGGGCTGCAGAATGTAGAGTTGCCGTGTAACGTGCTCCACTGCGCTGGGCATTGCCATCGTGTCGGCGGCCATAGGCGCGTGCGGCTGGGATGCGCCCACGCGGAGACTGGAGCGGCGAGGACGGAGGCCTCTGCTGTGGTCGATGCGGGGCCGGGCAACGAGGACGCGCACGTTGACTTGACCACACTTTCAGTCGCTGTACTTGTCCGTGTCCTCTCTGCGCCAAAAAACATGTCGGTGGATGTCTCGCGCGCCCAGGCAGCGGCCACATACGCCAAGAGGTGCGACCCACCTCACACCTCACACCGCCCGCGCGCCCCTCTCACGCGCCGCCCGCCGGCAGCCACGGCTTGTCCACGCTGTTGCAGGACCTGATGCTGGACGTGCTGCTGAACCAGCCGGAGGGTGCGTGCGCGCGCGTTGCCAAATCGTTGACCGCGCGTTGACCTAGCCTGGGGCGCTCCTCTCAGAGCCCGTGGAGTTCATGGCTGCCTATCTCCAGGCCAAGGCTGCCGCCGCACGCGCGGACGCGGCTGCCGCAGCTGAGGGACCCGTGGCTGAGGCTGTTGTGACGGAGGCGCTGGATGAGGAACTTCAGCTGTTAGAGGACCTCGCCCCGCGCGCCGCCAGCGCCTGCGGCGCGCGCGCCAGCACCGGCAGCGCCAGCGGCTCCGTGCGCGCGAGCACGCCGCGGCTGAGCCTGGGCGCGCGTCCTGACACCGCGACTCCTCGCGCCGCCGCCGTCGCGGCGCTCGTCAGCGAGGCGGTGGAGGCGGTCATGGCGCGCAACAGCGGCTGCGAGGAGCCCGCGGCGGTGGAGGCGACGGAGTCACAGGCGGAGGAGGGCACCTCGGCGGCGGCGGAGGCGGAGACGGAGGGGCCGGCGGCCGCGGAGGAGCAGCCTGCACCCGTTGTGGCGGGGGAGACCGCGGATGCGCCTGAGGAGGAGACCGCCGCTGTTGTTGTTGCGCTGGACGAGACGGCTGCAGCGGAGGTCGCGCCGGAGGTAGCGGAGCCTGCGCCCGCCGCGGCTGCGCCCGAGGCCGAGGCGGCGCCTGAGGTGGCTGAGGCTGAGGCTGTCACAGCGTGAGCTCTCGCCAGTTGCGGTGTAAAAGCACTGTAGATTCTCTTCCTTCATTGCTTCTTTGTGGCATCACTCGCGTGCGCGGCGCTCCAGGTACCGCTCCCAGCGGCTGTGGTTCAGCTCGCCAAAGTCGCGCAGATCTGCGATGGCCAATAGGTAGTGCGTGAGCCGCTCCAGCTCGTGGTCCGTGGCGCGCGACACGTGCGCCTGGCGGAAGGGGCGAATCTTGAGCCCGTTTTGCGGGTTCAGCACGAAATTGCGGCCCAGGTCGTCGAACATGATGGTGTTGCCCTTGTGGTACCACTCACCGTAGACCGCCCAGAGATAACCCAGCGGCTTACAGTCGAAGACGCCGTACTTTGGCAGCGGGCCGACGGTCACCATCGACGCGTGGTCAACCAGCGCGGTGATGCGGTAGTTTTGGTTAGTGGTGACGCCCAGCTGAGTACAGTTGTGAAGGCACGCAAACTGAGCGTTGCTAGGCGTCGCGACGCGCCTCACGCATCTTCACCTCCACCCACTTCATGTTGGTTGCAGACCAAATGACTATGTCTGCAACGCTGGGTTCGTTAACTAGAAAGGCACCCAACGCAGAGACGCACCGTAAAACGCGTACGCGGCAGCCAGGAACTCGTGAAGGTGCGGCCGCGCCAGCTCCTGCGGCGTCTCAGCAGTGCTGCGGTGGTCGAACAGCGTGTAGTCGATGTCCAGAACCAACAGGTGCTTGCCGGCACGCGGTGCGTTCAGCGCTACGTGCTTCGCGGCCGCCACGCGCTTCGCCAGCTTGGCCACGTTGTCTGGCTGCTCGCAAAGGTCCACAGGCACGTCATGCAGTCCTACGTCCAAGTCGTCAAGCACCGGAGGTGCGTGCGCTGCGGAGGCGTCCAGCGCCGCAACGGAGGCTTCGGGCTGTCCCATCAGCATGAGTCCACCCTTAGGGAGCGTGAGCGCCGAGAGCAAGCTGTCGTCTGCGAAGGTGGAAGGCTTGGCGCCCAACAGCTTCTGCCGCGACTCCGGCACCTGAGTCGCTTCTGCCAGCGCCCGCTTCAGCAATGCAACCGTCGGCGGCGGCTCCAGGGGCAGCTGGACCTCCAAGGCCCGCCCCTGCCACTTGACAAACACGCTCAGCATGGCGAGGTCGGAGCCAGTCTCCTCCCTGCGAGCTCTAATCTCTTGCTCGCACGTATATCATATAGGCAAGAAAGGCCACCGGAGGGCGCCGCGTTAGTTGCTATCGTCGGTTGAACAAAATAGAACGCGCAGTCGCGCACGACGATCACTCCGTCTCCCTCGCCATGTCTACGCTCCTCGCCGCCGCGCCCGCGGCTGCTCTGCGTTGCAGGCAGACGTCTCGCGTGCGCAGCCGCTGCAGCGCCGCCGCGCCAGTTGTGCGGGGCCCCAGCGGTCGCCGTTCCTCGGTGCAGCTGCGCGCTGCCCCCGCGCTCTCCGCCCTTGCCGCCCCCCGCTCCGTCGCGCGGCGTGCTCGCCGCAGCTCCGCGCGCGCTCAGGCCGCTGCGGCGGAGGGCGAGGCTGCTGGTGAGTTGCACGAGTCGCGGCTGTTTACCCCACCCGCGCTCACCCTCGTGCTGCTCCCCCCCAGACTCCTCCAGCCTCTCCTCCACCCTATACCTGGGCCTGCTGTTCGGGCTTTGGTACGCGGCCAACATCTTCTTCAACATTTGGAACAAGCAGGTGCTGAAGGCCTATGCCTTCCCTATCACCGGCACCTTCGTCCAGTTCGGCATCGGCCTTTGCATCGCCTGCGCCATGTGGCTGCTGCGCATCAAGGAGGCGCCCAAGGCACGAACGCGCGCCAGGGTGCTGCGCGGCGGCGCGTCGCAGGCCGGGCCTCGGAAAGCCCTCTGGGACGATACAGCTGTGTCAGCCTACTGAGCTGCGTCGTTGGTCCTCGCAGGTGGACAAGGACGTGCTTTTGGGCGTCCTGCCGCTGGCTGCGGTGCACACGCTGGGCAACCTGTTGACCAACGTCAGCCTGAGCGCCGTCTCCGTATCTTTCACGCATACCATCAAGGCCATGGAGCCCTTCTTCTCCGTCGTGCTCTCCTGGGCCTTCCTGGGATCCACGCCCACACTCGCAATGGTGGCCTCGCTGCTGCCCATCGTGGCGGGCGTGGCACTGGCCTCTTTCTCGGTGCGCCCCGCTGGCTGTGCGCTTGCGGCGGGCGCGTGACGCCACATGCGGCGCAGGAGCCCACGTTCAACTGGGGCGGCTTTGCGGCGGCCATGGGCAGCAACCTCACCTTCCAGTCGCGCAACGTGCTCTCCAAGAAGCTCATGGGCGGCGCCAAGGGCATCAAGAAGGTGCGCTCTCGCGCTGTGTGTATGCGCGGCTGTGTGCTCACGCGTGGCGTGGCGTGCGTAGGGCTCCATCGACAACATCAACCTCTTCTCGCTCATCACCATCGCCTCCTTCTTCCTCACAATCCCCGTGGTGCTGCTCACGGAGGGCGTGCGCTTCACGCCCGCAGCCATGGCCACTGCTGGGGTGAACATCGAGCAGGCGCGAGAGCGAGTCGCTCCTCTGCGCTTTCGCCTCGCTCACGCTCGTCCCTGCGCCCGCCCCAGATCGTGCAGCGCACCCTGCTGGCGGGTCTGTGCTTCCACGGCTACCAGCAGGTGTCTTACATGATCCTGCAGCGCGTCTCTCCGGTGACGCACTCGGTGGGCAACTGCGTCAAGCGCGTCATCGTCATCGTGTCGTCCGTCCTCTTCTTCCGCACGCCCGTGAGGTGCGCCGCGCCGGCGGCTGCCCGCTGCCCGCTGCTGACGCCTGCTCTGCGCGCTGCAGCCCGATCAATGCGGCGGGCACCGCCATTGCGCTGGCGGGCGTGTTCCTCTACTCCCGCGTCACCGCATCCAAGGGCAAGAAGAGCGAATGAGCTGCGCATAGGGCCCGGGCAGAGAAATACGAAGACTCTCCTGCGTCACTGTTCGGAACTGTCATCCGAGCGTCGGTCGGGGTCGCGTTCCAGCGTTTGCCGTTTGGGCGTTTGGTGATTCGTCATATCTTCTGTTTCAGTCTCGAGTCACCTCCGCACTTTCCATGCGGAGTGCGCAAGCCGCGTCAGGCCGCCCGTTCGCCACCATGTTGCCCGTGCGGCGCGTGTTGTCCCGAGCGCAGCGTGCTGGCCAGGCACTGCGCCACGCCGCCGCCGCCCCGCAGCCGGCGCCGTGCGCGGCCCGCCCCTCCCAGCTGCCCGCCTGGGCGCTGTGCGCGCCCGCTGGCTCGCGGCTGGCTGGCGGCGCGCGCTGCCTGGGCTCTTCGGCAGCGGCTGCTGCGCTCGCCCCCGCGCCCCGCCCCGCGCCCGGCCCCTCCATCGGCGCCGCCGCCGCGTGGCTCTCCTTCCTGGAGCACCTGCACGCAGGGGGCTACTTCGCCGCGCCGTCGGGCGCGCAGGAGGCCTCAGACGGCGCAGATGGCGGCGCCGCTGCCGCCGCCCCGGGCCTCGTGCCCCGCTTCGGCAGCGCGGGCGACCACAAGCGCGCCGTGCTGGCCCACGCGCGCGAGCGGGAGGGCGCGCTGCGGTCGCTGCCCGCCTCTGCGCTGCGCGCCCTGGCAGCCGCCGAGCTGCCCCAGGCTGTCCTGGACGCCCCCTTCGGCGGCCGCAAGACCGTCAACGCGGTCAAGCGCCTGCGCGCCGCGCTGCAGGTTGCCACGCCCAAAGGCTGCGCCTGCGCGCGCCACGGACACCCGGCGCAGGGCGACGCCGCGCTTCCGGATGCTGTGCGCCTGCTGCTCTGCTGGGCCACAACCGCGCTCCCGCCCCACGTGGTCCCTCCTGCGGCCGCCATGGAGGCGCTGCTGGCGGCGCTGACGGTCACCCCCGCCGGCGCAGGCGGGGCTGCCCAGGGAGGTCCTCTCCTGCTCCCAGCGCAGAAGGCTGACGACGCGGTCAGGGCGCTCACGGACGCCGCCATGCGCAGCTCGGCGTCGGAGCGCGCCTTCGAGCGCAAGCGCTTCGAGCGCCGCGCGCTCAGCTCCAGCAGCACTGCCGTCCCCTACTGGGAGCAGCGCCCGCAGTCGCCGCGGCCGCGAGGCAGCCCGGCGGACGCACCGCGCGGCGCGAGGCAGCCGCTGAGGCGATTGGCGGACGGCGCGCCGCCGCGGCGCAGGGTGGAGGAGATTGAGGACGAGGCCAGAGAGTTGCCCCGGTTGCCGGCGGCGCGGGAGCCGTCGCCCCGCCGCACAGAGGAGGGGTTTACTGAGAGCTTCCTGGACGGCCCGGCGGAGGGGGATGAGCCGCCGCTGTCAGCAGGCGCGACGACGCCGCCCTCTGCCGCCCCGCGACGGCTCTTCGACTCCGCCTCCATCAAGCGCAGGCGCGGCGCATCGGCAGCGCCGCCGCCGCCGCCGCCGCCGCCGCCGCCGCCGCGCATCTCCCAGCAGGAGGTGGAGGCGGAGGCTACGCCGGCGGTGCTGCGGCGCACCCCCCGCGTGCCTCGCGCTCCCCTCCCGCGCGACGGGGCCGCTGCTGCGCCCGCGCTGAGGCGGCTGGGTGGGGGAGGGGGTGGGGGTGCACGCGCAGAGCCGGATGCCTGGTCGCCCTCTGGGGTGGACGCATCGCTCTGGGACGGCCTGCCCAAGTGAGAGACAACGCTGCGTGGCTGTGCATCCAAGAACACGTCGCGCGTTCAGTCTCTCTCCAGCAGTTTCTCCTCTCTCACTCACTGTCACTCGGTCCACTCCCCGGCGGCGCTGGTCAGCACACGTGCATGGCCGCCGCCCTTGCTTTGGCCCTGTCCACCAGCGTGCGTCGCATGAACGCCGCCGTGGCTTGCGCGCCCTGCTGCGCAGCCTCCAGCAGGCGCGGCAGCGCCTCCAGCGAGCACCGCGCACCCTCCTGCAGCAGCAGCGGCAGCGTCTGCGTGGCCGGCAGCAGCGCGAGGCAGAGCTGGGAGACCCCCTGGCCCTCCTCTGCGCGCGAGGGGTCCACGCAGGGACACCCGTCGAGCAGCGCGGCGCACGCGGCGCCGCACGTGTCGCGCAGCGGCACCCCCGCGTCCGCCAGCGCCAGCAGCGCCGCGTTGAGCGCCGCGGCGCGGGCGGAGCCGTCCGCGCTGAGCAGCGTGAGGGTGACGAGCAGCGAGGAGCGCGGCAGCAGCTCGCTCAGCACCACAGCCTCCAGGCAGCCCCTCACCTGCTGAGACCACTCCGTGGCGCGACGGTCGCGCCGCGGACCGCGACGCGCCTCGCCCGTGGCGAACGCAGCCTGGGGAAGGCGCGCGGAGGGTGGCTCAGCCGCCGACGAGGTGCAGCGCTCACACAGCCCGGGCCACGCACAAACGTAAAGTCCACGCGGATCACGCAGCGGTCGTGCTGGGCGTCGCCCCGCTGCGGCACCTCGCGCGGGCCGTAGACGGCCGCCAGCACCTTTGTTGCGCCAGAGTCGAGCAGCGCAGAGCCGTCGGCGTCGCCCAGCACGCCCAGACGACAGCGCAGCCGCCGTAGCTCGCCCGCGCGCCGACCGTCTTGACGCAGGCCCTCTGCGGGACAGTGCGTCAGAGACGCGTCCAGCCACCGGAGCACCATCACGCGGCCTGTCTGCAGTACGCTGGGGTCGCACCTGCAGTGACGAGCTCCATTGCAACGCAGCACGAACGGCGACGCGCACGCGTATGGCAGGGCGACAGAATGACGTGGCGGGAGGGCCACCTGACTGGCTGGTGGGAGGCTGGTCAACTAGCTCCCCCTTCGCGTGGTAGTTGTAACAGCGATGGCGCAGGGCAGCGACCTCTGCGGCGCCGCTGAAGGCACCGCCGAGCAGCTGTGCGACCCGCTGTGGTGTGTGCGGGACAGCGCGAGCTTCATCACCTCGGCCGCTACACACGTCAAAGTCGACCAAGCTGCGGTGCAGGCGGTGGCGCTGCACTGGAAGCAGTCGGGCTTGCTGAACAACAGACCTCCGTTCGACCGCAAGCTGCACTTCGTACGTGGTAGGCATGTTGCGCATCGCCCAGCGCTGACCGCCGGCCCCGGCGTGCCCCCTTGCCCGCGCCGCAGGTTGACGAGACTGACGTTGCGCTGACAGTGCAGTACTTGTTCTTCGTGGACGCGCTCAACTTCTGCTTCTGGCCTGACGAGGAGGGGGGGACAGGCGAGCACAGTGCTCTCTCGTGCACTTGGCGACTCGCTCACTCCCCTCCCCAGACCCGTTCGAGTATCACCACCTGGCGGGCGGCCTGAAGGCTGCGCTGGAGGCTGACCGGCACGCGCTGGACTGCAGTCGGCTGGTCAAGCTGGACGGCCCCGGGCTGCGAGCGCTCCTGCGCTGGCCCCGCCCGCTGCCGCTGGAGCAGGAGCGCGCGCGCGTGCTGCGCCAGACCGCCGGCGGGCTGCGGCGCCACTTCGGAGGAAAGGCGATGCAGCTGGTGGAGACAGCGCGTGGCTCAGCCTCCACGCTCGTGGAACTCCTCCTGGGCGCCTGCCCAGCCTTCAGAGATACGGCCGTCTATCGGGGCCGTCAGGTGAGCTTCCTCAAGCGGGCGCAGATCTTCGTCGGGGACCTGTACGGAGCCTTTGACGGAAAGGGCGCGGGTGCCTTCAAGGACATCGACAAGCTCACCATGTTCGCGGACTACCGCGTCCCGGTCGTGCTCCGCCAACTAGGCATCCTGCGCTACTCGCCCCAGCTGGCGGCGGCTGTGGACGCGCGCCAGGAGCTGCTCCCCGCCAGCGAGGAGGAGCAGGAGATCCGAGCGCTCAGCATCATGGCCGTCGAGGCGCTCCGAACAGCGCTGCTGGCGCTGGGCGAGCAGGAGGACAAGGTGAACAGCGTGCTGCTCGACTGGTGCCTGTGGGAGATTGGCGAGGCGAGCATCGCTTTGTCGCCGCCGCACCACCGCACGCGCACGTGCTTCTACTAGCCGCTTGCGCGTGTCATAATTACCCTGGAGCGCCCGCAGAAGAACCGGGCAGGCTCACGCTTGTCACTTCAAGGGGCGCCTCCCTCGGCCGCGACCCCGCCCGCCCCCGAAGCGGCCGCCAGGCCGGCCCCTTCCGCCGCGCCCGCCGCCTCGCTCCTCGCGCTCCTGCTCCGCCTGGCGCCGCGCGCGCCCCGCGCCTCTCTTGGTGGTGCCCAGGGCGGCGGCGCGGGCGGAGCCGGGCGAGGCCGCCGTGCGGCGCTCAAAGGGGTTGGAGGCGCCATCTTCTTCCCCGCCCTCGCCGGGCGCGCCCCGCGGCGCGCGCACCCGCTTGCTCTTGCCGCGGTCGTACTCCTCGTCCCAGCCGTCCTTCACCTTGCGCTTGAAGGCTGGGCGCTGGGCGCGCAGCAGCGCGTCCGCAGCCTCAGTCAGGGGTGCCGCCAGCCCCTCCCACCGCTCCACGCCATCCACCCCGTACGCGCTGTAGCGCCGAGGGTAGCTCAGCGCACAGCGCAGCGCCTCCGCGTCGTCGACCGGTGGCGCAAGTGCGGACGCGGGCGCGGGCGCGACTGCGAGCGCTGAGGAGGCGTGCGGCGTGCGCGCTGCACCAGCCTTGGCCGCGGCGACGGGTGCCCTGGGCGCCATCGCCTGCGCCGGTGCGGCCAGGGGCGGCGCGGGCGCAGCCTGCACTCCCGCGCGCCTGCTGCGGCGCTCCTGCTGCCTGAGAGCAGGGAGCAGGCCTGAGAGCAGGTGGCGCATGCCCAGCTCGCGCGCCGACGCGGCTCGCAGCCTGCGGGCGGGCGGCGACGCGGCAGCCGCCGCCCCCTTGCGCGGCGACAGCGCAGCGGCGGCCTGGGCGAGGCGGGAGCGCAGGACGCGCGGGCCCGCCAGGCGCGCCGCGCGGGGCAGCGGCTCCGCCGCAGCCTCCGGCAGCGCGGCGTCCATCCACCTCCGCGACTGGCTCTTGCCCGCAGGCGCCGCCGCCGGAGCTGCCGCCAGCGCCGCCGCCCGCGCCTGCTTGGGGAGGGCAACGGGTGCAGGCGCGCCAGCCGTGTGCGCGGCGAGGGTTCGCGTGTAGAACAGCATGTAGGCTCGCTGCTGCAGCACCGTCTTCTCGCTGACGCTGCGCACCGTCTCGTCGTCCATGAGGAACCAGGCGCCGGCTGGGGAGCGCACAAAGGAGAAGTAGTGCCCGCTGTGCGTGCTGCGGCCCGAGTGCACCAGCACGCCCGTCAGGCGGTACGCGTACGACTCTTGGACGCAGGGGAAGGACATGAAGGGCCGCAGGTCCAGCACCGGGGTGAAGTCAACCTGGAGGGGCGGGCAACCGGAGTGAGCAGGGGCGCTGGGTGGCCCGCACAGACAGCAGCTACACGCCTGCTTGTTGATCTTCGCCCCAAAGCCGCCGTACTCGAAGCGCTTGAGCTGCAGGGTGAGCACGTTTGGGGCTTTCTCGATGGAGAAGCGCTTGGTGGCTCGCACTTTCTTCTTGGTGCGGTCGCACCGGTATCTGTTGATGAAAGGGGTTGAGAGCGTCAGCGCGGAGCGCGCCCCGCACCCGATGCACGCACGCACTTGTTGTCCCCGTCCAACACCTCGACAGCGCAGAAGCGTGCGAGCGCCTTCTCCACGCTCGCGGCACGCGTAATCTCCAGCGACAGGTCCAAGAACGGGTCGTACGTGTAACTCGCCTTGCCGCTGCAGCAACCGCACAACAGCTGGCTGCGCAGCTGCCCGCCGAAGATGCGCGACACAAAGCTGGTGGCTGCCAGCTCGGGCGCCAGCTTGCGCCCGCCAACGCACGCAGCCTGCATCGCCTCAACTAGGTAGCGCGTGAACTCGTGCGCATCCTCCTGTCGTCCGATGCGGAAGGCGCGCCCAATCTGCTTGATGTTCTTCACCATGGTGAGAGGCGATAGCACGCGCCCCGACCCCGCCAAAGCGGCGCGGATGTGCTCGCCCATTACGAACAGCGCGGAAAAGCCGTTGCCCTTCTGCGAAGGCGGGGCGCGTGAGCAGCGGGGGCGACGGGAGCCCAGCAGCCGACGCGTGCCTTGTGTTTTATGTGCTCTCCCGCCAGCGCGAAGTTGGCCAGCGGCGGCAGATATGTCAGGCACTGCAGCGTGGCGTTGAGGAAACAGGTGTTGCCCAGGTTGTGGAGACCCGCGCCCATCTGAGAGGGGTGACGGGGAAGGGTTTGTAGGGGTGCCGCTGTCAGCCATAGTTGGGCGGGTTGGGCGGCACGTGCGTGCGCCTGCACCTGGCAGCTGCTGGTCCACGCCATACGGAGAGAGGACTCCGCAAAGAGCTCGGCCTGAGGCGGACAGGCATGCCTCAGCACTCCGCCGTCGAGCGTCTGCTCAGCACAGCAGCGCCGGCCAGCCGGAGCTGAGACGCGCCTGCGGCTTCACCCGCCGCGGCGCAGCCTCCTCCTCCTCCTCCGACTCCGCCTCGGCCTGGCGCTGCTTGGAGGCGGCAGCCGCCTGGGGAGCGTGTGCCTGCGTGAGCCTCGGCGAGGCGCAGCAGGTGGCGCTGCGCTCGCCTTCGGGTTAAGAGGCACCAGGCGCGTGGCTCCGGAGGCGAGGCCGTTGGAGTCAGGGCGTCTGTCACGCAGCAGGCCGCACATGCGTCAGAACCTCACACCTCGCGCAGCGCGTGGGGCCACGCACCGCGCGGCCACGAACGCTATGCGTCGACTCACGCCGCCAGCCTCGCTGCGGAGCGCGTCGTCTACTCTGCGCGTGCCGCCGCCCGCAGCCGCGCTGCCCCGTTGCTGTTTTTCCCCCCCCTCTCTCTCCTTGGGCTTCATCGCGGCCACACGCAGAAATGAAGACACAGCAGGCGGGAGGGAAGGCGGGAGGGGTAGATTTGCGTTTCCCGCGAGGCGCGAGCCGTACAATTGCCGCACGTTGCAAATGTAACTGTGAACGCGCGTTTGTTCTGACCATCTTCTGACCATCGGCCAGCAGGTAGCCCTTTCTCTCCTCCCTCCTCCCTCCGCCTCCTATCCTCCTTTCCAAATGGCGTGCACTGCTTCCCTCCGCCTGACCCCGGCCCGCCCCGCCGGCCTGTCTGCACCTGCCCGCCGCGCCGCGCCCCTGCGCGTGGCTCGCGGTGTCGTCACCCGCGCCGGCAACATCGTCGAGACCGCGGTGGCGGCTGGCAACTTCAAGACGCTGGTCACTGCTCTCACCGCGGCGGGTGCGTTAGGGCCCTGATACTGCGCGTGGCACCACAATTGACAGATAGCACCACGCCTCGATCTCGCGCTGCGGCCGGTCGCACAACGCCGCCTGGCACAGCCAGTCACCCCGCTGAGGCACTGCACTGCGGGGAAGCTGCCTGGGTGCTGTTGCGCGGCGTGTGGGTGCTGACGCTTTTCCGCGTGTGTGTGGCGCCAGGCCTGGCCGACACCCTCAAGTCTGGCAACTACACCGTCTTCGCGCCCACCGACGCGGCGTTCGCCAAGCTCCCCGCCGGCACTGTGGAGGCCCTGCTGAAGGACACCACCCGCCTGAAGGAGATCCTGTGAGTCACAC
>Ga0049083_10000553_pt1 | contig 13414 bp, 19 predicted proteins | sample GreLakmeMI27MSRF_FD_66719 | JGI IMG/M metagenome (GOLD analysis project Ga0049083, IMG submission 66719) | Freshwater lentic microbial communities from great Laurentian Lakes, MI, USA - Great Lakes metaG MI27MSRF | ecosystem: Environmental > Aquatic > Freshwater > Lake | place: Great Lakes...
TGCTCATGAACCGCGGCGACCTGGACGGTACCAGCAAGGTTGCGCCGCAACTCAGGGGCGTCGGGTTCGAGGTGATTGAGGACAAGAGCGGCAAGAGCATTCTTTCTACCGTGGAGTGAGAACACCGGCTGCACAAGGCGCTGACGTGTCACACACTAACTCACCGCATTGCACTCGCCTTGCAAGTCTCACGCGGCGGTCACGCGTCGTCCGGCAGCGGGATGGCGGACAGCGCGCCTTGGGCGGCGAGATGTGCTAAGGCTTCCCTTGTGGCCGCCTGTCTGGCTTGCCACGCCTGTTCGTCCATGATTGGCGTGGCGCGGCCCCTGAGCTGCGCAGGGAGGTGTATCCAGGACTTGCAGCCTCCGTGGTCGGGTGCACCCGCTAACGTCTCTTCGTTTTCCAGCCGCCAGGCGCGCACCTCCAGCACGGTGAGCTTGTCATGGGGCCGCCAGTTGAGCCTCGTCTTGAGCAGCTCCTCGCTCCAGGGGTGAAAGGCCGACAACAGAGCTAGCACGTCTGGTTCACCAGTCTCCCATGCTCCCGTCACCTCGCCCACCAGCGACAGCCGCGCGTCTTCCCCTGGCACGCAGCCCTGAGCGCCGCCGTGCGCAGCAGCCTGCGCGGGCTGCAAGTACTGGACAGGGCGCAGTCAGGCTTTGTCCAGTGGAGTGCACTTTCACGCTCACGCACCGCAGCCGCGTCGTGGAACGCGGTTCCGTAGAAGGCGAAGCGGCGCGCGTGGAGCTTGAAACCTTTTTCTGCCTTGCCGCCCTTGCGAAGGAGGACGCTGGGTGTGGTGTGCCCACTGTCAACGCTGAGGCTTTGCGGGCAACGCGTGTGTGCGCACCTGGTCTCGCCAGCTTCCAGGGACGCGCAGACGCTGGCCCACTCTTTGAGCGCGTGCGAGCAGGCGAGGTCGGAGGGGCGAGCGGCGGATAAGCAGCGCGTGCGTTGCTCACTCGCTTGACGCGACCAGCACCTCCTCCCAGCGCGCGGCGTAGAGAGTGGCAGTGGCCCCGCCACCGCGTACATCACTAGACGCGCGGAGAGAGGCACTGACTAGAGTGTGACACAATATTTGACTCGTTGCGGACGATATTTGACGAAGCAGATAAACGCGCTCCCTTCGCTAGCCCGCTGCCGTGTGCCTGTCGGAGTGCTGTGGTTGCGTGTGGCAAAAAGCAGAGTCGCATGGCCGAGAGGCGCCGCCCGGCGGCGGTGGCCGCCACCTACGAGGAGCAGGAGAGCGATGAGGAGGAGACGGATACGGGCAGCGACAGCGACTCGTTTGACGAGCAGAGCTGGCGCGTTTCTCTGGCGCTTCCGGGCGCTGCCTTCTAGCTGAACGCCGTTCCGCTTGCGCCTTCCCGCCTCCAGGATCGCCTGGTTCTGCGCGCTCAAGGGCAACGAGTTCTTCTGCGCAGTGGACACCGAATACATACGAGACGACTTCAACCTGTCCGGCCTGAGTGCACAGGCGCGCTCACTCGTCCGCGCGCCATTAGGGCAATGCCTCGCCGTGCGCCCCGCACAACACCGCGCTTCACCCTGCCAACACTCCGCCCACACACCCGTGTGCCTGCTCTATGCTCCGCTGCTGCTCCCCGGCGGCTTGTGAGCTTGCTTCGCGCTCGGCTACGCTCTGAATATCTATTGCTTGTCCCGCTGCCCACGCTAGGTGCCTCACGGGTACTATGACTATGCGCTGGACCTGATCTTGGACGAGGACGCGCACAACGACGACGGGCTGTCAGAGGAGCAGCATGAGGTTGTGGAGTGCGCGGCTGAGCAGTTGTATGGCCTGATCCACGCGCGATTTATCCTCACCGTGCGCGGCCTGGCCGCCATGCTGGAAAAGTACAAGAGCGTTGAGTTTGGCCGCTGCCCGCGAGTGCTCTGCAACGGCCAGCCCTGCCTGGCTGCGGGGCCCAGCGACTTGCACGCGGTGAGTACGGTGAAGATCTTCTGCCCCAAATGCGAGGACCTGTATTTTCCACGGAGCAAGTACCAGATGCACATTGACGGCGCCTTTTTCGGGACAACCTTCCCACACCTCTTCCTCATGACGTATGGCTCTCTCAAGCCTGCAAAGCCTACGGCTGAATACGTGCCCCGAATCTTCGGATTTAGAGTGCGTCACGATGATGCGCTGCTCAGCTTGCGCATGGCGCTAACGCGTGGCGGTGCGCGTGCTTAGGTGGCCACGCCAGCGGCTGCGGCGCCGCTAGGGGGACAAAGAGAGGAGGCTGCACAGTAGGGCGGAGAAGGACTGTGCGGTGATAGATGACCTGATACAACGGCGCCGTCCGTCTCGCTCTCGCTTCGTCGAACATGTTCGCTCATCACACACGTACTGTGGCTGCTCCCGTACAACAGCGAGTCAGCGAAGACTGACACATCTGTCTCCTTAGACTGTCTGTTGTCAGGGTGGGCATGGCGTGCCGTGCGGTGCCGCATGCGGAGTCCGTGTTGAGGGCTGGGAGGGCCGAGACGGAGGACGACGCTCGAAGGCTCTGCGCTGACTTGCTTCCCGGGTGGGCGGCCCTTCCAGCCGCTGACGTGGTCGTGAGCGTCATCTCCGGAGGCATCACCAACAGCCTGCTGAAGGCGCGCTGAGCACGCATGCTGACGCCCATGAGCCGCCGCCGCCCGTTCTCACGCCTTGCCCGCGCCACGCAGGTGGTTCCGCCTGCGCCCCTTCAGCCAGTGGTGGTGCGCGTGTTTGGCGACAACACGGAGATGCTGATCAACCGCACGCGCGAGATCAAGGCGCGCAAGCAGCCACACTGCACACGCTCGATGCTCCAGCGTGCCCGCTTCTGCCGCTCACGCTCTCGCTCTCTCCTCGCGCCAGGTGCTGCTGGAGCTGAACGCTGCTGGCTTCGGCGCTCAAGTGTTGGCGACGTTCAGCAACGGTCGCGTAGAGGCTTGGATGGACGCGCGGCCGCTGGCGCCCGAAGAGCTGGCTTCGCCGACTCTGTCGCCCCGCATCGCTCGCCTGCTGCACGCCTTCCACCGCGTGCGCGTGCAGGAGGAGGCCACGCCGCAGCTGTGGGCGCTGGTGAGGAGTTGGCTGGAGAGCGCTTGTTCGTTGAGGCTGAGCGACCCGGAGCGGCAGGCTCGCCTGGAAGCGGTGCGTGAGCACGCAAGGCACGCGAGGAGAATATTCCGGGGCTGAGACGCTCGCTCCTGTCGTCAGGTTGACCTGGACCAGCTCGCCGCTGACGTCGACCAGGTGCAGGCGGCCTGCGAGGCCACCCGCTCGCCCGTGGTCTACTGCCACAACGATCTACTGGCGCCCAACATCCTGTGGGCGCGAGAGCACGAGGAAGACAGGCGCGCCCGGGCCTTGCTCGCGTTTTTCTTGCGCACTCTCCGCACGCAGCAGAGCGCTCACGCGGCTCGCTCCCCTCCCACCTCCTCCTGACAGCGAGCTGCACCTCATAGATTTCGAGTACGGCTGCTACAACGCGCGGGGCTTCGACCTGGGCAACCACTTCAATGAGTGGGCGGGCTTCGAGTGCGACTACAGCCGCTATCCCAGCGACCAGCAGCAGCGCACCTTCCTGGCCGCCTACCTGGAAGCTGCCCAGGAAGGTGCCCGCTGTGCGAGCCCCAGCCAGGAGGCGCTGGACGCGCTGGTGGTGGAGGCGAACGTGTACGCACTGGCAAGCCACCTGTATTGGGCGGTGTGGGCGCTGCTGCAGGCCAAATACAGCGCCATCGACTTTGACTACCTGGGCTACCATTCGCTGCGCATGGCGGAGGCCAGGCGGCGCATGCCGCAGGTGCTGCCCACGGTGAAGCCGAGGTGAGAGAGGGGAGGAGGCCCATCACGCACACACAGCGGGGTTTCGTGTCACAACAGGAAACGGTCTATTTTTCGTTACGCGTCCGGGCGCGTCAAGCATGGCGCAGCGCGTGAGCGTGTGATGCCTCACACGCTCACATGTAGAGGTCCTTCTATCGGTGACGCTTTGCGCCACCCTTGCCCAGCCCCTTCGGACGACCTCTCCAGCAGCACGACATTGCGTTGTCCACGCGCGGGGAGCCGATGTCTTTCTGGACAGGCGACTTGGCGACAGGCGCAGGCGTAGGCGATGCGACCGGCGACGCCGGGGACCGCGGCGGCTCCGTCTGGAAGGACAGCACGAAAAGCGGCTGCCAGCAGCGAAACGGAGCGTCAAACGTTGGTAAGGCGACACTCAGATCGTCAGATCTTAGATGCGTGGGCGCTGCCGCACCAGATGGTGCTCTGTACGCTGCAGAACGATAATGCCGCCTGGCTGGATTGCCGCGTGGGCGTGCTCTGGGCCAGTCAGCACCTGCAGTGATGGGAGGCTGTCAGCGAGGAACACGACAATGAAGTTGACCCTGACTCACCGCACAGACGAGCATCCGCTGTCCGCCGCGGCAGTAGCTGGCGCTCGTGGACGCGTTGACGGCGAACCAATCGCCGTAAGTTGAGCGCCGTTTGGGGTCGAGGCCGTAGCGGCACAGCAACTCGATGTTGTGGGCGTAGCTTCCGTCAAAAACAAGCTTGATGCCCTTGCCATTCGTCGCGGCGCAGGCCTGCATGAAGCGAGTGTGCAGCGCGGTGCCAGGCTTGGAATGGTCGATGCGCATCAGCTGCAAGAGACGTGAAAGACTGGTGCGTCAGCGCGCCTTGTACTGGGCGGAGAGGCTGCGCCGCGCCTTCTTGCAGTACAGGCTAGAGGCACGTTCCTCCAGGAACCGGTGGATGCCCTGAATCTTGCGGGACAGCGCGCGGTAGGCGGGAGAAACAGTTGCGCCCTCCGGCACAGCATCGTCGCTTTGGTAGATGTCCTCAACATCTTCCCAGTCGCACGGGCTCTTCACGTTCTCAACTGTGCCTCCAGGGGCCATCGGAAGGAAAGGGAGCCCGGTGGGGGCAACGAAGAGGCAAGAGCTCAGAAGAGTGCCCTCGCCGGTTGCGTGCTGCCGTCTGTGCATGCTGCTGGTCGCCGCGCGCGTCTGGTGCCTCGCCTCGCCTCGCCCAGCTGAAGGCGCAGTCCGGAGGTGCGTCTCCCCTTGAGAGAGAGCCTTAACAAGGCTTTGTTGTGCGAGAGACGGACCGACCGCTCACCAACCGGCGCGCAGGCGCAGGCTGTGCCCACGCCTCTGCGCGCATCAGCCGGAGGAGCGCGGCCCGCCTGTAGTGCACCTGGGCGCTCCTCTAGAGTTAGCAGAGGACTCCCCTAGGAGCACCATGGCAGGAGGGATGCCACCCTCCTTGGCTGCGGCACTGGAAGGCGGCGGCAGCCGCGGCGGCGACGTGCCTGCGCCTGCTCTCGCTACCGCGGTGCTGGTATACGGAGAACTCCGGGAAGAGGCTTTGGCGTTGGGCATTCCCGGACACGCTGTGCCTGCCCTTGCACTGCCGCTCAGCCTGGTGCAAGTACGCGCAGCCACGGACCTGCTGCAGCGCATCATCGCCAGCCGGCTGAGCTCCAACCTATGAAAGTGCTGCGCTCAGAAGCCTAACAGAGACTGTCAAGGTGTCAACGCTCACACGGACGCCTGGACGCAAGAGTGCCGCGCGTGTCTCTCACTTCACTCACTTTGGTCGTTTGGTGTGTTAAGTGAAACTTCCTCTTCTCTCTGGCGGCCTTAGGAAGCCTTGGCTTTTCCCGCTCGGTTCGCTGCTCGTCTTTGCGCGCTTGGCAGGCTTTCCTTGCGGCGCCTGCGCGCCCCTGCCTTGCTTGCTGGAGGCCGTCGGCGCCAGCCTGAGCGCCATCTCCTGCGCCGTGACGGTCTCGCTGCGTTCCCGCAGCGTCGCTCTTCTGCGCTGCAGCTCCTCCTCTCGGGCTGCTGCAAGGCGCTCCGTGTGCGGGTTGAAGCTGTTGAAGCTGAGTCGGCCCAGAAGCGCCGCAGGCTGGGGGTCCCCTTCCTGCAGGACGCAGACGGCAGCGCCGCCCTCACAACGCGGCCCGCCCGCAGCCGTCCACTGCTCGCACGCGGCGCTGCTCTCCTGTGCAGCCTCCTAACAGGTGGCGCACGCAGTGAGTCACACAAGCGGAGGAGAGAGAGCGCGGCGACGGCGGCTCAGGGCCAGCCTTTCGCGTGCCTGAGCCAACGCAGCCTCCACCACCTGCTCTTTCTCCACTGCGCGCTTCATGAACTGCGAGGGCACCAGGCGGAGTGTGAGGCGCAAGCGCACAACTGAAGCATAGCGTTCTCGTGCCTTCAGCTGCATCAGCTTTCCTGACAGCTTCGGCTTTGCGACGCCGCCATCCAGCTGCGCCATGGTCCACAGAGCAAGCGAAGCACGCGCGTTACTGTGTCACGTGACGTCACTGGTCGTACTACGACCGCTGCGTTAGTGCAGTGCACTCTCCCTCCCCTACCTGCCCACTGCCTCGCTCCTCGCGCGTATCGCAGGCTCCATGCTGTCGCAGTTTGGCGTGCTGACGCTGGCGCAAGAGACGCGGTTTGGCGAGCTGCCTTTGGACTTCGTGGCTCTCGTGTTTTTGCGCCTGCCCTTGGACGCTCGCCTGCGCGCGCGCGAGGTGTCGCGGGGCTTGCGCGCGCTCCTGAACGAGCCTCGCTTTTGGCTGGTGCTGGACTTCTCACGCGGCAGCGGCGTGGTGGCGCGCCTCACGCGGGCGCTGCTGTTTGCGGCGGGCGAGCGAGGGCGCGGACACCTGCACACGCTGGACCTGACCGGCGCTGAGGGCTTCGACTCTGAGGACCTGGCACAGTTTGTGGCTACGCATGGCCAGAGCCTGCGCACTGTGACGGCGCCGGAGTGGCTCAGACTCAAAGCTGACCAAGTCACTCGCACTTGCCGCTCTGCGCCCCTCTGCACGTTGCGCTGCTATGTGTACTGCGATCCTGCCGAGGCACTTCCCCTGCTGCGGTGCGAGGAGCCGTGCGCTCTACTGCAGATCTTTAAGCTCAACGTCGGTGGCTGGTACGACAACCAGCAGGTTCTGGACTTTGCTGCGGCTCTGCCCTCTCACCGCGGAAAGATCAAAGATCTCACTGTTTCTATGTTCCTACTGGAGAACGTCGCCGTGGCTGATGCGCTGATGCGTGGCGTTGCAGAAGCACGCGTGAGCGATGTCACCTTCCTCGGCTGCCACCTCGGGCCTGCATCACTGCCCTGTCTCATCCGGCTGGTGCGGTCTGGTTGTCTGGAGACACTGAGCATCCACAACAACTCAGCGTTGTTTGAAGAGGGCCCTGACCTCACCGCCTTCTGCCATGCGCTGCGCAGCTCCTCTCTGCAGAAGCTCAAACTACATCGGTCTGAGCTGTGGGGAGACCCTGCCGCTGCGGGTGAGCTTCTGGCTGCGCTGGTGGGCCATCAGAATCTGAGAGAGCTTTGGCTGAGCTGGAACCGTGCGGGCGACACGGACGACGCTCGACGTGCCGGCGAGCAGCTGGCATCTCTCATCACGCACAACAGCGCGCTGCAAAAGCTCTCTTTGCCGCTCAGCAATCTTGGCGAGGCCTGCCTGGCGCCCATCTTCGAGGCGCTGCCCCTCTCGAGCACTCTCAAAGAGCTGGTGTACTCCACGTGTACTCCACGGGCATACAAGGAGATTATCAGCCGCGAGTTCGCGCACGACGTCATCTTGCCTGCGGTACGCGCCAACAGCAGCCTGCGGACGCTCAACTTTGGCCGCAATGCGGGCAATGGGAAGCTACCGGAGCTGGTGGAGGCGCAGGCCATCGTGGCGGCGCGCGCGCAGGCGGATACTGGCGCCATCGCCGCCGCCTGAGGCGACATCCAGGCGTGAGGCCTGAAACAAGGTCATCTGTGCGTCGATCTCCACAAGAACCTCCGGGGTTGTGCGAATGGTTTGTGTGAATGAACAGCTCAACTGCGCGCGTGCGTCTCACGGGTCGCTCTCGCCCAGCAGCGGCTCCTGCAAGTCCCGCTCGCCGGCGCCGGCGCCGCCGGTGCTGAGCGGCAGCTGCGGCGACGCGCCACCCTCCTCCCCTTGCCCGCCCAACCGGGGCGCCGCGCAGAGCAGCACCGCCGCCGCCACGCAGGCGCTGACGCAGGCGCCCGCCGCTGCCGCCAGGAACAGCTGCGACGCTCGCGGAGGCAGGCGCCCCCCACCGTCAGCCTCGTCGCCGCCGCCTGGGCCGAACGGCGGCTGAAAGCGGTACGCCTCACGCAGCCATCGCGATATCTCGCGTCGCTCAGTGTCTCGCGCCGCGCGCACGCTGGGCGGGTCGTCCGCGCTGCTGAACATGAGGTCCAAATGGTGCGCGCCTTCGGGGATGTCCACCGCAACGAGCGTGCGCGATAGCGGACGCGTGACACCCGTCGCGCGCCACGGGTCTAGCCCGCCGTTGGAGAAGAGGATGTTGGAGGCTGCGTGAAGCTTGCGTCCGCCGTAGGACACGGTGGCCCACCCCGGTCGAGGCGTGACGCCCCAGCGCGCCTGGCACTCCAGCGCAAACGCATCGCCATCCCAGGGTTGAGGCCAAAAGGCGTCCCGCACGCCGTCGCGACTCATGGGCATCACCATCTCCGTACACGCCTGGTAGCCCCAGTAGTCGTCGTCAAGCTGCGTGGCCTCGTTGACGTTCTCCAGGTCGAAACAGCCGCGCGAGCCGCTCACGTTGTAGAACACGGACGCGGCATCGCGCAAAGCAGACAGCAGATCTGCCGGGCGGTCGGGAAGCGAGGGGTCTGCCAGAGGAGAGCAGGCTGCGCGCATGGGCCACGGGGGCAAGATGCCCTCACCGTTTGTCAGGTAATCTGACGCGTACGGAAAGTCCCCCATTGCCAGGTAGTCAAAGGCTGATTGGAGCCAGTATGCAAGCTGCATGGCGTCGTCAGCGTCGCTCAGAGCGCTGCCTTCGCAGAGCCGAAAGGTGGAGGACAGCGCATCCAAGCCACCGTCCGTCTCCGCCAGCGAAAACAGCGCGCGCCAGGCGGCGCGCAGGTTATCCGCACACGCCCGCGCCGCGCCCGTCGCCTCGCTGGCGTCGCGCGTCACGATTGCTGCGAAGCCGCCTTGATCCGGGGGTGGTGTTGAGCCCTCAAACGCCCAGATTGGAGCTGAGGCTGCAATAGCGCCGTCAACTGATGCCGGGTACTTGATGCGCATCCACGCGGCGAGCATGCCCCCGTAGGACCCCCCAAAAGCTATGACTGGTGAGTCGGTAGCGTTGAGTGACGCCTTCACCTCAGACAAAAGAGACGCATAGTCCGCCAAAGCCTGCTCGCTGGATAGCCACTGCATGAGGTGCGGCAGCAGCTTCAGCTGCTCGGGAGGAAAGGGCGAGCTCTGGCCATAGTAGCGGTGTTCTGCGAAGAGCAGCAGCGCGCCCGCAGCAGGCGCTGTCTCCCACATCAGGCCGCTGTGGTTGACGTAGAGCGTCACGTCCGCCTCGTTGCCCGCGTAGAAGAAGACGGGGCCGGGTCGGCCGTCCAGCGTGGAGCGCCAGTGTGCGTCGCACAGGAAGTAGCGCAGCTCGAAGGTTTCTTCGTGGCCAAAGGCGAAGTGGTCCAGAGCGCTCGTGTGCCACTGCTCGCGACAGCTGCGCAGCTGCTCCTCGCTGGCGGAGGGGTGGGCGCGAAGCATGCCCGCGCCACCCGGTCGCGTGTGCCAGCGGCGCGCCGAGGACACCCACGGCGAGGAACGCGCGGAGGCGCTCAGAGCAAGCACCAGGAGCGCCAGCAGGAGGCGCGGCATGGCGCGATACGCGCTAGAGGAGGATAGAGGCGTCGCGTCTAAAGTTGTCAACGCCCGCTCGCAGCTGCTGAGTCGCATGCTCTCCTGATGACGCGGATGCGCCGCTTGCGTGGAATGATTCCTGAAGTTGGAACGATCGATTCTGTGATGCCGACACGCACGTCCCAAGCCCCAAGCATCGTTTCCTGCTACGCTTGCTCAAACTCTCGCGCCGCAGAATGATTGTCACGGCAGTGCGCGCGCTGGCCTGCGCGTCGCTGCTGCGTGTGGCGAGCGGATACCTGGTGGGCTACGGAGGTCGCATCGGCGCCTATGGCGTGTTTGGCTCGGGCCTGGGCGTGTACGGAGGAGGCTATTACCCAACAAGTTATGGCGCCTACGAGTATCCGTACGCATATCAGGTTCAGGCGCATCGCTCGACGACGTTGCTGTGAACCACGCCCCTCACGCGTATCCACTGCGGCTCGCAGCAACCCATCCAGACCTTCGTGCCGGTGGCCGTGCCGGTACCGGTGCCGGTGCCGGTGCCCGCAGCGCCGGTTGCGACGGCGGTTCCGAGGCCCGTGGGGGTCACGGGGAGGCGCCACCTGCACAGGATGGTGCTCTCACCCCGCCTGCCGGAGCCCGAGAAGGCACAACCCGCGCCGCCGCCTGTGCGCTCACCACAGAGCGCCATATGTCCCGTCAATGTCAGCCAGGGCGCCCCGCTGCTGCGCACGCTGCGCGACCTGGTGACCCCGTGCGCCACCGACGTGCGAAGCAACGCGTCGGCGTTCTGCCTCTCCTGCGTGGCGCCCGTGCAAGCCGCGCTGATCGCCTCCACGTGCGTGCCCTCTATTCAGCGGCTGTGGCCTAGAGCTTGCCTTTGATGCGCATTTCGCTGTCCTTGAGCTAGGCTGGACGCGCTCAACACCAACCGAATCACGCCCGAGGCTGTATCAAGCCAGCAGGTGCAGCTGGCTTGCGGACAGCTGGCGGCGGAGCAGTTGGAGGCTTGCGGACTCGCCATCGACGATAATTTCATTCGCAAAACGGCAGAATGCAGCGCCTTCGCGGCTCGTCGGGAGTGCCTCATCACCGACCTGGACAGCGAGCTGGCGCAGGTGCTGCAGCGGTGCAACACCAGCATCGCGGCCGCGCAGGAGCGGAGTGTCATTGGCGGCGGTCCGACTGGAAACGCAATGGATGGTGCGGACCTGATGGCTGGGCAGCTGCGCTACTGCACCGACTGCTACTGGGGCATCCTGGGCCTCATCATGCGCAAGGGCAACCTGAGCGATACGTTCTGGTGCGCAGCACGTACGGCGGTGGCCGCAGCTGAAGGAGCCCCTCCGAGCACGTCAGCGTCATCGACGACAAGCGTTGAGCTGAGCGGCGCCCAAAAGAGCGCGCTGGCCGCCCTGTTCGACCCCCGCGTCGCGCCGCGCTTCTCCTCGTGCGTGCAAAACGTGCAGGGGGCTGCGCGGCAGACCGGACTGGGTGACCCGCTGGGCTCGCCCGCCGCGCGACTGGCGGCGCCGCGCTGCTGGAGCGCGGAGGTGATTCGTCGGGCGGGGCCCACGGCGGTGCTGGACCAAGCGGGAACGGAGCTCATGCAGCGGCTGCAGGGACTCTCCTGCCCGAGTCAGCCACCTGGATTCAAGCCATTCGTGCGGGCGGCGCGCAACGCAACTGCACGAGGCTGACTGGATGGCGCGCCGGAGGCGGCAGGAGCGGGCTGCTGAAGGCCAGTCAGTCGTGGTGTGATCTGTGATGCTGCGATGCTTGGCTGGCTTGGCAGTGAGCTCCTCCGTGCGATGCGTGCGCGTGAGCGCGTCTGTGATACAAGTGTGCTCGCGATAGCCAGGATCGTGCCAGAATACGACTCGTGCGCCTTCAGATGGCCCTTGAGTGGGCAAAGTCGGTCGTCGGTCGTCGTACTATCAACGGGCGCACTCTCCCTCCCCTACCTGCCCACTGCCTCGCTCCTCGCGCGTATCGCAGCCTCCATGCTGTTGCAGCTCGGCGCGCTCACGCTGGCGCAGGAGACGCAGTTTAGCGAGCTGCCTTGGGACTTCGTGGCTCTCGTGTTTTTGCGCCTGCCCTTGGACGCTCGCCTGCGCGCGCGCGAGGTGTCGCGGGGCTGGCGCGCTCTCTTGAACGAGCCTCGCTTCTGGACTGTGCTGGACTTCTCGCCGGGCAGCGGCGTGGTGGCGTGGGTCACGCGGGCGCTGCTGTTTGCGGCGGGCGAGCGAGGGCGCGGACACCTGCACACGCTGGACCACACTGGCTCTGAGGGCTTGCACGGTTTTCAGCTGGAAGAGTTTGTGGCTGCGCATGGCCAGAGCCTGCGCTCTGTAACGGCGTTGGAGTGGTGTCCACTCAGCGCCAACAACGTGACAAGCCTCTGCCGCTCTGCGTCCCTCTGCACGCTGCGCTGCCATGTGAACTGCGATGCTGCCGAGGCGCTACCCCTGCTGCGTTGCGAGGCGCCGTGCGCTCTACTGCACATGTTCAAGCTCTGGGTGCACACCTTTAACAACGAGCAGGCGGTGCTGGACTTGGCTGCGGCTCTGCCCTCTCACAACGGCAGGATCAAAAAGCTCACTGTTCGCCATGCCCCACTGCAGACCGGTGCCGTGGTTGATGCGCTGATGCGCAGCATCGCAGAAGCCCGCGTGAGCGACCTCACTATCTTGGGCAACCTCGCGCCTGCATCGCTGCTCAGCATTACCCGGCTGCTGCAGGCTGGTTGCCTGGAGAGATTGTGCATCCGCAACAGCTGGCACGCGTTGTTTGAGGCGGGTCCGGATCTCACAGCCTTCTGCCACGCGCTGCGCAGCTCCACACTGCAGACGCTTAGACTGGATCGGTGTTATCTGTGGCGTCACCTCGCCGCTGCGGGTGAGCTTCTGGCTGCGCTGGTGGGCCATCAGACTCTGCGAGAGCTTTCTCTGAGCTGGTACCGTGCGGGCGACACGGACGACGCTCGACGTGCCGGCGAGCAGCTGGCATCTCTCATCACGTACAACAGCGCGCTGCAAAAGCTCGAGTTGTCTGGGAACCAACTTGGCGAGGTCCGCCTGGCGCCCATCTTTGAGGCGCTGCCCGGCTCCAGCACTCTCATAGGGCTGTTGTACTCTTTTTCCCGCTACGACACAATCAGCCGCGAGTTTGCATGCGGCGTGATCCTGCCTGCGGTGCGAGCAAACATCAGCCTGCGGAGGCTCGAAATCAGCAATCTGAGTGGAACGGCGTTGCATAGCAGTGAGTGCCCGGAGCTGGCGGAGGCGCATGCCATCGTGGCGGCGCGCACGCAGCCTGATGCCACCGCCGCCAGCTGAGGCGCGTCTGTTGGGTGTCGTGTCAACAAGGATGTAGATTGCCGTACGTTTTTTGTACGGCAGTACGACTCATAGCGCGGCGCTCTGCCCTCGCAGCAGCTGTGCGTGCTGCGTCTCCTTCGCGCTCCCTCTGCGGTCTGCGCTGCGTGGTCCCACTGCCCTCGGCCTTGGGGCGCCCCTCCTCTGCTCCCTCGCCGCGCAGCCCAGCCGCGTCGCGCGCGCCTACACGCAGCACGGCGACCGACGCGCCGCGCTGCCCGCTGCCAGAAGCCGGGCGGAGGGCAGCAGGCCTTTAACAACCCCGCGGCGGGCCCTCACAGGCCACTCAGGCCGCACCGGGGGAACAGCCCCGCAAGCACGCCGCGCAGCCCATGGCGAAGCAGATCGCCCTGTCGCATGTGCCTGCTG
>Ga0049083_10000554_pt1 | contig 13399 bp, 8 predicted proteins | sample GreLakmeMI27MSRF_FD_66719 | JGI IMG/M metagenome (GOLD analysis project Ga0049083, IMG submission 66719) | Freshwater lentic microbial communities from great Laurentian Lakes, MI, USA - Great Lakes metaG MI27MSRF | ecosystem: Environmental > Aquatic > Freshwater > Lake | place: Great Lakes...
GAAACGAGCGTGCACAATGGCAGGCGTCATTGCGCAGACGGCGCAGCGTGCGTGTACGAGGGAACGAGGATGTGCGTGTTGCGACCCAGCGTTACAGCCTTCCTGCCTGCACAGCCAGCAATGGCTAACCCTCTACAGCGACAGGCCAGAGTCATCGTTCTGGCCGCCTGCCTTGATCTTGCTGTCTGAAGATACGCACAACTGACGCGTCAGCCATAAGTCGTGGCACGCTGCTGGCACTGCGCGCACTGCGAGCACGCACCAGACTTGTTGGCCAGGTAGTAGAGCGCCCAGATGGTGGTGAAGACGCCAGCCAGGTGCGCGCCCAGGATGGGGTCGCTCACGCCCAGTGCAATGCCCGCGCCGTCGCCGTTAAGGCGGTCGTCAACCTGAAAGAAAAGAGGGGAGAGGGCGGAGTTTAGCGCCCCAGGAAATGCTACGAGAAGGGCGTGGCAGTGCGGCCTGGGTGGAGCGGGTTTGGCGCGGGCGAGGCCGAAGCGAGATGCCAACAAGGCACTCGCCGGGAGCAGTGGCACTCGCCGGCCGGCTATCACCAGCCGTCAGGCTGGCCGGCACAGGGCCGCGGCGGCCAGTGCACGGCGGCGGCGACGCGCTTGCGCCCGGAGTGCGCGTTGAGAAGCCGGATAGCTTGCTTCGGCAGTTTGCTCCAGTGGCCCGGCACCCAGCCTTTGGCACGCACCAGCGCGAAGGCGGGGGACGCCATGATGAAGGAGGCGGCAGCGGCAACGCCGGCGGACAGCTTGGCGTTGCGGAAGGCTGCGCGGCGGAGCAAGAGTTCCGTCAGCTAGGTTTGTGTCTTGCGATTCCGGGCAGCGCTGTCGCCGCTCTGCACGCCACCGCGCCTGGCGCACACGCGCGGGCAGCGCAGGGTGCGTGCGCACCGGCGGGGACGGCCACCGGCTTCTCAGCGCTGGCGCGGGCCTGCACGCTGCGGCGAGCCGCGGCGCGCGCCGGGCGAGCAGCCAGCAGCTGGGTGGAGCAGAGGGCAGCCATGGAGTTGAGTGAGTCGGCGGGGGTGGCTGGTCTAGACCGCGAGGGGCGTTTCCCACGCGCGGCGGGCGGGACCGCCTGAACAACGTCTGCGAGAGCGTAGCCGGCCACGCGGCACGTTGCACTGGTCTAGGCGTCGTGGGCTATACAGAGAGAACAGAGTACAGCGGTCTCTTCAACACCTCAGCATGCCGCTCCGCAAGCTACACTCACTGCACGCTTGCCGCTCCGCGCCGGCAGCAGGTGTAAACCTCCAGCACCCCACGCACGCGGCGTCGCGGCTGCGCGCGCGCTTGGGCATGGAGCCTCTGTGCCTCGAGCCCCGTGCGTTGACCAGGCGCAGGCGCTTGACTGCCCCTCACGCACCCAGCGCGGCTCACTTTGGCGCACCCTTGGCCGCGCCGTCCTTCATTAGCGCTGCAAAACGCACTTGCGCCTCCGCGTGCCTGCTCACAGCGTCCATGCTATGGAAGTGCTTGCGGTCGATGGGCTCAACGTCTTCTGGCTGTGGATACACAAACTCCTCTTGGTTTGTGGACTGCATGGGCCGCGGCTGGAAGGCCGCGTTGACACGGCAGTTTAACGCCCGGGACGTGGTGGGTTGCACGGGCTCGACCAGCGTGACTGCGGGCGGAGGCACCAGCGGCGGCGGCGGGAGCAACTCGCCCTCCTCAGCCTCCAACTTGGCCAGCTTCGCGTCCAGCGCTCGCCGCGCCATGCGCTCGTCCTTGGCGATCTGCTGCGTCAACGCCCCAGCCAGTTGTGAAGTCATCGCAGCGCTGCCCACGGACGGCTTGCCGAACGACATCCTCAGCGGCTGCAGACTCTCAGAGGCTGGTGGAGAGAGAAGCGGAGAGGAAGGAGAAGCCAGCAATCGAAGAAGTGCAGGTGCAGCAAGCCTCGGCACAATATGTGGCGTGACGTGGCACACTGGCACTAAAAAGTCCCCTAGGGGCTCGCAGCTGGGAGCTGGCCTTCGAAGCGCGCAGAGATGGCCACGGACGGCTGGTGGCAGGTGCGTACTCCTGCTTTGCGCGCGAAGGGACGATGCCCTTCTGCGCCTGCGCGTCCGCGGTGGCGTCTGCCTGGTGCTGCGAGCTGTGGCGTGTACTGACGCGGCGCCTGTGCGCGTCAGCCTGAGCTGTATGTGAGCCGCCTGGAGGCGCTTGCGGATGCGCTGAACGCAACCATGCCGCCCGGCCGGGTGCCGCTCACCGGCGCCACCACCACGCTGCTGGTGACGCAGCTGCTGAAGGCGCAGGCGCGTGCTTTGCAGACCTGTGCGGTGAGTCTGTGAGGGCACAGACATGCTGCTTTCCCTTTCCCTGCAGCCCACTCCGTCTCGCGCCGTGCCTCACTGCCTCACGCGTGCCCTCGCGCGCCACTCCACAGGCCACGCTGTCCGGCGGCTGCGTGCGCCTGCCGTCCGCGCTGCTGCGCGACCTTCGTCCGGGGGGGGGCCTCTTCACCACTCTCCGAGCCTGCCTCTCTTTCGCCACCGCCCTGACCGCAGCGCAGCAGCAGCAGCGCGGCGACGTGGCGCGCGACATGCTGGCGCACGTGCGCGCGGAGCTGGTGGCGGCCGGCGCGGTGCCGGCGCTGCGCGTGCGCTTTGCAGAGGACGTCCCCGCCGAACAGCAAGCGGAGCTGCAGGTACCCCGCCCACGCGCGTGCGCTGTCGCCTGCGCTGCGCTGACGCGCGTCTTCTGCGGCGCCAGGCGGTGGTTGCCCGCCTGGGCGGAGCGGTGGTGGGCGAGGGGGCGGGGGAAGCGCCGGCCACGCACACGCTGCAGGCTGTCCCTCCCGCGGAGCCCCCGGCCGGCGAGGAGTACTTCCGGGTGGTGGAGGCGCGTCACAGCGGGGCGCGCGCGCCAGCTGCAGTCAGTCAGCCGCAGCGTGCGGGGCTCCACTCTGACTGACGCGTACGTTCCCTGTCCTCTCTCCTCTCCTCAGACCCACGCCGGGCGCTCCCTGCTGCACGTGTGCGGCACGCCCGACAGCGCGGACGCGTGGGTGCCCGCCCTGGCGGCACCTGCAGGCGGCGCTGGGGGCGTGGGCGCCGGACTGCTGAGCGGCGGATTTGCGCAGCTCGCGCCGCCGCCGCCGCCGGGCGGCTGGCGCCTGCCGCTCGCCTGGCTGCTCAGCAGCGCCGCCGCCAACGAGCTGCTGCCGGAGGCTGACTTCGACCTCTCGCCGGGCGCAGGCTGGGGGGCTGGCCGCCGCAAGCGGCCCCGCACCGACACAGCCACCCCCTCTCTCGGCGCCCCCCACACACACGAGCAGGACGCCAAGCGCCCCAAAGCCACCCCTCCGGAGCCCTTCCACTCCCACCCCCCACCGCCGCTGCCCCCGGGCACCTCGCAGCGTCCCAGCATCATCTCCCCGCCAGAGCTGCACCACGCCTCCGCCGGCGACGGCTTTCCGGCCGCGGGCACGCGGTGCGAGAACCTGAGCAGCGGGCAGCGCCCTGTGAACGCGCCCCCACCCAGCGCCCCCCCCTCCGGGCCGCTGCCCACGAGTGTGTCGACGCGTCACTTCCTGCCCGCCTTTGCGTCCTGGTTCAGCTTCAACACCATCCACGACACCGAACGCAGGGGGCTGCCCGAGTTCTTCACCGCCCCGGCCGTGGCGCAGGGCAGCAAGACGGCGAGCACCTACCGCACGATGCGCAACGCAATCGTCGCTCGCTTTCGCGAAAATCCCAACCGCCGTATCACATTCACCGAGTGCCGCCAGTCGCTGGTGGGCGACGTGAGCGCATTGTCGCGCATCTTCGGCTTCCTGGAGCACTGGGGCGTCATCAACAACATGAACAGCAAGGCTGGCGCAGCGGCGCATGCGCGCCTGGCCCCAGCGGCGGCGGCGGCGCTGGCGGCGGTGCCGGAGCACGGCGTGCCTGTTGCGCTGCGCATGGCGTCCGGCGCGGGCGCTTCGCGGCCAAAGCATGCGCTGTACGACTTCGACGTACTGCGCGGGAGCGCGCTGCCGCCCGCCGTGGAGGCTGCATCGCTGGCGGTGCGGCGTGGGCTGGTGGTTGGCGCGCCGGTGGCGTGCAACGCGTGCGGCTGCGACGTCACTAGCCAGCCGCGCTACCACTGCGTGCGCCTGCCGGACTACGACCTCTGCGGGCAGCACTACGCGGAAGGGCGCTTCGTGGGCGGCCTCTGCAGCGCCGATTTCCTGCGCCTGGACCCCGAAAAGCCCGGCGACGGTGCACCCTTCGGGGCGAGCGCCAACCGGTGGAAGGATACCCAAACCCTGATGCTCCTGGAAGCCATTGAGCTGCACGGAGACAACTGGGACGCAATCGCGAAGCATGTGGGCACCAAAAGCAAGGCTCAGTGCCTGGCGCATTTCCTGGCGCTGCCAATCGAAGATCGCTTTCTGGACGACATGGAGGGCCGGCCGCTGAGTCTGGATGGCGCTGGCGCCGCCGCGCCCGCGCAGCTGCCTGAGGATCGGCCTGAGCTGGTGCCATTCGAGGACGCGGGCAACCCGATTCTGGCGCAAGTCGCCTTCCTGGCGGCCGTGGTGGGGCCCCGCGTCGCAGCCGCCGCCGCCGCCGCCGCGCTGGCGGCGCTGGAGAGCGAGATGTGCGGCGGCGCAGCGGAGCCTGATGACGTGGCAGCTGCGATTGCCGCAGCCACGCGCGACTCATCCGCTGCGATGGAGACGGACACGGCCGTGCCCGCGGATGGTGCTCCGTCAGCAGCGGCGGTGCGCCGCAGCGCGGCGGTGTGCCTGGCCGGCGCAGCCGTCAAAGCGAAGCTGCTTGCGGATCAGGAGGAGCGCGACTTGCACCGCACGGTGGTCGGCATCCTGGACACGCAGGCCAAGAAGCTGGAGGTGAAGCTGCGTCAGCTGGACGAGCTGGACGAGCTGCTGCGGCGGGAGGGGGATGCGACGGACGGCAGCCGGACAATGGTGGTGGGGGACCGCGTGATGGCTACCGCCAACAAGATCCAGGCGCTCCCACCGCAGCAGCAGGCGCAGGCGCTGGTGCAGCAGCCTGCGGCGAGGCAGTAAGGGAGGGAAACATAGCGTGCAAGGAAAGGAAGGAAGAGCCACAAAGAACGTCTCGGATGCAGCAGGCAGCAGGCGGGGGCACCTCCTTCTGTCCTTCTAACGCCTCTTCGCCTCCCCCTCCCCCTCCCTCCGCGCAGACATGGTGGTGCAGATCAGCTCTGCCGGGGAGCGCTCGGTTGGTGGCTGCGCGGGCGAGCCGGTCCCCGGGCAGGACAGCGACGGCGACAGCGACAGCGGCGTAGAGGTGGAGGAGCCCGAGCCCGAGCCGCTCTCCGCGGAGCAGCAGGCGCGCGAGGCTGCGCTGGGCCGGGCGGGCGCGTATCGGGAGGCTGGCAACGAGGCGTTCAAGCGGTGCGTTTGGGCAGGCGGGGGGCGCACGGAAAGACACTCCCGCACTCACTGACGCGCACGCCCCCCGCCTCCGCGCGCCCTCTTTCCCTTCTGCAGCGGCGACTTCCAAGGCGCCGTGGAGGCGTACACGGCGGGCTGTCGCCACGCGCCCAGCGCGGCGCTGTTGTGCAACCGCGCGGCGAGCCTGCTGGCGCTCAACCAGCCGCGCACCGCGCTGTGCGACTGCAGGGCGGCGCTGCACCTGGAGCCGGGACACCTGAAGGCGCACGTGCGCGCCGCGCGAGCGCTGCAGGCGCGTGTTCTCGAGGTTTACCTGTTGCGTCGCTGACACGCCCGTCGGGCCTCTTCTAGGCTCTCGACGACCTGCCCGCCGCCGTGGTCGAGGCGCGGTGCGCGCTGGCGTTGGATGCGCGCAGCGTGCCCCTCAAGCGTCTGGTGCGCGAGCTGGAGGGAGAGGAGGTGCTTCGGTCGCACGAGCTCGCGCTGCTCACCGCAGCGCAGGCGGCCGCCTCGGGTGACTCGCAGCAGGCGGCGGCGCTGGAGGCGCAGATGGCGCTGCCCGCCGGCGCCGCCGGGGGGCTGGCGGACGTAGTGGCGTGTGTGCAAGCTGCGAGGGCGCTCACCCAGCCAGCCGCACCCGCACCCGCCGACGCTGCCGCCGCCGCACACTTCCGCGCCGCGCTGCCGCGCCTGCGCGCGCTCCTACAAGCGGAAGCATGCCACCGCGACGCGTTCGCAGCCTGCCGGGGCGCGCAGGCGCTTTTGGGCGCCTACGGCGAGGACAACGTTGGCGTGCTCTCTGCGCTCCTCGACGCCCTCCCATCCGCCCACCGCGCGCCGCAAGCCCTCGCGGACGCAACCCAGGCGCACGATGGCGCGCACGCGCAGCTGCTGGTGCGCGCGGTGCGCGACCGGCGCGTGGGGGTGATCACCTTGGCGCTGGATGTCTGTGCAGCTGCGGCGCCCGTGACAGCTGCCAGCTGTCTGCGCGCCGCGCTGCTGGGCGGCGACACCGGTCTCTGCCTGGTGCTGATGTGCGTCAAGGCCCCCCCGGGGGTTGCGCAGCGGGCGGGGGCGGTGCTGGCAGCGTGCGCCAGCGCAGATGGCGCCGCGTTCGCGAGGGCCATGGCGCCGCATGCGGCGCAGTTGGCGGACGCAATTGCGCGGCTGGTGACCCCGGCGGTGAAGGACTCGGCGTGGGGGCGCGACTCGGCGGGCTGTGTCGCCAACGAGGGGGCTGCGACTGCAGCGCTCGCCGTCGCGCACGTAGCCTGCCGTGCCCCGGCCGCCCGCGCCGCGCTGAGCCGCTCTCGTGCGCTCTCCGCCGCGCTGCTCTCGCTGCTGCGGTGCGACTGCGGCGGGCTGGGGGAGACGCATCGCACCGATTACGTCAGCGGCGCGTCGCTCATCATGCGTGCCTGGTCGCGCGCGCGTCCGGCAACGCTCGCCCGCATCGAGGCAGCCACGTTAATGGCGGCCACGCTGGCTGAGGCGCCCGACTCGACGCTGCCGAGCAGTTGGGACCAAGACCACGAGGACGCTTGGCTCCTCCTCCTTCCGCTCCTCCACGTCCAGCAGCAACCCCTGCGCGCCAGCGCGCTGCGCCTGGCTGACGCGTGCGCGGCCGCGGAGCCCCGCTGCGGCTGGGCGCTGAGCGAGCTGGGCTTGGCGGAGCCGCTGTGCGCCGCCCTGCTGCTGCCGCCCGCGAGCGAGACGCAGCGCGCGAGCGCCGCCTGCGCTGCTAAGCTGCTGCGGCGCTGCTGCGGTCTGGATGCGCTGCAGGAGGAGGTGATGCGCGAGAGCGCGGGCGGGCTGGAGGAGCCCGGGGCGCTGGGCGCGCAGGAGGAGAGGCGCGGCGTGCGCGCCCTCTGCGCCGCGCTGCTGTGCAGCCGCGGCGCGTGCGACGACGCGGTGGCCGCCGCCGCGGAGGCGCTGCGCGCGTGCTGCGAGCGCCACGCGGCGGCGCAGCGCTACCTGGCCTGCGTGCGGCCGCGCTTCGCCTGCGACCTGGTGCGCGTGTGGTACGAGCGTCAGCGCGCCCCTTTCGCGCGAGACGCGGTGGAGGCGCTGCTCATGGCGCTCGTGGCCACGGAGGAAGGCGCCCTGGCGCTGGCCAGAGACGCCGAGTCGGAAGAGCGCGTGGTTGCGTTCGTGCAGCACCTGCGCAGCCGCCGGGCGGCGGACATGGCGGCCGCCACCGGCGGCGCGTCCATGCTGCATCCGGAGCAGCTGGGCATGGCCACTCCGTACGCCAAGCGCAGCGAAGAGGAGGCCGCCCTCCTCATAGAGGGGGCGCCCGCCGCCGCCATGCTGCAGGCTGTGGATGCCGCCCCGCTGGCGCGCTACATGTGCAGCCTGCTGCCCCGCGGCGCCTCCTCCTCCTCCTCCTGCTTCCCGCCGTGTGTGGTGTGCGACGCTGCTGCGGGCGACGGCTCGCTGGCGCTGCGCCTGGCGCCGCTGATGCCCCAGGGATGCACCCTCTACGCAGCCTCGCGGTGTCGCGCGTCCGTGGACGCGCTCGCGTCGCGCGCCCAGGGCCTGGTGACGCCGGTCCTATGCGCCGCTGCTCTGGACGCGCTTCCCCTCCCAGCCAACATTGTCCTTATCGCCCTCGCTGCGGCATGGCTGACGGAGGACGCGTGCGCCATGATGGGCGTGTCGTCCAAGCTGGCGTGCGGGGGAAAGCTGGTTTTGGTGGAAGAAGATCCAAACGCGCTGGCTATCCTCCGCGACCAGGCGCTTCATGCGGGCCTGCGCCTCTACGCCACTCCGGAGGTGCTCAACGAGCACTTCGTCTGCGTCATGGAAGCGCCGTGAAACGCAGTGACGAGGTGTGATTGAGAGAATCCAAACCATCCTGTATCATTCCTGAGTGCGTTCACTTTACACTGCTCGTTGGCTCCTAGTCCTTCGCTACTGCACCAGGTGGAGCGTGTCCCGAACAAACAGCGTCACTCCCATGGCCACCAGCAAGAGAAGCCCGCTGGCTGAGATGTTCTGCTCAACCTCCACGGGCAGCTTCTTGCCGCCGCGCAGCCCCTCCACGGCCAGCAGCGCCAGGAAGCCTCCGTCCAGCGCGGGCAGGGGCAGCATGTTGACCACGGCTAGGTTGATGTTGATGATGCTCGCAAACTGGAACACGCCGGCGGGGTCTCCGCGCGCAACCTGCGCGCCGACGGCGACGATGGCCACGGGGCCGGAGATCTGGTCCACCGTGTTTGAAAAGTTGAGCACTATCTCCGATAGGCCGTGCGTCACAACTCCCGTGAGGCGCGCAAAGTCTGAGCCAGCCCAACGCAGCGCCGTGGGTAGGTCTGACGCCACGCGGTGCGAGACGACCGTGTTCGCCTCCAATTGGACGCCGATGCGGCCATCGCGGCTGTTCGAACCTCTCGCAGGAGTCACCGTCAGCGCCAACGGCTTCGCCTCGCCCTGGCGCTGCAGCGTGAAGGTGAGGGGGGTGTTTGTTGAGAGGCGGATGCGCTCCACAAAGCGCGACACGGACAGGGCGGACGGTGCAACCTCTTCGCCGTTTACCGCCAAGATGATGTCCCCCTCTTTCATGCCAGCATCCCGCGCCGCGCTGGAGGCCAGCAGCACGGGCACCCGCACGCCGGGCAGGTAGGTCTGCTCCAGCTGGCCCACCGTGAGTGCCTGCGTGGTGAGCAGCACCAATGCAAAAGCTACGTTTGCCAGCACTCCCGCCACCACGACGGCCGCGCGGTCGCCCAGCGGCCGGTTGCGCAGCAGGTCCGGGTCGTCTTTGGGCCAGGGGCACTCCGGGTCATCGTCCGGGAAGGCGACGAAGCCGCCCAGAGGCACTAAGCCGAAGCTGTACTCAACCTCGGGTCCTTGGTAGCTGAACAGCCTGGGGCCGAAGCCCACGCAGAACTTGCTCACGTGCACGCCGCGCCAGCGGGCCATGCCGAAGTGACCGCACTCGTGGACGAAGATGATCCCCGCAAGCACCGCCAGCGCCTCAGCCACGGAGCCCGGACCCTCGAAGCTGAATCCGCTGCCAGCGAGCATCCCGCTGGCGGCCAGCACAGAACCGGCGCCCAGGCCGAGCGCCTGCGGGCAGCGGTGAGGTGGCAGCGCCAGGGGGCAGCGCTGCGGGCCGCACCTCGCGCGCACGCTGCACCCCGCTCTTGGAGACTCTAGGGGCGGACGCCTGCGGCGTTGCCGGGCCAGGTTGCGGCGGCGCAGAGCGAGAGACGCAGAGAAGGCGGCTAAGGCCCCGCGACACCTTGGGCCCGCGCGAGGCGCCTCTTGTGACGTGCCTCCACGCGGCGCGGCGTGTGGCGCGACATACCGGGAGCGGCGTGCCTGCGGACAGCGCCTGCAAGCCGTTCATGGCGGCGAAGGCGCGAAGCGCTTTGGCGGTGGCAGCTCTCCCAGCTGCAACAGGCTAAGCTGCTCTCGAAAACAAACAGCGCTGAAGGGCGCTCAGTCTGCACACTTCGACGGTCGTACGAAGGCAGGGGCGCCCGCGAGTTAGCAGCAGCGCGCCGGCGGTGCCTCCTCCGCGCCACGTGGGCGGGCGCCGCCCGCCGCGTGTGCTGCACACCTCCCGCCTCCGCCTTTCATATACCACTATGTCTGCCATGCTCACCACCTCTGCGAGCCTGTGCCTGCCGACCCGCGTGTCGGTCCGCCGCACGCGTGCGTCGGTCGCTGGCGGTGCGTTGTCGTGGGAGCTGGAGCCGCTGCGCCTCGCATGCGACGCAGTCTGGGCCTGTGAGAGCCTCCCGGGCTGCGGCGGCTTGCTGTCGGGCGGCGGCGAGCCGCGTCCGGTCTGTACTCGGAGACCTGACTCGCTCGCTCGCGCAGTGCCGGTGAGCCGCCGCACCGTCGCCGTCCGCGCAGCGCGCGTCCAGACGGCGGTCCGCGCCAGGTGCGCCTCCTGCTGGCCCGCCGCGCGTGGAGCAGGCGCTGCGACGGGGAGCGAGGCAGCTCCCAAATGCAGGTCTTGGCTCTTAGCCGCAGTATCCGAGGCGCATGCGCCTCCCCAGCACTTGCGCCAGCGTTCAGTGCCCTGGCACCGCCCACGCTGACGCCTCCGTGCCGCACGCAGCGCTGAGGAGAAGCAGGTCGCCTCCACGCTGCCCGCGGCCGCTTTCACCCTCGCGGCTGCGCTCAGCCAGGCCGGCGCGGCCGAGGCTGGTACGTGCCCGCCAGGCGCCCCACGCACCACCCGCAACGTCCCGCGGGTCGCGCAGCCGCGATCGGTCTCCGAACTCTGCGTGTGCGCGCGCGTGATCAACTGCTTTACTCACCCTCCACTCCCTGTCTGCTTCCCCCCAAACAGCCGTGAGCCCCTCCCTCAAGAACCTGCTGCTCTCCGTGCTGGCTGGCGGCTCTGTGCTGGGCGCGATTGCGGTGGGCATCGTCGCCGTGTCCACCTTCGACAAGGTGACGCGCAAGGGCTAAACTCGGGGGCCAGATGGCCAGCGAGGGTGGAGAAGTGCGCGGCTGCGCACTGCTTCCCTGGTGGGCCAACCACGGGCTGTGTGATGTGTTGTGACGTGAGGCATGAGCGTAAATCCGTCAGTGGTCCGTCGTGCTGCGTTGCTTCGTTGGTCGTTGGTCAACACTGAACAGCCCAGCGCCCTCCCTGGCCTCCCTGTTCGCCCAGATGTGGCTCCCAGCACTTGATTTAGGCTCGTGACCTACCTTGAGTGCGTCCATGGCTAGCGGGAGCCTGCAAATGGGCGTGGCCCGTTCCCTGGGCATCTCCTCGCTGCTGTTCCTGGCCGTCGCGCTGCTGCTCTCCAGCCCTGTGCTCTACACGCTGCTCTTTTCGCTGACGGTGGTTGCCTGCGGGCGCTGGGCGGCGCAGCGCGTGGACGCTACCTGGACTGAGCAAAAGCTGAAGGTCTCCTGGCGGGCGCAGCGGCCAGCCTTCGCGGGAGCGCCGACGCGGCCGAGGCCGGCGGCTGGCGCGGCCCCGCCGCAGCCTTGGGGCGGCGCGCTGGGGAGCGAAAACGCAGGCGTTGCGTGGCGTCATGCTCTGGGCGCCCCGCTGGTGGCCAAGGAACTGGACGCGCTGCTTAGCCACGTGGTAGAGGAGTTCGTGAGCGAGCTGTGGTACAAGTCTCTCACGCCGGACGCGTCCTTCCCTGTCCACGTGAAGGACCTGGCAGGCACTTTCCTCGCCGCCTTCGCGCCGCGCCTGCGCGCCCTCAACGCCGGCGCGCTGCTCATCAGAGACACCTGCGAGGTGCTGACAGAGCAGCTGGACTTGTACCGCAGAGTACGGGAGAGGTGCGTGCACCGCGTTCTGCGCCCACTGGCCCCGGCACGCGCACCGCTCACGCCCCGGCACAGCATTGGGGAGGAAACACTGGACAGGTTGAGTCCAGAAGCTCGCGAGCGCGCCTACGCGGCCGAGATGGCCGCAGACGGCGACCTTCTGCCTGCTGCGAGCAGTGTAGAGAGTGAACACGCGGCGCTTCGACGCGTCACCGACGCGCTGCTGAACTACACGCTGCCCGCTGCGGAGTCGCCGCTGATACGCTCGCTGTCGCGCGAGCTGGTGGCTGGGTGCGTGCTGCGGCCAGTGCTGGGCTTTGCCGCACCCTTCTGGCTCAACAAACTGCTCCTCGCCGCGCTCAAAAGCAGCCAAGGCGACGGCGCCGCCGCCGCAGGGGATGCTGCCGCCGGTGCGAGCGAGGAGCTGCTGCATCTGTGCACGGATGGCCACGGACTCTGGGACGGCGCGGCAGCTCATGAGCCGCGGCCGGCGCCAAGGGCACATGATGCATCCGCCTCTGCTGCATTGTCGGTGGATGGCGATGATGAGCCGCAAGTGCAGGCCGTGAGGCGCCTGGATGGCCCAGACCTTGCTTCCTCTTTTGCTGTGGCGCGCGACGGCGTCGACGAGCCCGCGCCCCTGCTTGCCCCCCCTGGCCCCGTGCGTCCCCTGCGCGCGGGCCTGCTCACAGCGCGCGTGACGGGCAGCAGCGTGGTGGGCGACTCGTTCAGCACGCATGTGGCGTACGAGCTGCTTGTGGCTGACGGCCTGGGCGCGCGCTGGCTGGTGCACCGTCGGTTCTCCAACTTCGAGGCGCTGCACAAGCGCCTCAAGGCTCTCCGGGCCCGGGGGCGGCACAAATTGCCTCCCAAGCGCATCTTGTTCCACTCGCCCGAGGGCAACTTCATGGACGCGCGCAAGCAGCTGCTGGATTCGTACCTGCAGGACATTTTGGCGGATGCGCGCCTGTGCGCCAGCCCGGAGGTGTGGGACTTCCTGTCCTCACACAGCCGCAGCTACGTGCCCGCGCCTGGCGGCGGCGGCGTGCTCAAGTCCGTCAGCCTGGGCCTCAGCGCCGGGCTGGACAGCGCCGTCACCGCCGTGCAGCGCGAGCTGGCGGACGCCGGGCGCAAGCTGGACAGGCTCAAGGAGCGCCGCGAACACAGGCCCCACGCAGCCGCCGCGCACAGCGCCGTGCCGGAGGAGGCCCAGCCCGAGGCCGAGGAGCAGGGGAGAGATGAGCGCCAGCGCGGCGGCGGTGAGCCCACCGGGGACACGGACGTGCAGCAGGGGGCGCCCCCGGCTGTGCTGCGTCGCGCGAAGAGCGCCGAATCGCTGTCGCTGTCGCGGCATGACTCCAGCGAGGACGTGGAGAGCCTTGCGAACAGCTTGTCGTACGACCACGACCCGCGACCCGCTGCGCAGCAGGAGCAGCAGCAGCAGCAGCAGCAGCAGCAGCAGCACGCGGGCCATACGCAGCCTCCGCACGCGCATCGCGAGGGCGATGACCCCTCCGGCTTGTCGATGCCCTTGCTTGACCTGGTGGACGCTGTGTTCCGCCTGCGTCAGCGGGGCCTGGTGCGCCGCCGCATGCTGTCCTTTGCGCGCGCTCTCGCGGAGCTGTTCGTGGGCGGCGCGCTGGACGAGGCGCTGGCGGGTCAGCTGCAGCAGCTGCGCAGCGAAGCGGGCGTGGCGGCTCTGGTTGGGGCGGTGCGGGAGAGCCTGTGGCCGGGAGGGGTGTGGCACCGCGTGCAAGCT
>Ga0049083_10000556_pt1 | contig 13383 bp, 20 predicted proteins | sample GreLakmeMI27MSRF_FD_66719 | JGI IMG/M metagenome (GOLD analysis project Ga0049083, IMG submission 66719) | Freshwater lentic microbial communities from great Laurentian Lakes, MI, USA - Great Lakes metaG MI27MSRF | ecosystem: Environmental > Aquatic > Freshwater > Lake | place: Great Lakes...
TTAAACCTGATTTCGCAGCCTTACAAAAACGTAAAAAAATGGGTGAATTATATCCAAAAGATTAATAACTTTTGAATAATTACGTTCTTAAAAACGTAATTATTCAAAAGTTATTTATATTGATTATTGCTTTACTTCTTGAAGTTCAGAAATAGCAAAATTATTTGTATTTGTTCCTATATAATTTACAGAATCAAAACGAACTACCGCGGGGTAACGAATAACTTCATTTTTTTCAACGCTTATTACAACACCTGTTTTATTGAACCAATAAGATTCTTTTCTAAGAATACGTACTTTCGATCCTTTTTGTACCATAATATAAATATTTTTTCTTTTCATTTTAATATATTTCTTATTTTAGTAAAAAATAATTATAAACAACATTGAATAATAAAAATAAATTTATCTATAATAATCTTATATATAAACTACTGAGGAAAATTTTTTCAATTTAAGATAATAATAAAAATTATCATGTTTAACAATAATTTAATTCTATTTATTTTTTTTTTAATTTTCTTACTTTTGATTAGCGATAAAGTCTTATTTGCTTTAGAAAAAGTTTGGAATGAGTTTAATCAAGAAATTTATGAACCAGAAAATCAAGGTTCAGATAGCTTAGAAAATTTCATTGGTTTAGATGAAAATATCATTCAAGTTTCTACAGATATTAAAACAAAATTTGAAGATGTTGCTGGAAATGAAGAAGCAAAAGAAGAATTAAAAGAAGTAGTACGATTTTTAAAAGATTCTCAATCCTTTGCTAAATTAGGTGCAGCCGTTCCTAAAGGTGTTTTACTTAGTGGTCCACCAGGAACAGGAAAAACTTTACTAGCTAAAGCTATAGCAGGAGAATCAGGAACACCTTTTTTAAAAGTTTCAGGATCTCAATTCGTTGAATTATTAGTAGGTGTAGGAGCATCACGTGTTCGTGAGTTATTTGATAAAGCACGCGCATTAAAACCAGCAATTATTTTTATTGATGAAATTGATTCAATTGCTCGTATTCGTTCTTCAAATGCTAATATGGGGGGTGGAAACGACGAACGTGAACAAACCTTAAATCAAATTTTAACTGAAATGGATGGTTTTAAATTGGACACAGGTATTGTAGTTATTGCAGCTACAAATAGGATAGATATACTTGATCCTGCTATTAAACGTCCTGGAAGATTTGACCGTCAAATTGTAGTAGGAAACCCAAATTTAAAAGAACGCCAATCAATTTTAAAAGTTCATGCTCGTGGTAAAAAATTTGATTCAGCTGTTTCAATTACTCAAATAGCTCAACGGACAATTGGTTTTTCAGGAGCTGACTTAGCAAATTTATTAAATGAAGCAGCTATTCTTGCTACTCGCAAGAAAAAATCTATGATCAGTATTGATGAAATTAATCTATGTATTGATAAAATTGTTATTGGATTGGAAGGAAAGCAAGTATTACGTATTAAATCTCGTCAACTAACTGCTTTTCATGAAATGGGACATGCTTTTTTAGGTAGTTTAGTAAATGAAAATGAAGGGATTGAAAAACTAACATTAATTCCGCGAGGAAATAATCAAGGTACAACTTGGACAATTCCATCTGCAAGTCAATATAGTTCTCGTCAAATATTTATTAATCAAGTATTAATTGCTATCGCAGGTCGAGCAGCTGAGGAAATGGTTAGTGGGGAAGGGGAATGTACTGTAGGATCACAACAAGATATTGCACGTATGACACGAACTGTTCGTACAATGGTTTTACGTTATGCTATGGCACGTTTACAAGAATTAAAACAACAAGCACAGCAACGCAATTTATTTTTATTAGGCAGTGATGTAAAACAAGAATTAAATAATATAATTGATAATTTTACAACTAATTTAATGGATATTACTTATAATGAAGTTCTTTCATTTTTAGAAATAGTCCGTCCAGGTGGAGAACGTTTAGTTGATCAATTACTTGTTTTTGAAGAATTAACTGGTAAAGATTTACGTACAATTGCTCGTGAATACTTATCAAATTTAAATTCTAATGAGTTACTTTATAGTTCACGAGAGTCTTCTTTATTTGATTTAATGTTACCCGAATTACGACGATCAGTAAAAGAAGTTGAAAAACAAGTTGAAAAATTAAATATTCGTCAAAGTTAAAACTAATTAAAATTTTTTCCTACTTTTAAAAAGTAGGAAAAATTAATGGATCTGGATAAATAGAATTAATAAAAATAAGTCCTGCAGATGTTACAGTTAGTAAAACAGTTAAAAGAATCGGTGCTGTTGATAAATAAGTTAAAAAATAATTCATAAAATTAATTTAGTTTATATATATATATTATTAATGAAAAATAATTATCGAGGAGATAGGGTAATATCATCTTCTGATGCTAATAAATCGCCACTTGTAAATTCTTTCCATGATTCAATAGGCCATAAAAATCCAGAATTCATAATTGATAATGCTATTGGAACATTAATAATAATTTCACTTTCATAAGAGTTCTCAGTTGTAGAAGCATATCGTAAATATTTACGCCCACTCCAACCAATCCAACCCGTAATATATAAAAATAAAATACCTGGAATAGTGAATTCTGCTGCATGATCAAATTGACCTGAAGCAATAATTCGTGGTAAACCTTCTTTCCCACATAATAAATTTGTACTTCCATATCGGTCAAATCTATTCTTTGTAGCACCAATTTCATTTGTTAAAGCTTTTGCTTCTTTGCTATCGGGTGTATAAAGTTTTAACCTATTTTCTAATTTTTTAACAGAACTATTTAAACGTTTTTTAAACGCAGCAGACTCTTTACAAGGAGTTAATGCATTAAAATCTGCTTTGGCAGTTGAAATATTTGTAGTTAAAACAAAAATGGAAAGAAAAATTACTGAGAATATTTTTGAAATTGATGTGGGAATATATAATTTCATAATTTATAAATAAATTAGATAAAAAATTGACTAGTAGAATGATTATACATTTCTATTATAAGAATAAATAAGAGTGAGGATAATTAAAAAATGGCAAAAATTATACAAGATTAATCAAGTTTAAAAAATTAATTTCAATTACCCCCAAGGGGATTCGAACCCCTGTTACTTCCGTGAAAGGGAAGTGTCCTAGGCCTCTAGACGATGGGGGCTGTTGGTTTATTTATTTATATAATATTATTATAGTAATCTATCATAATACATTATAAAAAATGCTAGCTTTTTTGTCAAATATAATTTCTCTACAATTATTTTATTGAAATTTTTTTATTAAAAGTGTTATCTTTATTTCAACTACAATATATTGATACAAATGTGTACTGAACTATTTTTAGCTTTAATTTATTTTCTTATTATATTTTTTGTAAATTTTTTTCTTATTAAACTAATAATTAAAACAATTATAAATATTTTTTATTTACTGAAAATTCAAACTATTCATTTATATTTTAAAGAAATAAAAAATAATAATTTATGGTTATCTTTAAATTTACTAAAAATAAATGCAAATAATTTTTCAACTTTGTTATATTTTAATCAAATTAAAAAAACAACTGATGTTTTAATTATCGGCAAAACTTATGAATATTTAAGTTTTTTTTTAGATAAAAATAAAAAAAGAGAAAATCCAAAAGATTTTTATTATCTTTTATTAAAAAACCAATATTTAGAAAAGAGATAAAAGAAATGGGACACCTGGGAATCGAACCCAGAACTTATCAGTTAAAAGCCGAGCACTCTACCGTTGAGTTAGTGTCCCTGAAGATACATACAAATTATAATTAATTTATGATTATATTTGCAAGAATTATTCTATTTTATTTTTCAATAGCATAGATTGAAATTTAAAATAAGAGAGTGTATTAAAAGATGAACAAATAAAGTTATTATTATGAATTTAAACGTTGTTAGTCAACTTCTGACTGTTTTTATTATTGTTTCTTTAGGACCTGCTGTTATTGCTTATTTAGCTTATAAAAAAGCATTATAATTTTATAAGAAAGTAAAAAATTTTATAATAATTAGAAAAGAAAAGTTTATTTACCAAGCTTTTTAACAATATCCAAAAAGAATCTTTAACTTAACCGTATTAAAATTTACTTTAGAGAATTAAGAAAGGAATAAATTATTTTTTTATCAATAAAATCAAACAACATGGCTTTACCTTGGTATCGTGTTCATACAGTTGTATTGAATGACCCTGGAAGACTTATTGCAGTTCACTTAATGCATACAGCATTAGTTTCTGGTTGGGCTGGTTCAATGGCTCTTTATGAACTTGCTATTTTCGATCCATCAGACCCAGTTTTAAATCCAATCTGGCGTCAAGGAATGTTTGTTATGCCTTTTATGGCCAGATTAGGAATTACCGAATCTTGGGGTGGTTGGACAATTACAGGTGAAAGTGCAACTACACCGGGACTTTGGAGTTTTGAAGGTGTTGCTTTAACACATATTATCTTATCTGGATTATTATTTTTAGCAGCTATTTGGCACTGGGTTTATTGGGATTTAGATTTATTCCAAGATCCTAGAACTGGAGAACCAGCTTTAGATTTACCAAAAATTTTTGGTATTCATTTATTATTATCTGGATTTCTTTGTTTCGGATTTGGTGCTTTTCATGTAACAGGTTTATTTGGACCTGGTATTTGGGTATCAGATAGTTTTGGATTAACTGGAAGAGTTCAACCTGTTGCTCCTGCTTGGGGACCAGATGGATTTAACCCATTCAATCCAGCTGGAATTGCTTCCCATCATATTGCGGCAGGTACATTAGGAATTATTGCTGGAATTTTTCATTTAACAGTTCGCCCACCGCAACGTTTATATAGAGCATTAAGAATGGGAAATATTGAAACTGTTTTATCAAGTAGTATTTCTGCAGTATTTTGGGCAGCTTTTATTACTTCAGGAACAATGTGGTATGGTTCGGCAACAACACCAATTGAACTTTTTGGTCCAACTCGTTATCAATGGGATAGTGGTTATTTCCAACAAGAAATTGAACGTCGTGTTGAAACATCTATTGCTCAAGGAATTTCAGAAACAGCTGCATGGTCACAAATTCCAGATAAATTAGCTTTTTATGATTATATTGGAAACAATCCAGCTAAAGGTGGTCTTTTCCGTTCAGGTCCAATGAATAAAGGTGATGGAATTGCTGAAGCATGGTTAGGACATCCAATTTTCCGTGATCGTGAAGGACGTGAATTAACCGTTCGTAGAATGCCAGCATTCTTTGAAACATTCCCAGTAATTTTAGTAGATAAAGATGGGATTATTCGTGCGGATATTCCATTCCGACGAGCTGAATCAAAATATAGTATTGAACAAGTTGGTGTTAATGTAAGTTTCTATGGTGGAAAATTAAATGGTCAAACATTTAAAGATGCCCCAACAGTTAAAAAATTTGCTAGAAAAGCACAATTAGGTGAAGTATTTGAGTTTGATCGAGCAAGTTTAGAGTCAGATGGAGTATTTAGAAGTTCTCCTCGTGGTTGGTATACATTTGGTCATGCTAATTTTGCTTTATTATTCTTCTTTGGTCATCTATGGCATGGTGCTAGAACTATTTTCCGTGATGTATTTACAGGGATTGGTCCTGAAGTAACTGAACAAGTTGAATTTGGTGCATTTAGAAAAATTGGTGATAAAACAACTCCTCGTAAAGGGACGATTTAAAACAATTGATTATGCATAAAAACAATTAGTAGAATAATTTCTACTAATTGATATCTTATAATTTTTTAACAACTACAAACTATGGAAGCTTTAGTTTATACTTTTCTATTAATTGGAACATTAATGGTGTTATTCTTTTCTGTATTCTTCCGTGACACACCAAAAATTATTAGATCATCAGAATAAATTAATATTTATTAAAAATATCTAATTTTTTACGCATCATCTTCTTCAAAAGGATCAATTAAATTATCCGCACCTGGGCCAAAAGAACTATATATTGTTAACAAAGTAATTCCAACAACTAAGGACGTAATTCCGAAAGAAAAGAAAGCAGTATCTAAATTCATAATAGGCTTTTATATATAAATCGACAAAAATTTTTAAGAAAATTAATAATAAACTATTAATCTTTCTTTTATATTTATTATTTTAAATGTAAATAATTAAATTATGGCATTAAAAACACGTTTAAGTGAAATTCTTAAGCCTTTAAATATTGAATATGGAAAAGTAGCCCCAAATTGGGGAACAACACCAGTAATGGGACTTTTCATGGCATTATTCCTAGTTTTTTTACTAATTATTCTTCAAATTTATAATTCTTCATTAATTTTAGAAAATGTAGATGTAACTTGGACAACAGTTTAAGTTTATTGATTAATCTACATATCAGAAATGAAAATATTTTCATTTCTGATATGTATTTTTTAATTTTTTTTATTTGGATTCATCTGTAACGTCAATCACTACTCCTTTTTGTGTAGAAGAAGAATTAGTAGATGTTGACGTTTGTAAAACTGCATTTTCTAATATATCATAAATAAAAAAATCAATTGAATTTTTTAATTCTTCTAAAGATCCTTCGTTTAATTTTGTAAAATGTTTTGTTTTATATAAATATTTTACTTCTTCTAAAAGCATAGTAAAATAAGTTTCCGTATCATTTTTAAAACTATTTTTTGAGAATAAGTCAGTTATTTTTTCTGCTTTAGCTAATAAATTATCTAATTCATAAGTAATGTTAACTAAAGATTTTTTAGATTTATCTAATTTTGCATTTTCTTCCGCTTCTTGAATCATCTTAGAAACTTCTTCACGACCTAAAACTGAAGCTCCCTCAATTTTAATAGATTGTTCTTGACCTGATTTTTCTTCACGAGCAGAAACTGCTAACAAACCGTTAACATCAAGTTGGAAAGTAACATTAATTTTTGGAATGCCACGTGGTGATGCTGGAATTCCTTTTAGTTTAAAAATTCCTAAACTTTTATTATCTTTTGCAAAAGGACGCTCACCTTGTAACACATGAATTTCTACACTTTCTTGAAAATCAGTTCCTGTTGAAAAGACTTCCGATTGTTTTACAGGAATTGAAGCATTTCGATTAATAATTGTTGTCATTAATCCTCCCATTGTTTCAACACCTAAAGATAAAGGTGTAACATCTAATAAAATTAAATCTGTAATTTCACCAGCAATAATTCCAGCTTGAACAGCAGCTCCTAGAGCTACAACTTCATCAGGATTTACTGTTTCATTTAGAGGTTTCCCTAAATAGTCCAATAATAAATTACGGACAGCTGGAATACGAGTTGAACCACCTACTAAAATAATTTGATCAATATCGTTTTTTGATAATTTCGCATCTTGTAACGCTTTTTGTAAGGGTTCTTTACATCTTTCTAATAAATTTTTACTTAATTGTTCAAATTTTGAACGATCAATTTCAACATCAATATTTTTTGGTGTTTGTCCGGCGATATATATAAAAGGTAAACTAATACGTGTTGTTTGAATACTTGATAATTCTATTTTTGCTTTTTCAGAAGCTTCAATAATTCGTTGTAAAGCTTGTTTTTCTTTGTATAAATCAACTCCTTCTTTTAATTTGAAGTCATTCATAATATATTGAACAATAACTTGATCAAAATCGTCCCCACCTAAATGTGTATCACCAGAAGTTGATAATACTTCGAAAACTTCATCCCCAACTTCTAAAATAGAAACATCAAAAGTTCCGCCTCCTAAATCAAAAATTAAAACTACTTCATTTTTCTTTTTATTTAAACCATAGGCTAAAGCTGCGGCTGTTGGTTCGTTTAAAATTCTTAAAACTTCTAAACCAGCAATTGTTCCAGCGTCTTTTGTAGCTAAACGTTGTGAATCATTGAAGTAAGCAGGTACAGTAATAATAGCTTGACTAATATTTTCTTTTAAAAATTTACTTGCATCAGTAACTAATTTTTTTAAAATAGAAGCGGATAATTCTTCTGGACTAAATTCTTTTTTTAAAATCGGTGCATAAATTTTAATATTTCCATTTTCGTCTTTTTTAACAGTGTACGCAATACGATTAATTTCATCTTCAATTTCCTCATATTTACAACCAATAAAACGTTTTACAGACGAAAAAGTATTTTCAGGATTAACTACGGCCTGACGTTTTGCAATTTGTCCTACTAAAGTTTCTCCATTTGGTGTATACGCAACAATTGAAGGTGTTGTACGATTTCCTTCTGAATTTGCAATTACATTTGGATTTGCTCCTTCTAGAACAGCTATAACAGAATTCGTTGTTCCAAGATCAATTCCAACAATTTTTTTACTCGATTTTTCACTCATAATATTTTAAATGTTAGGTAAATTATATCTTTTATTATATTTAATTTATATTTTATAAGCAAATATTTACAAATTAAACTAGTTTAAAAATTTATGTTATTTAATATTCAAACTTATATAGACACTGTTTTTAAAATAAATTAAGATAATCTTTAGTTATTAAAAATTTTATAAAGGAAGGTATGTTGTGTCTTTTTGTATTTTAGGAAATAAGATAGGTATGACTCAAATTTTTGATACAAAAGGCGATGTCATTCCAGTAACGATTATTAAAAGTGGACCATGTTATATTACTCAAATTAAATCAACAGAAAATGCCGGTTACAACGCAATTCAATTAGGTTATTTTGAATTAGCTACTAATTCAAAACATTTAACTAAACCTAATTTAGGTCATTTTATTAAAAATAATCTGCCGGCTTTTCGTTTTTTAAAAGAATTCAAAACAAATGAAATTATTAATTACACGATTGGTCAAAAATTAGGTGTGGATATGTTTCAAGTAGGTCAAAAAGTAAACATTAGTGGTTTGACAATTGGGAAAGGAAATACTGGCAATATTAAAAAAAATCATTTTAGCCGCGGACCAATGGGACATGGGTCAAAACATCACCGTTTACAAGGATCTTTGGGATCCGGAACAACCCCAGGTCGTGTAATTCCTGGTAAAAAAATGCCTGGTCGTTCAGGTATGGAACAACGTACAATTCGTGGATTAGAAATTATAGATATTGATATGGCTGAAAATCTTTTAATGATTAAAGGAAGTATTCCTGGCAAATCTGGAAATTTAGTAAGTATTCAATACAAAAATTAAGCAAAACAACATTTATGGAAACAACAATATTTTTAGAAAATGTAGAGCGTAAAAAAAAAGCGATTGGTATTATTCATCGTGTTTATCTAACACAAATTAAAAATGCACGAGTAATTAAAGCTTTTACAAAAACTAAATCTGAAGTACGCGGAGGAGGAAGAAAACCTTGGCGTCAAAAAGGAACAGGAAATGCTCGTGCTGGATCAACTCGATCTCCTTTATTTGTAGGGGGAGGAGTTATTTTTGGACCTAAACCTCGTACATGTTCAAAAAAAATTAATAAAAAAGAAAGACGTTTAGCAATTTTATCTGCACTTTATTTAAAGAAAAAGAGTTTTATTTTTGTTGAAGATTCTTATTTCTCTGAGTTAAGTATTCTAAAAACAAAGCTGTTTTTGGAAAAATTAACTTTAAATGGTCTTAATCAAAACGAAAAAACATTAATTTTATTACCTAAACCTGATCGCTCTATTTGGTTAGCATCACGAAATCTTTCTAATATCGATGTAACTACAATTAATTGTTTAAATTTACAGCAATTATTAACTATAAAAAATGTTCTTTTATCTAGATCATCTTTAGACATTATAAATAAAACTTATGGAAAACAATACATTTAATTTAGGAAATCTTTTAAATTTAATTAAATATCCTTCTTTAACTGAAAAATCAATTAATTTATACAATGAATCTCAATATACATTTATTGTGGATCGAAGTTTACGAAAAGATCAAATTAAATTGATTTTAGAAAAAATATTTAATGTAACTATTATTAGAGTTAATACTGCTATTATTCCTTCAAAAAGAAGACGTGTAGGTCGTTTTATTGGAAATCGTTCTCAATATAAAAAAGCTTACGTTAAATTAAAAGAAGGTGATACAATTGCTGATTTAGTAAATTAATAACATTTAGTAATATAACTACAAACATATGGGAATTAAATTATATAAACCGTATACTCCTTCTACACGAAATAAAAGTGTTGCAGATTTTTCAATTTTATCACATATAAAACCTGAAAAATCATTAATTGTTAAAAATCATCGAGCTAAAGGAAGAAATAATCAAGGTCGTATTACTATTCGACATAAAGGAGGAGGGCATAAAAGACGTTATCGTTTAATTGATTTTAAACGTAATAAAAATAATATTGACGGAAAAGTATTATCGATAGAATACGATCCAAATCGTAATGCTTATATTTCTTTAATTGCTTATATTGATGGAGAAAAACGTTATATTTTACATCCTGAAAATTTAAAAATTGGAGATATCATTTCTTCTGGAAAAAATGCTGAGATTAAAGTCGGAAATGCTTTACCTTTAAGTTCTATTCCATTAGGAACAGATGTTCATAATATTGAACTTTTTCCTGGAAAAGGAGGTCAAATTGTCCGTGCTGCTGGAACTAGCGCTAAAGTTTTGGCCAAAGAAAATAATTTTGTTGTTTTACGTCTTTCTTCTAAAGAAATTCGTTTATTTAAAGAAGAATGTATAGCTACAATTGGGAAAATTAGTAATTCTGATTATTACAATATTTTATTGGGAAAAGCAGGTCGCAAACGCTGGCTAGGTATTCGTCCAACAGTTCGTGGAGCTGTTATGAACCCAGTGGATCATCCACACGGCGGGGGAGAAGGGAGATGTCCGATTGGTAAACCAAGACCACTTACACCATGGGGTAAACCAGCTTTAGGGCTTAAAACACGTAAACGTAAAAATAAAAGTGATATGTTTATTATTCGTTCACGTTCATAATTTACTGAAGGTAGAAATAACATAATATATATAAAATATGGCAAGATCAATTAAAAAAGGACCCTATATTGCGTATCATTTATTAAATAAAATTAAAAAATTAAACGAGACTAATAAAAAAGAAGTTATTAAAACTTGGTCTCGTGCTTCCACGATATTACCATTAATGATTGGTCATACAATTACTGTATATAATGGTCAAAAACATGTTCCTGTTTTTATTACCGATCAATTAGTAGGACATAAATTAGGAGAATTTGTACCTAGCCGTACGTTTCGTTCTCATAAAAAAACTGAACGTAAAGTAAAACGATAAATTATGAATACAAGAATTAAAACAGTCTCTGCAACTTCAAAATATATTAGAATTTCTTCTACTAAAGTAGATCTTATTATTTCTAAAATTCGTGGTAAAAGTTATAAAGAATCGTTACAAATTTTAAAATATTTACCTCAAAAAGCTGGCGCAATTGTGTGGCAAACTCTTTATTCAGCCATTTCAAATGCTACTAATAATTTTGAATTAGAAAAAGAAAAGTTATTTATTTCTGAAGCTTTTGTCAATAAAGGGCCGATTTTAAAACGAATGCGCCCACGTGCCAAAGGTCGTGGATTTGCAATTCAGAAAAAAATGTCACATTTGACTATTCGTGTTTCAGAAATTTAACGCAATAATTAATTTTTATAGAAAGTATTAATAAACATTATTTAACATGGGTCAAAAAACACATCCAAAAGGATTTCGATTAGTCACAACTCAAAAACATTTATCTGAATGGTACAGTTCTAAAATAAACTATCCAGTTTTAATTAAAGAAGATTATTTAATTCGTTCAAAAATACATGATGTTTTTAATGAATTTTTGTCTATTTCAAAAATTGAAATTACAAGAATTACACAAGAAGTTGATTCGCAAGAATATGTAAATTTAAAAATTTATGCTTTATTTCCTCGTGCTAAAGAAATGTCACGTAAAGTAACAACATATTTCAATGAAAAAAATGAAACTAGGGGTGGAGTTTTAAATACATCTAAAGATAATTTAAAAGCTTTTACTACTTTATTATTAAAACGTAATATTCGTAATTTAATTCGAACATTACAAGTTGAAACTAAGAAAAATTATTACGTAACAATTGAATTTATAAAAAATCCATTTGAAGATGCAACATTAATTGCAAAATATATTGCTGAACAATTAGAAAAAAGAACACCATTTCGTCGAGCCGTAAAACAAACTATTAAAAAAGTGAAGAATACAGCTACTAAAGGAATTAAAGTAGAAGTATCTGGGCGATTAAATGGAATTGATATTGCTCGTAGTGAGTGGAAACGAGATGGTCGTGTTCCTTTACATACTTTGACTGCTACTATTGACTATACACATCAAATTGCTCATACAATTTATGGAGTAATTGGAATTAAAGTTTGGTTATTTACCAAAACATAATTTATTTTTCTTTTAATTAATAAGATTTACTTTTTAACTTATGCTTAGTCCAAAACGAACAAAATATAGAAAAATGCAACGCGGACGTTTGAAAGGTAAAGCGTCTCGAAATAATAAATTACATCATGGTACATTTGGTATTCAAGCTTTAGAACCAGTGTGGTTAACTTCGCGTCAAATTGAAGCTGTTCGTCGAACAATTTCAAGATATACGAAACGCAATGGAAAATTATGGATTAAAGTATTTCCAGATAAATCTGTAACTGCTCGAGCTGAAGAATCACGTATGGGTGCAGGTAAAGGAGCTGTAGAATACTGGGTTGTAGTTATTAAACCAGGAAATGTTTTATTTGAAATTGATGGAGTTACAAAAGATATTGCTTTAGAAGCATTAAGAATTGCTTGTTATAAATTACCAATTAAAACACGTATATTAATAAAAGAAGATAAAAACGTATGAGTTTTCCTAAGTATAGCGAATTAAGTATTTTAACAAATATTGCCGAAATTGAAAAAGAAATATTTGTTTTGCAAAAAAGTTTATTTGATTTACGTATGAAAAAATTAACTAGTCAGACGGTTAAACCTCATTTATTTCTTCATGCCAAGAGAAGAATTGCGCAATTAGAATTTAAAAAGTCAATTTTACCAAAAAATTAATAAAATTATGGTTCAAAAAGAACGCATTGGAATTGTAGTAAGCAATAAAGCTCAAAAAACAATTGTAGTAGCTATTCAAACACGTTATCCACATGAAAAATATGGAAAAATTTTAATTAAAACAAAACGTTATATGGCTCATGATGAAAACGATAGTTGTAAATCAGGGGACGTGGTTCTTTTACAAGAAAGTCCACCAATTAGTCGTAATAAAAAATGGCGATTAAAAAAAATTTTAAAAACATATGAAAACTAATTAAGTTAAAACTATGATTCAACCTCAAACTTATTTAACAGTCGCCGATAATACAGGTGCGAAACAAATTATGTGTATTCGCGTTTTAGGTAATAATAGAGAATATGCAAATGTTGGAGATGTTATCATCGGAGTTGTTAAAAAT
>Ga0049083_10000561_pt1 | contig 13310 bp, 10 predicted proteins | sample GreLakmeMI27MSRF_FD_66719 | JGI IMG/M metagenome (GOLD analysis project Ga0049083, IMG submission 66719) | Freshwater lentic microbial communities from great Laurentian Lakes, MI, USA - Great Lakes metaG MI27MSRF | ecosystem: Environmental > Aquatic > Freshwater > Lake | place: Great Lakes...
ACCTTGTAGGCGCCCGAGCTCTCGTTGGCATCGCCGGGGCGCATGACCAGCATGTTGGGCATGGCGCGGAAGCTGGCCAGGTGCTCCACAGGCTGGTGGGTGGGCCCATCCTCGCCCAGACCGATGCTGTCGTGCGTCATCACGAAGATGATGCCAGCCTCGGACAGCGCGCTCACGCGCATCGCGCCGCGCATGTAGTCCGTGAAGATGAAGAAGGTTGCGCAGTAGGGGATGAGGCCCGAGTTGTGGAGCAGCATGCCGTTAACAATGGCGCCCATGCCGTGCTCGCGCACGCCGAAGCGCATGTTGCGCTCCGCGGGGGTGTCCTTCTGGAAGTCGCCGAACATCTTCATGAGGGTCATGTTGGAGGGCGCCAGGTCAGCGGAGCCGCCGATGAGGCCGGGCAGCACGGGGGCGAGCGCGTTGAGGCAGGTCTGGCTGTGGATGCGCGAGGCGACAGCCTTGTCCGCGGGCGTGTAGCTGGGCAGCGCTGCCTCCCAGCCGGCGGGCAGCTCGCCGGAGATGAGCTGCTTGAACTCCTTGGCCTCCTTGGGGTACTTGGCCTCGTAGGCGGACACGGTCGCCTTCCAGGCCGCCTCGCTGGCCGCGCCGTTGGCGATGCACTCGCCCATGTGCTTCTTCACATCCTCCGGCACCACGAACGGGGGGTAGTCCCACTTGAGGTTGGCGCGAGTGGCGGCAACCTCAGCCGCGCCCAGCGCAGCGCCGTGCACGTCGTGGCTGTCAGCCTTGTTGGGCGAGCCGTAGCCGATGATGGTGGTCACCTTGATCAGGCTGGGCTTGTCAGTCACAGACTTTGCGCGAGCAATCGCGTCGCGGATGCCGTTCATGTCCGTGTTGCCGTTCACCACGTGCTGCACGTGCCATCCCTGCGCAGCGTAACGCGCGCACACATCCTCCGTGAAGCTGATGTCGGTGTGGCCGTCGATGCTGATGTGGTTGTCGTCGTAAAACACGACCAGCTTGCCCAGGCCCCAGTGACCAGCCAGCGACGCAGCCTCAACGGAGACACCCTCCATGTTGCACCCGTCGCCCATGATGCAGTAGCTGAGAGGGGTTTGGGGGACAACAGAGCGTCAGATAAGCGCAACAACAGAGCAGGCAGAGCGGGGGGCGCCTGAGCCCGCTCAACTGCGCCCAGGGCGGCTGACAGCCAGCAGGGAACGGGCACGCGGCGGCAGTGCACTCGGGCTGGCGGAGGCTGAGCGAGAATACCGAGATCTTGCACTGGTGCCATCGAGTCGCAAGCGGCTGCACACCGAGCAGGCGTGGCGCCCGACACCAGCGGCGGGGTGGGGAAGGGCGGGCGAGGTGCGCGCGCGGCGCTGCGGCGCGAGTAGTGCAACCCTCGGGTGCTCCTGAGCCGGCCGAGGCTGCTTGCCGGCGCCTGTCGGGCCACGCACGTGTAGTGGTCCACCACCTTGGCGTCCGGCTTGTTGAAGCGCGCAGCCAGGTGCTTCTCGGCGACGGCCAGGCCGACGGCGTTGCAGATCCCCTGGCCCAAGGGGCCTGAGCCACAAGAACAGGCACCGCGTCAGCGCGTGCCACAGCCCCCGCACAAGCCCGCGCGCGCGGCGCGCACCCGTGGTGACCTCCACGCCGGCGGTGATGAAGTTCTCCGGGTGTCCGGGCGTCTTGCTGCCCCACTGGCGGAACTGCTGCAGGTCCTCGATCTGCACTCGGCGCGCACGGGGCACGCCTCAGCGCAGCAGCGGCGCGGGCGGCGCGCGGGCGCGGCGGTGCGGGGCGCTGCGCGTGCGTGTGGGTGGCGCTGGGGTTCCTGCGCGTGCGCACCGAGACCGAGTCGTAGCCGCACAGGTGCAGGATGCTGTACTGCAGCATAGACCCGTGGCCCGCGCTCAGCACGAAGCGGTCGCGGTTGAACCACTGCGGGTTCTTGGGGTTGAACTTCATCGCCTCGCGGAAGATCACGTAGGTCATGGGAGCGCAGCCCATGGGCAGACCCGGGTGGCCGCTGTTGGCCTTCTCCACGCCATCGATGGCCAGGAAGCGGATAGCGTTGATGCTCTTGGCAACCAGCTCCTCCGACACGGTGGGCGCGGCGGCCTTGGCGGGCGCGGACGCGCGCACCACGGTGAGAGCGCGGCCGGCCGAGCGCACAGGCAGAGCCGCCACGCGCAGAGAGACCACGCTGCGACGCGCGGCCAGCGGTGCGGCGTGCGCAGCGGCACGGGCAGGCGCCGCGCTGGACACGCAGGGCGTGAGGCGAGCAGCAGACATCATGGTCGCCATTTCAAGGCGAGGGGGGGCGCAAAAGGGATAGGCTTCGAACACGTATGGTAGAACAACACGTATGTATGTTCGCCAGTCGCGCTCCCTTTATGCGTGACACAGCCGTCGCTGCAAGCACCTCCTGAGAGCGGCGACATGCGCTGTTTGTTTGTCCACTACTGACAGAGCGAGGTTGCCCTCCCGAGGCAACTGTCAGTGGCTTGTTCCGCCCTTCGCCTGCGCGCTACAGCACACACGCGTGGGTGCGCGGCCTCCTTGCCAGTCGCGCCTGCTGGCCCGCCATGCAGCGCGGCACGCTGGCTGCTTCTCCTGCGCTCGCATCGCCCGCGCTGCTGCGGAGGCGCCCGCGCACGGGCTGTGGCCGTGGCTTCGGAGCGCTGTGCTCCGTTGAGCGCTCCTACAGCTGCAGTCGCTCTCTGACGCTCCCTCTGCGTGACGACTCGCGCTGGCCGGTGGAGGGCTACCTGCGCCACACGGAGCGCGTCGTGTTGCTCTCCTTCCCGGACCAAGCCAGGAGACAGAGGCTCAGCGCGGACACCTGGCGCGTGCGCCTGCTGCCCTTCCAGCTGCTCTGGTTTACCCTCCGCGTCGCCTGCAGCCTGCGCACCTGGGCTGACGAGGCTGGCGCGCTGCACGTGTGCGGACGAGAGATGACGCTCTCGGGCCTGCCCGCAGAGCTGCAGGAGCTGGCCAGCACTGTGGTGCTGCGCGTGGATGGACAGCTGCTATCAACTCGAGCAGCCGCCGCGGGCAGCGGCGCAACCATGCAAGGCGCCGTGCGCCTGCGCATCGCGGCCAAGGTGCCTGAAGTGGTGGCCTTTGTGCCAGGGGTGGACGGGCTGGTGCAGCGCGTGCTGGAGCAAATCCTGTACCGCATCGAGGCCTCCTTGCGAACCAGCCTGCCTTTGGACTACTCTGCGTGGACGCGTGAACAGCAGGCAAAAGCGGCGCAGCAGGAGCAGACGTGAGTGGAATGGCGTTGATTGATCGCTAGAGTTGCTAGAATCACCTCAGATACGCCAGTTCGTTGGGTTCCGTCCAGCGCACACTCTCGACCTCTCGAGTTGACCCGTCAGAGTCCCCATCGGTCCACTTGGCGCTGTTTGGGCGCGCCCGCCGAAAGCTGCGCGTGGTCCTTGGAGTGCGGCCTCCACTCCTTGAGCACACAGTCGAAGTAGAGGGAGCTGGCGGGGTCAAAGTACTGCTGGCTGGCGGTGTCAAAGTAGAAGCCGCTGTTGGGGTCATAGGGCCAGCCGGGCGGCGCAGACACGGCACCGGGCTGCGCCACTGAGAGCGGCCGCCCAGCCGCACCCAGGGCACTGGTCAACGTGCCCCCCACCAGCGACGCGCGCGCGGCCGCGGCGCGTGCCAGCGACTGGGGGTCGTTGCGCGGCGGAACGCTGGCGCTCAGGCGCTCAGAGGCGGCTGCAGCGGCGCTGCTTGGCGGCTGCAGCACAGGAGCAGACGCAGCCAGCGCCTCGCGCGCGCTGCTGAGCACGCGCTGCGCCGCGTCCGCGTAGTAGCCCGTGCCCCGCTCGCCCGTGCCGAAATAGCAGCCAGCGCGGGCGCCCAGCCAAGAACGCTGCGCCTCAAAGGCCGCCCCGCTGCCGCAGGCGCCTGCGGCCAGCGCAGCGGTGCCAACAGCCGCCGGCCTGGAGGCTGACGGGCGCTGCGCCCAGTTATCTAGCGCCGGCGCCAGCTTTGGTTCGCTTGCTTCGCTTGCCCGCCGAGCCGCCTCGCTCTCAATCTCCGACTGCAGCGCCGCCGACGCCGCGTCTCGTCGCTTGGCCGCGGCCTCCGGGTCGCCGCCGCCGCTCTGCTTGTAATAGGTGACGTCCAGCACCTTGACGCCGCACATCGCACACACTCCCTTTGCGTAGGCGCACGTCTGGCAGTAGATGCCCGTCTGGTGCAGCGACTGGCGGCACACGGCGCACTTGCTGGCGTAGGCCTGGAAGCGCTTGGCGCTGTTCAGGGCCTTGTTGCCGCCCACCACTCGGCCGCCGTCGCGACCGCCAGCCGTGTTACGCGAACCCTCCTTCCACGTGTCGGGCGCGGCCAGCTTCGCCAGCTTCGACTCGCATTTGCTGCAAACCATGGGGAGGACCAACCAGCGGGCGGAGGGGTCGGCGCTCTGCTGCACTCGTGCACTGGCAAAGAAACGCAAAGTGGCAATCTTGTGTTGCTACTGGTAGTGCGTGCGATATTTGGATTATCCTCAGTGGCCGCGTCCTCCGCGGGTGGTGTATGCGTGGCGTGCATGCACCTGCACGCTGATGGCTGCCCAGCGGAGCATCTCGTCCTTCTTCGAGCGGGGGGCGTCGCGGCTTAACGAGGCACCCGAAGAGCCGGCGGAGGCGCCCGCGGAGCTTTGCGACGCGCGGGCGGGCGCCCTGCCGCCGCTGGCCGACGGGGAGGCTGGAGCGGTCATGCTGCAGTCACCCGCGGAACCGGTCACGCAGCCTGAGCGCAGCTCACCGCTGCCGCTGCGCGTCTTCACGCGCAAGCGACCCGCGGAGCGTGCGGGGCCGGGCGAAAGGTGCGTGGTGCCGGTCGCGTGCGCGCAGTGCATCTGCGTGCGCTCGCTTGGCCTTCTGACGCTCGCGCCGCCCCGCCGCAGCGCCCCCGCGCACCGCGAGCAGGCACCCGCTGAGCAGGCGCCGGCGGTTGAGCGCGCGGGCGGGGCCTCCCAGGCGCCCCTCCGCGGCGCTCCCGTCCGCGGCGCGCCCAAGTTCAAGCAGCTGTACCTGGACCTGGGCCAGGCGCGTGGCGGCCACGCACAGCGCAGCTGCGCGCCCTGAGCGTCCCCGCTGACGCGTGGCGCAGGCTGACTTCGGGCACGCCACGTGCGGCGAGTGCGGGATGGTGTACGCTCGAGGAGAGGCGTCGGACGAGCGCACCCACACAGCCTTCCACGCGCGCGCGCTGGAGGCGACGCCATTCCGGGTGCGCGCGTGTTGCTGCTCTCCGCAGCTCCGCTACGTGCGTGCAGGTCTGAGCAACCAGCTTCTGTGCATGCAGGGGTGGACGCGCGAACGCGTGCTGTGGCGCCAGGAGGGCTGCCCGGTGACCCGCATCCTGCACGTGGCACCCGGCGACCCCGCCGCGCACCAGTGCAAGGTTGGCAAGCTGGGCGCGCTGGTGACGTCTGCGCTGGGCCTACCCGAGGGGTGGCTGCTGTCGGGCGACTGCGCACACACCTTCCTCTACGTAGCCGCCTCGCACACCGTGGTGGGCCTGCTGGTGGCGCAGCCGCTGCAGCAGGCGCAGCGCGTGGTGGCCGGCGGCAGCAGGGGCGTGGTGCTCTGCCACCGCCAGCTGCAGCCCTGCAGCGCCGGCGTGCGCGCCGTGTGGGTGCACGCGCGCGCGCGTCGCACCAGGGTGGCCACCCGACTGCTGGAAGCATGCCTGCGGGGGCTGGGACCGGGCTGCGCGCTCCCACGCACTCTGCTGGCGTTCTCGCAGCCCACGCCGGAGGGGCGCGCGCTTGCGGAGGCGTTCACGGGCACGCCATCGTTCCTGGTATTCCAGTGACGTGCCGTTGCTCAGGATCACACCGGGAGCTACGTACGACCGCCTGGCAAATGGCACACCGGACACGACTGCACAGACACCGACTCACACGCTCCCTGCCAAACGGCCAAACGCGTGTCAACACATACAGGCGCACTTGCCTGCGCTGCGACGCGCGATCACCCGCCGCCAATCTATCGTAGAGCTAGTTTACAGCTGAGCCGCTGAATGAATGGAGCTGGCGCTCGCTTGCCCCACAGCGCCTGCACGCGGGGCGGTCACAGCCCGATTTTTACTGCTTGAAGCCCGGCAGCGTGTTTGTCAGCGTGCCCAGGACGGTCTTAGCGTCCTCCGCCGGATCCACACCCTCCTTCAGGTACCGCAGCGCCAGCGCGCCCGCGGACATGACGCCCAGCAGCTCCAGCGGGAAGCCGATCACCTGCGAGCGGGGCGGGGCGGGGCGGGGGAGAGCGTGAGTGACACGCATGACAACGGAAGTGCTTTGCGCGCACCAGGTTAAGCACCGGAAGGTGGATCAGGCTCTCCACGAAGTAGAGGCCCACCAGGAGGCCGACGCTGTAGCCTACGACGACGGGCTTGTTGTCGATGGTCTCCCAGGTCTGAGATATGACGGCGTCAGTTGGCAGGCGGGGACCGCATGCTGCACTGCCCGCTGCGCCCCGCGGCAAGCCCGCCCGCTCCGCGCTGCACAAGGGCACGCACGCTCTGGGCCTTCAGCAGCAGCTCCTCCGTGTCCAGGGCGCGCACAACCAGCGAGGTGCGAGCTAGACCGTTGGACATGCGAGGCGAAGCCGTCAGCGCTCGCACGCTCAAAGCTGCAACGCAGCGTGCGCCTGCCACGACTTGGCCGCGCGGGCGACGTGGCAGCGGCCGCGCATTGCGTGAACGCGTGGCGGGACGGGGTCCAGTCGCCAGCCGGACCCTCTCTCCACCCTCTCTCCCACCCGCGCCTAGCCCGCCGGGACGCACCGCGAGCTCCCGGGCGCGTCTCAGCGCGCAGCGCGGCGCGGCTTCCGCCGAACGAGGCGCGCTTGGCGGCCAGAGCGCGGGGGGCAGCGCTGCGGCGAGGAGCCGCAGACGCCAGCGCGGGCAGGCCCAGGACGGCGGTCGTCATGGTGGCCATTGGAGTGTGGAAAGGCGGAGGTGTTGGGAGTCGCCTGTTCGAACGTCGTCTTCGTCTGTGTCCTCTGTGTTCAATCGTACGTACGCAGCAGCACCAAGTGGCAGCGCAGTGCGGCCTGCTGACCTCCGAATCGCGTATCAATGGCGCTCCTGCTCACGCTGCCAGCCGCCTGCCGGCCGGCCCGCCGGTGCAGCGCTTCGCTTGCCCCCGAGCGCCACGCTGTCTCCCTACGCGCCCCCGCCCCGCAGCAGCTGCAGCAGCGGCTGTCGCTCCGCCGCAGCCGCACGCACCGGGCGCTCGCCTCGCCGCGCGCGGAGGCTGGTGAAACGCCAGAGGGCAAGGCGCGTTGTCACCGGCGTAGGTTTCCTACTGCTCGCACCCACTCACGCCTCACGCCTCCTCGCAGCTCGGCTTTGGCTACACGCGCGCGGACGCCATCGCAATCTGCGTCGGCCTGCCGCTGGTGGGCTTCGCAGGGCAGGCGGCGCTGACTGCGAGCGGGATGACGGATGCCGCTGCGGGCAACGTGATTCTTGTCGTGCTGGTGGGCGGGCTCACGGTGGCGTGGACGCTCACGTACGTGGCACGGGTGGTGAACAAGGACATGACGTACGTGAAGCAGCTGGACGCCTACGAGGAGGCTGTGATGGCCAAGCGACTGGAGGAGCTGCCGGAGACGGAGCTGGCGGCGCTCATGAAGGACGTGGAAGAGGAACAGGTGAGGCGTGACAGCAAGGGGCCGCTGGCTAAGCCGTGAGCGGTCTGTGAGGCGTGCACAGATGAGTGTCCAGTGTAAGAGTGTGAGCATTTCATGTGCGCGGCGCCGTCTGGATAGAGCGGTGCAGCTGCAGCAGGTGCTCCGCGTAGCTCAGCGTGCCCGGGCCGCGGTCCTCCACCAGCGCCGAAAAGAGCATCGCGTCGCCCGCGCCGCCCTGCACAGCCACGCGCAGGGGCAGGTGGCAGGGCGACAGCGCGCGCAGGCTGGCCACCAGCTGCGCGGCGGCTGCGGCCGCGCCCCGCTCTTGCGCGCCGGCTGTGCGCAGGCGCAGCTGCCCCGCTCCGGCTGCGGCCTGCGCCTCCTGCACGCTGCCCAGGCCCACCAGGTCGCGCACAGCCTCCGCGGGCGCGGCGGCGCCGAGCCACAGCAGCAGCTGCCGCGCGTCGTCCACCAGGTACCATCCGCGGCTGTCGACGCGCTCCCCGGAGAGCGGCACCAGCGGCGGGGTGCTGCCCTGCTGGGGCGCCTCCCACAGGTGCAGCGCGTAGGCGGTGGGGTAGAGGAGGCGCAGGAGGCGCGGCACGGGCATGGCCATGATGTCGAACGCAAGGCTGGCGCGAACGTCGGTGGGCACGTCCTTGAAGCCGCCCCGCAGCGCGGCGCACTTGCCCAGCGCCAGCGTGAATAGGGGCAGCAGGGCCAGGGTGTCCGGGTAGACGAGGCGGGCGTAGGCGCGGCTGGCGGTTGGGTGGAGGGAGCGGTACTCCTTCAGAGCGGCTGCAACCTTTGACACGCCGCTGCTGCGCGCCTCCTCCAGCCGCCCGTTGTAGCTGCGCTCCACGGCCAGCTTGGCCACCATGGCGGCCATGGCGCCGCCGTCGATAGCGCGGAACATGTCACCCAGGTCATTGCTGACTGCCACCGCCAGCGTGTGCACACGGATGCGACGCTCGCCGCCGCTCGTCGTGTGCAGCAGCGCGCACTGCAGGTACGTGGTGCCAGTCTGCGCCAAAGTCTCTTCGTGCGCGATCTGGATGGCGTACGCCTTGTCTGGGTCGGCGGCGGGCAACGCCAGCAGGTCGGTGCTGCGCACGAAGAAGTGCCCGTGAAAGGCGGCCACGCGGAAGCCCTTGGAGCAGCGCACGCGCATGACGGACTCCCAGGCGGTCTCGCGACGCAGGTTGTGCGCTATCTCCGCGCTCAGGCGCTCGCCGTCAACCGCGTCGCTGTACCCCGCCAAATGGTACACCTGCCCGCCCGTGTACTTGGGCAGCACCGACAGCACGGGCAGGTCCGTGTATGCTGCTCCGAAGCAGAAGAGGTCGCAGCAGATCTGCACTCGGCTGAGCTCTGCAGCCATCTTCTTGTAGAAGCCATCCTCCGGGTTGCGCAGACTGTGCTCCCGGTCCGTGCCGAACAGGCGCGCGTCCTCGCGCATGCGCAGCTTGCCCTCGCCCAGCGTGGGCATGGTTGCTGAAAAGAGCAGCAGCTTGCCGCCCACGTGCTGCATCACCAGCAAGGCGGCCTGCACGGCGGCCCCAAGCGCCGTCTCGCCGCCGGCGCCCTGCTGCGCCTGCTGCGCCGCGGCGGGGATGAGCTCCAGCGCGCTCTCCAGCAGCGCCCTGTGCTCCTGCAGGTTCACCAGCAGGTCCTCGGGGCAGGGCAGGAAGGGCTCCGCGATGTCCGCCACCACCATGACGTGCGGCGCGCTGCAGCCGGGCTTGAGCGCGTAGAACTGCAGCGTGCTGTCGAAGGTAAGCAGACCAACCTGGGTGCGCCCATCCCCTGGCAGAGCCGCCAGGCTCTCGCGCAGCGCAGCGCACGCGCGGGCCAGGTAGCCGCTGGCCACCGCCGCGGCGCTGACGTCCAGCACGAAGAAGTAGACTGGCGGCATGGGGGGCCGCACCATGTATTCGGCGGGTGCAATGTACTCCACGCTGCCGCAGCTCAGCTCTGGACGCTCCATCGCGTCGCGCCGCCGCCCTGAGCCGTCCAGCGGGCAGAAGTACTCGGGGGGCACCTCGTTGAGGTTGGTGCAGCAGTTGCACCGCCAGCGGCGCCCAGCGTCTGTGAAAACGCAAAAGGCGTTGATGTAAGTGCGGCATCGGCGGCATCGGATGATGGCCCCCCCGTCCGCGTTCACCACGGGCGTGGGGTGCTCGTCCTGCGCCAGCGGCTGCAGCAGCACAGCCACTGGCAGCGCAAAGCGCGTGCGCAGCGAGGCGGAGGAGGGCAGCGCGTTGACCGTCATGCGCATGAACTTTGGGTCGCAGCTGCCCGGCAGCGGGGGGCTGGCCACGTCGCACGTGGGCCGCGGAAAGGCACCCGCGTCCAGCGCCTCGCCAGCGCCCGTGCCCAGGCTCAGGCTGCTCATGCCCTCCACCGCCGCCCCGTAATCGTAGCCGGGCACGCCTGGGGGCGTGACGCCTGGGGGCAGCACTGCGCTAGCGGGGGCGCTGGCGGGCGGGGGCATGGTGTTTGGGGCCGGCGGAGCAGACATCATGGGTACCAGGGAGGGTGGCCGCAGCGAGGGCGGCGCCACACCGCCCACAGGTGGTGCGCCGAAGCTCTGCGGCTGCGGGGGCATGGACAGCGCTCCGGGCGGTTGCGCTGTCGGGGGGCGCAGCGCGGGCGGGGGCGCGCCGGGCGGACCGGGCGGCGCGCGGAAGCCCACGGGCGGCGCGCCCGGGGGCTGCTGCGCCGGCGCGCGCGGCGGGCCCGGGTAGCCCGCAGGGGGAGGCTGCTGAGGGGGGGGTGCCCCAAAGGCGCCCGGCACGGGGGGGTAAGCGGGCCTCACCGGAGGGCCGCCCGGGTACGGCGCACCGCCCGGAGGCGCCATGCGCGCAGCGCCAGGGGGCGGCAAGTGCGGAGGCGCTGCGGCGTGGGTGGAGCGTTTCAGAGCGCACAGAGGCGAGGGTTTCTCAAAGCACATGCGCACAGCCACGACACGCAGCCGCGCAACGCCGCAGCGCCCGCGCCGGCGAGCTGATCCTGGGCACGCACCTCCGGGAGGCCCGCCAGGTTGCTGGAACGAGGGCGGGGGCGCGCCCGGCGGACGCATCGCCAGCGGAGGTGCGCCAGGCGGCTGAGGATAGGGCGGCCCGGGCGCCTGGCCCGGCGGCGGCGGGTAGTAAGGCGCGGACATCCTGGGGCGCGAGCCCTGCGCGCGTGCGTGGCGCGTGAGACGTGGAGCGAAGTGACAGCACGATGCAGCGCTATGAAAAGGAACAGACTCTGCCGGGCACACACCAGGCTGGCGCCAGGCACACGATACGCGGTTGCGGGGGACGCGACACTGGAAAACGTTCGTTCGTACGTTCTTCGAACGCCGTCGAACAACGCTGTTGTTCTTCGTCTTCGTCTCATAACTCGGTGTTCAGGGCCGCCGCCCCGGCGCGGTGCCCGTGGTCTGCTGCAGCTGAATGGTGAGCGCCTCCAGCTCCGCCTCTGCGGCCCTGAGCTGCTGCTTTGCCCGCTCCACCGCCTTTTGCTTGGTGCTCATGAGCTGCAGCAGCGCTGCCAGCCCCGACTCGTGCGCGCCGCGCGTGTCGATCTTGCTCGGGTCGCTGGGCGGCGCAGCGGCTGCGGCTGCGGCTGCGGGCTGTGCAGCGGGCGGCCGCCCCGCCAGCAGCGCCTCCAGCGCCTCACGCAGCTTGGGCTCGTTGGCGCCCGTGTGGCTGGCCACGGGCTGCGTGCTGCCCTGCCTGAAGAAGTAGAAGGCTGGCGTGGAGCGGATGCCCAGCACGTCGCGCGCCAGGGCGGTGCAGGAGCGGTTTTCGTTGCCGTTGATGCGGAGGAAGCGCACTTGGGGGTACTCCGCCGCCACAGCCTTGAAGGTCTTCTCGAAGGACTTGCAGGGGCGGCAGAAGGTCATGCCAACCTCCAGGCACAGCAGCTGGCCGGGGGTCGCCTCGCGCAGCACCACGGCGTTGAACTCCTCCTGGCCCAGCAGCAGCTGCACGCTCTGCTGCTGCGCCACGTTCTGGGCCCACCAGGCGGACCACTCGGACCAGCTGATGCCGCCCAGGCGCTGCGGGTCCAGCTCCTGAAACACGCGGAGCAGCTCCCCCTCGCCCGCCACGTCCACCGCCAGCGCGCGCAGCATGTCGCCCAGCGCGCCCAGGGACAGGGATCCGGGGGGCGGGGCGCCCGGGGGGGGGGCGCCGGCCCTCTCACCAGGGGCGGCTGCGAACTGGTCGAACACCGCGCGCAGCTGCTCCAAGCTCAGCGTGCCAGCGGGCGACGCCTGCGCCTGCGCGCCCAGGGCGAGCCGCACTTGCTGCAGCGCCTCCCGCGTGCGAAACTCGCGCGCCGCGCCCCAGGCGGCGCCCTTGACCGCCCCGATCATGGCCAGCGCGGCTGGCCGCACGGGCACGCGCTCCGCCACCGTCAGCAGGCTGATGAGGCGCTCCACGCCCGCACTGCGCGCGGCGCTGCCGCCCAGGATGATCTTCTGGGGGTGCAGCACCGAGTCGAGCTGCAGCAGCACTCGGTCCACGCGCTCAGACCAGGCGGCCCACTGCGCAGGCGTGCCGGCCTCGCCAGGAGGGGGGGGCTGCGCCGCGCCCGGGGAGGACCAAGAGGCCAGGATGCTGCGCACGTCAACGCCGCGCACCAGCACTCCGTCCTCGAACAACGCGATTCCGAACCCTCCGGCGCCAACCACCGCCATCATCACCAGCCCGCTGCTGTCCTTGGCGGCGCCGTACGCAGCCTCGCCGTAGCCAGCCGCCTCTGCGCCGCCCATGGCGACCACGCGGCAGCCAGTGGCACCCTCCAGGAGACGTTCCAGCGCTGCACGGCTGGCGCGCCCAGCCGCCCAGTCGCTGGCCGAGAGACTGCCGAAATCCTGCACCCTGCCCGGCATGCCGATGCCGATGTGCCCGTTCCAGTCGCACTGGTTCACCAGCTTGGCCACAGCCTCGCCCAACGCCTGCAAGGGGCGAGTGAGCAGGCGGCAGCAGGTGCACCAGGCCCACCCCGCGCCTCAGGCGAAGGAGAGGCCAACGGCGTTTGGTAACCGCCAGCCAGGAACTCGCCCGTGCGTGTGTCAATGGCTGCGCCGCGAATGCCCTCGCCAGCGCCTGGTTGGTTGGGGCGGAAATGCTTAGTCAGTCGGGCAGTCTGAGCGCAGGCACCTGCACCGCCGCTGCGCGCCATAGATGTAGATCCCCATCACTTCGTGGTCCGGCCGCACGCTGTTGGCAGGCGCGCTGTCGGCAGAGGCACGCGGCGCAGGTCGCAGGCCTGAGTGGCGCACATGCGCTGGTCTTTTCAGGGGATGCACGGGCCGCGCGCACAGCCGCTCCATTCTAGCGCAGATATATGTCACGCGGGGGTCCGTCGTCTGCCTGAGCACGCGCGCGGTCGCGCGGGTCGGCCCTATCGATCTGCCGCTGGGAGGCTGGGTGGCCCGGGCGCCCCGCCTGAAATGTGTGACGCCACGCCCCTCTGCGCTATGGCTTCCGGCGCGGCCGCTGCGCTCGCCACGTTCGAGCTGGAGAACAACGTGCAGCGTTTGGACGTGAGCGACGAGATCTTCCGCCTGGACGAGGCCGCTCAGCGCGCCAACAACGCTCAGAAGCCGTGGCGCGACAACCCGCGCTACTTCAAGCAGTGCGTGCACGCGGAAGCAACCCCTGACTCGGGTGTCTGCCGCCG
>Ga0049083_10000562_pt1 | contig 13302 bp, 20 predicted proteins | sample GreLakmeMI27MSRF_FD_66719 | JGI IMG/M metagenome (GOLD analysis project Ga0049083, IMG submission 66719) | Freshwater lentic microbial communities from great Laurentian Lakes, MI, USA - Great Lakes metaG MI27MSRF | ecosystem: Environmental > Aquatic > Freshwater > Lake | place: Great Lakes...
AATAGCGAGGGTAAATACCCTAACGAATCCGGGCCTCCCCCCGTCTTCGCAAGGGAATCGGTTTGCGCTGTCCAAGAAAATCGACTAATTATGTGGTACGCTTTTAAGCATGGAAGACAACACCAGCGATGTCACTAAGCAGGATTATCTTAGGCTTAACGACCGTTGCGCTGTCTGCCATTGGCCAGCCTACAGGGCAGGCCGAACCCTTGAGATCCACCATATCCAAGGAGGAGCGGGCAGGAAGGATCTTAGGATTAACTGGCTGGTCGTGTGCCGCCGTTGCCATACTGCCATCCACCAGAAACTCCCAGACTACGGAGAGCTTCCCAAAGGGGCATTGCTTACAGCCAAGCTAGAAGAGGACGGCTCTGTAGATGTAGCGGGATTGGCTAAGTTAAGAAACCGCACTGGACTGCCTTACGATATTTGCGATATTCCACAGATGTTCCTAGATGACCGTGAAAAACAGGGAGGAAAACCGTGGCCCTAAATAGCAGAATGAAGGGAAAAGTTGGAGAGCTTGAAGCCGCAATGGCACTCAGGCAATTGTTTAATTTTACAACCCGTAGGTCACAGCAGCATTCTGGTTGTGCCGACTCAGCCGACCTTCAGGTAGACCAGACTCCTACTTTATGGTGGGAGATTAAGCGGGTTGAGCGTCTGAATATAGCCAATACCATGACTAAGGCTGTAGAGCAAAGTGGCGACAGAACACCAGTAGTCATGCACCGCCCCAACCGGTTTAAAGACGGCTGGATGATTACCATTAAGCTAAGCGATTTACCAGCATTAATGCAGGCATTTCAAGATAGCCAGACCAATGGTAAAATAGCCACCAAAGAGCTTGCCGAAGATGCATAAAGCAATAATCAAATGAGCATGAACCCAAAGTTAATGCGGCCCAAGGCCAGAGGCTTCAACCCGAATAGCATTAGCGGGCTGGCCGTGTGGCTAGATGCTTCGGATGGGGCGACGTTGTTTCAAAACAGTGACGGCACGGTTCCCGCCACTGCAACCAGCGATCCGATTGGCTACTGGGGCGACAAGTCTGGGAATGGGCGACACGTTACGCAGTCAATATCTGCATCAAGGCCGACGCTAACCACAGTGGCTACTAAAACCGCCGTAGACTTTGACGGAACCGATGACTCCATATGGTATCAGCAAGGAATAACAAGTAATAATCTTTCAGTGTTTTGCGTCTTTAAGTTGGACACTCTGAACGGAGGTGTTGTTTATGACTGTGCGTACACTAGCGATAACACTAACACTCAATATTCTAACCAGACCGGATTTTTGAATGCCGCCGGAATGCAAGTAAACACTGGAGGAATGCCAGCCCACAGGCTAGACAGCATGCGCTCCTTCGTTGCCAACAATCAGGGCAGGTCAGGGCTTTCGGGCAGCGTGGCGGCAAATGCAGTAAATGTATCGACTGCTGCGATAACTTACGAAACCACGCCGCTGCAATACGGAGCAAGAAACGGCGGCGAATTAACAGGAACATCGCGTTTTAATGGCACAATCTGGTCGGTAGTCAACCTTGGGTGCAGAAGAAATTCGGCGACTTTTTTAGGCCCGCCGTCCGTGTTTTTGGATGGCCAGATTTGCGAATTTCTAATTTATGAACAAAACCTCCCGCAGAGTCAACGCCGTCGCATCGAATCGTACCTCGCAACTAAGTGGGGCATCACCCTCGCCCGCGTTCCTAACGCTGATGCCGAAGCGTGGATTAATAACGTAAACGCCAATGGCGGGAGCGTCAGTGACAAAACTGCGGAAGCGGTCAATACGTTCTGCTACGCAATTGATGCCGCAGGAGTGCGCCCACTAATTTATAGGCTTAATCCGTTTTGCGGCACTGGATTAGCTGCGGCATTAACTCCGCTATACACAAGTACGGGAATTGGCCAAGCACTGCTTGGAACGGCAAGTGATACAAACTTTAACTTTGTAAGCGGTGATTACAGCGAGGTAACTGGCCTAAAAGCAAACGGCACGAACAAGAGACTAAGCACAGGGCTGCTTGGAACCTCACTAAATTCTGGCGACCGGCATCTCGGCGCATACGTTATTATTCCAGCAACAACTGACTACTCCCCGTCAATTACTTCTAGCACAAGCAATGCTGTTCAGCACGCTTTAGGAGGCTGGACAACTCCCACGAATTATGTGTATCGAACGCATAATACGGTTGGTGGACAAGCATCTGTTGCGCAAAGAGCAGTTGGCTTTTGGCTTGGGAGCGATTTAACTTCCCAATCCAGCAGGCTTTGGAAAGACGGCTTAGTTGCTGCGACTACGACCAGCCAACTTGCAGGGGGCAGTTCGGCTAACCCATATTCCGTCTTCGCAGATCCAGCAGGAGAATGGAGCGAAGAGGCATCTGGCGGGTACTCTATTGGGCTTGCAATTAACGTGCCCGCACAAGCAATAAGTTATTCAAGAGCATGGCTAACGCTAGAACAATCACTAGGCAGAGTTCCTGTTTTGTTTGATCCTCGCACAATCCCCGGTATAGCGTTGTGGCTAAACGCTCAAGACAGCACCAGTATAACGCAAAATTTTGCCACTTGGGAAGTATCTGCATGGCAAGACAAGAGCGGCGCATCTGCACTTTCAGCTAGCCAATCTAACCTTGTTTATCAGCCGGAATATTTTGCAACAAGTGCGGGAGGCGGCAATGCCTGCATACAATTTACTGGCGGAACTGATCAATTGACTTTAGGGTCTGTTAGCCAAACTTATTTTAGATTTTTGCATGAATCAACAGGCGGGACTGTTTTTATAGTTGTTAAGCCTTCATTGGTCGTTGACCCGCAAACATACATTTTTATGTTAGCCACAGAACCCGGAAGTTCATCTAGCAGGGGAATTTCAATAAATGTTGATGACCGCACTGCGGGATATAGTCGTGATCGTATCGCAACCATTGGTGTTCAAGGGTTGGTGTCAGGAACATCTGTTGCCAGCGTGGCTACACAAAATGGCTTTATTTCAGCACTTAATGTTTATTCAGTGCTGACAGCGGTGTTTAAAGCAGGGGATAGCATAGCAGCAAATAGGATAAAAGTTTTTTCTAACAATACAACCTCTACTAATAACAACTCATCTACGCTTGCTCCATCGGTAGGGTCTTCTGGGATTCAAATGACAATTGGAAATATTGGTGGTGGCGGCGCTCTTGCCGGGGTAGCAGAAATAATCATTTACCAAGGAAGCATAACCGAAGCCCAACGCCTTGAAGTCCAAAATTACCTCACAACAAAATATGTGATTGTATGATTGCAGTATTTGACAACATTGAATCCGCGATGTCATTTGACGCTGCCGTTAGCGAGCTACTTGGTTTGCCAAATGCAGAGTCAAAGACTGACAGGTACGGAGAGCCAATAAAACACAAAACCAAAGACCTTTGGGCATTGCCAATAGAGCCTTGCGCAGAGGCTCTTGTTCCCGAGGATGCCGTGCTTATAGAGTTATTAACTGAAGATTGGTTTACTGAATTAAGTTAAATATGGTATACTGTGCAGGCTTTTGCTGACTGCAATAAATCATCCAAGGAACTACAAATGCCCACACTCGCAAGCAAAGCGGCAATTCTTTTGGAGTGGCTCCCGGTATATGCACTTATCATGGCTGTAATTGATGCGCCTATGGGGCAGGCCAGAGCGGTAGCGGTTACTAATACTCTTAAATTCGTGGCATCCAAAACCCCATTTCAGTGTGACGATGACCTTGTGCTTCTTGTGCAAAACATTGTGCTGACAGAACAGGGTGCTGCTCTAGTCACTTACCTTAGCGAGCTAGTCAAAAAGTCTATGGAGGAAGCAAGCAATGGAATCTAGTGAACTCTACAGCTACGGTGCGGTTGGGGTTGTCTTCCTGCTGCTAAGTGCAATTCCGTATCTGCGAGATAGTCAGTGGCTATCTGCTAGTGCTGGGGCATTTAGGGATAAGACCGAGACTGAAAGGTCTAAGGAAGCCATCAATGACCTTATGGATTTAGCTGCTGACCTAGAGCTATCTGAAGATAAGCGTGGCTTGGTTCTTTGCAATGAACTGATTTGGTACATTCTTTCTGGCACACCCCGCCCAGCCGCGAAAGGTAAATGATGAAATTGAAACCCGCGAAGAATAGCCCAATTGATTTAAGGCTGTTCCTTATTGTCGCAGTTGTTTTAATTTTTGCATCACACAGGCTTGGCCCCCTTGTCGGCCCCCCGGTTACGCCGGTAGCCCCGGTAGTTTTTGACGGGCTTCTGGAAACTTGCCGTGCCATGCAGACTAAAGATAAAAAGGCTTTAGGCGAGATGTATGAGATCTTGGGTAATGCAGTAGCCAGCGATACATCACGGGAGCCAGTTCTATTTAGCACAGGTCAGATTCGTGCGGCTAACAGGGCTGGCTTGCTGTTTGTTTGGAGGGGTGTTTTAAATAACCCTCCCGGCAAATACCCCACACTTCAAGAACAGCTAGAGCGTGAGCTTACTGCGTCCTTGGGAATGGAGGATGTTCCTCTCAATCCAGCCATTAGGGCCAGTGCTACTAAGCTATTCTCTGACATTGCACAGGCTTGCAAATGAGTAAACGCCCCTCAATCTCTATGGTGTTTAAAGACTACACCTATGCCCAGAAGGCATACGAGGATGGCTTTCGTGGAGCAATCTACGATCCAGAAGCCAACCAAAGACTAAACCAGTTGATTGAATCTAGGGGCGGGTTTGCATTTGCCGAACAGGCAATGACCACAAGTTTCCTTGCTGGATCAGGCGAACAAAGAATCTCGCTGCCGTTTCTTGCCGTAGAGAAAGCGTACCCCGGTTGTTTCCCCGGAGCGGCGCAAACTATTGGTGACTGTGTTTCCCAATCGACGGCTAAAGCAATATGGACGAGTTTCGTTTGCGAAATATTGCACGGGGATAATGCCCAAAGAAGCGAACTACCATCACTTAGTTCGGAGGCAATTAAGAACGGCTGCATCAGTTCAGAGGCAATCTACTGGTATAGGGGATATGGGGGGGATGGGTGGATTTGTGCAGAAGCTGCGGAAGTATGCCTAAAAGAATGCGGCCTGTTTTTGCGTAAGCCATATCCAGAACTAGAGCTAGACCTTACCGAATACTCTGGACGCACAGCCCACATTTACGGATCTAAAAGCCCACCCAAGTCCATTACAGAAATTGGTCAGGCTCATTTAGTGGAGACTACCACGGTATGCCGTAGCTTTGAATCTTGCCGCGATATGCTCGCTAACGGCTACTGCATTTCTAGCTGTGGCTCAGAGGCTTTTGAAAGCGTTAGGGACAAGTACGGAATTGCCAACCGCTCCCGTAAAAGCTGGGCGCACGCCATCGCAGTAATCGGTTGTGATGATCGACCTTCGACAGTTAGCCGAGAGGGATCGGGTTTGCTATTATTCTGTAATAGCTGGGGAAAAGATTGGATAAGCGGGAATAGAGTAATTGATGGGATGAATTACGAGATTCCGCAAGGTTCGTTCTGGGCAAGATGGGAAGACGTATCGAACAGGTACTACATTGCAATGTCTAGCAGCAAAGGCTGGCCAGCTAAACAGATGCCTGATTGGGGACTTGAGGGGATTGTCTAATATGTTAATTGCAAATATCGCACTCGCAATGGAGATGGCACTAGCAGTGTTGTCTCCGCATCAAGTTGTCCCATCACCCACACCCGCCCCAGAGATTCGCGCGTACTCTATTATTAACCCATCACAGAATAAACCAGAACCAATATGTCCACTAAAACAGCCTACTCCCAAGACACCAGCAAAGCCGAAGTAGCTGCATCCACGCAGTATCCCCACTTATCGCTACTGGATTCTCTTATCCGTTCTGCCGATAGGTTTGGCTGGCCAACCATATTGCTGGTGGTGGTTCTATACTGGGCGAGAACAGATTTAGTTAAGCCACTGCTAGAAGCAAACAGTGGCTTTATGAATAGCATCGTGGACTCGCACAGAAACCTAGTGCAAGAAGTCAAATCCCTTGGTAGCAAGCTAGACATTTTAATTGATGTATCTAGCAAAGAATAATGCCGCAAGGAAAGCTAAGAGTATTAAGCGAAGCACAGCAAGCATTTGCTATAGAGGGGAACGGAATTATTCGTCCAGCAATTGCTGCGTTCTTCTGCCAAAGTCCTAGCTTACGGCATTTAGCGGGGCGTATAGAGAGCGAGTCTATCGCACAAGAAGCGGTGTGCATGGCTGCATTCACCTATGATCCAGCCCGCAGTAAAGTCACAACTTACTTTACCCACGCCATTCACAATGCCATTCGTAAAGCCTGCGTATTACAGAAACGCAGGGATCGAAGGTTTGTGCCAGCAACCAAGCTAATTGATAACGCTGTAAGCACAACGTATCAACTGCGTGGAGCTAGGGCAATGATGGCTTTACAGACGCTCCCGCACGAACACAGGATGCTTCTGCAAGACAGGCTGTTTGAGAACATCACGCTAGAGCAACTAGCGGCAGAACAGCGATGTGATTGGAGGACTCTGCAAAAGAGAATAACAGAGTCAATCAATATGTTGCGGGCAGCGGAACTAGCTCTGCCATAGAGCAACCATTGTTGTGCATCTCCTCCCTAATCATAGCTCGTATTCTCTTGAACGAGCATACCTTGGGGAATCCAAGAGTATGGGCATGACAAGCCCATGTGATAGCACTGTTGTTATCGAATGGTCTATCTAACGGGAAGTCGGTTTGAATCCTTGCCCACCTAGCCAAAAGCGTTACTGTCATCATCGGTCGCTTGGCTACTACGGACTCTATAAATAGCCTTTCCTTGGGATTCACAACATAGATCTGATTGGGCCTAGTCCCTTGCTTCTTCCAGCCCATTGGGGTGGCAGCACTGTAGGGCAAGCCTTCTTTCTTGCGGTACTCTATTACGTCAAGAATCCGATCTCTGGTGATGCCACGGTCTAACTCAGAGAACGCAAGCATTACGGTTAACAGTAGCTTGCCGTACAGTGGATCTGAAAATACCGTAGGCAAGTCTAGCGAATAGAACGTAACTTGCTTTGTCTTGAATGCCTCAATGTTTCGCAGCCCATCTAGGGTATTGCGGAACGCACGGTCTAGTCTTGAGGAAACTATGTAGTCACCGGGAACAGTCATAGAGCAAATGTTTAGACCATGCGTGCGCTCTGAAAAAGGCTTGGAGCCACTAATTGCTAGGTCATAATGGAAGCCACCCCACTCAACTCCTTTCGGCTTCAAATCTCTTTCGTAAAATGCTACAACCTTGGACTCTTGCACGGTTTCCGTTAGCTCTTGATGCCTAGTGGAATGCCTGCCATACCCATAACAAATTGCCATGAAAGTCTTTCTATAATGCGACAGAAATGTGATATTTGCGCTACAACATTGACAGCTATGTGGAAGGATGAAAGGTTGTATGTATACGAAATTGCTAGGGAACTAGGGGTTTCAGTAGGAACGATAGTGGCATGGAAAAAGATACTGAATCTGCCAGATAGATCCAAGGAGTTTGGGCATGAGCAGAATAGATCTGACCCGAGCCTAGAAGAAATAGCCGAAATGTGTGCCGAGTTTAGGAAGACTTGGCCAGACTACAGATTCAACAATAGCAACATAATCCCCCAGAAAACAGGGCTACGAAACCCAGCACGGTTTAGGTAGCTTTGTCAATATTGCTCCATTTCAATCCCGATGTTTTGCTTAACAGAGTTGACAAGATGTTTTAGAAAGGAAGCGCGCGACCTATCTGGTGTTTGTAGTTTTATGCAGCAGTTAATAAGCAACCTTAGATGTTCTTCTTTGATTTCAAACAAGTTAAAGTAGCCTATTCCGTGGTTATCCTTAACACAAACCCCATCACGATCTAACGCTCTAGCAAACCGCATTCTCAAAAGCCATTCAGGAATGTTGGCATCTGTAATTGTAGAAATGCCAATTATCCATTGGTTCTGACTTAAAGCTTGATTTATTTTTGTCATAAGCTTTAGTGTGTCAGCAACTTCTTGCGTTGTGTTATCAGGAATCATCTTTTTCTTTAGCCCCCTCTGCTTGTTTTCTTGCCTTGTAATTTACAAGAACACCCGTACTCAGTTTCTGGAGTAAACGAAACCAGTTGTCAACTTCTTCCATGCAAATCGCACTATCATTCCACGCTACATTGTCAGGAGTTTCAAAGGCCATAGGGTAATACAAATGTCCTTGAGTATTGTCATAAAACTCCGAGTAAAGGAAAGAGATAGCCTCACGAAAATCCTTATAAGAGGACACTTTACGGGCTGTGTCGTGTAACTTTTCGTCATTGTCCATCCATAGAATGACATTCCATGTTTGGTAGTTTGCCCACCCGTTGTATTTATCAGCAGCACTCACTCCTCTACCCTCTCTTTCTTGTGTTTTCCGCAGTCGTGCATAAGCCCCTGAGAATACCCAGCAATAAATGCATCAAGCTCACGAAGGGTAAGCCACGGGCTAATCCGTTTCTGCACCCCCATTTCGTACTCAGTCAGCGCATAGGTGCGAGGTGCAGTAGAGGCATCTCGCTGTAAAAAAAATAACAAGTCATACTCCCCGCCTAGACTGTATACGCTACGCGAAACCGTAACCCAAGTTACCCGAGCTTTTTTGTCGCCCATTATTCTTCTTTCTTCGGTTTGTTGATAAAAGCGTTAATAATGTCCCAGCCACGATCCCTCATCCCTTCTCCCAGCAATTGCTGTAAACCAAACAAGAACTCAGTACATTCCGCAACACTCCAATCAGGTCGCTTTTCCTGAATATCAGAAGCAGTAAACACAACATTGGCAGTTCGATCCTCTGTGTCTTCCAATTCAAATGCTCTTTGCCTTGCACCGTAATGCTCAGCCTGTAAAGCATCCCCTACGGATCGACCATACCGAAACCCTACCGATAAAAACCGCCCCTCTGGAAGTACCCATAAATGAAACTGATTAGCGGTATCCACAAGCTGGGATTCTGGAGGGAAAATCTCTATAGCCTCCCTTTCTGCACCGCAAAGCTCCGTTTTAATGCGCTGAAGATGCCGCCAATCACGGATAATTTCCCGGTCTAACCGCTTGATGGATAGCCACTGCCACATTTCACCGTGTGTTTCATCATTCACTTCGGTTATGTTGACAGCATACAAATTGTTTTCGTATCGTAAACTTTGCTTACGCCACTCAACAGCTTGTTCGTATGCCTCTCCCACTAAACCCTTTGTTTTAATCGGATGATACTTGTCAGATGGAATAAACTTCCACTCACCCCAGCTAATACGGGCATTCGCGTGTCGCCTTTTCACTCGTCCTCCTCCTCTGTATCTAACGACGGAAGTGTCTTAAATAAAACCTTTGCCAACGACATTGGAACGTCAACAAATCCAGTGCTTATGCAACCACCAGCGGTTTCTTGCCACTGAACCCTACATCGCAAATGGGGAGCAACCTTCTTGCCCATTGCGTGTTCGTGGATCATCTCTACATTGACCACAAATTCCGTATCTTCTGGCAACTTAGCAAAATAAGTAGGCTCAAGCACGCGGTTGTAGCCTCGCTTTTTAGCAGTGGAATTAATATGCATAAGCGTATCTCTGTTCACCGTTGCAGCATTACTAAACTTCATTTGCATCACCCTCCGGTTCAACTCCCAAATAACCAGTTGGAATCGTATTAACAAGTTTACGATTAACCAAACAACCAGCACGAAAACGAATGCGTGGAATTAACTTGCCTTTCCCTGTCCAATACAATGCAGCTAAACAAGAATTGCGATAGTGTGGGCTTTTGGTTAAGTCAATGTCCTTGCCTACAGTCCATCCCACTTTGCCACGGTTATGTGCCTTAGTAATGTATTTGGGGTCTTGAGTAGCCTCAAACTTACTGGCATCACAATTCAACACATCTGGCTGAACAATCTCTGGGTTGTCTGCCAGTAAACAGATAGTGCAAACCAACCGAGTAAGGTCAGTAATAAACCAATCAGGGAACTGCACCCCTACATCAGAAGATGGGTGAGGAGGGCAGTTAAGCAGCGACCACTCAATCGTTCGCCCTTCTTGCACAACTATGTGCTTGTAAAGCATCCTTTGTAGCCCAAACAATTCCCCTTCCATCGCTTCGTGTATGTCGATCCAGAAACATATACACGGTATGTCAATGTCGGTTTCCTTCGCAGGAGCGCCATATATGCCAGCTTTTACAAAACCAGTGTTGCAAAGTGCTGTCCGTATTCGGTACTCTTTGCCATCCCACTCAAATTTAAGTGAATGTTCGGCATCTTCTGGAAATCGAAGCATCAAATTAGGCAGTGGCAACCTAACGTGAGAGCTATCTATGTCTAACTTGAGCTTTGTCAGCGTTGGAATAATGCTGGGGTAAATGTTGTAGTAAGGGCGACGGGCTTCGACCCACTCTTGTTCTGTCTTGAGCAAAAGTGGAGTAAATGGATCATCCATCCCCGCATTCTTAGCCATTTCAATTACTGTTGTAATGTTAAGATTGGTGAATTGCTCTAGATTTAGGTTAGTTCCTTGCCTTTTTGCCCACTCATGGTGGGTAAGATAGGTGCAAAACTTCATACGTCATCCTCCAAATCCCCGAGACCCATGTTGGATAGAACGACTTCCCACTTAGCGCGCAAGGCTTGACGATCATGGAGTGGCATATAGCTAACAATGTCTGCTGCCTTGTCTAGCGGAGTAGACAAATCGTGAGGCATTGAGTCAGTTACTGGATCACCCTCCCACTCAAGCAGCATATGGTTCAGCATCAAAAGTATAGCCCCAGCAAGTATGTGGAATGACACATTGTTAGGGTCAGACGTATGAATGTCGTGCCAATTCTTGTTCTGTCTGCTTGCATCACTAGAACAAAGATGCCGCAGAATCCGCAGATTAAGCCTAGCCATTCGTTGAGCTAGATACGGTGATAGTGCAGCCGCCGCTTTGATCTCAAAACGAGGATCGTCTATGTCAGGAAGGGAAAGATGGATTGTTTTGGCCATGTAATTGCTTTCTTGGTTAAGTAGTAGGAGCGGAAACGTAAGCACTGTTAAGAGACAAAGTATTGTTGTTAGAGGGCATAAAGTTACGATCCATTTTCCTGACTAGAGCATTTACAGCTTTGTCAGACATATTCTTGATGCCTGATGAATAGCGAGGAATGTCATAGAAAGGGTCGGTGGAATATCTACTGGTAACGTGATGGTACAACTGTGTTTCCCACCAGACCAACAAGTCCGTACACTGTGGTTCGCTGTAACACATAGCTTGAAACTTAACTCGCTCAGCACAGAGATACTCGTAATGAGCTTCTATGGTGTTGGCTAAGTTGAAATTAATCCTTCGGGCATGATCGGGAAAAACCTTGTCTTCCCTATCCATCCCACAACCCCACTCTCGGAAGTATTTCGGGATTTCCTGTAATATAGAATTAGCACTTAGAACTAACGCTGTAGGTAATACTTCCTTAGTTTCGTCACCCTTCCTAGCGTAGGTGATAGAAATATTGGGTTTTGACCACTGACCAGTGAGCAGCGACCATACGTTAGTTAATAACGTGCTGTTATTGACGAAGTAGTCTTTGAAGCGTTTGCCGTTGTATACATCTAAGGGAACAGAAATAACCTCGCCTGTATTCAAACCAGCTACGTTGTAATCGCTTCTCCTGATGTCGAAAGAAAGCGGCAAGTAGCCAGCTAATTTAGCTAATGCTTTAGCAAACAAGACTCTGCGTATGGGCCAATGCTGCGTAGATTTGCCAACAATCTGGTTAGCTACACAATCTACATTGCAAACAAACTCTGCATATAGCCAAGACGCATTGTTAGAGCCTTTGTCAAAGCTAAACATAGGACAGAAGAACCGAGACTGCGCATGGTTTAGCAGTTGATACGCATAAGGCATAACTACAGCACAAGCAGGAACTCCGCGATCACGATTGAAATTGGGAGTAATCCACTGCGCAACAGCATTAATTTGTTCAGGAGTTAAATCTGGCGATTTACTGAGCGGATTATGAATCTTGTCTTTGCAGTGTTTCAGCAAGCCATTCATTACAGCGGAAAAAACAGAATTGTCCATGAACTCATAACCTCATTTCGTTTTGTTAGGTACACAGTCGATAACAGTCGCCCACTTTGGGATAGCCTTCTTGTATTGGCCCCGGAGCTTGGCCCCTACTAATGCAATGATTAACTTGCAGCGCATTTTGGTCACAGGCCAATCAGTCTCACCGTCTGTAATCACAACAATTACACGGGGATGACCGTCTTTGTAAGCCTCTACTGCTGCGGCTCCCATATCCGTTCCACCGCCACCCTTCCACTCAAAGTTCTTAGAAGATTTGATAACCTTCTTGCTTTGCAGATAGGTGTCAGCACAATATATTTGCACTGATTTAAGGCGTTTTACTGCTTTAGCAACAACGCTTAGAGCCTCGTCCTTGGCACGATTGCATTCCATGCTGCCACTGGTATCAACGATAATGACACAAGACGGCTGGCTTTTGGTCTTGCCCATTAGTCTGCCGTCCATTGGAACTTGGACTCTTCCAGCCTTACGCCAAGTCTTCTGATTAGGGCCATTACCCCTAGAGGTAGCAGTACCTACGGCATTCTTGAGTCTGGCAAAGGGGTCAATAACCTTTACGAACTTAGCCCGCAACTCTTCTAAAACAGCACCGGCTAAAGAGCCGTGACGAACTTCCTCAGTGCTATTCTCTAGGTCAGTAAGAACCTCCCGTAACTGACTAGACTTGCGGCCTATGTCATTTATGGTTCCCTCTGGCTCATAGTCCTTTTGCTGACCACCACAATTAGAGCCAGCTTCGGCAGGGTTTAGGTTCTGATGTTTAGGCCAACTGGCTGGAAGGCTATCATCAGCTTGACCACCGCTACCACCACTAGACGAATCATCGTCAGAGTCTGATTCTTCGTCGCCTTCAGACCCATCTGAATCACCATCATCGTCCGAGTCATCTGAATCATCATCGTCATCGACAACGTCAAATCCATCGGAACCACAGTCTTCGTCAGAATCACAATCGTTGCCACCAATAGGGGTAGGAACTGGAGTAAATGGCGGCTCCTCTTGCTCCTTGTCCTCTTCGGCATACTTGACAAGTAGCGCACAATATTGAGCTACTGTGCTATTTCGTGGAAAAGGACGGGGAGCAAAGTGCCTACGATAATTATCGTATTGAACACAATCAGTGAGCTTTTTGAGAGTTGCACCCTCTGCTCCTGACAGCATTTGCTCTACAACTAAATCGCAGGCAGTGTTGTAAATCTCCGCT
>Ga0049083_10000565_pt1 | contig 13290 bp, 17 predicted proteins | sample GreLakmeMI27MSRF_FD_66719 | JGI IMG/M metagenome (GOLD analysis project Ga0049083, IMG submission 66719) | Freshwater lentic microbial communities from great Laurentian Lakes, MI, USA - Great Lakes metaG MI27MSRF | ecosystem: Environmental > Aquatic > Freshwater > Lake | place: Great Lakes...
GTACTCTAGGATCTACAGCGGTTGTTTATGTCCGAGATTTAAGCGGTACTTTGACTCCGAGTAACTTCGTATTTGAAGTCACTCCGAGCGGAACTATCGACGGTTCAAATACTGCTTTTACTTTACCCGACACTCCGACTGCAGGGACTCAAAGGCTATTCTTGAATGGTATGCGACTCCGAAGCGGAGCGGGTAATGATTACACGATTTCGACAAATACAATCACGATGACTACGGCTCCAATTAGCGGAGATATTATTCTTTGCGATTACATGAAGTGATAAGATGCCCACAACAAAACTAAATAACGGCCAATTACCCGACGCGCTTTCAAGCAAGACAATCGGCACAAGCAATACAATCAATACGAATCTTGAGAAGCTATCTATAACAGGCGGGTCAAATGGTCAGGTTCTTTCTACTAATGGTAGTGGTGCTTTGACTTGGACTACGGCGGGCGGTGGTGTATCGGACGGAGATAAAGGTGATATTACAGTCAGTGCTAGCGGTGCTACTTGGACTGTAGATAATGACGCGGTGACTTATGCAAAAATTCAAAATGTATCAGCCGCTTCAAAACTTTTGGGCCGTGGTGACTCAGGTTCTGGAGATACCGAAGAGATTACACTTGGAACGGGCTTGACAATGACGGGCACTACTTTAGCTGCGAGCGGTGGTGGTGGTGGTTATCAAGTGCAAGTGGATACTATTACAAGTTCACAAACTTGGACTCCACCAGCGTGGGGTAAATACTTCAGAGTTTATATCGTAGGTGGAGGCGGTGGTGCGGGTTCGGGTGCTAGACAAGCGACTTCATCTGGTAGATGTGGTGGTGGTGGCGGCGCTCCTGCGCAAGGGCTTTGGACTGAATTTTCAGCTACTCAAATTACGGGTAATGTAGCGGTAACTATCGGAGCTGGTGGTTCTGGTGGTGCTAGTGTAACTGCTAATACAACAAATGGATACTTCGGAAGTGCAGGCGGTAAGACAAGCTTTGGTAGTTTCATAACTACATACACTGCAAACGCTGGGTTCGGTGGTAGTACATCGAGTGGGTCGAGAGGATCTACTATGAGAGTCGATAGTGCTTTTGGATGGTCAAATACATACGGCGGCGGGAACGGCAGTACTGGTAATGGAAGTAGTCAAAGCGGTACTAGTAATCAAATTATATCCGTATCAGGGAACTGGGGCGGCGGTGGTGGTTCGGGCGCGTCGAGTGGTTCGACTACGACAACTACCGGCGGCTCAATTACAGATTATTGGACTGCAATATATCCAAGCGTGCAAGCATGTACAGGCGGGACAAACGGCGGGAACGGCTCGGACGGTGTATCGTTTACTCATGGATACTTGACAATAGGAACGCCAGGCGGCGGCGGGTCTTACAAGACCGCACAAGATACCGGACGCGGTGGTGATGGAACTTACGGCGCGGGCGGCGGCGGCGGCGCTGCTTCAGATAATGGCTTTGCAAGTGGACGCGGCGGGAATGGTGGTGGTGGTATTTGTATTATTGTTACAGTAGGATAAACGCATGAGATATGCAGTAATTAATACAGCTACGAACGAAATTGAAAATATAATTATTTGGGACGGCACCTCAATTATTCAACTTGCCGAAGGTTGTAATGCAGTGCCTTGTACTGAAGAGCACGAAGCCGAGTGGTCTGCAAAATCCCAAGCGCCCGAGCGAATCGAACTAAATGAAGAGCAACAATTATTGCAGGCTCTTTTACAAAAGTACGGGATTCCTAACCAGTGAGTCAATACAGGCCACGTTTAAACCATGATGAGTACACTGCGGTGCTAAACTATCGGATAGGTAAAGGCTTTGAGCCTAGCCCTGAAGACCAGCCCGAGATCGTACCCGAATGGCTTAATACCTTTGAAGACGGACGCGAGGAGGTTTTACCCGCCTTGCGGATTCAAGGTAAGACGGCGGTCTTCAGTGATATTCACTTAGGTATCCATGACAAAGCGGCGCTTATTGCAGCGGTTCAATATGCAAAACAAGACCGAGTAGATAATGTTATTTTGAATGGTGATATACTAGACTCTGCTCAAATCTCAAGGCACCCAAAGACAGCGGATACGCCAAAGTTTTTAAACGAGATCGAACTTGCAAAGCAGTTTTTAGAAGGCTTGAGATCAGAGTTCAAAGACCAGAATATCTACTTTAAAATTGGCAATCATGAAGACCGTTTAGAGCGATATTTAATGCAGAACGCAGACGCGCTTGCGGGCTTGATTGATTTCCGCAGACTGCTTAAACTAGATGAATTCGGAATACGCTTTGTCGAATCTACTCAATTTATGAAAATAGAAAATACATTCATAGTCCACGGTCACGAATTGAAAGTAAGCGGCGGCGTTAATCCCGCCCGCGCTTTGATAATCAAAGCCGCGGCTAATGTAGTGATGGGACATGTACATAAGACTTCATTTAGCTCAGTAAGAGGATTGGACGGCAAATACTATAAAGGCTATACGACTGGATGCCTTTGCAAGTTACGACAATCATATATGCCTCACTCAAATAGTAACCACGGTTTTGCAATGATTCAAGAAAATGGAACGGTAGATAACTTATGGATTGAGAATGGAGTCGTACTATGAAATTCAGTGAAATACTAAATGCGATGGTAATCCTTGCAGTGCTCTTGATTATAGGCTTTGTTTCGGGGCTTTACGTAGGTAAGACAAGCGTTAAGCGCATGACTGATACAATTACTACCGTGCAACTTATTGAACGCCCTGTAACGATTATAGACTCAGTACATACGAAGTCAGTTACTATCAAAACAAAAGATACTATTTACTTTCTTGATAAGCCCGTATATATTCCATGTGGTGATACTGCATTCATAGCACAAAGTGACTCAGTAATTACCAATACACGAGATACGATCAATATGGCTTTTGCCTATGCAAATCGGAAGGGACACTTCTCACTTGTTTACCGCCCGCGCCCTGACTCGATTAAGGTTATTACTTTACCGACTCAAGTAGTTACCGACAATAACTGGGGATGGGTCGTAGGCGCTCTTGGATTAGGAGTAGGACTAGGAGTTTATTATGGCAAACCTTGATAATTTAAAAGGCAATACATTTAGAGACAAGCCCGAGCGTATCAATCGGAATGGTAGGCCAAAGGGTAGTATCGTATATGTAAAAGACCTTGCAATGATGGCGGCCGAGGAGCTTGCAAAGCCCGGCAAAACAAAAGAAACTGTAGCGGCTGAAATTATCGATATGCTTATACATAAAAAGATATTGCTAAAAGAGGATATTACAGCCATGAAACTACTAATGGAGTTACTGACTCACTTGAATAATCAAGTAGCAGAGAAAGGCAAAATGATCATAGAGTGGGGTTCGCAAAATGGAAACAGTGATACGGATAAAACCGCATGAAAAACAGCTTGACATACTTAGTAATAGGCTTCGCTTTAATGTTATTCGGTGTGGTCGTAGGTTTGGCAAATCTTATCTCGCTTTTGCTTTGGCCCTTGAGAAAATGCTGGAAGTTGACGGCGCTTATGTTCTTTACACGGCCCCAAGTTATACCGAGCTCTCAGGACGAGAAACTGAAGCACAAAACTTCTTTGCGCCGCTTGGAGCTACTTACAAACAAGGCCAGATTAAACTAGGAAATAGCACGCTAGTTTTGCAGGGAATTTACAGAGCAGACGGTCTAAGAGGCAATAAGTTTCACCGAATAATATGCGATGAGTGGGCACATTGCCCGAATGCCGAAGACGATTGGAACTTTGTATTAAGTCCGATGCTAGCAGATTTTGAAGGAGATGCGTATTTCTTCTCTACGCCAAAAGGTAAGAATCACTTTTGGCAATTAGACCAACTCTCTGAGACTATGCAAGACTGGCAATCGTTTCACTATTCGACATACGACGGCGGGCAAATTAAAGAGAGCGAAGTAGATAGACAAAAGGAATTGTTACCAAGTATTGTTTTTGCACAAGAGTTCCTAGCTGAATATGTCGATCGAAGCTCCGCAAAAATTAAGAGAGACTGGATTCGAGTCGCAAATGATAAAGTATGTACGGCTTATTATATCGGAGTTGATCTCGCGATAAGCCAAAAAGAAACAGCGGATTACACCGCAGTTGTAGTGATTGGTACGACTCAAGAAGGCGAAGTAGTTGTAGTTGAAGCTCAACACTTCAGAGCACAATTTGCCGAGATAGGAGCTCGAATAATGTCAGCAGAGCAAAGATGGAATGCAAGAGTAGTCGCAGTCGAATCGAATCAAGCACAAGCTTGGATGGTGCAAGAGCTAAAAAGAAATACTAAAATGAATGTCGTAGGTGTGAGAGCAGACCGGGACAAAGTTATACGCTTTCAGCCGGTCGAAGCAAGATACGAGCAAGGGCTTGTATATCATGTGCCACACTTAGAGCCCGAATTTACCGAGGAGATTTTGAACTTTACCGGTACTCCTCAAGACAAGCATGATGACTTTATTGACGCGTTGGGCTATGCCTTCAACGCTATTCGCAAAACTCCACAGATATACGTATGAGTCTACTTGACCAACTTAGAGATAGAATCGCGTCTGCAGTATCACCGCGAAAAAACGATAGGCCGTATATTCGGTCAGGCGGCTCCCGTAATATCGGTGCGACTCAGGTCGGTAATGAGTTAAGCGCCTCGCTTCGAGGGACTGTTTTCGCTTGCCTGCAGCAAAGAGCGAATGCTTTAAGTAATATCAAATTTGATGCGTACAAAGAGGAAAACTGGGAGAAAGAGGAACTCGGTAGCAGTCACTGGACTAACGAATTACTCTCAAATCCTAATCCGTATTTTACACGCTCTCAAGTCTTTGGATATATCGAAAATTGGCTATCAATAAATGGCAATGCGTTTATATGGACTCCGACAAATGGCTACCGAGTGCCTTTGCAAATGTGGGTACTCAATCCGACAAGAATGCGAATAATTAAAGGCCAAAATAGTTTTATCGATGGGTATGTATATCAGTCAGCGCAAGAAGGTAATATAACAATACCCGAGAAAGAGATTATACACCTTGCTAAGTTACACCCCGCCGCGCGTCCTGAAGAGATTATCGGTATGAATATTTTCGGCGTTGGTTTGGTTTCAGCCGCTTTGGAATATGCAAATATAGACCGCGAAGTTAGTGACTACTTAGCGCGCTTGTTTGCTAATAATACAGTCCCACCGCTTATTGCAAAGTTCCCCGAAAGGTTCGACCAAGACGAATGGCAAAAACTAAAAAGCGCATGGAATGAAGAGCTACCGGATTACAAGCTCCGAGCTTTACTCGGTGGTGGAATGCAATTAGAATTACCACCAAAAGGCGAGCTATCGGTAGGTTATGACTCAGTCAGCAAAGACGTAAGAGCGCAAATATCTCAAGTCTTTGGCGTGCCTCCCGGTATGCTTGATGGCTCGTTCCAAAACCGCGCGACCGCAGAGGTTCAATGGGCAATTTTTAGGCAAAACACTATCGATCCCGAAGCCCTTTATATTGCTGAAGAGTTTACACGCCATTTCCGTAGATGGGAAGAGGATGTACTAATCGAAGCGCAACCGTATGAGTACAATGACCCCGACGCTGATATGAGGCAAGAAGAGTTCGAACTCAAATGGGGAATCAAGACAATTAACGAAGCCCGAGGCGCTCGTGGATACGATGCCGTTCCTGAAGGTAATACTCCGCTTATTGCAAGTGGATACGTTCCGCTTCAAAGCGCCGTAAACCCCGCTCCCGCGCCCTTCATGCCACGAAATGTAGAGACGCGAAGCCTAACAGCCAAGCGGGCTAAATTGCCCCTCATAACAGCCGAATACAAAGACTATTTTTGGAGGCAATTTGATGGCATTACCGAGACTAATAGCGAGCGCTTTGATAGTGTAGTTAAGATGATTATTGCACAAGTCAAAGAGCAAGTATTCCAATTAGCAGATGAAGGGATATTGAGCCTTGAAGGCGTGGAAATCTCAGATAAAGACTTTGAAAATTATGATGAGATTATAGCAAAAGCTTGCGATAAGGTAACTCAAGAATTATTGCAAGAGCTTTCAATTGGAGAAAGTGATTTAACAGGCGTCGTAGGTCAAGAGATTAAGAAAATGGTTGCAGATTCAAGCGCTCAAATAAGAGATTCAATCGGAATAATCAAAGAAGAAGTAGAAAAGACGCTTGTAGATAATGCAGATAAGACAAGCGAAGAGCTTAATAAGATACTAACTGATAAATTCGATAGCCTTTCAACAAGCAGAGCAAAAGCAATTGCAAATACGACAAGCGCAAATGTCACAAGCGGAATGCAATATGCAGTCTATAAAGACCAAGGCTTTGACATGATGTGGTTAACACAAAGAGACGGCCGCGTAAGACCCGCGCATCAATCGATGGAAGGCCAAAAGCAAGGCGAAGACGGGTATTTTACCGTAGCAGGTGAGAAGACTACACGCCCGCTCGGTCCGAATTTGTCGGCTGGTAATTCAGTGAACTGTAGATGTCAATTATTCCCAGTTCAAGCCTAATGAGTTACAAGCCCAATAAAGGAATGCAAGAAGAAGCCGATAGAGCTATTCTCTGGGTCGAAGAAGGCCGCAAAGGTGGTACTCGCATAGGTAAGATTAGAGCTAGGCAAATTGCACGCGGTGAGAATTTAAGCGAGGATACCGTTAAGCGTATGTATTCTTTTTTCTCAAGGCAAGAAGGCGTAAAAGATGCTGAAGGCTTCGAGCCTGGTGAAAATGGATACCCATCACCTGGCCGAGTTGCATGGGGTCTTTGGGGTGGTGATGCGGGATATAGTTGGTCAAAGAATATAGTAAAGCAATTAAAAAATAGAGGTTTAAATATGAATTTAATAACACGCGAACTGCACCTGCAACTCAGGGACGGCTACGACAAAGAAGCCGAATACGAAGAGAAAGAAAATGATCTTTTTACTTTTGTAGTATCGACTCCCGAAATTGACAGATATGATACTATCATAGTTCCAAGTGGTATCGATTACACTGCATACTTGTCAAATCCCATAGTCCTAGCTCAGCATGACTCTGACCAGTGGCCTATCGGGCGCTGCTTAGGTTTTGCTATGAATGGCGAAAACTTAGAAGCTACTATACAAGTTGAGTGCGTTACCGAAGAGGGTAAAAAACTTACAAAGCTTATAAATGCAGGTTTTGTAAAAGCCGTATCCGTTGGTATTATTCCAAGTGAATACGAAGAGCAAACTATAGACGGTAAAAAGATAACCGTTTATACTAAGTCCGAGCTTGTAGAGTTTAGCGTCGTAAGCGTTCCGGCAAATAGACAAGCACTGCTTAAAAAATCAATCAAGAATCTATTAAATGAATCACTTAATAAATACAAAAAGGAAAATAGAATGTTAACCCCAGAGATCGAAGCAAAGATCGCTGATGAGCTTCTACCGGCAATCCAAGAAGCTTTCATCGCTGAAGTAATCAATCTCGGTTTTTCACCTGAAGAAGCCGAAGCATCCGTAATCGCTTTTATTACCGCTGGCGTTCCTCCTATGCTTGCCGTGTTAAAAGGCGAAGCAGAACCAGAAGTAGCCGCAGAACCTGAAGCCGCTGAGCCCCCAGTCGAAGTAGTCGCAGAGTCTGTAAGTGCTAGTTTTAAAGTTCCTGAGACAAGAGTAGGTAAGAAAATTGCAGCTTCAACACAAGCGCAAATTATCGAAGGAATGGATATGATACAAAACGGTTACAAGAAAATCAAGCAAGCAGTCGGAGTCGAAGCAGGCCGTTCAATCGAGTTGAACTTGCCTAGAAAAATGTCAACACAAGATCTAATCAATTTAATTTAAGGATAAAACCTAATGGACAATTTAATCGTAACACAAGAGCAACTTAAAGAAGTTGTAGACCGCAAAGTTGCAGACCAACTTCGCACAATGCATCCAGTAAATAATCCATCACCTGCGAGAGGATTAGTGTCAGTTAAAGCCGATCACGATTCACGCCGTGACCAAGCTCGCGTAGTCGCAGATTATATCTTAGCAAAGCATCAAGGCCGCGAAGGTCAAGCCGAAGACATTGCACGCGCTGCAAATAACAAGTATATCACACGCGCTAATTTTAATACAGGCACATCCGCTCAAGGTGGTGCAGCCGTTCCGCAGTTTTGGGTAGAAGAGATCATGTCTTTTGCTGATCAATTTGGTTATACAAGAGCACTTGCAAAGATTTACCCAATGCGCGGTAAGACTGAAAACCTCGTAAGCTCTGGCGCATTTACAGGCGCGGTAGTAGCCGAAGGTTCTGGACTTACTTTAACTGATTCATCAAGTTTTTTCACTGCTACTGCTATGACAGCCCGTAAGCTTGTAGCCGGTGCGATTGTATCCGAAGAGCAGCTTCAAGATGCGACACCTGCATTCTTAGATTATGTCGTAAACGGTTTGGGCCGCGCTCTTGCAGAAACAGAAGACAAGCAGTTTTTCAACGGTGATGGTAATTCTCCTAACTTTACCGGTATTACAGGTCTTGCAGGTACTACAGTTGTACGTCAAGGTGGATCTAATAGCTCTGGTAAGGATACATTCGGCGAAATCTCATGGACTGACCTTTGGAACTTACGCCTCGGTGTAAATTCCGGCGTTGGTGCTAATGGTGTATTCGTTGTGCCTCAGTCTGTATTTGGATTCTTGATGAAAGAAACAGGCGGAAGCCGTCCGATATTCGACATGATTAGACCTATCGAAATTGCTTCTATTGGTTTGACCGCTCTTCAAGGTAATAGCTACTTTACACCTACAGGCCGTCCGATGCATGTAGTACCAGATTCACTATTCCCAACTTCAGCGGCAAATACAGCATCTGCTTTCTATGCTGACTTTAACCAATTCACTGTTATGGGTGTTCGCGAGGATGTAACAGTTAACGAATACAAAGAGTATTTCGGTGCGACTGGTTTGGGTGGTACTCATCAAAAAGGTATCGAGGTTGTTGAGCGCGTATCTTTCGCGTTCCCAGCTCCAAGTGCTATCGGTGTTCTCAAAACTTCAACAACCTAATTAGGTGATTTATGCTCGTAGATGTAATTCTAATCGAGCCGTATAAAGGCGTATCCGCAGGGTTTGAGACTTCTCTCCCTGCGGCGATTGCCGAGGCTCTTATCAAACAAGGCAAGGCGAAAGATTCAAAGCCCGCGCCTAAAGTAGAAACAAAGAAAATAGGTAAATAACATGCCGTATACAAGTGCAAATCCGAGGGCGTTTAGTGCTCTCATGACCTTTCTTAATTTGGAAGTTAATGGCGACCCGACCTCCGAGGATACGGCGCTTTATACTTGGTATGATTACCTTATAACAACTTGCTATGATGAGGCTGAAGGCTATTGCGGTCAGCCTCTTCGTAGTGGGACGATATATTACCAATTTTACGCCTCAAAGGCTCAACGCGGCCTCGAAGCAAATCACTCATGGAAATATATCCCCTACAATGCAAACACGGCTCTCACGACTTTACAATGGCGTGAGAATGAATTCGGAACCTATGCAAACTTTAGCGCAAGTAACTTTGCATGGAATGCCGAGCCGTATGCTAATTACATAGTCTTTAGAGATAAGACTAATGGACAATTTAAGGCAACGCTAAGCACTGGTTATTCAGATGCGTCAATGCCATATACAATCTTGCAAGGAATAGCCGAAATGGTCACTCTTGCATATAAGCAATCCCCTCAAGGCGGTAATTGGTTTGGACTCAATTCGGTATCTACAGGCGGCGCGGGACAAAGTGTGTCTAATTCGCTGAAAACCGATATAGGGTGGCATAAGTACTTCTCTCAATTCGTTATACCAACGGTGTAATAATGATCAGTAGCGAAGCTTTAAAAGGCATTTTACGGCCTGTTATTCTCAAGAGCTTGGAGCGCATGCCTTTTGTCATGCAAGCGTATATCGGAGCTAATATGAACTTCCAAGGTCAAGCCGATAGGATAGCGCCATCAAAGAGCGATAAGCTAACAACTTACTCAGGCGCTCTCTTTCGTAGTTTCTCAAAAGGTCAGCCCGGCAATGTTTTCAAAGTCTCACAAAATGGAGATAACTTTGAAGTAGAATACGGGTCAAGCATAAAATACGCGGCTATTCAAGAATTTGGTGGCTTCATAAAGGCTACTCCCGTGACCGTAATTAAAAGCAAGAGCGGTCGGAAGATGAATAAGTCAACTTATGTTATGGCGCAATTCTTTTGGGCTAAATTCTATCAAACCAAGCAGCCATATTTTAAGAGACTTGCTCTTAGTGTTGAGCGTAAAGGCGGCGTAAAAATACCCGCCCGTCCATACTTTACACCTGCAGCCGATAGACTTAGAAATGATACCAAGTTCGCAAGCGATATAAAACAACAAGTCATAAACGGAATACAACAATGGCAAGAGAATCAGCGGCAATCAAATCCATAGCAGATAGACTTCGCACAATGAGCGGAGTCAAAGTCTATGACCAAGTAATGCTAGACAAATGGAATACCTATCAATTCCCTTTTGTCGGTGTTTTGTCAGGTGCTGACGCTCGCGAAGTAATTGGACTCGAAGACGATTCCGCTTTTGCAAATAAAGGCACTCTTGATATGTATTTGCTTGTCGGAGTGCAAGTAAAAAAGAACCCAACGGCAGGCAAGGCTAATTTACGCGAGGCGCTTGCTGACTTATGCGAGTCTATCGAAAACAAGCTTACAAATTACAAGCCGGATATCTATGAGTCCGATTATGAACGTACCTACTTTGCGCCGGTGCATTTTATCGACTCGCAAGCGGTTACGTTTAATGACGATGAGACAAAAGGCATATCCTTTATGACATTTAGAAGCGTATATTACAGAGGAGATCTATGAAGTTAAGTGCATGTGTAATCTTTCAGGATGGAGATGACCTGAAAGGATGGAGAGATTCTTTACCGAGTGAAAATGTCGAAGTCGTAGCACTTCGCACGGCGGTAAATCCGAAACTTAAAGAGCCTGTTTTTCAAGAAGTCGGTCGCATTGATGATCATATAGTTTTGTCATGGGAATATCCAGACTTCGAAGAGTGTTTTGACTTCAGTTATTGCAGAAATAAACTAGATGAGTATGCGACTGGTGACTGGATATTACAAATGGACTCAGACGAGCGCCTTGCAAGCCCACACGATGAGTTCTGGCAATATATTGACGAGCTAGATAATAGCGAAGCGGTCGCGGCTTATTTGAGTATAGCAGGGTGCAATAATGATCTCGATCCGCAATATGAGCACATACGAAAGAGGTATAATATACCGGCTATGCGATTGCACCGCCGAAGCGCGTTTCTCAAATGGCAAAGAATATGCCATGAGACGCTCGAAGTCGATCCGAATGGCACTATAATAGCCGATACGGATATTCTATTATACCACAAAGGATATAGCCAAGACACTGAAGTCTTGATGCAAAAAGCAGAACGGAACGGCGGGCTAATGGTCAGAGAATATACACGCGATAAATCACAAAGAAACTGGGATTATTTAGTAAACACTTTCTCATATTTAAAACAATTAACAAAAAGGTAATATCATGGTAGTAGGTGGCGCTAATCTTAGCGTATTTTACACAGCAAACGAACTCGGTACAGCTCCAACAGTAGGAGCAACCGCGTTGCACTCAATGAAGCGCAAGATCAAGACTTCATTGACTCGCACGACATTCACAATCGATCAAAACGAAGACAATCCGGAACTTACTTCATTCCTTGAAAACTATGCGCCTATTACATCGGTAACTGCAGACCAAGGCGAATACGAAGACGGGACAAAGTTTAACTCTTCTCAAGCGACAAGCGATACACTTTTGCAAATCGTGTACGGTGGTGTTGACACAACTCTAAACAAGCGTAAAGTAGTTTTGATGCTTTGCAAACTTCAGCAAGATTCGGGCGCGTTTGACCAAGAGTCAGGTAAGTACACAAAGCCAAAAGTAGGCGGCGATGTGGTAAATAATGATACCGATCTAGTTATTGCAGCAACTTACTTCTTGACTACTCTTGTAAGCGGTGCGACTGCGGTCACAATCCCTTCAAAGATTGGTTATAAAGAGATCTGGTTTACAGCGCCATAATTCACACGGGGCGGGCAAAACCCGCCCCCTTATTTTTACTAAGGAGAAAGCATGAAATTATATCTAAACGAAACAGCTCACGAAGTATCACTTTATACAAAACTGACCCCCGCTCTTTATGACAAGGTTACACCACTTCTCTCAGAACTTGCAAATACAAAAGGCGCACAATCAGCCGCCGAATCCGAGATAATGGAGAAAGTATTTAGCCGTGAGAGCCTTGCAAAAAAGATAGACTTAACAAAGGGGCAAGACGCATTTAAAGACATTATGCAAGAGTTCGAGTTCCAAGAAATTGTAAAGACTGCATATTTGAAAGTCCGAGCCAATCTATTCGAGCTAATCAATGTCGATGAAACTACAATACCCAAAGTATTCCAATTTGTCAAAGCCGTAATCGATGAAAGCAAAGTGCAAAATACTGAGCTTTTGACTGGTATTCAGTCCGAGCAAGATTCGGAATTTTGGAATAACCAAGACTTAGACGGGATACTGGACTCACTAAAGTTTTTTCGTGAAACAGTATGCCGAAGAGTCCGCATTATGTGAGTATTATCTCGAGGACTTGACGGTATTTAACGACCCAGATGATGAAGACTTCGAAGAGACGGACGGAGATGAGAGTGCGTATTACCTTGGCGAAATTGTAGGCTCTTACTGGATATTCAAAGGCGTTGCAGGCGGCGATCCCGCAGCGTATCTGAGACTTTATTACGATACACCCCGTGTAGATGTAATCCGTACTTATGCCTATACAATAACCTATCACAAAGAACGCCGCAAATTGGAGCACAGAATCAATGGCCGATGATATCAAAATTAAACTAGGACTGGATATTGCAGATTTAATTCAAGGTCTCAATAAAGCGATTGCAGATTTGAATAAGTTGATTGTAGTCGCAGATAAAGCAGATGCTGAAGTAAGTCAAATAGGCAATGAAAAAGTAGAAGTAGATACTACAGAGGCTGTAAATAATCTTGAGAAATTATCCAATAAAACGGAGGAAACTTCAAAAGGTTTTAGCGGTTTTGCAGCGGGCTTTGGTGGTGGCCTTGCAGCTTCTGGTCTATCTATGCTATCGGAAGGCATTGTATCAATTGCGGGCAAAATAAAAGACGGAGCTCTTGCGGCTGATGAGTTTGGAGATACATTAGAAGTCGCATTCACTCAACAAGGTATCGCAG
>Ga0049083_10000566_pt1 | contig 13266 bp, 8 predicted proteins | sample GreLakmeMI27MSRF_FD_66719 | JGI IMG/M metagenome (GOLD analysis project Ga0049083, IMG submission 66719) | Freshwater lentic microbial communities from great Laurentian Lakes, MI, USA - Great Lakes metaG MI27MSRF | ecosystem: Environmental > Aquatic > Freshwater > Lake | place: Great Lakes...
GGCTTGCCAGCCATGCTGACAGGCCTTATAGGGGCTGGGCGGGCGCATTATAAGCTTATTATAAGGCGTTATCAGCTCCTGGAATTATAAGGCACCTGCCTTATTTGCCAACCCAGGAAAAAAGGAGGGCCCATTTTACCTAGAGTCTCTAGGTAGGTGCCCCTCTCACACACACAGGCAAGGTGAGACACAGGCGAGGTGACGGACCACATCTAGAGGAGTCCTGGGGCCCTATTGTACTGCTGGGAGTTCGACAGGGAAGGGACGCCCAAGATCGAAGATGGTCGCTCCGGCGCCGGAACCCCGGAAGCCGGAACCAAATATATACTGCACACCGCTTCTCTCGGCAGCCTGCTGTGCCCGTGTGCGCCCCCGTGTACGCAGAGCGAGGCCGCACGCTCGCCCGGGTGCCCGCTGCTCTTCGCTGCGGGCGCAGGCTGCACGGGCTGAACTGAGCGCTAACCCTTGTCCGCGGCGAGGCACTCCCTCCGCCTCGCGCACGCCCTCGCGACCCGCATCTCTGGATGGCTGCGCTCGGCCTGGGAGGGGGCCCTCCTCCTGGGGTCGCCTACGGAGCAGCGGGAGGCGGTAACGCGGCTGGGCTCTGGGAGCTGGAAGACGCAGCCCGTCGTCTGCTGCGCGCTCCTGTGAGCGAGGCTGGCTGGCTGCAGGCTTTCCCCACGTTTCCTGAAACGCGCTCTCTCCTCGCGCTGAGTGAGGAGCTGGCGGTGGCGGTGGTGAGCCGCTCGTTTGTGCACGGCTGCGAGGAGTCCCTGCTCGCCTGGTGCGTCTTCTTGCTCGCCTCAGCCGCAGACGCGGGGGCCTTGGCAGAGCCAAGGCGCACCGGGGTGATCAACAGGGGCTGGTGGGCGGTGAAGCTGGCGCGCACGTTTGTGACCCGCCTGGCCTACTCGGACAGCCCCGTCCCTACGCCGGCTGGGCAGCCCGCGCGCGACGTGGCCGCCACGCAGCGCCTGGTGGCGTCCAAGCTGGCGCCGCTGCTGGAGGCGCTGGGGCGCAGTCTGGAGACTGCTGGGGAGGCTGCGGGCCAGCACCCTCTGTTGGTTATCCGAGCCGTCACGGCTGCGCTCTCGCTGCACAGCCACGCCTGCGGCCACGCCGGCAGCCAGCCCGTGGCGGCGCTGGACGCTGCGCCGCTGATTCGCAGGCTGTGGGCGCTGGTGCCAGAGTCGAGCGCAACACCTCTTCAGGGTGGCAGCCCAGAGTCCACCCTTGCCCCAAGCGCCGCGCGCCTCATCCAACAGCTGCTGCTGTGTCATCCAGAGGGCGCCGTGGCGCTGCTGGAGCCCCTCTGCGCGCTGGAGAAGCTGCGGGGGTGGGTGGGGGACGGCTCCACGCCGCCCACTCTCAAAGCGGAGCTGGTGAACCTGCTGTGCACGCTCTTCAAGCACGCGCCGCCGGACAGCCTGCGGGCGCTGCAGGAGGCCCGCCTGGGCGAGTGCGTGGCTGTAGCTGCGGGGGACGGCCGCGCGGCTCTGGTGACGCGGGTGGCGGCGCTGGTGGCGGTTGGGGCGCTGCGCGAGCGCCCGGAGTTCCACGGCGCCCACTGGTGGGACGCGGTGGAGCCGCCGCTGCGTGGCTGCTGCGCGTGCCTTTTGGACGCGCTGGCGGAGCCGCAGGCCAGGAGGGCGCTGCTCAGCCACTTCCACAGCAGCCCCGGCGGGAGGCCCGCCCGAGCCAGGGCGCTCGTCACAGCATGCGCCGCTGGAGACCCGCCCAGCCTGCTGCTCGCAGCCGCGCGACTGTGCCTGGCCACGGCGCCTGAGCGTCTGGCAGCCGCTGGACGCCCTGAGCGCCGCGAGCTGCTCGCCGTGCCCGCGCTGGCGCCGGCCATGCTCAGCCTGGCCACGGACCTAGGCGAGGACCCGCACTCGCTGCTGCTTCGCCGACTGGGAGAGACGTTGCTCACACACCTCGCAGCCTGCCAAGCGCTGGAAGGCGAACCGGCGCTGATGGCCGCCATGTGCGCTGCGACGCGAAGCGTCGCGCAGCTGGCGCCCACGGTGACGCTTCGGCTGCTTCCGGAGCAGCCAGAGGATGACGGCACTCCGGGCTGGCCGGTGTCGCTGCCCGCGAACCGCCAGCTGCTGGCTGCCAGCTGTCCCCCCTTCGGCGCCATGTTCCACGGCTGCGGCGGCGTGCACGCGGAGGCGCAGGCTGGCGTGGTGACGCTGCGCGGGGTGGACCCGGGCGGCGCGCAGGCGCTGCTGACGTGGCTCTCCACGGGCGCGCTGCGCCATCCGGGCGGCTTGGAGGAGGTGCTCGCAGTGTATTCCGTGGCGGAGCGCCTCATGGTCCCCTCGCTGCTACACGTGTGCGCGGCGCTGGCCAAGTCTGTCGTCACCGCGGACAACGTCGGCGCGCTGCTTCGCTTCGCAGACGCGGCGGGGCGGGAGGAGCTGTGCGACTGGGCGTGCGCGTGGGCGGTGCGGGGCGGACACGCCACGGCGCTGGTGCGCTCAGGCTGCTTAGCGGACCTGCCTGGGGGCGCGGCCCACGCGCTCATGTTGGCCATCGCGCAGCGCGCCGACTCGGCGGCGGCGAGCGACGCGCAGGAAGGGACGCGCAAGCGAGGGCGCGAGGAGGAGGAGGCGGAGATGGAGCGGAACGCTGGGGCTCAGCGCCTTCAGACCTGAACGGATGGCAAAGTGATGACAAGTCGGCGTGTTCTTGTTCTCAGCTTGCATACGTTCCAGGCTGGTCTCTGTACTCCGGAAACACGTCCAGGCACTCTCCGACGCACGCCTTTGCGAAGCGCACGTAGCCGCACACGCGGCCTTCACAAAAAGTGGTGAGGCCCCACGTCTGGTCGTACAACGCGGTGCGGCCCGTCTTGCGCCGAAGCTCCTGCAGCTGCTTGGCGTCAACCTGACGCGGCTCAGGCAGTGCCTCAAACTCTTCAGGAAAGTCCAGCACGCGAGTCGCAAGCGTCTGCCCGCCGTAGACGCCGCTGCGCTCCAGCGCGCCCAGCGCCGCCTCGGCCGCGGCTCGCTGCGCCGGCGTGGCTGCCCAGACGGCGCTCGCGTTAGCAGTGCCTCGGGCCTCGTATTGCCCGTCTTTCTGCGTCGCCTGCACCTCTCGCCAATAGGCTTTGAGCAGCTCGGCGTAGGCTATTCTGGCCGGGTCGAACGCCACTCTGACGCCGCGCACTCGCTGGGGCCCGAAGACGCCGGGCACGACTTCTCGCACGCCCCGGTAGCGCAGGTCGTTGAACACGGCGGCGAGGAACAGAGGGTCGCCCGCGCTGAAGCCAGCAAGCAGCGGCGCGTCCGCAAAAGCGGGCTGCGGACGGAGCCACCAGGAGGCGGCACCAACGCCGCCAACCAGGAGTGCGCGCCGTGGCAGCTCGGACTGACTCCGCCCGCAACACACAACCACAGCTCTCAGCGACGCGCGCCGTGGGGCATGCAGCGCTGGAGGCTGAGCACAAAGAAGCATGGGATGGACAGAACCACGCAACAAGCGGGGGCGACGTGATGGCTCCTGACGTCCTGATGTCCACTGATGAGTCCAGCCCACATCATCACACTGATTTTCTCCCGCATCGATCCAAGCAGCTTTGCGCGTGAGCGACGAGCTTGGATTACAACGGGCATGACTTTGTCTGTTTGTCTTGGGTGCGGCATCCCGGCACGCTCGTTCTTTTATCTTTTTCCGTCTGAGACCGACTGGATGCACTGCGTGAGTGGCGCAGCGCGTGCGTGTCAGCAGCAGCGGTGACCGTGATGCCCGCTGAGAGTGGCAGTTGAGCGGTAGGCACTGGGACGCCCATCCCAGTTCCTACCGTTCAACCGCCGCTCTCAACGGGCGTCACGGTCATCGCTACTGATGATGATGCCCGGGCTCATGCCTGCGGGGCCGTGAGTGCTTCTGCTGAAGCCACCGTAACTTTTGGGCTTTCGCGGTGGATCTGCGCTAATGCAATGACGACGTAGTGAGCGTTCAGAGACCGTGCCCGCTCGCGCGTGGCGAGGCACCGCAGATAGATGCCCAACGTCTTGCACGCAGCCTCCGCCAAATCGCAGTTCGCCTCGTTACGCCGCAGAGCGCACAGCACAGCGTCGATGGCAGCAGAGGCCTGGGGCAAAGCGGCAGGAGCGCGAGCGATGGCTCCGATGGCTTCCACTGCCGAGACGGGTGTACTGTTGTCGGTGAAGTCGAGGCGCAGCGCTTTGATGAAAAGGTCCATTGCGCCAGCAGCAGCCACAGCCTCAGCCACAGAGGCATCCATTTTGCACATCCGCGTCAGCGAGTCGCAGCCGTACGTCTGCACGTTCAGATCGGTCGGTAACGCGCGCAGTGCAGCCAGGACAGGCTGAATGGCGTCCAGCAGGGCAAGAACACCGGGCGTCCCCTCCAGGCCAAAGCAGCAGGCGTTGCGCAGGGCAAACAATGCGGCTTGCTGCACCTCAAAGACAAATGGATGCGCCTTCAGCGCAGCCACGGCCGCCCGGAAGATAAAAGGGAATTCATCCGCGATGTGCTGGGCGACGCAAACATATTGCCCAAGCGCCCAGCAGCACGCAGCCTGCACGCCCGCGTGTAACGCGTGCTCGTCGGCGCAGTAGAGCAGAGCGAACAGGGCGTCAGTCGCTTGCGCTTCCGCGAGGGCTGCCGCAGTCTCAGCCGGCACGTCGGCATCTAGCAGCACGCGCAAGGCCACGCAGCAGCGCCGTGCAGCCGCGACAGTCACGCGAGGGTCGGTCAGCTGCGCCACGATGCCCTGGATATCATCGGAATCACAGACAGCATAGGCCAGACCACGGCGCGTCACGAGGCTGCAGCCGTTCACCCAAACGTACACCAGGCAGGGCTGCTGCAGCTGCACCGCACGCGCCAGCATCGTGTCTATCACCAGCGGGCAACTGTCCAGCCAGAGATGAGTGAGCGTATTGCGCGAGCGAGCGACAAGGTTTTGCAGGTGAGACCCAGTCAGCCGCGCGCTCAGCGGCCAACCCTGCACTGATAGCTGGCGCCACAGGCAGGGCTCCGCAGCCGCATCGCGCCAGGCCGGGCGCACAGATGCAGCAGCACAGAGGTCGCGCACTCTGTGCCAGTTCGGAAACGCTAAACTGTAGAAGATCTTCGTCAGCACATCGCGCGGAAGCTCAGGCGAGTTATGATGCTACGGCAGACAGATGGGGCCCCGGGTCACGAACATGGCGGGGGGAGATGCGAAAGGCTGGAGATGCCCAGGGTCAAGGACGGCCAGCACATCAGGTTGCCACGCCACGCTCAGGGAGCGAGCTGAACATGCCGCTGCGGATGTCCGCAATGACCAGCTTGTATGATCCGACAGGCATCCGCTGGCGTTCTTTACTCCTCTTGCGCCTCCTCCTCCTCGTCAACGTCTCCCAGCAGCTCCACCAGGCGCTGCAGCGCGTCGGTGGCCGCAGCCGCAACCTCCTCGTACCCCTCCAGAAAAGCCACCCTCGCAAACAGCCGCATCTTTGTCACCGCGTGCTTCCCCTTTGCGCGCTCGATCGCTTTGACACGCCCATGTAGCGCCTTCTCCGACATTGTGCGCACGCTGCGCGCAGAGAGCAGTGAGCAGGTGGCACTCCATGTGTGAGTGAGCAACGCACCGCATGCAGGTGTGCTCGTACGACGCAGTGCCCACGATGGCGGCGCGGCCCTGGCTGCCTGCGTGACGCAGCGCGTGCGCCTCCGCCGCCTCCTGGTGCCGCGACTGGCGCTGGAGCTGTGCGTCACCCTCTTCGTGTTCATCAGGCTGCTGTTGGTTGGGATCCTGAGCGCGTAGGAAGCTCTCAGTGCCTGTCACGCCCATGAGGCACGCAGGGGCGCACATGTCGACTGGAACGCCGCGTGGGCTCCTCTGTCTGCTTGCGCTTTTTGGCGGGCTTGTCAACATGCCCGGTCTCGCGCTTTTCCCTTTGCAGCGCCGCGGCCGCTACGTCCGACTGGAACAGCCCCAGCGCCTCCATGATCTGCGGGACGGGGAGACGCCTCAGCGAGGAGAGGCTCGCGGGCAGAGGGCAACGCTCGTTGCTGCTGAGTGCTTGCTCACGCGCCTTGCGGTTGCGCGCTATCCGCTCCTCGCGCTCCAGCTCGTAGGCGTTGAGCGGCGCAGCCATGGAGGCTGTGAAGCCGAAGCTTAAACGCGAACGCGAAGCTGCTGTCGTCACTGTCGTCACTGCCACCAACTCTTGCAGCCTCCTCCCCTCGCCACAACCAGTCCAGGAACGGGCGCAGGTATGCCGTTGGCCTGTTCGAATATAATTGACTCGAACGCTCCTCCCTGAAGAACTATCGGACTGCCTGCTGTCGAACACTCGTCGAATCTCGAATGGCTGTTTCATACTACTGCCGCCCCGGCCGCGCCATGGCGGCCGTGAGCTTGCACGACGCGGCTCTGATGGGCGACCTGGAAGCCGTGCGAGAGGCGCTTGAACGCGGCGAGGACCCCAACCTCCTGGCGGTACGTAGTCCCTCCTGGGCGCCCCTCCCGCTGGCGCGCGCACGCGCCCGCACGCGCACGCAGTCCCGCAGCGGCGCCTGTTTGCGCGCGCCGCGCAGCCGCGAGGTACCGCGAGGCGTGTGTGTGACGCTCTATGCTTGCAGGATGGGGAGTCTCCGCTTCACAAGTGCGTGCTGTACGACCACGAAGCGTGCGCCAAGGTGCTGTTGGCTGCGGGCGCGCGCGTGGATGCGACGGACGCGGTGCGTGCGGAGGAATTGCGGCTTTGAGCGTTGGGGATCCCCAGTCCCCACATGGCTGCTGCTGCTCTCAGGCGCCCCTCCACGGCCCTCACGCGTCCGTGCTTTCCCCCACTCTCCCTCCAGAGCGGTCTGTCCGCGCTGCACAGCGCAGCGCTGTACGGTCACTCTGCGTTGGTGACGAGCCTCTTGAGCGCGGGCGCGTCCGCTGGCTCGCGCGGCCCCGACGGGGGCACGCCGCTGCACACGGCCGCCAGCTACGGCCAGCGGGGCGCCGCCTCGGCGCTGTTGGCGGGCGGGGCTGACTGCACGGCGGTTGACGGAGGCGGGTGCACACCGCTGCACGCGGCGTGCTCGGCTGGTCACGCGGCGGTGGCGGAGGCGCTGCTGAGCCACGCGCGCGCGCGCGGCGAGGCGCACCTGGCGGCGCTACGGGACGCGGTAGACGGGCAAGGGGAGAGCGCGCTGCACTGCTGCGCGGCAGGTAACCGCACTGAGTGCGCTCGCCTGCTGCTCTCATGCGGTGCGCGCGTCGCTGCGCTTGCGGCCGGACCAGGCGCTGCCACGGCGCTCCACCGCGCAGCGGGCAACGGCAGCGAGGCTGCGCTGGGCCTGCTCATCAGCTGGCGGGCAGACCCAAACGCTGTCGATGGAGACGGAGCGACTGCTCTGCACGCGGCAGCTGCCACTGGAGCTGCGCGCTGCGTATCGCTCCTGCTGGCCGCTGGCGCGCACACCACAGCGCAGGCGCATCGCAGCATGAGCACACCGCTGCATGCAGCCGCTCGCGCTGCCAGCTGCGCTACAGTCACCGCGCTTTTGGGCGCCGGCGCGGATCCTTTCGCTCGCGATGCGTCGGGACGCGCGCCAGTGGACTTGGCCGGCAGTGATGACGTGGCAGCATTGTTGCGCCGCGCCTCTGCCGGCGCTACTGTGGACACCTCCTCCTCATCAAACTCATCGGCGCCGCCGCAGCAGCCTCGTTCACCCGTCGCTGCGCGGCGCGCCACGCCCAGCGCCGCGCTGGTGAGCGCCTCGTCTGCGGCTGATGCTGAGAAGGCGCGGCAGAGCGCCGACGTTAAGGCTGCCGCAAAGGCAAAGGTGGCTGCCATCATCGCCGCCAGCACCGCCAAGGCTGCTGCCAAAGCGGCATCCGGCGCCGCCGCTGCGACTGCGGCGCAGCCCCCGTCGCCTCTGGCACGAGTCGCCGCCTCCGCAGCATCGTCTCTGAAGCCGAGCTCGCTGGCGGCGGGCGCGCCGCCCGTCGAGGAGGGCGAGGCACGCGCGAGAGCTGCGCTGGCGGCGGCGACCGCCACCGCATCAGCCGCCGCATCCTCCGCCTCATCGGCGGCTGATCGCGTGTCTGCCGCAGCTTCCGATGCGCGCGCGGCGCTGGCCGAGTGCGCGGCCAGCAAGGAGTCTGCCGACGGCGCCACGCAGCGTGCTGCTGCGGCGATGCTTGAGGCCAAGGCGTGCGTGAGGGCCGCCGCGCAGTGGCGAGCTCAAGCGGACGCAGCTGTCGAGGCGCTCCGCGCGGCGGAGGCGCACGCCAAGGCCGCCGCCGATGCGTCGGAGCGCGCGGAGCGCGCCAGGGGGCGCGCAGAGGCTGACCTAGACGCGGCAAAGGCGGCGACGGCGGCGAAGGCGGCGACAGCGGCGACGGCGGCGATGGCGGCTCAGCGGGCGGCCGCCCTTGCCGATGCCAGCCAGCAGGAGCAGCGTCGCACAGCCGCCTTGGCCGCGGCGGAGGAGCAGAAGCGCGCTGCGCTCGCGTCCGAGGCTGCCCATGCGCGCGTGTTGGCTCTGGAGGGTGCCGCCGAAGAGCAGGCTGCGATGGACGAGGTGGACCGCATGGCGCGGGACATGGAGGCGGAGGAGGCGCGCCTGCAGGCCATGAAGCAGCAAGTGGCCGCCAAACAGCGAGAGCTGCTGGCCAAGCGCACAGCCAACCGGGCGTCGCAGCAGCCGCAGCAGCAGCCGCAGCATTCGGCGGTGCCCAACCCTCAGCCGACCGTTGGGACGGCGCCGCCTCTGGCGCCCATCGAGACGCCTCCCCACCGGCCGCTGCAGCCGCCAGTGGCCCCTCCTGCGCCTGCCCCTGCCGCTCCTCCTCCGCCTGACCACTCCGCCTTCGCCGCCGCCGCCGCCTCGCGCGCCGCCGCCATCGCGCAGGCCGAGGCTGCATACCACGGCTGCGTGAGCGCCGCGGAGATGTTGGCGCTGCAGGCTGAAGAGACGGAGGAGCTTCGCGAGGCGGAGATGGCCGCCCTGTCGCGGGCGGGCCAGCCTGAAGCCTACCTGGCGGCGGCGGAGGTACGCGCAGCTCAGACGGCTGCGGATGCCACTCGGCGTCGGGGCGCAGCCAATGCCATCCGAGAGGCTGCGGCGGCGCTGGCGCGCCTGCGCCGGGAGGAGGCGGATGCCGCTGCGGCGCATGCGCTGTCGCGCGGCGAGGCGCCGCCGCCGCCGCCGCTGCTGCCGCCAGCGCCTTCGGTGCGCTTTGGCGACGGCGCGTCGGCGGCGCAGACCTCCTACGCTGCTTCGCTGCAGCGCACGGCCGCCTGGGCGTCCGCATCCACCGCGTCCACCGCTGCGCAACCCCCCGGGGTATATGCCATCCAGGCTGAGCCTGGTGCTGAGGCTGAGGCTGAGGTACCCCTCTCTGGGGATGTCTTTGGCGGGGCTACTCTGGGGCAGCTGCACGCCACCGCTGCAGCCGACGCATCCGGCGACGCGGGCAGCGACGCGGGCAGCGAGGACGCGTGGATGACACAGGAGGCTGCACACCGCGAGGCGCAGCGTCTCAACGCGGCTGCGGAGGCGTCCGCCCGCACAGAGGGCGACCAGAACGCAGCCTACCTGGCGGCCGGGCCCGGCTCGCGCCCCGTGGACGCGCATGCAACCTGGCAGCTCGCCGCGCGGCTCGCCGGAGGGGAGCTGTCCGAGCAGCAGCTGCCCTCCGCGGTGGCGCAGTGCTCCGCCGCGCTGCTTGGCCCGCCGTCGGCCGCGCGCGCAGCCGCGTGGGGGCTGCACGAGGCTGTGCTGCAGTCGGTGCCCCGCGAGATGTGCTACCTGAGCGGAGACTCGCTGCTGCGCCCCTTGGCCCAGGCGGCGCACTGCCTGCGGCGCAGCCCGTCTCGGGCGGACTGGTTCGCTCAGCACTTCGCGGACAGCGCCCTGGGCGTGCTCACGGAGGGTGACCTGTCCTGCAAGTACTGGGTGGAGAACGTTTTGGAGGAGGGGGACAGTTTGGCCGAGTGCGACGTGTTCGTCGACCCGGGCTGCGACGGCCGCTTCGAGCTGCCCGAGGACGAGGACCTGGACCCGCACACACGCAGGCGGGGCGCCCTCCCACCGCCAGAAACAGCCGCCCTGCTGCTGGTGCGCGGCGACCCGGAGCTGGAGGCGCTGTGCCGCGCCGCCTCGGCGGTGCAGCCCCGGCTGGGCAGCCGGGGCGCCAGCAGCGAAGGGCGTCGGCAGCGCCTCAGCGCGCTGGCGCAGTGGGTGTGCACTCGCATGGGCGGACCCGCCAGCCAGGAGCGGGCGGGCAAAGCGATGCGCCACCAGGCGCAGCTGGCGGCGCAGGGGGGGCACCTAGGGCTGGTGCCCCTGGCCCGGGTCACTCAAGGCCTGGCAAGCCACAGAGCGCTGCTCTTCAAGTACCTCTGCGACCGCTTTTTCGCGCAAGAGTGCCGCTGCCGACTGGTGCGCGCGCCCGCGGCGGGCGGGTCGTCCGTGTGGAACGTGGTGACGCTGCAGGAGGCTGACGAGGCTGGCGAGCCACGCGAGGTGCAGCTGCTGGTGGACCTGATGGCGGAGCGCAAGCACGGCTTGCTTGAACCGCGGCTGGTGGACGAGCGTGGGCGCTACGCCAGCGAGTACAAGGCCACCGCCGGGTTCACGCAGCCCCGTCGCGCCGCCAGACAGCCGCAGCCGCCCGGCTCTGCTGGGGAGCTGCAGCGCGTGCGCGCCCTGCCCGCGGGCACCTTCGGCGGCGGCTTCGTGGCCCGCGTGCGCGGCGCGGCGCCGGCGGCGGGCCACAGCGGCGCCGGCGGCGGCGCGTTGTTTGCCGTCAAGGAGTTCACGCCCCTGCTGGCCGGCGGCGACCCCTCTCAGGCGGCCCTCCTGGAGCTCTCCCTCCTGAAAGCCTGCCGCCACCCCCACGTGGCGCCCGTGCGCGCGCTGCTGGCTCGGGGGCCCGCCTGGTACCTGGTCACCGACCTGGCACCCCTGGGCAGCTGGGACGCGCGCCTCAAGCAGCAGCCCCAGGAGCCCGGGCAGCGCCACGACATGCTGCTGCGCTTCGCGCTGCAGACCGCCAGCGGCATGGCGTACCTGCACTCCCGACGGGTGGCGCACTGCAACCTGAAGCCCCAGAACCTCTTGGTCGCCCCCGGCGAAGGAGTGCTGCTCACCGACTACGGGCTGTCACACCTGCTGCCCCCACAGGCGCAGGCGGCCCGCGCGGCGCACTGGAGTTGCGCGTACATGGCGCCCGAGGCGAGGCAGGTGCTGGCGGGTGCGGGGGGGGGGGAGCTCACCCCGGCTGCAGATGTTTGGAGCTTTGGCGTCTGCATTGGCCAGGCGTTGATGCGCGGTGAGTACCCGGCGCCGCCGGGCAGCCTCGCCCCGGGCTCCTTGCAGGTGCAGCCCTTCTCGCCGCAGGAGATTGGAGCCTCTGACGGTCCCAGGGCACTGCAAGCCGTCTATCGAGCGTGCTTGGTGACACTGCCCACCCAGCGCCCCCGCTTCGACCTGCTCGTGGAGGAGCTGCAGCGGGCGGCAAAGGAGCTCTGTGCGGGAGTGCTGGGATGAAGCGAGACCGATGTTGTATGTGAGAGAGACAGTGTCTTCCGTAGGGAGTCCCGCCACGACGCGCTCGACAATCCCTACGCTCGCCCATCCCGTGACCCACCCTTTTCCCTGTCCGCGCCATGAGCGTGTGTGCGCGTGGTCCAGGCGCGGTCTTGTTGGCACGCCCTGCCATCAGGCGTGCGCCCTGCCGCGTTGTCAGCTGCCGCGCCGCCGCCGCCGCCAAGAGCGTAGAGCAGTTGAAGCTGATCGAGGCCATAGGTGCGGCGAAGGAAGCCCATACCTATGGTAGCGAGAAACTTGAGGTCTCTAACCGCCGTGAGCGTATCAGCCCTCCTCGCCGCTCGCCCGGTGTGGGCACTGCCGCAGCACAGCCTGACGCGCATCCCCTGGCGGGCAGACGAGCGAGGCGGGACGGTTCTTTTCCGCTTTGGCCGCGAAGGGGAGCCTCGAAGGGGAGCCTCTGCAGTGCCCATGGACCTGCCCGCAGCCTCCGTCAACCCGTTGGCCTCCAGCCCTCAGGAGTCTGAGCGCCTGGCTTGGGCCAGTGCAGTTCAGAGCGCCGTAGAGGCGGGCGCGCAAAGCGTGGCAGCGGCCGAGCTTGCTCCCACTTCTCGTGCCTTCGCCGCCAGGCCCTTCCCTCCCACTCCGCCAAAGCCAGCGGTGTCGATCGGCGACGCCGTGGCAGCTGCAGCGCAGTCACCATTGGTGGGAGTGATTGCGGTGGCAGAGCTCCTCATCGACGCTGTCGACCCGGCGCAGAGCGCTACGAGAAAGCTGCGCCGCGCGCGCGCGCTGGACAAGGTGCCTGCGGTGTACGAGGCGCCCGGAAGATCTTCTGCGGAGGAGGGTGCTACTGCACAGGCACGGGGGCAGGCGACAGGGGGGTCTCCTTCTTTCCTGGGAGTCGCCCTAGCAGCTGCAGCTTCCGCCGCCGCGGCGCTGGCGCTTGGAGGCATCGCCTTCCTGCGCGCATTCTTCACGGCGCGCGACACGCCTGGGGCCAAGCAATGAGCCCTCACACTGTGCACTGCACCCTGGTGGGCTGCCCTGCGACTCATGCGAACACACTTCGTGCAGGCATGGTGTGCAATGTTGATACGCACGGTCAGGCCGTGGCAGCGCGACTTCACAAGGACCAACGACGTCGGCGTCGTACGTCAAAATCGGAAAATCGGAGCACAAAATCTCATACCCCGCTCGCGCCTACGCGCCCTCGCACCGTTGTGGGAAACTCGCGTGCCTTCGCCCCGCCGCTGCATCGGTGTGCGGCGCACACGAGCGTAGCTCGCTTCCAACAACGAAAGGCAGAGGCGCTGCGTCGGTCCTGCGTCCTGTTGCTCGTGTCGACGTGTCCGACTGCCGTTGGGCGTGCCGCCGCAGGGCGCGCACCGTCTAAACCTTGACAGGTGCCACGGCTCGGCATGGCCTCGGCGTACCAGCTTGAGGTTCGGCGGCGTGTGGACGCGGCGGGTGCCGGGGTTGCCGCATACCTGTCCGCAGTTCTACGGGAGCGTCCGCTCCAGGCGGCCGTCGCAGACGCCAAACTAGCGGAGGCACGTTGCCTTGGTCCGCAGGGCGCCGACTGCTGCCTGGAGCTGGTGCTATTCAGCACCGGCTGTTGCGTATTCCGGACAGCCTACTTCCCCGCCCGCCTCCTCGCCACGCTGGCCGCGGCTGCGCCGGGAGGCCGGGACGCCGACGCGTTTCTAGCGCACTGCACTGACGCGTCGCAGCGCGGTGAACCGCGCACGC
>Ga0049083_10000568_pt1 | contig 13236 bp, 16 predicted proteins | sample GreLakmeMI27MSRF_FD_66719 | JGI IMG/M metagenome (GOLD analysis project Ga0049083, IMG submission 66719) | Freshwater lentic microbial communities from great Laurentian Lakes, MI, USA - Great Lakes metaG MI27MSRF | ecosystem: Environmental > Aquatic > Freshwater > Lake | place: Great Lakes...
AGAACAGCATGTAAAAGAAGATTGTAATAATTACATTCCTACTGCTAAAGAATGGGTTGATATGATATCATCAGGTAAACCTAAAGAATGGGCACTAAAAACTTTAAAAATAGAAGACTAATGAAGATTATTGGAATAATAGTATTAGTTATACTAGGAATCAGTTTATTACTGTTAACATGCATGGGTTTGTATGCTCTTTGGTTTATGGCTTTTCCTGAATTTATTAATAAAATAAAAACTAAAATAAAAGACTAATGGAAAATAATAAACATATATGGGAAGGTTGGACAGTTCAACATTTTATTGATGAGTTAGAAATAACATTTCCTTATCAAAAATTTGAAACAAAAGAACAAATAAAAGAATGGTGTAAATCAGAACAACCTTATTACAAAAAACATATACCTGGAGTTGCAAATCATTTTATAAAAAAAGCAAACTTATAATGGAAAAAGAATTATTTATTATTGATGGCTACAGAATATGGGCCAAAACATATGAAGATGCATACGCAAATTATTTAGTAATTGTAAAATTATGAATACAAATGATGTATTAAAAGATAAATCAAAAGCTTTCGTTTATGATTATGAAACAGTTTCAAATTGTTTCATTGCTGTTTTTATTGATATTAAAAATACATCAAATATAATTTCATTTGAAATAAGTGATTATAAAAATGACTTTTTAAATTATCATTTATTTATAGAAGATTGTTTATCTGAACAAACATTACTAATATCATACAATGGATTAAAATTTGATAATCAAATAACAAGACATTTGCATTCTAATTTTAAATCTTTTTCTAAATTAAAAGGATCCGACTTAGCAAAAAATATATATGCTACATCTCAATTAATTATTGCAAGAAGTAATGAAAGAGAATTTCCTATGTACAGTAACAAAACAAATGAATTTAGAGAATGTGATATATTAGCTATAAACAATTATGATAATCCTGCTAAACGCTGTAGTCTTAAATGGCTGCAGTACAGCATGGATTGGTATAATGTAGAAGACATGGGTAAAAGTCATACAAAAGAACATGATAAAGAAGATATAAAAATGTTATTGAATTATTGTATTAATGACTGCTTGTCTACAAGAAATTTATTTTTTAAAAACAAAGCTGAAATATTATTAAGACAAAAATTATCTAAACATTTTAAATTAGATTTGTTTAATCACTCTGAACCTAAGTTAGCTAAAAGTATTTTTTTAAAATTACTATCTGAAAAGTTAAATATAAAAGAATATGATTTAAGTAAAAAACAATCATTTAGAAGAATAATAGATTTAAATGAAGCTATCTTACCTTATATAAAGTTTACAACAACTAACCTACAAAACACATTAACTAAATTTAAAAGTTTAAAACTTAATGGTGAAAATTTAAAAGGTTCTTTTGCGCATAAAACAACATACAAAGGGTTAGAGTTATCTTTTGCATTGGGTGGTATTCACGGAGCTAAGAAAGGAATTTATGAATCAAATAAAAATTTTATTATAAAATCATTTGATGTAACTTCTTTTTATCCAAACTTATCAATTAGAAATAACTGGGCTCCAGGACATATTGATAAAGATTCTTTTTGTGAAATTTATGAAAGCTTTTTTGAAGAAAGAAAAAAATATTCTAAAAAAGATCCTTTAAATTATGTATATAAAATTCTTTTAAATTCTACTTATGGTTTATCTAATGAAGCAAATTCATTTCTTAAAGATAGTTTGTTTACTATGAAGATAACATGTAACGGTCAACTTTTACTAGTAATGTTAATAGAAGAATTATGTGAAACTATACCAGCTGCAAGACCGATTATGGTAAATACAGATGGTGGAGAAATAATTATACCTAGAGAACATGAAGACTTGTATCATGAAATTTGTAAAAAATGGGAAGCTTTAACAAAACTTGATTTAGAATTTGAAAGCTATGAAAAATTAATAATCCCAGATGTAAATAATTACATAGGTGTATTTTCAGGTAAAGAAATTACTAAAGAAGAAGCTGTATTAAAAATTAAAACTGAGTTTCCTAAACCTTTAATTAAAAGAAATAAAAACAATCAGTATTTTTTATACAATGTAAAAGCAAAAGGTAGATTTGAAATAGATAAACCATTACATAAAAACAAAAGTTTTAGAATTAAAAGAATAGCTTATTACAATTATTTTATTCATGGAATTAAACCAGAAATTACTATTAATGAAAATCAAAACATTCTTGATTACTGCGGTGGCGTAAGAGCAAAAGGAGAATGGAAATTTGTTGGTAGTTATATAAAAGATGGAGTTGCTGTAGATGAAAAACTACCTAAAACTTTAAGATACTATGTATCTACAAGTGGATATAAGTTAAGGAAATTAAAAGAAGTATGGGGATTACTAACAAAATCATTAGTACCTACTTTATTTCCTGATGATCCAATCAGCAATGAACCTATTTTACTAGAAACTAAAGCTATTAAAATAGAAGCAGATAATTGTTTAGAACAATTAAATAATAAATTAGATGTAAAAAAACAATTTTCTGAATACAAAGTCGATATTTCTTATTATTTAAAGAAAATAAAAAAAGAAATACAAAACATTATACCTAACAATTAATAAAAATTATGACATCAAAATCAAAAACAGAAGCTTTTTTAAGAAGTATTAAATTACCAGTACATGCTGCAAGTTATACAGTTATACCTCACGCACATGTTATAGATAAAGTAAAAGAAGAATTAGCTAATAATAATTTTGTAATTACAGAAGAGTTATATAAAGCAAGTACCTGTGGGAATGTTGCCCTAGGGTTTATGAAGATTGAAACAGATACCGACAGTGATATGTCAATGACATTTAACTGGATTAACTCATACAACAAACAATTAAAGTTTGGTTGTGCTATTGGTGGATTTATACATGATAACAAAGTACCATTTGTATCATCTAAAAAACAAGCCACTTGGAGTAGAAAACATACAGGAACTGCATTTACAGAAACAAATGCTATTATTGAAGACATGGTTAATAAAGCAAACCAACATTTTTGGGAAATACAAGAAATGAAAGAAAAGTTTAAAAAGATTTCTGTATCATCAATTGATTATGCAAAATTAATGGGACTGTTGTATTTTGATAAAAATTTATTATCACCAGAGCAAGCTTCAATAATATCAAGAGAATATAAAAAACCAAGTTTTAATTATACTGACACAGGTTCTTTATGGGAAGTTTACAAAATGATCATGTATGGTATTGCAGAACAACATCCATCAAAATGGTACAATCAACAAATTCAAATGAATGATTATATTTCTGTAATGTATGCAGTATCTTTAGGTTCAATTGCAGGAAGTGATTTTGACATAGACATTGTAAACAATGTAGACTTTTCAAATACAGAAGCTGTTGATTTAGTTGTAGAAACTGAAGAAATAATTCCTGAAGTTGTTGAAGAAGTAATTGAATTACCGGTTTATGTTAATCCAGAACCTGTAGAGGAATTTGCATTTGATTCTATAGATGAACCTGTAAACTTAATAAGCGATGCAGAGATTGAAGTAATTCATGAAGAAAATAATGTTCCTGAATTAAAAGAAACTCAAGATTGCGAATATGTTGTTTATGATGATCATGATGCAGATACTATAATAAATGAAGCAGAAGAAACATCTTTTATATTAGAAGCAGAAGAAGATAACTTTTTTGAAATGTTAATTTCAAATGAAGCTCCAACTGTTATAGAAACTGTACCGGTAGCAGAAACTATTGAAGAGGCACCTAATCTCTTTACAGATATAATAGAAGAAGAAATACCAGAAACAGTAGAGACAGCAAGCTTAAGTCAAAATTGGCCATTAGACGTACTTAAAAACTTATTACCAGGTGAATTAATAGTTAAAACAATACCTCTTAATGATCAAACAATATATGTCAAAGAAAATGGAGACTTTTTTATAAATTAACCAAAATGATGGTGGTAGCTGCACAAAGAGTGCAGTTACTATCACCATATAACCCTAAACAATGGACAAACTTAGTAAATTATTCAATAGTAGAAAAACCAAAATAGAATATACAGAAGGACAAAAGCAAGCTCTACTAAAAATCAGTAAATTTTTAGAATCAAAAGATAACTTTTTCTTATTATCTGGATACTCTGGATGTGGTAAAACAACTATTGCAGAAAACATAGCTAACTTTACAAAATGTACACTTCTAGCTCCTACTAATGCAGCTGTAAACAGATTAAGAGATAAGATAAATAATGATAATCTTATATATAAAACAATACACTCTTTATTGTTTTCATCTAAAGATGATAAAAATGGTTTCTATGAAGATAAAACTTTCAAAAGAAAAGCTACTTACATAATAGACGAATGTTCTATGATCGATAAGTATGTGCTAGATGTAATGATAAAACAAGCTACAAAATATGAATGCAAGTTAATATTTCTAGGCGATAGTTTTCAATTGGAACCAGTTGGTGAAGATCCTAAAATATTTTTATGGGAAAAATCTTACCCTGAACAATTTAAAGAAATAAATAAATATGAGTTAACAGAAGTAAAAAGATATGATGGAAGTTTATTAAAAATAGCTACTGAAATTAGAACAGTAAAAAAAGCAAAAGTAACACTTAACAAAGATTCTGATTTATTTATAGTAAAAAAATTTTCTAAAAACTTAGCCAGCGATATAGTAAATAATAAAAACTATGTAGTATTAACATCTACAAATAAAAGAAGAATTATTTATAATCAAAAGATCAGAACTTACTTATATAAATTAAAAACAGGAATTAAATATGCTCAGAATAATGATGTTTTAGTATCTGTAACAAACAGTGAAGACTATGCAAATGGTGAAATATTTACAATAAAAAATGCTGTTTTATTAAAAGAATTTAATATATTTGTATTAAATAAAAAGAATAATTTAACACCAATAAATATTCTTTTATACCGTCATAATGGGCAACTAACTTTGTTAATACCAGACCTATTAGAATCTTCCATACATGGAAAACAAATAGTAAAAGGTATATTAGATTCAGGTGATGTACTAGAAAGAAATATATTTCAAATGATAATTGTTAAAACATTTTTTAATAGACAACAAAATTATATTTTAAATAAAGAAGTTAATATAGCTACATACGGTTATGCTATTTCATGTCATAAAGCACAAGGACAAGAATGGGATAATGTATATATTGATGCTTATTGGTTAATGCCTGTGTGGGATCATGCAAAATGGTTTTATACAGCAATTACAAGAGCAAAAAATAAAGTAGAAATAAATAATACACCTTATCTAAATGTAAAACAAGAATAAAATGAAAGAAATAGCTAAAAGTGATACAATAGTTGAAGATGTAATTAACAAGTTCCGTAAACGCTCAGAAGCAGGAATGTTAAAATACAATACAACTCTTGATAGAACTGATTTAAGTACATTAGATTGGCTTACACATCTACAAGAAGAACTAATGGATGCTATTTTATATGTTGAAAGGTTAAAAAAAGAAATCAAATGAAAGAAGTATTAAAAAACAGTCTTAATGAACATAGACAAGAAAAAGAATATGGTTGGAAACCTATTCCATCTAAAAAGAAACCAGTAAGAAAAAAATCAGAATATAATTATGCATTTGTAGGTATAATAATAGGTCTTTCTTTTGGTATACTTACAAGTATTTTAATGTATAAAGATTCTGAAAAATGCAATTTGTTATTAGAAGAAAATAAACTTCTTAAAGAAATGCTATATTATAGAGATATTAATCCAATGGAAACACCATGAAATATTTTACAAAATATCTATTGGTATGGATAAGCCAAAACTTGTCCATACCTTTTTGGATGGTAGGTCATGTACATCTTTCAACAAATGTGTATGCTGACATTCATGAGATACTAATGTCCTGTGGCATGAACATTATTGTAGCCATTGGATTTATAATAGAGTACAAAAATTCCATCATTAAATAGCATAATGCTAAATAAAGTTGACAAAAACCATCATTTTTGTAAGATATGCTTTACATAATAGGCGTAATTCCGATTAACATTTAAAAATTTAACAACATGAAACTAGAAGTATTTACAGAAATCCTAAATAGACTTAAAAAACAATCAGACAAGGAACATGCATTATATGTATTAGATATAGACACTATTAATTTCTCAGACAATTATACCTCGATAATAAATATTTTATTAGAAGTTTACTATGGTAAAGAGGGTGCAGATTGGATTGGTTGGTATCTATGGGAAAGAGATCCTGTTGGAACAATTGACCAAGCAAGTACTAATGACGGAAAACCTATTTGTTATGATATTAAGTCATTATGGGAAGAGGTAGAGCAGTGTAGGTTGGACAATACAAAAGAGTATGAGTTACCTGTTAAAATAACAGATGAAGAAAAATTAGAAATATTAAACATGATAAAAAATGGAATGTAACTAATATATTAGCTATTTACACCCATTTGTCACAAATTTAGCTAATATATGGGACAGTTTGATAAAGGATAAGTGGTAAAAATTACCACATTAATTAAATAGAAATGATATGAAACAAACAGCAATAGAATGGCTTGAAAAAATACATCAAGGTCAGAAAGTACAACCATTTGATGATTATGAATGGGAAATAGCATTTAATCATGCCAAAGAAATGGAGAAAGAGCAGATATTTGATGCTTATATAACAAGCCACATATCAATGATGAGTGCAGAACAATATTATTATGAAACCTTTAAAGAACAATGAGACAAATAGTATATAACTCAGTAAAATGCCTTGAGTGTAATGAGGTATTAGTAAGTAGATATGTGCATGACTATGTAACATGTGGTTGCCCAAATGATGCTATGGCAGATGGTGGCAATGAGTATAGTAGATATGGTGCAATGGATATGGATAAGATTGAACTTCATTATGTCTATGCAGATGATGACTTTGAGGTTGTCAGAAAATATGCAGTAAGGGGTAGCAGAGGTAAGGATGGTAAAGAACCACTAACTTGGATAGCTATTGCTGATATGGATGATGATTACCTAAAAGCAGTACTTGACTATGGTGGAGATAATTGGCACCTTGAATTAATGGATAAAGAAATTAAATACAGAGAAAATGAACGTGCTAACAACATTAAAGAATAGACTTGAAAAAATAGGTATTGAAATTACTCTTGTAGGAAACATACCTTGGATTTATCTTGAGTCAGTAAATGGCAACAGAGTAAAATATGAAGATTATAATTCTAATCATGGATATACCATCGCTTGGTATCCTATAAGAGAAGATGAAGAAATAACACTTAATTATGATACTAAAAGAACATTTAAAATAATTAGAAAATATGGGAAAAGTAATGCTAGAGTTTGACTCTATTGAAGAACAAGACGATGCAAGAACAGCATTAGATGGATACAAGTGGAAAAATGCTATGTGGGAATTAGACCAATTACTTAGAAGCACAACAAAGTATGCTGTTTTTGAAAAAAGAGAAGCTACAGAAGCTGAAAGAGATATGGCTGATAAGATAAGAGAATCTATAAGAGAGATATTAAATGAACATAATTTAAACTTAGAAAATTGAATAAAATAAAAGAAAAACCTTGTTATTATTGTCACAATATTAAAAATATTATTGACATGCAAGAAATTGGAGTTTGGATATGTAATGAATGTTTAGAAAAAAGTAAAACACCAAATAAAAAGAAAAAATGACAAAAAAAGAATTAATAAAATTAAATTTTAACAAAATAGATGTACTAAATGAAGATAGTCAAAATGGATTTGATTATTATTTATATGAATTAAAAATTACAGATGGTTTAATTTTAAGCTCATCGGATAGTTCAGATACAAAAAACAATAAATGGAAAGTTATAAATTATGATTGGCCAGAAATAAAAAACATTAATAAAAAAAGCATACTTAATTTAATAAATCTAAATAAAAAATAAAATGGAAAAAATGGAATATCAATTATTAGAAGCAATGAAAATATATATACAAAAAAGTAAAACTTTTTTATGGCCAGTATTAAATATATCAACTGAACCAATTGAAACATATTTAAATATCAGAGACTTAGACTTAGGAGAAAAAAAACTAATAATTGCATTGTATCATAATCAAAATAAAAGTTATTTATTAAATAAAAAAACAATAGAAAAAAATAAATATTATAACGCTACTTTTACAGATGATGAATTTGATATTATAACTTTTAATTTATATGTATTAAAACATGATTATGATAAAATAATAAATGGATCATACTCTGAACTTTCAGAAAACTTTAAGCTATTTTTAAATTTAAACGAAAAAAACAAAATGATTTTAAAATGTTTAAATCCTGAAAAATATTATAAAGAATTTGCAGAAATATTAAATATACACGAAGAAGACTTATTTAATAAAGAATTATTATCAGCTCCTGAATATGATAAAGAAACTTTAAAAGTTAATGACGATATAAAACAAAAAATAATTAAAGAATATAATTTATAAATATTTAATTATTTATACGCAGGACCAAAATTAGCAAAATCTTTTTCAAACCCGATGGGTGGATATAAAAGTCGCCCATCAAGACCAACAATTTTATATAGTGCATTATATATTTTATGATCTCCTTTTCTTTGTCCCCAATATATACCAACATCTTGTTCATTATATTGTTGATCTTCTGGAGACATTGCTATAGTAACTAGCTTAAGGCCATCCCCAATAACTCCTCCTTCAGCTAAAACTCCACCTCCTATTAAACCTAAACTTTCATTCAATAATTGAGATGAAGGCTGATATTTTGTTGGATAGAACTCAGGCAAAGGAACAAGTGCTGGATAATAAGTATCAAGTTCTTTTTGTGATCTATATAAAACTCTTAGTGCTTGAAATTTCAACCAATTATCAAATCTAAATCGTCTATATTTATTATCTCTAGTATTCATTTGATAAGTTTCATTTAATTCTAAAGGAAACTTAGGTTTAAGTGGACCACTACCTGCTTTTATTTTATCCATTAATTCTTCATCTGTAGTGTCCCACTTAGCATCATCTAATGGATATTTTGGGTTGTCATCTGTATCCCAACTAAACAAACTATACATTAAATATCCAAACAAATAATGTAAAAGAACAGTTGCAAGAGTTGCAGCCATACCTGCTTTCATTCTCCAACTAAATGCATTACTTCCAAAAATCCTTTGTAATTTACCAGATTTAATATGTGTAATAAGTAAATCTCCAATATTTTTTATAAAAATCAGAGCTCCTGTATATTGACCTTGCTCAAGCAATTGAGTATTAGAATTATATTTTGGATGTAAACGCCTACCTTTTCTTGTCCTTGCACCTATTTTATTATAAAGAAGCTTTAAATAAAATTTTTTTAAAAAAAACATAGATTTAATAAATACATTTCGATACATCATAGATTCATTATCAGCACGTGCTAAACCAATTGTTTTTTCAGAAGTAGTAGCTATAACATTTTTAAGAAATTTTATTTTTTCACCAATAACTCTATTACCTTCAGTATCAAAACCTATTTTATATTCTTCAGGAACTCCTTTTTTAGTTTGTATTTTACCGTCAACTAATTCTATTTGTTCTAAAAGATTAGTCTGTTTACCATTAACTTCAAATTTACTATGATAAATTATAGCTAAGTATAAATTTATACTTACAGTTTGAGCTAAAATTTTTCTGTCAAAATACAAAGTATCACCACTAGCAAAAAATTTAGCCATGCTTTTACTTCCTCGATCCCCAATAATTGCTTTTAAATTATTAGGTATCCCGTCCATCATATTTAATAACTGCAAATTTGCAGATTGTGATTTATTTGAATAAACATGTGCAATCATGTCTGTAACAATTTTGATCGTTTTTGGTCTCATCCAACTATACCCTTGTAAACTAAAAAATGCATTTTCTGAAACAATACTTTCTACTGCTTTAATATAAACTTGACTAGTTGCACCTACATAATTAGTCCATGATTTAATAGGATCTATAGCAAATGATTTTAAAGTTTGCCATCCGCTTAATTTATTACTAATTTTATTACTTACTCTTACAACTTTTGAATCAGAGTTTGCAAGTTCTTGGCCTTCTTGAAATTTTTCTATTAAATTTAATAAATTTCTGTAAGTACGTCCTTTTTTATTAAGTTCTTTTTCTGTTTGTAATGGTACTGTATTTTTATTTGATATATCTAATAAAGAAAGACTCATAGATTTTTCACTTATAGAATTTATATAATCAGTAGTAACATTTTCTAATGTATACTTTAATATATTTATAAAAGGATCATTATCTCGTAATGCTTTAAAAGTTTCTATAGACATTGAATTAATACCCATGCTTTTAAATATATCAGTGCTAACTAAATTAATATCTAAATTAAAACTTCCTGAAATAGGTCTTGTAAAAGTAGTAAATGAATTAGGATTTGATTTTTGACCCATAAATTCTAAATCATCTACAGAATCTCTAAACCAGCTATCTGCAAAATTATTCCATTTTCTACCCCACCATCCAGCTGGATTAACTACAGTACCTTCATTTAATACAGGTCTTGACAAATCAGCCTCTATACCAGATATTCTATTTCTAGGATAACTTAAATACATTTTTTGTGAATTATCTAAACCAATTTGATTTTTTAAATATTGTTTTTTAAAATGATCTAATAAATTCCATAACGGTCTATTATTATAAAACATTTTTTTATAATCAGCATCTATATATTTTTTATCTACAGCACTAAAAATTAAATCAGTCGGATCATAATCTTTAGGTAACCATTGATCTTTATTATTTTTATTAGCTAAAACTAAATTGTCATTGTCGTCTACATAATCTTCATAAATTGGTTCAGTCATAAATTCACTTTTAACTTCTCTTGACATAAAGTTCATTGATGGTATTCGTGGTACACCATCAATAACTAAAATACCATTTTGTTGAAAAGCGACAGGAAGAAAAGATATATTACTAACAGATTTTACATTAAAATCAGTAATAACATTTGGTAAAGAATAAGTCCAACCTAATGATTCTCTGTAAATATTTTTTTCTTCTACAAATTTACCTTCTGAATCAAAAATAGCAACACCTTCTTTTAAATAATGATTTCTATCAAACCATTCTTTAAATTCAGGATTAATTTCTTTTAAAGCATTTACTGCATCAATATCACCTAAAAAAAATTTTAATTGATCTTCGTTTAAAATATCACCATAATCAATGTCAAGAAAAAAATCAGAAAGAAATGTTTTTGATGCATCATTATCTAATAAAGAATTAAAAGAATTTAAATAATATGCAGATAATTGTGTAGTTACAAAACTATCTAAAATCTTTTTTAAACCTTTTATTCGTTCTATATCAGCTGAAGTTAAGCCCGCTTCCATTCTTAGAACATCTAAAGAGTCATCCCAAAAATTTTCATAAAAAGCTCGATCTTCATCACTTTTAAATGTACCTGTTTCTTGAAAATATTGATTAATAGCTCTCCATTTATCTTTCTCAGGTTTAGATGCACCATCTCTAAAGCTAATAATATTATCAAAATAATTTGAAATTTGTTGTGATAAATCTCTTAAAGTAATTTGTGCTGTATCATTTAATTGATCTACATCATATTGATTAGAACTATCTTTAGTTATTTTTAATATATCCCATGCTTGTTTAAATAAATCAGATACAACATCTTTATCATTTATAGAATCTAAATTAGCTGTAAGCCTTGCTAATTCATCAATAGCAGCCTGCCTCATTTCATGAAATTCATCAGTAATACTAATTGATGTGTTTTTTAATAAAAAAGTTCTTATTTTATCTTCAAACTCTTTACTTGTTTCGTCTAAATTTAATTCATCAGTTAAGTACAACTGATATTGAGCAAAAACTTGTTCAAATAAACCTGGCTCTTCTATAAATTCATAATATTGAGCCGTGTCATTTCTGTGTTCAGTTAAAATATTTGCAATAGCTAAATCTTCACCAGTTTTTAGATTACCATTCTCATCAGTTATTTGAAACAATCTTTTATAACCTATCCACAATTTATCTAAAGCCATTGAATTTAAATAAGCTGGATCATCAGAAAGTTGTTGTTGCGAATATCTAATAGACTCAATAGCTAATCTTTTTGCGTTTAAAGCTTTTTCTTGTAAATCTAATGAATAAGTTCCGCTGCTATTATTAAAATGTTTTTGTTCAAGCTCATAGACTACAGGAAGATAATCTCTATGAAAATAATCTTTTAAAAATTGTTCTTTTTCTTTTAGTATTTCATCATACTCTTTTTTAAATTTTAAAATTGTTGATTCGTCATAATCCTTATTTTGTGAAGTAGTATAATTTTCTATTGCTTTTTTTAAACGAAAATTAATTTCATCAAAATCAAAATCAATATCTTTAAAGTTACTTTTAAATCTATATTCTTGAAATTTAACTAATTCTACAACACCGAGTTTATTTACTTTTTTAATTCCCTTTGTATTTTTTTGTGCTAAATCTTTACCAATTTTTTCAGATTGTAAACCAACAACTTGATTAGTTACACCATATCCTGCTTTTCTTAATAATTTATTTAATCCTGTTAATAACTCAGTTTCTCTATCTTGAGCATTAAAAGCTATTATATTATATTTTTCAGCAATTAATTGAAACATAGCATTAAGAGTTAAATTCTGAGAATCAGCATAACTTTGAATGTTATCTGCAAAACCAAGCCCTTGATTATTAAAAAAATATGCTACAGATTCTTTTGATATTTTATATCCTTCAAATGATTTATTTTTTAATACTTTATACTCAGTTAATTCATCTGCAGTAAGTTCAGTATCTCTATCTAATTGATCTAATCTTGATTTTTCTTTTACACTTAAACCGTACAATCGAACATGTGCGCTGGCTTTTGCCGCATTACCTGTATTAGGATTTGATAATACGGATTCATCTTGTGAAACAACTTTCACTAAAGATTTCTCTAAAGTATTAAAAATTACATCAACCGACACTTCTCTGTATATACCAGTAACAAGATTAATATTATTATTTAATTGCTTTTGTGTTTCTTCTAAAGCTGATTTAAGTAGTGGAAAATCAGTATCTTTGTTACTATCATTAAATATACCAGCTACTAAAATTTTATAATAGTCCGACCAATCATTATTAAATTTTCTAATAGCCTCTAAT
>Ga0049083_10000569_pt1 | contig 13232 bp, 7 predicted proteins | sample GreLakmeMI27MSRF_FD_66719 | JGI IMG/M metagenome (GOLD analysis project Ga0049083, IMG submission 66719) | Freshwater lentic microbial communities from great Laurentian Lakes, MI, USA - Great Lakes metaG MI27MSRF | ecosystem: Environmental > Aquatic > Freshwater > Lake | place: Great Lakes...
CCAGCGGGCGAGGGCGCCTTGCGTAGAAGCGCTTGAGGGTGCTCCTTGGCATAATCGTCCACAGCCTTCTTCACGAACTCGACGCCCGTTACGCCCGTCACCCCAGGCTGCGCAGCCAGCCAAGCGAGGTCCACCGTCTTGCCGCAAAGGGGAACGAGCACGCGGCCGGGCGCATCGCCCAGAAAGGGCGCACGGTATTTCACCAAAGCGTTGTGCACGTCGCTGTTGTGGAAGCCAAGCCGGTTGCTGTCCCACATCTCGCTCCAGTAGGAATACGTGGGCTTGCGCGCGACGCCCAAAACAGGCGCAGTAGCGGGGCGGGGCACCGCCGCACCCGCCGCACCGCACACAGCCGCAACGCCCACAAGCGCGCCAGCCACCGCCACGCCAGCAGCGCGAGAGCGGGTGCGCTGCGTGGGTTGTGGTGGTGGTGGAGGCGCAGAGGCGGCGAAGAGCGCAAACGCCGCCATCGTCACGTACCGTCAGCGCAGGCCGCGCAGAGAAAGCAAAGCAGCTGTCGTGACTACAGGCCTGCGTAGGGAGCGAGGCGCGAATGACGTGGCACGAGCACCGAAAACGTACGAGCGAGCGGTACGACGCCCACGAAGCAAGAACCCAAGTTCAACACTGAGTCATCCCCAAGTTCCCTGCGATGGCTCCCTCTCCCGACAGCCTGTCGCTCCTGGGCATGGACCGGGTCCCTGCCGCGGTCTTGGAGAGGCGCCAGGATGTTTGCGTGGAGGGGTGCGACATGTTGGCAGGCCATGCCTTGGGGCATACCAATCGTCTGGCGCGGCTCTGGAGTGGCCTCACCAGCGCGCGGCTGCTGCCGCAGCGTATGCAGCTGGCGTGCCTGGTGTGGCTGGCGCAGGCTGCGGCGCAGAGGCGGAGGGAGTTACGTGCGGCCGAGTCCGAGCCGAACAGCAGTTCTGGCACCGAGCCGCGGCTGACCGGCCCGGGCCCCCTGCTCCGCCTCCGGGGCGCCGCTCTGCTGTTCCTTGGGGCCCAGCTGGGCTCTGTGAACGTGCAGGAGGCTGACCTGTTCGCTGCGGTGCTGGACGGAAATCTGCAGAAGGTAAATGGAGTTCTGGCGCGCAAGCCAGAACTTGTCCACGCGCGCAGCACCTTGGGCGCCACCGCACTCCACCTGGCCGTAACCAAGCACAACGACGCCATCGTCCGGCGGCTGCTCGAGGGTGGGGCGGAGGTCGACGTGCAGAGTAGCCAAGGAATCAGTGCCCTCCACTGCGCCAGCATGGTCGGCAGCCTCGGCTGCTGCAAGCTGCTGCTCCAGCACGGCGCAGCCACATCGTTGACCACTGTGGATAACGCGCTGACGCCGCTGCACGGCGCTGCGGTGCAGGGCAGCTGCGCAGTTCTGCAGCTGCTGCTCTCGAGCGGCGCGAGCGTACGGGAGACTACCACCAACGGCTGGACGGCGCTGCATGTGGCCTGCAACGCGGGCAAGCTGGACGCGGCCAAGCTGCTCCTGACGCTGGGCGCAGAGATGGACGCCCGGGTGCTGAGTTTGCGGCGGCCGGGCGCGCTCGTGCAGCACCCCGACGGAGAGCTGGGCTATGCGCCCGAGCCGTCGCGTCAAGAGGGACGCTCCGCGCTTGAGCTGGCTGCGAATCGGGGCTTCGGAGACATCGTCCGGATGTTCCAGGACTTCACCGCATCGCTCGCAGTGGTGACTGAGCCACGTCAGGTCGAGGCCGCTGCGCCGCGAATGTCCGAGTGCGTGGACAGCCTGACTGGACCCGAAGAAGAAGTGCCGCGCGGTGTGGTGAGGACTCGCACAGCGGGTGCCCTGAGCCGGAGCCTAGACGCTCAAGTCGAGCCACCTCATGACTCATCTCCAGCTGTCGTGGAGGGGTCCACGCCTCTGGGTGCCGCTCGCTCAGGCAACTCGGAGCTGCTGGGGTTGCTGCAGACGCAACCACGGCTGGCTGCACCTGCACGTGATGAGTGGCCAGTTGTGCCCGTCCATCAGCCGCGCATTGCTCCCGGGCGTGCATACAGCCGAATGACTGAGGCAGAATGAAGGGTGAGGAGAAGCTGAGATGCGCAATTCGCTTATCTTCGCGTAAGAACTAGTTAACCAACACGCAACATCAGGTCACTCCCAGCCCGCCAGCAGGAATTGGGGTCTCTGTGCGAATGGCTGCACCGCGCAGCGCAGCGCCCTCGCGTTGTCCCGACGCACCGCCGCCAGCACCTGCGCGGCGTCGCGCGCGGCCCTCCGCAGGCGCGCCAGCTCCTCCGCACATCCGCTGGTCTGCGCTGCGGCGGCGGCGCCAGGCCTGCGCTGCGCTGCGAGGGCCACGCGGTACGAGGGCACCGCCTGGGCGTGCACAGCTGCGCTGGAGGCTCGCCGGGCGGCTGCGCCCTCCACCGCGAGTCGCACATCCTCCGGCAGCGCCGCCGCGTGGCGGCGCTCCGGGTGCGCGCCGCCGCACGCCGCCTCCTCCAGAAACCGGGCGAGCGAGGGCAGCGCCACGTCCACCGCCGCCGCGTGCGCCTGCAGGGCGGCCCCTTCCTCCGCGGACAGCCGCAGGCTCTGCCAGCGCCTGCCCAGCGCCGCCGCCGCCTCCCTGGTCGCCGCCAGGCGGGCCTCAGCGCGCGCCCGCAGCCGCTCCGCTTCTGCCCAGCTGCTGCCCCCCCCCGTGGCATCGCCGTGGGGCGCGTGAGGCGCGTGACCAGCTGGTGGGGCCTGTGGGACCTGTGACGCCTCCTCGTCCAGCGCGCTGCCCGCCCACGCGAAGAAGGTGGCCTGGTGGCGTGTCCAAGCCGCAGCCTCCTCCTCTGACCCCGCCGCCGCTTCAGCCGCCGCGCACGCGCCCGCCAGATGCGTGGCTGGCGACCTGAGCAGGTGCAGCTCGTAGGGCGAGAGCGACGCCGGTGCGGTATGCGTCAGCAGTTTGTGCACCTGCGCCCCACCGCACGCAGTCAGCCCGGCCAGCTGGCGCACGCAGCCCCGCGCCCGACCCTGCAGCAGCAGCGCATGTCGCGCCGCCAACGACGCGCGCTCGCCGCCCGCCGCCGCGCACTGGCGCAGCGAGGCTGCATCCTCCACCAACATGGAGGCCTCGCGAGCGCAGGCAGAGCCGCTAGCGCGCGCGGCGGGCGTGCAGGCGACGTCAAAGGGGAAGGGAGGGAGCAGCGCGTCTTTGAGCGGCTCCTGTGGAGCGCGTTGTGAGGAAGCAGAACGGGCGAACAGCGCACGGCTTTATGAATGCGCACCGTGCTCCGCTGCAGCCGCACCCGCAGCGCGTGTTCCAGCGCGTGTGAGTGCGCCAGCGCCCAGGCTAAGGCGAGCAGCAGCGGGCGCGTGGCGAGCGTTGGTTGCTCTTCTTCGAGAGCCCCGCATGCGCTGGCGGTGGTGGGCAGGAGCGCCAGCAGGCTCGCCGGGCAGCCCCATTCTTCCAGCGTGCGACGCATAAACAAGAGCGCGTCGTCGCCGCCGCCGCGCCAGGCGTCCTGAAGGGCCCCCGCGCTCGCGCACTCTGGGAAGCCACACAGGGCCAGAACGCACACGTCGTGCAGCGCGCGCAGCAGAGCCGCACACACTGCCGCGCCGCCGCACTCAAACTTGGCTTGGCGCAGAGCCTCCGGCGGGGGGCAAGCCACGCCGATGCAGCTCAGAAGGCGCACTGTGTACGCTATGCTCTCCTTCGCCACGCTACCGACACCTGCTGCTCGCATCGAGCAGACCAGTGTCTAGGGACGCGGCATAATGGAGTCGACGAGACGCGTTGACGCAGCGGCGCGGCGTCGGTTGCGATCCAGGTTGTCGTCCGACCGACGATGCTGGGATGCTGGGTTGGCTGGGATCGTGGGATGGAAAGAAAAAGCTCGGGCCCTCCGCTCCGCCTCCTCCCTGTTCCCGTGTTGTTAGCGCCTCTCCGGCCAGTTCTACGCGGTGGTGCGCGCGATGAGCAACGGCAAGGGGGGCGCTGACGGCGCTGAAGACGAGAACAGCCGCCGTTCGTCGCGTCGTCGCTCCTCCGCCGCCAGGCGCGCGGAGGAGAAGCAGCAACACGTGGAGGCCGCAGAGCCAGAGGTGCGTCGCGCGTGGGCCCAGTCGCGGGAAAAGCCCGGGGGCTGGCCATCTCCCACCTGTTGCGCTCTCGGCCCCTCTCGCCGGAGCACGCTCTCTCGGCCGAGCTTGCGCCAGCCGCTGGGCACGCCCCGAGCGAGCGCGAGTCACGCGGCCGCGCGGCTGGGGCTGCAGAATGCCTCGCCGCCGTTCCGGAGCTCACGTGGGTTCTTCCGGAACTGCGCAATTCCGAGCAGCCGCGCCGTCAGTCTGGCACGCACGCAGCTCTTGGGCTGCGCCTATCTTGCTTGCCGCCCGCTGCGTCCATCCTGGTCTGGGTTTCTCACGCCGCTGCGTGACATTGGTCCCAGGCCGCCGCCGCCGGCCCACAGGCGGAGGCGGAGCCTCACACGCCGCCGCACCAGTACCTTGTGCCCCTTGAAGTCCCTCCGGGCGCGCCACGGTGCGCACAGGCTGAGCATTGTCCTGCGCAGCCGGTGACTGACTCTCTCTTCGGGCGCAGGAAGCCGCCTGCGTTGCGACAGCCTCCGCGCCCGCACTCGCCGCTTCCGCGTAAAGCGTTGCGCAAGCTGGACTTTGGAGAAGAGTGAAAGTGAGACTTGTCGCATAGAGCTCCCTTCACTTTGGAGAAGCACCGTCATGTCTCTCTTCAAACCTCTAGGAAATCCCACAGGTGCTGCAGCACCTCGGGCGTCTCGTCCTCGACAGCAGCCTGCTGCTTGGCCACGCGCGCGTATGCGTCAGAGGGCATCAGCGCCAGCTGGAGCCTTCGCAGCGCGTCTTGGACTTCCCCACTGCTCTGAAACCTTTCCACAGCATCCGCAGCCAGGGCGGGTACCTCCGCGGCTCGCGCGGCGCGCAGCGCGACGCCTCCGTGCAGCAGCAGCGTGGCAAGCAGACTGCATGCGCCGCAGCAAACCAGCGCGTCTCGCTTGTGCAACGCCAGAGCAGCCGCGCACATCTCAACCGCGCCGGTCGAAACAGCTCGCTCCGCGTTCTCAGAACGCGCGCAGGCTGACGTCAACGCAGCACAGACGGAGATCTGGACCGGCGCGTGGCCGCCGGCTCCGAATGCGGCGCCCACAAGCGCCTCACAAGCCCCGCATTCTGCCGCCTGCACCACCAGCTCCGGACTGCCTGCCAGCAGCGCCGCCAGAGCAGCGCAAGCGGCTTCCTGCGCGCGTAGCGACGCCTTGTGCGCGGTCAGCGTAGCGGTCAGTGCCTCCAGCGCGCCGCAGGAGGCTGCTGCGAAGCGTGCCGTGTGCCCCTCCGCAGCCATGGCCGCAACGGCCTTGGCGGATGCGGCAGCCACGCCCGGGCTGTCTGGATGCTGCTGCTGCGCGGCGACGACGGCTTGCAGGCCCCCCGCCTGGCAAGCTGCGTGGAGCGAGTCGCGCCCCACGCCGCTCATGGCGCCCAGCGCAGCGCAGGCCGCCTCCGCCATCCCCGCATGACCTCTGCCCGAGCGATGCAGCGCAGCCACGACGGCTGGGAAGGCGCCCGAGTGCGCACAGCGCAGCTGGTTGGCGACGCAGCCGGCGGCGAGGGCGCGCAGCGCGCCGCACGCCGCACCCTGCAGCGCCGGCGCGTCCTGGTGCGCCCTGAGCACGCCGATGATGGCCTCCACCGCGCCGGCATCGCCCGCCCGCGCGCCGTTGCTTGCGTGGCCAGAGGTGAGCACCCACAGGGCTGCGCACCCTGCGGCTTGCACGCCCGCGTGTCGCGCGTGCGCCGTCAACGCGTCGGTGACAGCCTCCAGCGCGCCCGCGTCCGCGGCGGCGCTCTGCGCGGGCACGCCCGCGCCCAGGCGCTGCAGCGCCGCGCAGGCGGCGCCGGCCACGGCGGCGCCGGCGGAGGCGTCGGGCGCGCAGGCTGCGTCCAGCGCCGCCACCAGCGCGGGCAGCGCGCCAGCCTCCAGCGCGGCGCGCCCGCCCGCCCCGCTGGCGCTCAGGTGCCACAGCGTCTCGCACTCCGCTGCCGCCAGGGCACCCTGGGCGGCCCCACCGCGCAGCAGCAGCGCCACGACGGCGCCACACACGCCGGAGCGCGCCACGGCGGCGGCCGCCGCCGGAGAAGCGCCGCACAAGAGCGCTCGCACGGCTGCGCATGCCTCCTTCACCACGCCCGGGTGTCCCGCCCACGCCAGCATGGCGTCCGCCAGCGCCGCCGGAGCGCCGGTGGCGCACGCGGCAGCCTGGTCCGCGTTGCCGGGGCGCAGGGTGCACCTGAGCGCCGCACACGCGGAGGCGGCGCAGAGCGGGTCGCTGCGCCCGTGCGACTGCAGCACCGCCAGCGCGGCGGGCACGGCGCCCGCGGTGTGCAGCGCCGCGAAGGCGTCAGAGTCGCCGGGAGAGGAGGAGGAAGGAGGAGGGCCTGAAGCGGCGCTGAAGCGGACCAGGGCAGCGCAGGCGTCGGCGGAGGCGTTCGCATCGCCGCTGCTCACGCTCTGCCGCATGGACGCCAGCAAGGAGGTCGCCTCGCGCTGCGATGCGCTGCTCGGCCCCGCCGGCGCGTAGGGCGGCTGCGGCGGCGCCGGTTGTTGTGGTAGCGGCGGCGGCGCTTCCATCTGGGCGCGCTGCGGCGCGGGCCAGACGAATGCGGGCGGGCGGGCGGGCGCCAGGGCGGGTGCGGCATCCGCCCGCGGCTGCCACTGCCAAGACGGAGGAGCCGCCGGCACCTGCTGCTCGGTCCCCACCGGCACTTGCTCGAGGGCTGCTACAGGCGAGAAGGCTCGCCGCGTGGGCGACGGGGCACCTCTGTCGCGTGCGCACGGCTCCACCGGAGAACCGCTGCGAGGCAATGCGGCACGGACGCGCCTGGGTGACGGTGCAACGCCCGTCGCGGCGCCAGCCTCGGCCTGCAGGTGGCGTGCAAACGAGGGGCGGGCGGGCGCGGCGGGCGAGCGCGAGGGCGATGGTGCTGCAGGCGAGCTGCGCGACTGCCTCCCCGCATCCCAGCTCAGCTCCACGACGCCTGCGTCATCGCCCGCTCCGTGTGGCGACCCCCGCGGGTCTGCCACGGCCCCACTGGGCAGCGCGGCAGTCGGCGGTGGGTGAGCGTGCGCGGGCGCTGGTGGGAGCGCAGGGTGCGGTGGAAGGGGAGGCTCGGGGAGCGCCTGCGGCACCAAAGTTTCCACCTCCACCTCCAGCGAGGGCACCCACGTGTGTGCGGGTGCCGCAGGAGCCTCCGCCCCGTCTGCGTGGCCCCAGCGCTCCGGACTGAGCACCGGCGCAGACAGTCTGCTCACCGCTGCACTGCGCGGCGGGCCGGGACGGCTGCACGCGCTGGCAGCCGTCAGCGAGCCTGGGAGGGTGGACGCCCTAGCTTCCCCCATCCGTACGTGCCCAGCGGAGCGACCGGGCGCGCGTCAATGTGGAGGCAGGCGGGACCGCCTCGCCTGCCTGCTGCGCAAAGATCGACCCGGGTGCCCCTCCACAATGCGCACCGCGTATCTCCGCTGGCTGTGCGCGCAAGCGTGAGCGCGTGAGTTAGGCTGCGAGCACGCGAGGAGAGTCAGTGAGAGCATGCTTGTTGGGTAACAGCGTTGCGCGCGAGATGATGCCAAGGCGAGTCTAACAGACGGGTTTGAGCGTGCGCCATGGCGTCGCCCGTCACGAAGTGTCGCCAGTGCGGCCTGGGGTGCGTGCGCTGTGTGAAGGCGAAGGCCTCGGGTTTTGGCGGCAATTGCCGCGACGCGTCAGTGCCTCACGCAGCCCACTGGTCCAGCTTCGAGGGCAGCAACCTGTGGGTGTGCGTGTGTCAGAGCGACATGGCGCTGGCAGAGCTCTCTCCAACCTCCCAGCGCGCAGCCAAGCGGGCACGCACGGCTGCGCTCGAGACCAGGCCCCTGCCCCCCCCAGAGGCTGCAACACGGCTGACCCGCGGCGCGCCCGCAGCTGCTCGCGCGGCGGCAGAGCAGCAGCTGCAGACGTTGGACCCTCGGCTGGCAGGCATCCAGGCGTGCGCCCCACCGCTGCCGCCGCTGCGTAGAGCTGCCGCCTCGCAAGCCCTGGCCCAGGCCCAGGCCAAGGGCCTCGCCCGCGAGCCGCGGGCCCAGGAGCGCCAAGAGACGTCGGGCGACAGCTCCGGCGAGGTGGAGGAGAGGCCGGGGTGCCTGCAGTGCCGCTGGCGCGCAGCCGGCTGCGCGCACTGCCGGGGCACTCAGCCGGGGCCCAGCCGGCGCCCGGAGCTGCGCCGCGGCGGCGGGGGTGCCCCCAAGGCGCGCCAGCCGGCGAAAGGTCCCTCCGCTCGCTCGGGCAAGGCGCCCGCTGGCGCCCCCAGAGCCGCCAAGACGCCCCTGGGCGCTCACCTGGCCCCCAAAGACCTCGAGTTTGAGCACGCAACCTTCGACCTCTGCCGACTAGACAAGGGACAAGCCGCCTACGTGCTCTCTGCGCAGGGCCTGCGCAACCAGGCGGCGCGCACTCTCCACCAGGACGTCTGCGAAGCCTGCCTGCGGAACCGCCGCCGCCAAGAAGACCAGCCTGACGACAGCAGCGGCAGCGACCGCTCCAGCGAAGAGGGGGATGAGGAGGCGACGCGCCACCGCTCCCTCATGATCGAGTGCGAGTTCTGCAGCCGGGGGTGGCACCCCCTGTGTTTGACCCCCCCCATGCTCACGTTGCCCGCCCCCGATGTACCCTTCGTCTGCGCCGACTGCGTACGCTGTGGCGGCGCCGCGGGCGGCGTGGAGGGGCGGGTGACGCGTCGTGCCCTGACAGCCTCTGAACGCTTCTTCCGAGGGGACTACTACCTGGGTCGCATCGAGAAGATCATCCTGCCGCGGGGCACGCCGCTGCCTCTGGACCCGGCCGCCGGGGCGCCCAAGCTGGAGCGGTGTCGCGTGGTGATGCGTTGGTACATCCGCCCGGAGGACACGCTGCAGGGTCGTCAGGCGCACCAGTCACGGCGTCAGGTGTTCCTGCACAACCTGGTGGACTGTATCGACGCGGAGTGCGTGGTGAAGGACATTCAGCCGGAGGTGCTGCTGCGAGACGCGTTTGGGTCCACCCTGGGGGACGACGTCTTCCTGCTCACCCACCGCTACAACCAGTCCAGCGCAGTGTACACCCCGATCCGCGGCAGCGGCGGCGACAGCGACGCAGAGGCGGAGCAGGCTGCGTACGAGACGGTGGAGCGGTGGGCGGAGGGGGACAGCAGCGACGACGGAGGGGAGAGCGAGAGGGAGGCGCGTCACAAGCTGCACCGCCACAGCGCCAAAGGCTCCGCCCGCCCGCGAGCGGTGCTGGTGCAGGGCCTGGGCGGCGCGGCGGTGGAGCAGAGCGCCCCCGGCGGCGGCGGGCAGCAGCTGGACGACAACCGAGCGGGGGTGCGCTTTGCCAACCCGGGGCTGGCCTACTGTGTGCCCCCAGCTCCCCAGCCATTCCACGAAGAGGACGACCGCGCGGAGGCCCCGGCGCACGCTGTACGCGCATATCCTCTCGGCCTGCTGGACAGAGCGCGCGCGAAGCTCACCCTCTCATCGGTGCCAACCTCCATGCCCTGCCGCCACGCAGAGCGCACCCAGATCGCGTCCGTGGTGCGCGACGCGCTCGTCACAGGCACATGCATCGGCAGCAGCATGTACATCAGCGGCGTGCCGGGCACGGGCAAGACGGCCACGGTCAAGGAGGTGATGCGCGAGATGCGCACCGAAATGCTGCGCAAGCGCCTGCCCGAGTTTTTCTACGTGGAGGTGAACGGACTGCGGCTGCCTTCGCCCGAGCACGCCTTTTGCTGCATCTTGGAGCAGCTCACGGGCGAGAGCACCAGCCCAGAGAGAGCGCTCGCCACTCTGTCCGCACGCTTCGCCTCGCCGGCGGTGAAGGGACGAACCACTGTGCTCCTGCTGGACGAGCTGGACACGCTGCAGACTCCGCCGCTGCACAACGTGCTGTACAACTTGTTTGACTGGCCCACGCGCCTCAACGCCAAGCTCATCGTGCTGGGCATTGCCAACACAATGGACCTGCCAGAGCGTCTGCCGGGGCGCATCATCTCGCGCATGGGACCCCGGCGCGTCAAGTTCAAGGCGTACGACCGCGAAATGCTCATCGCCATCCTCACCAGCCGCCTTCGGGATGCGGACGCGGGCGGCGATGCCGTGCTGGACCTGTTCCCCAAGACCAAGGACACCGCCAACGCGGTGTACTTCATCGCAGCTAAGGTGGCTGGCATCTCGGGCGACGCCCGCCGCGCGCTCGAGCTGCTGCGCCGCGCCGCGGAGCTGGCTGCCGCGCGCTACGAAAGCGCGCTCGCCGCCGCCAGCGCCAGCGGGTCGGAGCCGCCGCTGCTGCGCGTGACGGGGCTGACGAGTGGCGACGCGCCGGACGACGCGAAGACGGCCATCAAAGAGATGTTCTCTTCTCCTCATGTGCTGCTCATCCAGAGGGCGTGTCTCCACGAGCGCATCTTCTTCGCAGCAATGGCGTACGAGGCGCGCGTGACGGGCGTGGAGGTTGCCAAGTTTGAGCAGCTGGCAGAGCGACACGCGTCCCTGTGCCGAGCAAACGGGATCGTGGCCCCGTCGGATCGGGTACTGCTGGACATAGCCTGCCGGCTGGGCGAGCAGGATTTGCTCAACTACGACGGCGGGCGTCACGGGGCGGAGATGCAGGTGCAGCTGGCGTACTCACCCGCCGACATCTGGCTGGCGCTGGAGGATGACAAGCAGCTGCCTTGGATCAAGAAGCTGGGCAATCCCCAGTGATGTGTGGTGAGGTGTGATAAGTTACACCCAATGCCGCTGTGAGCTAGAAGTGCAGCGCCACCATGACGGCGGCTGTGGCTGCTGCCAGCGCAGCGCGCGCGCCCACGGCAACTGCCCCCGAGGGGGCGGCGGGGGGAATGCACTCGCCCGTTGCGTTGTTGCAGCGCCAGAACTGCGAGCGGAGTGGAGCAACGCGTGTGAGTTGCGTTCGAAGCACTACCCGCTTGCTGACTACTGGTAGTTCTCACGCCTCACTGCCGACTCGTGCTACCTCCTCAACCTCACCGCGCCCAGGCAGCAGAAGCAGACGCAGGCGGCGGCGCCCTCTGAGGAGGCTGCTGAGAGCGTGCAGCGGGAGGACGTGTTGGTTGTCGCGTCGCCGCAGTCCCACCGGTGAGTTGAGGCACCCCGGGGTTGCTTTTCTACACCCTTCCTGCCCCTCGATGCGACGATGGGCGCCCAGCGGTGGGCGGATGTGCCGCGCTGGATCAGCGGGCGGCGAGTGGGCGCGCGTGGGCGCGCCTTAGCGCAAGTTCACGCAAACTTCACTACTCCTTATTATTTTATTTGCTGACGTTTTGTGATTGTTGTGGGAGCGCTTTGTCGCTCAGCACGTTAGCATTACATTCAATATCCTCGGCTGACGCCACACTCTCGGCTCACCGCGCGCCGCCGCGGTTCGGAAAGCGCGCGCACAGCAGTTCGTGGTGCACCTCGCCCACTCGGCTGACATACGCGCCAACCTCCGAGTCCCATCGCGCCCCAAGCGCCATCGCCTCCCGCCCCTGCTGCCGCGGCACGCGCAGGATGACGTAGCGCCCGTCAACAGCGCCCCGCCCCGGTCCGCGGCCCGACGGCTGCCGCCGCCGCATCGCTGGCCGGGGAGCCGGACGGGGCGCCGTGGCGGGCGTGATGGCCGCCGGAGCCGCGCTTTGGATGCTCAGCGGGGATGTGCAGCCAGGGAGCGATGCGACAGCGAAGCGCCGGGTGGTGCCGTACTTGCGCGAGATGAGCGACGCAAAGGTGTGCGGCACCTCTGCAGCGATCCCGCTGCTGCCATGCGCGCTCTGCAGCGCCAGCACACACTGCGCCAGCTCGTCTGGTTCCCATCGCCCCCCCCGCGCGTCCATCACCGCATCGGCCACCTCAGCGGGCACCGGCACACCTCTGCTCTCCACATGCACGGCCACCAGCACCGCTGCTGCGGCGAGCACGCTCTTTTTGAGCGGCACGCAAGCTGGCGCGCCCAGGCCAAGGTCTAGGATGAGCTCCGCCAGGAAGCGCGTGCGCTGTGGCAGCAGCTCAGCCAGGGGCCGCGTGGCGTACAACATGCGCCGCAGGAAGTGCCATGCTGTGGGTTCAGCGAGGCGCCATCCGAGGCTGGTGAGCACCACACGCTCAACCTCGGCCAGCCCCGTCAGGGACAGGCCGCCCAGCAGTCCGTGAGGCACCAGGGCCAGGCAGTCGATGGGTCGGACCCGGTACACCTCCTCGTACTTGCAAGCGAGCAGCGCGCACACGACGGCGAGCCTGTTGAGGGAGACGAGGTGCTCATAGGAGGGCGAGGAGGACGAGGGGCTCTCTGGGTGGTACGGCGAAGCGGCCAGCACGCGGTCGAAGAGGGAGACGGCCAGGTGGAGCGTCTCGCTGCGCAGCTGCAGGGCGTCGTAGAGGAAGGCGAGGAGCTCAAGCGCAGCCGTGCGACCCAACAGGGCAGCGCCGCCCGCGGGCGCCGACGGAGGCGCCAGCCTCGACTCCTGGCGCAGCCAGTGCGCGGCGACGCAGGAGCAGTACTGTGAGCATGTCGGGTCAGTCCTCGAGGAGGAGGGAGGGGCAGAGATAAGTCTCAAGCACACCTCATCCTCTTCTGAAGAAGGGCGCTCCGCCGTGGACGCAGACATACGCGCCGGCGGAGCGCCCTTGTCTTGGAACGACAGGACGTTGCCCATGCGCGCCTGCGCGTCGGCGCGTCAGGCGCTCCGCAGGAGAGCGACGATGCGGACCGACGACCGAGTGCGTCGCAGGCTCTCCCACGCGTCACGCGCTCAGTGTTGCACGCGAGCGCACCGCACCGCTACGCGTCTCCACAGCCACGCGCTTCTACTGCAGGGCGGCGAGTGGCGCAGGCGCGCGTGCAGCAGTCTGAGCGTCTGAGTCCGTCTTCGGTCCCAATGAATGCTGCGACAAGCGGCCAGCGCTGCGCACGCACCCGCGTGAGGCCGGGGGCCCGCCACCCAAAGCGTCCGCACAGCGCCGCCGGTGGCGCAGAGCTAGCCAGCGGCCACAGCAAGAACGGCAGGGGGGCGGTCAGTGCTTTCTTGCTCGCTCAAGCACGCTCTCGCCTGGTGCTCTCCTTGAATTCTTGACACCGTCTGTGACACTACTGGCTGTAATAGTTTAGGTTCTCATCTTCGCATTTCCCCCGGTTTGCTTTCACCCCCCCCGTGTTCCCTTTAGTCCTCG
>Ga0049083_10000572_pt1 | contig 13207 bp, 8 predicted proteins | sample GreLakmeMI27MSRF_FD_66719 | JGI IMG/M metagenome (GOLD analysis project Ga0049083, IMG submission 66719) | Freshwater lentic microbial communities from great Laurentian Lakes, MI, USA - Great Lakes metaG MI27MSRF | ecosystem: Environmental > Aquatic > Freshwater > Lake | place: Great Lakes...
GCACCAACGGCAACGCCTTCGCTAGGGTTGCTTATGCGGTGAGCTAAAATGCGTTGTCTGCCAGGCATTCTCGCCTGCTTGGACGGCTACATGAACATCGCCATGGAGCAGACGGAGGTGCGCCGCGACGCGGGTGCAGCGAGCAGAGCCACGCCATGCGGCTGACGAAGAGCACGCCTCTCTACGCTGTCTTCCCGGTTGCAGGAGTACGTGAACGGCGTGCTGAAGAACAAGTACGGCGATGCGTTCATTCGCGGCAACAACGGTGCGCCTGCTCACACGTTGCTATGCGCTCCTCAGCTAAAGTGCTCGCTTGCCTGCGCTCTTCTCCACTCTACAGTGCTCTACATCAGCACCGCCAAGTGAGTGCGCGAGCGCACTGCCGCTGGGCCGCTGCCCCGCTGCGAGGCTATCTGTCGCCGTCGCGGGGTGCACTGGCTGCTGCTTCGCCGTCTTCGCAGGCTGTGCGAGCTTGCAGCCGCAGTGCCCATCTGGGCCTCTCCGCGCCACTGCGCGGCTTCCCGGCCGTGGGCGCCGGTTGGAGTAGCCCCTGCGCTTTCGCAGAACACCGCTGCGCACTGCCATGTCAATCATGCTCAGTGCTCAGTCGCCAATCGCCATCGCCATCGCCACGGCGCCTCCTCTCGTTATCGCGTGGCCCACCAAGCGCTGAGAAAGCGCGACACCGACCGCGCGCGAGTCCCTCTCTCGCTCCGATGAGTTGTCGCGCCCCCCACCGCCTATGGGTGGGCTGGAGGTGCCCGTGACGCAGCGCGAGGTGTTCGTGGAGGAACCTCCCGCTGTCAGCGCTGCGCCTGAGAGCGCCGAAGAGGCTGCGGAGGCATGTGAGGCGTGTGAGGCGGAGGCGAAGGAGGAGGATGGTGCTCCAGAGGAACAGGCCGTGTGTTCAGGCGTCACCGTTGTGCTGCGCGTGCGCCCGCTGCTGCGCCGCGAGTACGGATACCCGATGGCTGCGCAGCGGGAGTGCTCCACCCGGTGCGCGCGGCCGAGAGCCGCTGGTTGGGGCGAGCGTTGACCACCGCACCCCGTGCAGCCTCAAGCTCTCCAACGGACGCGCCGAGGTGCTTGCCGGTGCCGCAGCTGTGCTGGACGAAAGCGCCACGCAGGAGGATGTGTTCGCCTCGGTTGCTGAGCTGGTATCGGAGGCACTCCAAGGGCGCAACGCAACCTGCTTCGCCTACGGCCAGACGGGCACGGGCAAGACCTACACCATGCTTGGCCGTGAGTCACCCTCCGCACAGCCCGGCGGGGCGCCAAGTTACGCGGTGAGCGGGCCGGCGCGTGGCGTGGTGCCGCGTGCAGTGGAGGCACTTCTAGCAGGCGCGCAGCAGGCTGTGGCACAAGGGTGGAGCACCCGCGTCCGCTGCCTCTACCTGCAGCAGTACGGTGAGCGCCTGTACGACCTGCTCAAGCCGCTGCCGTCAGCTGTCAGCGGGTGGGCGAGAGACAACGCAGGCGACAAAGCCATGGCGGGCCTGGAGCTGCGCCCCACTGCCAACGGGTGCGTGGTTAGTGGCTGCGAGAGCGTGGAGATCAGCAGCATGGAGCAGGTTTCGGAGCTGTTGAGTCAAGGGGCTCAACACCGAGCCCTGCGCTGCACCGCCCTGAACGACGCATCTTCCCGCTCGCACGCCATCCTGCAGCTCATCATCCAGCAGACGCACCGCGGCGGCGGCGAGCGGGGCGCCAAGCTGAACCTGGTCGACCTCGCGGGCAGCGAGAAATGGAGCACTTCGGAGCTGAGGGACGCTCCGCCTCAACGCGTCGCCGAGCTCTGCGCCATCAACGCATCGCTGTCTGCGCTGGGCGCGTGCGTGCGCGCGCTGGGCGAGCCGGGGCGACAACACGTGCCGTTTCGAGACTCCAAGCTCACTCGCCTGCTGGCAGACAGCCTCGCCGGCTCGTCCAGGACTCTCCTGCTGGCAACCCTGAGCCCCAGCTCGCTGGCGTTCGACGAGAGCTGCAGCACCTTGAGGTTCGCAGACGCAGCCAGCCGCATGTTGGTTGTGCAGCGCGCTCCAGGCGACGGTGAGGGGGGCGCCACCGCTGCGGACCCGCGCGTGGCGGCGGCGCGGGCGCAGACGGAGGTTGTGCGGCTGCAGGGTCTGCTGCGCTCTCTGACGGGCGAGGGGGAAGAGAGGGGTCGACTGGAGGCTGAGAACGCGCGCCTCAAGGCTGAGCTGGTGGCCGCACAGGCCAGGGCGAAGGCGGCCGCAGCGACGGCGGCGGCGGCGCAGCGCGCGGCGGCGGCCGCAGCGGCGAAGCAGCGGGACGCCGAGCGCGCGGCGGCGGCTGCGGAGTCGTCGCGCCCGCCGCCAGCCCTGCGGAAAGACTCCAGCAGTACACCCGTGGATCGTCGCACAGGCGCCATCGCGGCGCAGGAGCGACTGTCCTCGGGATGGCGAAGCAGCGAAGACGGGGAGGACGAGGTGCTATCAGGCACCACCGTCGGGCCTCTCCCCTCGCCCTCGCCCTCGCCCTCGCCCTCGCCAACGTCATCGCCATCGCCATCGGCATCCGCATCCGCATCGGCATCGGCACCGTCGTCCGCGCGGCGCGTCGGGGCGGAGCGGGGCCGGGCTGGCTGGCTGACCGAGTACGCGGCGCAGAAGCGCGCGGCGGCTGCTGCTGCGGCTGCTGCCCGGGGGGCTGCGGCCAGCAGCCTGTTCGCCCGCCCGCTCACCGCCACGCAGCGCGGGCGGGCGCCTGCATGGGAGGAGGCCCCATTTCACAGCCGCAGAGCTCCGTCGCGAGGCAGCGGCGGCGGCGGCGGAGGAGGAGGAGCAGCCGTGTCCCCCCTGCGCTCGCCGCCTCACGCCGCCGCCGCCGCCGCATCACCGGGTTCGCACGGCGTGTCTTCGCGCACCAAGGCGGTGTACGGCACTCCCAGCGGAGCGTCGCACTCACGGACGCCCCGGGGCAGTTCCCCCGTGGGCTGCGCGCCGCGCATACCCCACTGCCGCTTGGAGACCCACACGCCGCCGCAGGAGCAGCAGAGAGCGAGCAGAGAGCCCGGGAACGAGGAGCTGTAGCGCCCACGCAGCAGCGTCTTTCGATCTTTGCGTATTCAACGCGGTGGACTCTGAGTTCGAACGTTCTACCAATTTGAAACATCCAAATGTCGGGCGACAATGCGGAGCCCTCCGCGGGTCCCGTCCACTCGCCTCCTCTCAGTGTAGGAGCGCTGAAGAAGCAGCGTGGAGGCGCCGCGATGTTCAGCTCTTGGTCGCCAGCCTCATCACTCGCTGACAGAGCATCGTCCTGCGTGGCGGCCAGCAGCAGTGATGCCGCGCGGCAGCAAACGCAGGCGCTGTGTGCGCGCGTGTCTGCGGCGTGTACCGGAGGTGCTGTCTGCAGACAACGAGGCGTGGCCAGGCACCCCGTGGCTCCACGAGCGGCCGCCGCGGGCAGCGCCGGCTCCTCAGCCGCCCAGCAGCTGGCCGCCGCGGCGCAGGCTGGCTTGTCGCAGGCGTCTGTGGGCGGTGGAAAGTCGGAACCGGCCCCCCCCCTGCCCCCGCCAGCCCCTGGCGGCTCAAGCTCGCTCCGGATCAACGCCGAGCTGGCGCTGTACACGGCGCGCGTGAAGCAGTGGGAGTCGAGACGGTGAGTGGCGCGCAGCGCGCACTCAGCTGCCCTCGCACAGCGAGCCGCGCACAGCGCCCGCACTGCGCGCGCTCACAGCTCTCCCTGGAGCTGACTGCTCCTGCGCGCTCTCCCCTCCCTCTTGTTCAGCGCGGGCGGTGCGAGCCAGCGGGAGCTGGTGGCTGCCTCCAGGGCGGCGTTTGCTCGCGCCGTGTTGCTGGACCCGACGGACGGGCGCGGCTACCTGGGTCTGGCCAAGTGCCACGAGCGCGAGGGGCGCTGGGCGGAGGCGCGGGCGGCGTACGAGGAGGGCACCCGCGCCACGGGCGGCGAGAACGCCTTCCTCTGGCAGGCCTGGGCGGTGCTGGAGGCTCGCCGGGGGGACCCCGGGCGTGCCCGCCAGCTGTACGACGCCGCCACGGTGGCGGACAAGCGCCACGCGGCCGCCTGGCACGGCTGGGGCATGCTGGAGAAGCGGTGCGGCAACTTCCAGCGGGCGCGGGACCTGTTCACCACCGGCCTGCGCCTGGTGCCCGACTCGCAGCCCAAGGAGTTCCTCTACCAGAGCCTGGGCGTCATGGCCGCCGAGCGCGGCCGCGCGGACGAGGCGCGCGCCCACTTTGCAGCCGGCGCGCGCACGCCCAGCGGCCGCAAGAGCCCCGCCCTGTGGCAGGCGTGGGCGCTGCTGGAGCAGCGCCAGGCGCGCCCAGAGCGCGCACGGCTGCTGTACCAGCGAGCGCTGGCCGCCAGCCCCAAAAACAGGCACACCTGGCTTGCGTGGGCGGCGCTGGAGGCCCAGCTGGGCTTCGCTGCGCGCGCACGGGAGCTCTTCAGACAAGGCGCGGCGCTCAATCCGCGAGATGCCGCGCTCCTGCAGGCCTGGGCGCGCTTCGAGGCGGCTTCGGGGCGCTTAGCCACCGCCCGCGCGCTCTTTGAGCGAGCTGCCCGCGCGGATCCACGCCATCAGCCAGTCTGGCAAGCCTGGGGGGTGACCGAGGCCACCGCGGGACAGCAAGAGGCTGCACGGCAGCTCTTCCAGCGGGGCGTGTGGGCAGACCCCACATCCAAAGACGCCGCGAAATGCTTCCAAGCATGGGGCGTGTTGGAGGAGCGCGCGGGAGACACGTCGCTCGCCAGACAGCTGTATCGCGCGGCGCTGAAGCTTGACCCGGCGAGCGTGCCCACGTGGCAGGCGTGGGCGCAGATGGAGGAACGTTTGGGCGCGGTGCAGCGCGCGCAGGAGCTGCGCAGCCTGTGCCTGCAGCAGCGCGCGGAGGAGGCTGTGGGGCTGGCGGACACGTCACCAGCGGAGCTGGTGCGTCCCTTTTTGGACAAGGTGTCGTCCTTCTTCGACTTCTCATCGGAGAGTGGAGGAGGGGCCTCGGCCCCGGCGTCGCCCATCGACGCGCACTATCGACGCGGAATCGGAGCCCCCCCCGCCCCACAACAGACGGTGGAGGAGGCTGTGGGCGACTCGGCGCTGCTTTTGAGCGGGAAAGAGGGCGTGCTGGGCCTGCCGGGCCTTCTCAGGCCCGCAGACGCTGCAGCTGCCGCACAGGCTGCCGAAGAGCTGGATGCGGCCGTGGCGGGCGCGACAGCGCAGAGCGAGGAGACTGTTCTGCAGCGCGTGAGCGCCGTCATTGCCACATTGAGCGGTGTCGGCGCAGCGGTCGTGGCCCCACCTGCAGCACAGGAGGACACCGGGCCTGCACCAGCGCAGCAGCAGCAGACCAAAGTGCGGCTCAGCAGGCGTGCGAAAAGCACAGCCACGGACAACGGAGACATCAAGTGACGGGTGATGGCACTAGATGCAGAGTCTAGACTTCTAGACGCAGTGTGCAGAAATCTAGAATAAACAGGCATTCCGTGCTGGAATGGCATCCTCGACCACGACGCTCTCGCTTCCTTGCCGCGCCGCCAGGTAGTGCGCATAGGTGCGCGTGAGCAGCGAGCTCTGGTACCTTGTCACTCGCAGAGACGACAGCAGAGCGGCGGACAGCGCGCCGGTATAGCCAGCCTTGAGAACCAGCGACTCAACAGTGGCGCGCTGCGTCCACCCCTCGCGGCGCGCAATCTCGGGCAGGTACGTCGCGGTGCGTTGCACGCCACTCTGCGGGTCTGTGAAGGCGATGATCAACCCGTGCGTGCCCACAGTCCAGTCCTGCCAGCTGGCAGCCTCCTCGTAGCAGCAGAGCAGCGACACGGTGCACCTCAAGCCGGGTACCTCCGCGAGTGTGACTGGCTCGAAGCGCCGGTCTCGCGCGGCGGAGAGAGCCAACTGGGGCAGCCCAGAGACGATGCTGCGCGCCTCTAACGACCCAATGCAGCCGCGAAGACGCTCGTCCGAGCATCGAGTCCACGTCACGAAGCACGGGCTGAGGTTGCGTTAACAGCGTGAAAGACGAGTCCTGGACGAGAGCGTACCAAACCGCGTCCTCGTAAGGCACAGCGGGCTGCGCGTGGCCGTTCAGGTTCGCCAACAGCGCGTCGAAGCAGGAGTACACGTGTTGGGACTCGGCTGAGAGAGTGGGCTCCACGCCCACTGCATGTGAGTCCATCGTCGAGCCACAAACAGCGCTTGCCAACCTCCAGATGCGCCCCGGCGTGTTCAACAGCAAAAAAAGGGCGTCTCTAGCTGTTGCAGGCGGGGCCCTCCGCCCACCACCACCAGGCCACCATCAGCTGACCGACCACCAGCGGTCGGGGTGGTCCTCTCGCCACACAATCTGCCGCCTTGTCTGCGCGTGTTGTGTCTCTGCGTGCCTCTGCTAGACCCGGTGCCAGCGCTGAGCGTGTAGAGCTGGCGAGCGTTTTGGGGGCGTGGCCGCGCTCTGCGCCAACAATGTCGGGCGACCTCTTCGACAGCTTCCGCCACTTCAAAGCTCAAAGCGTCAAGGACGAGACGCCAGCGGTGGTCTCCGGGCAGCGCAAGCGCAAGGTGCCGGCCACGGACGCGCGGGCGGTGGCGGTGCATTCTGCTGCGCCGCTTGCCGCGCTCTCCTCGCTGTCGCCTGCGTTCGTGGCGCGCTTCCCGGGGCTGTGGCGGGAGCGTTACGCCTCCGCCTGCGACGCCTGCTTCGCAAGCGCCGTGCCTTGTGTGCATCACCGCGAGCGGCCTTTGCGACTGCTGCTCATCGGCCACAACCCGTCCACGCATGCCTGGGCTAGCGGCTACCCGTACAGCAACCCGAGCAACCGCTTCTGGAAGCTCATGCGCGGCGCAGGACTGGTGCCTCCGGACTTCCTGCCACACCACGCGGACACCGCGCCGGAGCTGCTCGGGCTGGGCATCACCGACGTGGGGTGCGTGCCTGGCTCAGACGCAGCGACGTTCAAGCGCGCCGAGATGTTGGCGTGGCGTGCCGATCTGTACGAGCGACTGCGCGCACACTTGGCGAGGTGCGCAGCCTGGGGCGCTGCTGAGCACGCCTGCGCGCCGCGCGTGGTGGCGTTCACGGGGAAGCGTCAATGGGCGAGCCTCTTCCAGCCACCGCTGTCGGGCTTTGCGCACGGCGTGCAAGCGTGCCGGCCGCCCGGTTGGCCCCTGCCTAAGGAGACGGAGGTGTGGGTTCTGCCTTCATCGTCGGGCCGCGCTGTGATGAGCGCGCAGGAGCGAGAGGGGCCGTACATGGAGCTGGGCAAGCGAGTGCTGGCGCTGCCCTGGCCGCGCAGCGAAGAGCAGTGTGACGCGTGAAATAGCGACGAAGGGGCGCCAGCATAATCACCGTAAATTCACATCAATTCCACCGTTATATGTCTAGAGGCTGACGGGCGACATCGCCAATGTGCGTGTGTACCCCCCATGTAGCATGACGTCAGCCTTGAGCGCCTGCTTACGCACGTGCGTCACCTCTCGCGGCACAACCAGCAATGACGCCATGAAGATGCCCGCGCCGATGCTCACCGCCACGCTCAGCACCTTGCTGGTGAGCGCTAGGCCCACACCCGCGCCGCCAAACAGCGCCGTCACGGAGCGCAGCGCCAGGCAGCCGGGAACGAGGATGAAGATGCCACTGGACGTGGCAGCCATGGCGGGGCGCCCTGTGGCGTTGGCGAACAGGTTGCCGCACACGCCCACCACAGCTGCTGAAAGAAACGAGTTGAGCGGCTGTAGCCGCGGCGCAAAGTCGATTGCCGTGGAGATTGCGAATGCCAGCGCGGCAAGCACGGACATTGGCCCCAATTGCCGGCGGTGCGCGTTGAGCAGCAGCGAGAAGGAGAGCGTCACCGGCACGAAAATTGGGATGCGCGCAGCCCAGGGCAAGTGCCTTGCGCACGCGCCACTGAGCGCGTCCACAGACTGTTCGCTCGCAGCGGGCACTCCGAACAGGTCTGCCACCGCAGAGCCCACATCCAAACCAAATCCCATCATGGCGGTAGTCACAATGCCCGAAAACAGGTGGCTGGTGCCTGTCATCGGGTTTTTGGTGGCGATCTCAACCACCGCGTTGGTCATGGTCCACCCCTGCACCAGCCAGATGAGCGCGGATAGCAACGTGGTCTGTAGGCAGATGGGCGTGATGAGTCCGTCTGCAATGCGCGCCAAAAATGAGCAGATCACAGCGGCCAGGAACTCAAAGGCGCGAAGCAGGCGGTCTCCGCGCACGCTGGCCACGGTGCCCATGAAGCCCACCATCCCGCCCAGGAGTCCCGCCGTCAGCGCCTCCCAGCCGCCTCCCGCGAAAAAAACGGGCGCGCATCCGGCGGATGCGACGCCCATCGCCGCAACCTGACTCCACTGCGGATAGAGCGCCGGCGCGGCCTCGATGGCTTTCAGAGCCTCCAGCGTGTCCTCCACAGCGATGGCCACGAACGCAGCGCGGCGCCGACGATGCGCCTCCCTTCTGCTGATGTGGCGCAGCGGCGACGGGTTCACGGCGATGTCGTCGAAGACCAGAGGTCCGCTGGGCGCGCGCGATGCAGGCGGTGAGGGCGCGGATGAGCGGATGGAGCCTTCTGGACCGTGCAGTGTGCCCTCTGCGCCCCACAGGCGCTCTTCCTCTTCGTCCGCTGCCGCGCCCACATGCTTGTTGTACATGAAGAACCCAGGGCCGCCAGATGCCAGCTCCAAGATTGCGTGCGCCAGCTCTTTCGCGTCTGCGAAGCGGCCACGCAGCTCAGCCACTCGACGAGGCACGTCAGAGAGCGCGGAAGCTGCGGCGGCAGCCATGTCGTCCGTTCCAGCCGCGCTGCTGGTTTTGAGCTTGTAGGGCGTGGGCGTGTTGGTAGCATAGGAAGAGATCTTGCGCGCCAGAGCGTCAGCAGCCTCCAATTTGTCCATGTTGAAACCCGCATTAGTGCGGATGTACATCGTCTGACCGCCCGGCTGCGCCGCAGACGCGAGGAGTCGCGAAAAGCTGACGAGAATGAAGGAGGGGAAGACACCGAACTGCGTGCCAGGTAAGCCCAGTCCACGCGCAACCGTAAGCAGGTTGAACTCCAGGCGCCAGACCGGACACCCACCTGCGTGCAGCGCGCGAGCCACGCCCACGAGCGCGTCCTCCAGGCGCACCGTCTGCAGGCGCGTGGCGTGCGCCGCGCTGTCACCGGCTCTTCCCTCTGACAGCTGCACGGTGGAGCTTCTCAGCTTGCGCTCAGCGTGCGCCTGCGCCTCGCTGCCCAGGCTGGGGTTGAGCTCCAGGTACAGGTCCAGCATGGCGAGCAGCTCAGAGACTGTTCCAAAGGGAGCGCATAGCGTCAGCGCTTCCACGTTGTCACTCTGCGTCAGAGCACAGGACGACGACGCACAGTCTTCCAATTGCGCGGCCAGCTCGGCGGCGCTGAGCTGCGGGGCGTCGTCCTCTCGGCGACGAAGGAGCGAGCGGCAGAGACGGCCGACGCGACTGCGAATGCAGAAAGGCAGCGCAGACGACTCCAGCGACGCGGCTGGCGCCTCCGCAGGCGCGCAGAGCAGCCCCGCCTCCACGTCCAACGCGCCACACACCAGCGGGCGACTCTCGTTGGACGAAGACGCCACGCTGTTGCTGCTCCGCCTCGCCACGTGAGCAGCCATGCGGTGGCACCAGCACGCTGGCGGGCTCAGGGCGGCTCACCCACAGTTGAAGGTGACACGCGCCCTGAAAACAACGGGTTCGAACAACGATTAGAAAATTAGAACGTTGTTTGAACGTGCCGCAGATGGGCACTCCTGCGACGCTCCGCTGCTGCGTGCAGGGAGCAGGCCCATGGATTCGGCGGTGAGCGGTCGGCTGGCGCGCCTGCAGGCTGCCCGGGACGCAGCCGCGCAAAGCCTGTTCGCATTGGACGCTGCGACGGCGCACAACGCGGCGCGTTCAGCTAGCAGCTTGTCTGGCGAAAGCTCTCGGTACAGTACGCCGGAGCCGCGGGCCGCAGCTGCAGCGGGGTGGAGCAGAGGCGTAAGCTTTGCGGGCAACAAGGGCGCGTCTTCTCCCGCCCCGCCGCGTCCTCCGTCCGACGGTGACGCAGCGGGGTTGGTGGGTGGGGTGCTGCGTCCCAGAGGGGGTGGGGGTGGCGCGGTTTTGAGCGCGCGAGGGAGCGAAAACTACCCGTCGTCTGGCCGCGCGACACCGTTCTCCACGCTCTCGCGCCCGAGCTCCTCCCTGTCGCAGGCGCCGCAGGCGCAGCAGCTGACACTGCCGCGCGTGCGGCTGAACTCGCGCGGGGGCGAGGTTGGAGGGGACGCCTCGGGCGCTGCAACGTCTCCGTTTGCGCAGCCTCCACCGGCCGCAGCCCCTTCTCGCCCGTCAGCCCACGAGCTGCTCAGGCCCACGCAGGCGCTCCAGCGCGCAGCGACGGAGGAGCCGGTGCTGCGTTCAGAGTCGCGCCGCGCAGCCGCAGCCGCTGCCGCGAGCGCCGCAGACGCTGAGGCCGCCGCCGCCGCCGCCGCGGACACCGCGTCGCGCGCTCTGGCTCTGGAGCGCGCCTTCCTGGCGCAGCGCAGGGCTCTGGAGGAGGCTGTGCGCGGCGCGCAGAGCGAAAAGGAGCGCTGCGTGTCTCTGCTGGAGCGTCAATTGGGCGACCTCACCAAAAAGGTGGCCGAAGATTTGGTGGCGGCGCAGCAGCGCACCGGCGACAAGGAGCGGGCGCGTGACCGCGTGGCTGCGCAGCTGTCAGCCACGCAGAGCGCGGCGGAGTCCCGCATCGCACAGCTCACGGCTGCTCTGGAAGCTTGCAAGAGCGAACGCGGGTTGAACGCGGACGCGCTGCAGACGCTGCGCGATGCGCTGCGCAAGGCTGAGAGCGCCGCGGCTGTGGCTCACGCGCACGCCGAGGCTGCAGAGGAGCGCGCGGCGCACTGTCAGTCCGCGGCGGCAGCACAGGCGCAAGCGGACGCGCATCGCGCAGCCATGACGGCGCAGCACGCTGCTGCGGCGGCTGCCGCGCGCGCCGAGACGGCTGCAGCTCAGGCGGTGTCACGCGCAGAGCACAGCGCCGCCGCCGCAAACGCGAAGCTCGACGCGACGCGCGGCGAGCTCCAGACGCTCAGGGAGCAGTCCCAGCGCGCCGCTGTGGCCGCGGAGACCAGAGGACAGCTGCTTCGCGCGGCGGTGGCGGCTGCGACGGAGCAGTGCGCTGCGGTGGAGGCTGCGGCGAGCGCTCAAGCGGACGCACAGCAGGCGGACGTGCAGTGCGAGCGTGAGGCGCACCAGCGTCGCGTCGCAGCGCTGGAGAGCCAGCTGGCGGACGCAGAGCGGCGATGCGGCGACGCTGAGGCGCCCAGCAGGCGGTGCGCGGCGCTGGAAAGGGCGCTGTGCGAACAAGGGGAGCGCTTCGCTGCGACCGAGACCGCCTGGGCGCAGCAAAAGCGCGCGTTTCTCGCTGAAGCCGCATCCGAGCGCAGCTCGACGCAGGCGGAGCTGGCGCGCGCCACAGCCGCGCTGGAGGCGTGCCTTGAGGAGCGAGCGCAGGCGCATGCACACGCCGCCGGCGAGCTGGCCCGACGCGCCGCAGACTGCGACTCCCTGCGCGCGGCGCTGGACTGCTCTCGCGCAGAGGCGGCATCCCTCACCTCCGAGCTGCTCGCACAGCGCGAGGCTGCGCAGCGCGCCACCTCTGAGCTGCGGGCCAAGATCTCCTCCCTGGCGGCGTCTGCGGCTGCCGCCGAAGGCGCCGGCGCCGCGTGGGCTGCCGAGAGGAACCGTCTCGGCGCAGAGGCTGCGGATGCGCGTCGCGCAGGCGCCGAGGCGCTTTCAACTGAACGGATGGCTGCGACGGAGATTGCGGCGTGCTTGGCCGGGGAGCGGAAGCGCGCAGATGCGGCTGAGCAGGCGCTTGCCGAGGCGCAGCGCACCGCCGCCGCCGATGCGCTGCGCGCGTCGAAGCGTTTCCAGGCGAAGGAGGGCGAACGAGCAGCATTGGCGTCGCTGCTCGCAGAGGCGATGGATTGGCGACAGACCGGCGGCGCGGGCGCGCATCTCCCGCCGCCGTCAGAGGTTGACTTGAGCGACCGCGGCGACGATGACGTGGCAGAGGTGCCTGAGTCGCTGGGCCCCGGCGAGGATGCCAGGCTGCAGGCGCGAGCGGCCGCTGAGGCGCGGGCGAGGGCGGCGGCGGCGGCGGAGGCCAGGGGGCGCGCCGCTGGGGCGGAGGTTGCGGCCTGGGCGGCTGCGCGGGTGGGCGCACTGGCCGCGAGTGAGGAGCAAGGCGAGGCGCCATAAAGACTGAAAGAGTCGTGTGTTGTACGACAGCAGCACACTCGCTTCCTTCTCTGCTAGTCACGTGCTCATGAGCCAAGTCGTGGCGCGCAGCGTGTACCGCGCGCTGCTGCGCGCTGTGGCCGCGTGTGAGGCGGCGCACGTGCCGCTAGGCACCTGGCGCAGCGACGCGCTGGCGTGCGTGGCGCCGCACGCAGCAGCAGCGCTTGACTCGGCGCCGGACAGACCGCACTGGACGGACGCACAGCGCGTGCGCGCAGCGGTGCGCACCACGGCGTGCCACCCGGCAGCGACGCGTGACGAGGCTGGCGCTGCGCTGGACGGCGCGCTGACGGCGCTGAGGCAGCTCAACGCGCGCCACGCGGCGCACGTCTCCGCGGGCGCCGGCGGTGCCGCCGTGACCGCAACCTCCAGCCGGCGAGTCAGCCACGGCATCGCGTGCGAGGTTCACGCCACCTATTTGCCGGAGCGTTCTCGCAAAGGCGAGTACCTGTTCACCTATCAGGTGACGTTCAGCAACGAGGGCGCACACCCGGTGCAGCTGGCGACCCGAGAGTGGATCATCACCACGCACCACGCCGACGGCAGCCACACTACGGCGCACGTGCGCGGCGCAGGCGTGGTGGGTGAACACCCGCGACTGCTGGTCGGCGAACGCTTCACGTACAGCTCGTTCGTTCCGTTGGCTGAGCCCAAAGGCTCCATGCGAGGCGAGTTCGAGTTTGTGTCCCTCACGGGAGAAGACACGGTGCGTTTGTACCGGTTTTGGAGCAGCAATGCGCCTGTGCTGAGGCGCCACCGTTGCGCAGTATACGGTGGTGTGCGACCCGTTTGCGCTGAGAGCTGAAGACGTGCCACTGCCCCGGATTCCCTGGAGCTGAGCGGAGCGTGGCGCGGATCAGCTCCGGTGCCCTTGGCAACTTGCACTTTCGGCATCGCCGCTACCAAACAACCGCACCATCGCCAGG